>Ga0105045_10002015_pt1 | contig 16911 bp, 19 predicted proteins | sample MAT02_FD_78089 | JGI IMG/M metagenome (GOLD analysis project Ga0105045, IMG submission 78089) | Freshwater microbial communities from Lake Fryxell liftoff mats and glacier meltwater in Antarctica - MAT-02 (megahit assembly) | ecosystem: Environmental > Aquatic > Freshwater > Ice > Liftoff... | reverse complement strand
TGCAGGGCATTCTGGCACTGGTTGTGCTGTTCGTGCTGCTGTTCACGGCGCTGCACGCCTGGCTGGTGTGGAAGCTGTGCACGCCACGCGTGCGCGCCGAGTTCGAGCCCGTCGATCCGGGCTGAGCATGGCGCTGGCTACAATGATGGGCATGAACGACAACCACGGCGGCACCCCGGATTTCGACCGCGTCCGCAGCTACCTGATGGACCTGCAGGACCGCATCTGCGCCGCGATCGAGGCCGCCGATGGACGCGCCCGCTTCATCGAGGACCGCTGGACCCGCGGCGGCGAGGGTGGCCCCTTGGGCACGGGTGCGTCGCCAGCCCCGACCCTGGGCGGCGGCGGGCGCACCCGCATCCTGCGCGACGGTGGCGTGTTCGAGCAGGCCGGCATCGGCTTCTCCGACGTGTCCGGCACCCTGTTGCCACCCTCGGCCAGCGCGGCCCGCCCACAGCTGGCCGGTGCCGCCTGGCGCGCGGTCGGCATGTCGCTGGTGTTGCATCCGCTCAACCCCTACCTGCCCACCACCCACGCCAACGTGCGCTTCTTCCAGGCCCATCGCGACGGCCAGGCCGTGGCCTGGTGGTTCGGCGGCGGCTTCGACCTGACCCCGTTCTATCCCTTCGACGAAGACGTGCGCCACTGGCACCAGGTGGCGCGCGAGCTGTGCGAACCGTTCGGCGGCCAGCAACGCTACCTGGCGCACAAGCGCTGGTGCGACGAGTACTTCTTCCTCAAGCACCGCAACGAAACCCGCGGCGTGGGCGGACTGTTCTTCGACGACCTGGACGAAGACTTCGAACGCGACTTCGCCTACCAGCGCGCGGTGGGTGATGGCTTCCTCGATGCCTACCTGCCGATCGTCGAGCGGCGCAAGGACACCCCGCACGGCGAGGCCGAGCGCGAGTTCCAGCTGTACCGGCGCGGGCGCTACGTGGAATTCAACCTGGTGTACGACCGCGGCACCCTGTTCGGCCTGCAGAGCGGCGGACGGGCCGAATCGATCCTGATGAGCCTGCCGCCCCGCGTGCGCTGGGAATACGGCTACAGCCCGCGCGCCGGCAGTGACGAGGCGCGGCTGGTGGATTACCTGCGGCCGCGGGATTGGCTCCAAGAGCTGGATTGATCGCGCCAGAAGCATCGCGCCCATGGGGCGCTCCTCCACAAGCCAGAGCCCGTGGTAGTTGGTGGCGCCACGCTTTTGTAGGAGCGGCCCATGGCCGCGATGCCCTTGGCAGGGTGCTACGTCGAGGACGAGGACGAGGACGAAGACTCCGGCTGCAACCACCTGGGCAGCGGCCTGCCAAACATCCCATGCGCATGCACGAAGCGGAAGAAGCGCAGGCTGCGCGCACGTCGCGCGGTCGTCCAGTACCACACCATGCACATCAGCAGGAACACCGCCATGATCAGTGGATGTGGCACGTCCATGCGCATGGCCTGCCCGGCCAGCAACCCGCACATGCCGCTGAACACCACCAAGGTGGCGCAAACCTGGGTGGGGCTGAACCCGGCATCCAGCATCAGATGGTGGATGTGGTCGCGGTCGGCCGAGAACGGTGACTTGCGCTGGCGCATGCGCCGCACCAGCAACACCAGGCAGTCCATCACCGGAATCGGCAACAACCACAGCGCCAGCACCGGGTTGACCGGATGCGACGGGCTCTGGGTCAGGCGGAACGCGATCCATGCAATCGCTAACCCCAGAAAGGCGCTGCCGGCATTGCCCATGAACAGCGTGGCCTTCGGCCGCCAGGGCATGCGCAGGTTGTACCAGAGAAAACCACTGACCGCGCCAGCCAGGACCATGGCGCGCTCCCCGATCATGATGTTGCCCGAGTACAGGGCCGCGCAACCGAGCATCAACAGCGCCGCCAGCACCAGCGACCCAGCCAGCCCATCGATGCCGTCGACCATGTTGACGGCGTTGATCAAGCCCACAGTGGCGAACACCGTGAACGGCACCGACAGCCAGCCCAGCGACCCGCCGGTGATGCCAAAGGCAGCGCCCAGTTCGTCCACCCGCACATCCCCCACATAAACCATGACCAGCGCGGCCACCACCTGCGCCGGCACCCGGATCCACCAGCGCAGGTCGTAGCGGTCATCCAGCAGGCCCACCACCACCAGCAGCAGGCTGGCGAGGATGAAGCCATAGAACGGGGTGCCAGCCTGGGTCAACGTGGCCATGCCGGCGACCATGACCGCCAGGGCCATGGCGATGCCGCCGGTGATCGGCGTGGGGTGCGCGTGGTCCTTGCGGCCCGCAGGATGGTCGAGCAGGTTCAGGCGCGCGGCTACCGGCTGCAGCAATTGGAGGATGAGCCAGGTAAGCAGCCCGGCAAGGAGCGGGCCGCTCCAGAAAATCGTGCTCATGCCTCTTCCCTGCCAGGGTCCTGCCCGCCAGAGCGACGCATTGTAGGCGGCCAAACAGCCCAGGACGTGTACGCCTGTACCTGAACAGGCGAAATGCCGTGAATGCTCGCTGCGAAAAGCGGCTTGCCCTTACGAATTTCGTTCATCTTCACCACTTCCTGATTGCGGGTCGGCTTCCTCTGAATTTCCAGTGCGCGAATCCAGAATTCGCCACAATGCGCGTAGACCGAACGCCAGCGCCATGCCCAGCGCCGCGCCTAACAAGTCATCGCGCACGTCCACCACCCGCGGATTGCGCCCAGGGATCGCAAATTGCAGCAATTCCGACCCTAGCGCGAATGCCAGCAATGCCAGACCCAGCATCCACCAGCTCGCGCCGCGCCACAGTAGCGCCAGCGGCAGTGCGATGCCGGCGAACAGCAGCACGTGCACCAGCCCGATGCGTGGCGAGACACCCTCCAGCCAGTTCATCGGCTGGCCCAGCAGCGGATGGTCGGCGCGCAGCCACGACATCGTCGCCGGCGACAGCGTCACCGCGACCAGCAGCGCCGTCACCGCTAATAGCAGCGCGGTGAGTGCCAACACCCGCGCCCAGCGCCCCCCCGCGCTCACGGCAGCAGTTCGCAGTACACCGCGATGGTCTGTGCAATGACGCTACGCTCGTCGAACTCGGCCAGCGCGCGCCTTCGCGCAGCCTGGCCCAGCCGTGCTGCCAGCGCGGGGTCGTCCTGCAGGCGGGCAATCGCATCCGCCAGCGCATCGGCGTCGCGCACCGGCACCAGCAGGCCATCGACACCATCGGTCACCACCTCGCGGCAGCCGGGCACGTCGGTGGTCACCAGCGGCAGCGCGCAGGCCGCGGCTTCGATCAGGCCTTTCGGCAGGCCTTCCCGGTAGCTGGGCAGCACCACCACGTCCGCCGACGCCAGCAGCGCCGGCATGTCGTCCACGTGGCCCAGCCACTGCAGCACACCTTCGTCCACCCAGGCGCGCACCGTGGCTTCCGGCACGGCGGCCGGATTGCCGGGGTCCGGATCGCCGGCCAGCAGGAATTCAATCGCCCGGCGCCGCGCGTGCAGCTGTCGCGCCGCCGCCGCGTATTCGGCCAGGCCCTTGTCCCACAGCAGCCGCGCGGCCAGCAGCACGCGCAGCGGCTGGCCGGCTTCGCGCGCGCGCGGCGCGGCGACGAAGCGCGCACAGTCCACGCCCGAGCCGGGGATCAGGCGGATGTGTTCGCGCGCCACCAGCCCGGCGCGCTCGAACAGCGCCACGTCGTCCGGGTTCTGCAGGATCAGGCGCGCATGGCGCCCATCCACGGCAAGCCGTAGCAGCGCCCGCACCGCGGGCCGCAGCAGCCTGGCCTTCAGGTCGTCGCTGGTGAAGACATAGCCCATGCCCGACACCGAACTGACGCGGGCCGGCACGCCGGCGGCACGTGCGGCCAGCGCGCCGTACACTGCGCACTTGATGGTGAAACCGTGCACCAGCGCGGGCCGCTCGCGGAGCAGCAGTTGGCGCAGATACAGCAGTAATGATGCTTCGCGCAGCGGATTCAGGCTGCGCCGGTCCATCGGCACCGCTTCCCAGCGCAGCCCCAGTGCGCGCAGTTTTTCGCCGTAGTCACCCGGCGGCGACAGCAACAGCACCTCATACCCCGCGTCGCGCAGCGCCAGCGCCAGCGAGCAGCGGAAGTTGTAGAGGTACCAGTCGGTGTTGGCGAACAGGATGATCTTCATGCCGATGGCTCCGTGACCACCGCCATCCGCCGCGCAAGCCGCCGCAGTTTCTGCTGCACCAGGGCCGGGGGCAGGGTAATGGCAAGAGAGTGCATGCAGCGCAACAGCCACCCGCTGCGTCCGCGCAACGCCTGCAGCGCCTGCTGCATGTCGTCGGCCACGCCGATGCCATAGGCCGCCGTTACCTTGTGCAGCGCCGGGCGCAGCTGTCGCGGTGGAAGATCCAGCATGGCCAGGTCGATGGCATCGCGTGAAAACACGCTGTCATCGCGCCAGCGATCCGCGTTCGCCAGCAGCTTGCTGGCCGCCAGATCCAGCAGCGAGAGCGTGGCCACCCCACACACCACATCGGCACGCCCCGGCGTTTGCAAACCCATGCGCCCCTGGCTGACGACTTCGAACTTGATCGCCACTTCGTCCGCCAGCACGAAGCCGCGGATGCCGTCCTGGTCGGCGCGCATTGCGCGCTCCAGCGCAAACGCATCGCAGCCATCGCGCGTTATTGCGCGCAGATCCGCTGCGCCCATCAGCCGTTGGCGCAGCTCACCGTATCCGCCCAGGTCCGAGACCATGAAATCGATATCCAGCGATTCCCGGTACTCACCTCGCCGCAGGGCAATGGCCGTGCCGCCGCCAAACCAGCACCCCAGCGAACGCAGCCGCGCTGCGTCCAGGCTGGCCAGTATCCGGCCGATGCGCTGGTGGTGCGCACGCTCAAACACCGGGCTGCGCGGCCCCGCCAAACGTGCGGCGCAGCGCACGGATCAGCGCCTGCTCGTGCGCCGACAGTTCAGCTTGATCCAGGTGCCGCCCATTTCGTTCGTACAGGCCAAGCGCCTCGCGCGGGGTCAGCGCCTCCAGGCCGTCGTGCACGTGCCAGGCCAGACGCTGCAATCCGGGGTAATCCTGCAGGCGGATGCTCCGCGGCAGCCAGGCCTCCAGGGAAGGGGCGGCCGCGGCCGCTGCGTGCGGGGTTGCGGGTGCTTCCAGCGCCAGCTCCAGGCCCAGCACCTCCGCCGCCGCCAGCAGCGACCCCAGCGCGACGGTGGCCTCGCCCCTCTCCAGCCGGTGCCAGGTGACGCGCGAGATACGCGCGGTTTCGGCGGCGGCGGCCATGCTGATGCCCAGCGCCTTGCGGCGCGCCCGCAGGGCCTCACCCAGGCGCAGGACCTGGGTGTCGCGCGTGCTGGCGGCCCAGGAGTGGTCAGTAGGCATACGGGAAGCCTATCCATAAAGTGTTTCTGATAGTAGACATTATTTAATTATTGTCAATTATAGGAAACACTTTTGCCAAAAGGGCGGGGCCTAAAGCCCAGCGCGGCACCTTCACCCCATCAGAGTGTCCGAACCGGTCCCGGATACGCGGCCACGTGCGGGTCGCAGGTCAGCAGGGTAATGCCTTCCACCTGCGCCTGGGCCACCCGCAGTCGATCAAACGGATCGCGATGCAGGGCAGGCCGCGCGGCCACGGCCACCACATGCTCGCCGCTAATCGGCAGTTCGAACCGTAGGAGCGCCCCATGGGCGCGAGCCTTTCCCTTCACCCACCGGAGGGTCGCCGGAAAAAGCATCGCGCCCGATAGGGGCACTTGTGTCTGTCATCTGCCCCAGTCTTGAGTGGAGAGCGATGTGCAGCACCAGGATCGTCGTTGTAGAAGCTGCGCCAGCTGCGACCGGATGCACTGGGTGCCATTGCACGGGCCCGTCCGGTGAATTTTCACGGGTCGCTGCTGGCGCAGCTCCTACAAAAGTGAAGCCCTTGCGCCCATGCGGTGTCCGCACCGAGGTCGTCGTTGTAATAGCGGGCCCTGCCCGCGATGCTTTTTGCGTGGTGTGTGGGAAAAGCATCGCGCCCAAGGGCGCTCCTACACAAACGGCTTGAACTGGTAGGGCACCGAGTACTGCGCGTGGGTGGCGAAGTTTAGCCACACGAACTGCATCGCCGCGTAGTAGCCCACCACGCCCAGCACCAGCAGGGTGCGGGTGCGGACGTTGTTGCCGGCCAGGCGCGGCACGCGTGCGAAGACAAACAGCTGCAGGGGGAATCAGGTACAGGGCCACGCGGTCCACCGCCGTGGAAGCCAGCGACAGCAGCGGTAGGCACAGCAGGGCCAGCAGGGCGATCCAGATCCACAGCTTGCGCTGCTGCAGGTCAGGCTCCAGGCGCTTGCCCCACAGCAGCAGCAGGACGGCCGGGATGGCGTTCAGGTTGTGATCCTGTGGCGCTGTGGAAACCGTGCGGGCACCAGCACCGCCCACGCAGGAAACAGGAACATCAGCCAGAATCCAAACATCAGTTCTGGGCTTCCGCCTGTTCCAGCCACGCCTGGAACATGAGCACCGACCACAGCCGGTAGCCGAACGAACCTTCTCCGCGCAGGTGCGCGCGCCAGGTCGCACGAATCGGCGCGTGGTCAAAGTAGCCCTCACGCTTGAGGCGATCTTCGGCCAGCAGCGCTTCGGCCCATTCGCGCAGCGGGCCACGCAGCCAGTCGTCCAGCGGAATGCCGAAGCCCATCTTCGGTCGCTGCACTAGCGCGCGGGGCACGTGACGGTCCAGCAGCTGGCGCAGGATCCACTTGCCCTTGCCGTCGCGCAGCTTCATGGACATGGGCAGGGACCAGGCGAATTCCATGACATCATGGTCAAGGAACGGTGCGCGGGTTTCCAGCGACACCGCCATTGAAGCGCGGTCCACCTTCACCAGAATGTCGTCCGGCAGATAGGTCAGGCCGTCCAGCGCCATCATTCGCGCTACCGGATCGGACAACTTGGGCCAGCGCTCTCGCTGTTCCAGCAGGTTTGGCGGAATATGCCCGTTGATCACCATGCCTGCTGCATCCGGCCACTCGGTCACCAGCGCCACATACAGGTCATCCACGCTGTTGACCGTGCGCAGGCGCAGGCCCAGCTTGTGTGCCTTGTCGCCGGGTAGGGCAATGCCGGCCTGCCTGGCGAGCCCACCCGCAAGGCGATCGACGGTTTCAGCGGGCAGGGCGGTGAGGCACGTGCCCAGGCCACGACGCAATGCCGCCGGCATCCAGCCGATACCCCGCCAGACTTTCGGCCCCAGGAAATAACGGTTATAGCCGCCAAATAACTCGTCCCCGGCATCACCGGACAGGGCCACGATCACGTGCTGGCGGGCCAGCTGCATCACCAGATGCGTGGGCAGCTGCGAGGAATCCGCGAACGGCTCGTCGTACATTGCCGGCAGCCGTGGAATCAAATCCAGGGTGTCGCTAGCCGACAGCCGCAGCTCGGTATGTTCGGTACCGATATGCGCCGCCACTGCACGCGCATGCACAGCTTCATCGTAGGCGCCTTCCTCGAAACCGATGGTAAAGGTGCGCACCGGGCGCGCGCTGTTGGCCTGCATCAATGCCGTGATCAAGGTGGAGTCGATGCCGCCCGACAGCAGCGTCCCAAGCGGCACGTCGGCCACCATCTGTCCGCGTACCGCGTTGCCCAATACCTGTTCCAGGCCATCTATGGCCGCGGCTTCACTGCCGGCGAATGGGTGCGCCATGCCGCGTTCTGCCACGTCTGCCAGCGACCAGTAGGCGACGGGTGCTGTATCGCGCTGGCCGGCCAAGAGTTTCAGCCACGTGCCCGGCGGCAGTTTGTGGATGCCGGCATAGATCGAATACGGCGCCGGGATGTAGTTGTGCCGCAACAGCAGGGCCAACGCGCCGCGATCTACGGCTGCATTGAAGGCCGGATGCGCGCGCAGTGCTTTCAGTTCGGAGCCGAAGAGGAACGTGTCACCCTGCCAGCCATAGTACAGCGGCTTCTCGCCGACGCGGTCGCGTGCCAGCCACAGCGCACGTTCGTCGCGGTCCCATAGCGCCAGCGCGAACATGCCCACGCTGCGTTTCAGGGTTTCCTCGACGCCCCAGGCTTCAATCGCGGCTAGCAGGGTTTCGGTATCAGAGTGGCCGCGCCACGGCGGAGCAGCGCCCTCGGCCTCTAGCCTTTGGCGCAGGTCCAGGTGGTTGTAGACCTCGCCGTTGTAGGCCAGCACCCAGCGACCGCTGGCCGACAGCATGGGCTGATGGCCGGCGGCGCTGAGATCGACGATGGATAGGCGGCGATGGGCGATGGCGATGCCAGACTCGGCATCCGTCCAAACGCCAGAGTCGTCGGGGCCGCGATGGCTGATCAGATTCGTCATGGCCCGCGCGCGTGGCGCCAGCGCATCGGTTGCACCGCCAGGCTGCCAGAATCCCGTCAGTCCACACATGTTTTCGTCTTTCCGCGCAAAGCAGAGAAGTTCACCAATCGGTAGCCCAAGCCATGCGCCTGTGCAGCGAACGCCGGATCACGCAAGAGGCGATTCTCCACAGCGCTGACGCAGGTAATTGCCGTCTTTTCCATCAGTTCCGCGTCCACATCTGCTGGATGCACCATCATTTCCACTGCCCCATGTGTATACGGAGATAGCAGTATCCGATACGCATCCAGATTGATCTTCTCTACGGGCAGACCTAGATCGAAGACGCTGCAGAACCCATCGTTGACTTTAGTTTCGGAAGGCATGGCCGCAGCGCAGCGGCGCAAGCCGAAATCCATCACCTCTTCCTTGATCTGTCGCACCAACGGCTTGCCACTGGCAACGCCGCGCCATTTCCACGGCATTCTCAAAGGCAAATCGTGTTGAGCAGCAAATGCCGCGACTACCCGGAAGATCGGCAGTACAGCATGTATGTGCTGATGTGAATCAATGTGGGTGGGAGAAAGCCGAAGGTCGCGCATAGCCTGGTACTGTGCTTCGAGTTCCGCACCCACGTCGCGTGGCGAAATTCTACCTGACACGGCGCGAAACATAAGTTTCCGCCGATCAAAAAAGCCACCTCCTGCGGCAGTGATGCTTGATTCAAGCTTGGTCGAGACGGCAGACCCCAGCGTCAGGTTGAAATGCAGCCCTACGCCAAGTCGATCGTGAACCAGCGCCTGCTCAGCTGCGTACGCAGCCGCTGCCTGGGTGCTCATCAAGGTGGTGCTGGTGACCGATCCAGCGCGGTGGCAGGCAAGAATCGCATCGGTCGCGCCGCGTGTTATTCCGAAATCGTCTGCATTGACGATAAGTAGCTTATTGGCCATGGGGACGATCTTCAGAAGTCGCTTGCGGCCAGCGTGACCCGGCGGCAATCCAAGTTTGCCCCGGCTGGGTCGGTGAGGAAGAATGATACGCGCTTGCCCACCGGAAGCCGCAAGCGATTGCTTACCAGCGGTTCCGAGGGAGGCAGCAGGGCCAGCGTGCCACGTCCGGCCGACAGTGCAGTACGCTTGGCGCTGGCGTGGTCGACGAGCAGCTTCAATCCATGACGCCAAGGGGTGCTTGCCTGCCACGCGAGCGGCTTCGCGTCCTGGTCCAACAGAAGCCCGGTTTGATACCGTTTGTCCGGTCGCCGATAAAAGCGCCACTCGATGTATTCCGGAGTACGGTCGATTTCCGGCAGGTCATCAACCCCCAGTTCTTGCTCAGCCTCACCCCAAGCGGCCAAGATCGTTTCCGGATTTTCCTCCCAGCGCCCCCTTGCAAACGGCGTCGGAATCAAAATGCACGGTTCCAGCGCTGGCCGAAAGTGCATGTCGTGGCGCTGCCAACCGCGCAGTGCGGCAGCGTTCGGGTGCCCCATTAGCCATGTCCCATTCCGACTGGCGGCTTCCTTCGTCATATCGATGATGCGGGAGAACAGCCGCTGGTTTCTGTAGTCTGGGTGGGTGAGTACATCGACAACGAAGTGTGCGTGCTGCCTGGCCCCGCCCGGCATCCGAAACCGAATGGGTATGAGGGCTGCTTGGCCCACCAACCTGCCGTCGTCGCGGATGACAGCGGCGACCGCAGGACTATGCGGATTCTGCATGAAAAGCCACTGCCGATACGCCCGGCTTCGATAGGCATCCCCATCTGGATAATGGATCACGCCACAATCCAGCATTTCGTCAAGCAATGAATTGTCCAGAGGCTGCAGGGTCGCGCTCAGTAAGCCTGGTTCATGCAAGGCTTGCGCACTCATGCAATGTGCAGCCCGCCGTTGACCGGAATATCCGCACCAGTGATGTACGCCCCACCTGGCGAGGCAAGAAACGCCACCACAGCGGCAATCTCCTCGGGGGCAGCGAATCGACCAAGCGGCACTTGGGCACGTATCGCATCGCGTACATCGTCACGTAGCGCGGCAATCATGTTCGTGTCCGTGTATCCCGGGGAAACGGTCACGGCGCGAACGCCGTACCCGGCACCCTCCCGCGCCAGGGACATGGTGAAGCCATGCATCCCAGCTTTAGCCGCGGCGTAGTTGCACTGTCCTGCCTGCCCACGCACCCCATTCACCGACCCGATATTGACCACCAGCCCGCCGTTGGCTTCACACATGGAAGCAAATATCGGCTGGGTAGTGGCAAACAGTGCCAACAGGTTTGTCCGGATTACATGTTCCCATTGTGCCAGGCGCATGCGGCGGAACATGGCGTCGGCGGTTACTCCGGCGCAGTTGACCAGCAGCACGGGCTGGAAATCGGCGGCTAAGCGCTGGGTCAACTCAAGTGTTGCATCGCTATCCAGCAGGTCAACCTGCAACAAGCTGGCCCCACTGCCACATGCACGGGTCCATTCGCGCCGACGCGCCTCATCCGCTGCGTGATACAAGCCCACGACATCATGATCAGCGCTTAAAAGCCTGGATATTGCGCTGCCAATTCCGCCGGTAGCCCCGGTCACCACCGCCACTGGTCTTGCCATCGTCTCAGCCCCTTGCCGCATCGCGCAACAATTGCGCGTAGCCGTCCATTTGAGAGGCCAACGAATACGAGTCGCGTACCTTGACGCGACCACGTTCGCCCATCTTGCGTGCAGCTTCAGGATTGTCCCTCACGCAACGCAACGCCTTAAGCCACTGCAGATCATCCTCTGCCATTAAACCGGCGTCATCAGCCAGAACTTCGCGGTTGGCGCCTACCGGAGAGCCGATGGCAGGCACACCGCAGGCCATGTACTGGATCAATTTGAACGCACACTTTCCACGCGTCCAGGGCTCGTCCTCCAGCGGCATGACGCCCACGTCGAACTGCCGGATATGCGAAACTTCTGATGCCTCGCTCCATGCAACATTCACCACGTCGACGCCCTCGATCGGCGGTGCAACTCCGCCCACAACCGTCAGGCGCACACTGCCCTCCATCGCGAGCATCTGCAACGGCCGCGTCACGACCTTCAGACACCGAATTGAAGATGGTGAGCCGATCCAGCCTACATTGAACACACCGTCAGCACGATTCCCATCAACTTTCAAATAACATTCATGATCCACCACTGTGGGGACAATCCGCACATCATCACAGTATTGTGATGCATAGGAGGCAAGGGTTGCATTGCCCGCCGCCACTATCTTCGCACCGGCAATGAACTGCCCAAACTTTGCCCCTAGAACCCGTCCTGCCAATCCGCCGCGCTTGGCATACTTCAAATAGTAGGCATCGTCGAAGTCGTATACGTACGGCAGGCGCAGTAACTGTCTGTCCAACCACCCAGGGAGCAGTGGATTCAGTTCCCCCTGAACCCAGGCAACGTCATAGTGGTTCTGCCTGGCCAGATGCCCTACTCGGCGCCAGTACCCGCACATCACGGCTGACAGACTTATCTGCCCCATGCTGAATCGGCGCGCCAGGTAGGCATCGCCCAGAAACGGTGCCATGTCTACACAGATATCGCGCTGCGCCAGACCGGGAAGATAGTAGCTGATCCGGTGGCGTGTACTGGCCGCTAGCGGCCCGTACAGGGGCAACGCGAGTACGCGCAGTGCTCCGCGGATTGCACCAGATTGCGAGGACATCATCTGCTCCACAGCACGTTTCCATACGGTACGTATGAAGAGGCGTGGCTTCCCAAGGTGAAATACACGAAAAAGATCGCCAGGAAATAGACCACACAGAGCCCGGTTGCGCTTTCCCAACGCCGTCCATGGGCGGCAACGAACGCCGGGAATATCCACATCTGAACAAAAGAGACATAGAGCGCGAGGCGGCTTGTGCCTGTCGATGACACCAGAATCATAGGCACCAGCGCAATCGCGACCAGGGAAGCACGCATTATCAACGGCGTGTACCAACCATGCGCAGCGATCTGGCGTCGGAACACAAGAAACAAAATAGCCGGCAAGGCTGACAGGGCCACATGATAGATCGCACCGCCGGACTCCACATTTTCTTCCACATAGCGCTCTACATAGACATCTGTCGCACCGGATTGATCAAGTATGCGGACAGCCACGAATAACGAAATCAAGCCAATCGTAATGCGCAACCATGGGTAGCGACTTCCATCCCAAAGTACAAACAACAGCATGAAGAGTGCGCTGTTGTGCACGGTAGCAGCAAGCATGATCACGAATAACTTGCGCAGCAAACTTGTCCTGTCCCACTGTGCCAGCAAGATATAAACGATCCCTAGCGCCGCAGCCTGGCGCACGCCACTCATCGAAATAATGAAAACCAGGAATGGCAGGACAGCGGTCGTGGCCAGCCAGGGATTGGCGGTGCGTGTTGCGTATTTAAAAATGCCGGCCAAGAACAGCGCGGCACAGATAGCGTTGACCCCGTACAGGCCCCACCCCAATGCCTCGGAAACCTTGTTGATCAGGAAGAAGCCCGGCTCGCGGTCACCTGCAATATCGCTCCATGCCCTCGCGACGGCGTCTTGGTAGATGTATCCATAGCCCGTCCAGTCCGGCCCAACCTCATGACGCAGCCCGGTGAAAACCCAAAGTAAAACGAAGAAAGCAAGCAGCGCGACATTGCGGTCGCGCCGGCGCGGGGGCTGGAAAGACATCGCCACCGGGATTAACAGAATAAGCAGATAAATCCACATCAGCTCGCACAATCCAGCGATCGATAGACCTGGGCGTATCTATCGACGCCGTCTTGCAAGGAAAAATGCCGGTGCGCCGATGCGACGCAACGTTCGCTGGTGCTGGGATCTGCCGCCAGGTCGAGTAGACGCGACACACCATCGCGCAACGAAGACGGTTTGAGATCAGACAGCGCCACGCCAACCCTATCGACTTCCAGGATCTGCGCCATATCGCCTACGCCTTGGTTGGATAGGCAGGGAATGCCACAACCTAGGAACTCAGCGAGCTTGGTCGGTGCACACGCCGCCCGCGAGTAGGAAGGTTTATAGAAGAATACACCAGCATGCATGCGCGCTATCTGTGCCGGCACTTCGGAATGGGTGGCTGAGCGCAGTTCAACGGCACCGTGCGACACGTTGCCGGCCTTCAGGCACGCACGAACATAGTCGTGGTCGTTGCGATTGATGATAAGCAAACGAGCTTCGGGGTTGAGCTGCTGCAACTGTGCGAAGCTGGCCACCACTGCATCGAATAGGTACCAGGTGCCAGCCGAGCCAACATAGCCGAGGACGAAGCTCCCGGACGGCTTTTCATGGGGAGCGAACTTCGCGAGATCCGCGCAGGTCGGGATCACCGTGAAGGGCGGCATCCTCTCTGCCAGGTAATCGAATGACTGCATCTCGTGCACGGCGGAATGGGTCAACGACACCACATGGTCAGCGCGTAAAAGAAAACGGCGTTCAAACCACTTCGCTAGCCGGTACATGCGTCCTTCACGTGGCCATAATCCACCGTCGACGCGTTCATCTGCCCAGAATCCGCGCATGTCGAAGACCAAGTTGACGCCGGTCAGCCGCTTGATTGCCAGCGCCATCACCGCCGGCACATAGCTGCGCGCGTGGACAATACCGACGCGATGACGCAACACCACCCACAACCCAGTCGCGATACCGACCGCGATATCCCAACCGGTGGCAAGCGCAGTAGGCCACTTGTGGTAGCGACGCGGATGCCAGTGGATTCCGGCGCGGGCGATGCGTGCCGCGACTTCATCGCGCTGAGCCTGCTGCGCCCAGTCCTCCAGCTTCTCGAAGCTCAACAGGTGGATCGGGCGATCGTGCGCAAGCCGTTCCACGTAGGCCAATACCTGCGACTGGCCCAGTGGCTCCAGCATGCCGTCATAGCCAATAAAGAGCACACCCTTTCTCATATGTCTTCCCGGGCACGCCAGCTTGACGCCAACAGATAAGGACAGAACTCCAAGTCAATCGCGGTGCCGCGCGGCTTACAACGTAAACAGGTATTGACCTCGTGTTGATCATGCGGCACAGGACGGCCCGTAGGCGTGAGAAAAAGCCTCGGGTTCATGGCAGTCCCAATGCCTCAAGATAGGCAAGGGCCGCGCGCTCCGGCAAGAAATCCGCGGCGCGGACTTTCAGTGCCTCGGCATCCCATGGTTCGGCCAAAGCTTCCTGCATGGCCCGAGCCAGCGCTGCCGCGTCACCGACTGGTGTCAGTCGGCCACAACGTCCACCGTCCAGAATCTCCGCCGGCCCGGAAGGGCAATTCGTTGAAACCACAGGCAGGCCGCAAGCAAGGGCTTCAACGATGACATTTCCGAAGCCCTCGTAATCCGATGACAACACGAAAAGATCGGCGGTTAGGTAGAACGGCGTTGGGTCCGGATGGAAGCCCGCAAACACGACGCGGTCAGCAATGCCCAATATTTCCGCATGGCGGCGCAGGCTGGGCTCTCGTTCGCCCTGCCCCACAATCATGAGACAGGTTGAGGGGTTCTGCAGCAACCGAAAAGACTCCAGCAGCAGGGCGTGGTTCTTATCGTCTTTTAGGTTACCAACAGTCAGGATTCTTTTGCCGCGCGGTAGCGGCCAAACCGACTCGGCACCGGAAAGCGCAGCCTGCGTGGGCGCCGGTCGCTTCGGGATGGGGTTGTGGAGTTGGGCCACGCTGTCAGGCTGTAATCCCGCCAGCGCTGCCACATCATCGGCGACACCCCGCGACACGCCGGCCCGCGCATCAGCCAGTCGACAACCTATTGCCAGTGAAGTACGCAGGACTGCATGATGCAACCGCCCCCACGCACCGTAATGCCCGGACAAGATGCCGTGCTCAACCACCAAGACCCGGCAACGCTGACGCGAAAGTTTCACAGCCACGGGCGCGATGGAGGTCAGTGGCCACATCATTGCGACGAGCGCATCAGGGCTGCGGCCGCGAACGTAGCGCATCAATGGCAAGACGGCGCCACGCGTGCGCGATGCATCAAGACTCACGACGCTGTGCCTCGCCTCGGCTTCGGCAAGGAACTCTCCCTTCGCCCGAAGCAGAACAAATTCTACTCTGTGGCCCAATGCGGCAAGCGCATCGGCCAGGTCGATTGAGACACGCTCAGCTCCACCGCCGCGGAGATCGGACAAAAGAATCGCTATGGTGCGCCGCATCGCCATCATGAACGCCACGCTACCCGGTTGCTACCGTCGAGTTGCTGCACTTTGAAGCCTTTGCCGCGCAGAAGGTCATCAACCGTGTCGCCGCCTTCCCGCCTATGGCCCCAGCTCTCGTATACCAAGCTTGACAGCCGCCCCAAAAGCGAATCAGCGCCCTTGAGCGCCGACAACTCGGCACCTTCAACGTCCATCTTCATCATTCGGACCGCAGGTAGGCCTTCCGTTATCGCATCCAGGGTCATGGTCTTGACGGCCACTTTGTCGCCCAGTCCATACTGCGCGGAATCAGTAGCAATAGTGGCTTGTCCAAACTTCTCCGCCTGCACGGTGGCAAACACTGTCTTTCCGCCCGTTTCGCTCAGCGCATTGCGTACCACCCGAACATTGATCAGGCGGTTCAACCGGATATGCTCTTCAAGGCGGTCTGCGGTGTCTGGCATCATTTCGATGCCGATGACCGAGCCAGTTGGTCCGACCAGGCCTGCGGCCAGTACCGTGTAGACACCAATGTTTGCACCGGCGTCAATGAAAACGTCACCCGGCCTGAGTGTTCGCCTCAGCAGATCTGCTATGCACTGCTCACGCCATGGAAGCACGTGCCAAAGGTCGTCACAGCACTTTCGGACCATGAACCGCCCCACGCCGCGGACATCCACGCAACAGTCCTCCAGAAGGCGGGGGTCTTGCCATCGTTGAAGGTTCTGCGCCGAGACGGTCAGAGAGTGGATTGCAGAGCGCAACAGCACCCACTGATCCGTAAACTCCACGCCCCGCACCTGCAAAAGGATGACCATCCATCGGGAGACTCGCTGGCAATAGTGAAGAAGAGCGCGCAAGACCCGCCGCACCGGCAAAGGAATCAACACCTTCAATGTTGCACGAAATCCAGCTTCAACCACGTTCCTGGCGCCCCGTGAAAATTGAATCAAACGTCCGCTTCATGCCCATCGTGTGCCGTGCGTCCCACCGCAAGATCACCTGCCAGATCACCAGATACGCATCCAGGCTTACGGCAGTCCGCCTTGCCTTGGCTTCGGCCAGCTGCCCCGCCACCCGCATCAGAACGAACTCAACCTTTTGGCCCAATGCGGCAAGTGCGCCAGCCAGACCAATGGAGACACGCTCGGACCCACCGCCGCGGGGATTCGGAAGAAGGGTTGGAGTCAGCATGCCTCTGCACAACCTTTTAAATTCAATAACAACATGCCAAGTTATCCCGGTAATTCAGTCTTTACATGCGTGCATCGGCAAGCTGCGATTTCACGCAACAGAGTGTCTCCCTCCACTCCAACGCTCGACTGGCTGAAGACCGACAACTGAGTCATTCCTTTAACGCATGGTGCGACTAGATAGCGAATGCCGCTTGATGCTGCGCAGGCGCGCGACGAGAACCGGCGCTAACCCGGTAAAACTGACTGCAAAGTAGACGCGCTCAAGGATGGGAGCAGTAGATGGATATTTCAGGCAAATCCG
>Ga0105045_10002013_pt1 | contig 16921 bp, 15 predicted proteins | sample MAT02_FD_78089 | JGI IMG/M metagenome (GOLD analysis project Ga0105045, IMG submission 78089) | Freshwater microbial communities from Lake Fryxell liftoff mats and glacier meltwater in Antarctica - MAT-02 (megahit assembly) | ecosystem: Environmental > Aquatic > Freshwater > Ice > Liftoff... | reverse complement strand
TTGCGCAGACGACACCAGCCCCACAGGTACCAGTTCGGTGCATCACCCACGACCGCAAGCGGCTCGACCGTGCGTTGCGACACCCGGCCGTTGCGAGCGACGTAGTCGAGCGTCACGACTCTGCCTTCGAGGATTGCGTCCTCGACCGCGGCCGGCGGGCTGGGCCGTGCGAGTCGCTTGTCGTCGTAGAGGTAGATCCGCTGCGCCAACGCCCGTGCGCCGTCCGCGTCGATGTCTCGCAGCACAGCCAGGATCTTGCGGAGCGCTGACCGACCCGAGGTGTTGAACGGCGTGGCGCCGGCGTTCGAAAGCGCCGTCGCAATCGCGGCGACCTCGCCGGGTGTGAGATTGATCGGGGGCAACGTGTGCTTGGTGTCGATCGCATAGCCACCGCGCCGGCCAGGCGTCGCATAGATCGGCACACCCGCCTGCTGGAGGGCCGACAGATCACGCTCGATCGTGCGCGTGGACACCTCGAACCGATTCGCCAACGCAGTTGCCGACATCCAGTCGGGCGCCCGACCGCGCAACTCCTCCACGATCGCGTAGAGCCGATCGGTGCGATTCATGCAGCAGACCGTACCGACCGCCCGAGGGGCGGCGGGTACGAACCCCACGCCGAAAGCGCTCAGAACACCGGTGCATCACGGCGTGGCGGTGTCGACCGGTTAGCAGCCGGCTTCGTCGAGGGCGCCTGCGATGGCGGCTTGGCGGCCAAGGAACTCGACGGGGCTGCCGATGGTGCCCGACCGTAGGGTTTCGATCGAATCGGGGTCGCGGAGCTGGGCCAGCAACTGGACCTGAACCAGCTCGACCTGGGCTTCGGCGATGGCGGCGCAGTCGACGTCGGTCCTGCCCGAACCGCCAGAATCACCGGAGCCCGGGCCCGAGGTAGTGGGAGCGGCATCGTTGGATCCGCCGTTGCCCGCACCACCGCTGTCGCTGCTCCCTCCGCCGCAAGCGGCAAGCACAAGGGCGAAGCCGGCGAATAGCTCCGCAAGGCTCACGGCTCGCGATGGTCTCTACCAACTCCAAGAGCGAGTCGACGTCGGCGAACGCCGAGTGGCCCGATGGGCTCTGGCAGTCCTGACCCACGGGTATGCCCCCGATGGCGGCGATCTCCGGGGTCACTTAGTTGTGAACCCGCTCCACCAGGTCCCAGGCCGCCAGGCCACCAAGCGCGCCCGCCAGACCTGCTGTCGCACCTCGAGCCCTCACGGGCGGACCGCCAAGACCTCGGCGAACCCGTCCCGCAGGCACTGGGCGAACACCTCAGGGTCTGGCACCGCCCCGACATCGGTGTTCACGCCGATGTTGCATGTGCCGTCATACGACATGAGCGTGATGTTGGCGGCGGACCCCAATGTGGCTCCGAACGGGTAGAAGCCCTCGACCTTCGCCCCCGCCACGTAGACCGGAATATCGAAGCCGGGCACGTTGCTGGCCAGCAGGTCTACATGGCGCAGCATCCCCGCGGTCACGCCCACCGGGAGCAGGTTGAGCGCCGCGGCGATCAACTCGGAGTGGTTGATCGCGGGCTCGTGGCGCTCCTTCTGGCAGATCTCGTGCACGCTTGCCATCCGTGCCCGTGGGTCGGTGACCCCCACCGGCAGGTCGAACCGCGCCAGGGTCACGTGGTTGCCGCCCGCCGCGTCGTCCTTGGCCCGGACGCTGATGGGCATGGTGACCCGCAGCTCCGAGATGCAGGCGCAGTGGTGCTCGTGGTAGAGCCGCATGCCACCGGCGATCCCGGCGACGAACGCATCGTTGAGGGTGGCACCGACCGCGGCGCCGGCATCGTGCAAGTCCGAGACCGCCACGTCGACCATCTCGAAGTGGCGCTCGAGCCTGCGGTCGCGCATGACCGGCGATCGCGTGAACGTGATCGGTCGGACCATCCGCCATACCGACAGCAGGTCAGCCGCGATGTCAGATGCCGTGCCCACCGGGTTGCGCACCGCACCCAGCGTCGCTGCGGGAGCAGCCCGCACCGCACCACGGCCGAGGTCGGCCGCCCGGCGCAGGTCGTAACCCAGCGCCTCGAACAGGTCGCCGAACGGGAGGCCACGGCCCAGCTTCGCCGCGGCCGGCATGGGTCCCATCTCGACACCCGCACGATCCAGGTCCACCACATGAGCGGCGACCTGCACGCCGCCGATGCCGTCGGTGAGGGCGTGGTGCACCTTGAGAACCAGCGCCGCACGCCCGTCGGCCATGCCCTCGACAAGCGTGAACTCCCACAACGGCCGGTCGTGGTCGAAGGCATCCATGGCCGCGATGCGCGCCAAGTCGAGCAGCTCGGGCAGGTCGCCGCCCTCGGGTAGCCGCACGCGGCGCAGGTGCCAGCTGAGGTCGAAGTCGCCATCGGGCACCCAGCGCGGGGTGGCCAAGCGGAGGGGGCTGACCACCAGCTTCTCCCGAAAGGTGGGCACGAGGCGCGTGGCGCGGTTGACTCGCTCGACCAGGCGGTCCCAGTCGGGCGAGCAGTCCAGCAGGGCGACGGCCACGATGGTGGCGCGCAGCCCCGGATCGCGCTCGAGCTGCAGGGTGAACGCGTCGGTTTCGCTGACGTGTTGGGAGAGCTCTTCGGGCACCGTTCCATGGTGCGCTGGCCCCCGACCGGGGCCAAGGGTCGAAGGACCCTACGTGCGACGTCGTCTCGTGTGCTCGACTTGGGACATGACCGACAACTCAGATCCGGGTCGCGACGACGTTGCCGCCCACGACGAAGACATCAACGACGACGGCACGCTCGATGCCACCATCACGGTGACCACCCGCCACATCGACGCGGCGGGCAACGACGGTGGAGAGGACCTCGAGGTGACCACGGTGGAGGAACTCGACCTGGACGGCGACGGCATCGCCGACATCGTCGCCACCACCACCACCACCTACGTCGACCGCGACCACGACGGCAAGGTCGATGAGGTCTACGAGAACACCATCACCCGCACCGACCTGGACGGCGACGGGACCGTCGACATCCTCGACGTCGTCGCGTCCACCAGCCGGGACCTGGACGGTGACGGTGTGTTCGAGGTGGTCGACCAATGGGAGGCCACTGGCATCGACCTCGACAGTGACGGACGGATCGAAGGCGAAGAAATCAGCATCGACCACGTCTCCGAGCACGCGCACGGAGACGTGGTCGAGCACGATCACCCCCACTCCAACGAAGCGGACTGATCGCGTTTCCTCAGCCGGCGCGGCCGTAAATGCTGACCATGTCGCGGCCGCCGGGGTCAGGAGCCCATCTTCTCCGCCCGGTTCTCCGCGTGCCAGGCATCCGGGGGGCACTGATACTCAGTGCCGGCGCCCCATCGGCGTCGGAGGCCGAAGGCAGGGACAAAGGAACTGGCGGCCCCTACCCTGAGCGGGGAAGCAGTGCGATGCCGATCCGAACGGTTCAGGTGGCGTCGCGGTGGTTGGAATCCTTGGACACCGGCTTGATCAGCGCCAACGCGACGACACCGACCATGGCAATCGAGCTCGGGCGCAGTCCCAGCCATCCCTCGACGCGCGGCGCAGCAGCAAAGACGAGCACAAGCAGCGACGCCACGGCCAAGGTCAACCCGGCCACCCGGAGCTTGGCCGCATCGACGCGGGGGGACGCGGCGGCCAGCGCGGCACCGACGACGAGGAAGCCCAGTCCGGCTGCAATCGACCCGGGGAAGACGTTGCGGCCGAAGTCCCCGGGGAAATCGTTCGATTGCTCGAACAGGGAGAAGACGTCATTCTCATCTCCACCGAGTCCCGCGGCACGGTGGGCCGCCGCCACGAGAACGCCATAGCCAGCAACGACGAATCCTGTTGTGCGCAACGACGGAAGGCGGCTGGTCGCGGCGGTGAACAAGATGCCGAGGTGCAGGGCGATCATCAAGCCGTAGGACCAGTACCACTCGTCGTCGGCGTTGGCCACGGCAAGACCGATGCCCACGCTTTGGAGCAGTCCCAACACCGCCGCCGTACGTAGGTAGCGGCCGGAGATGAACATGGCGGCAAGCGCCGTTTCGATGAGCACGGTGGCCCAGCCGAACGCGAACAGGTTGGGTGTCAAGAGGTTCTCGAAGATCCACCCGGACCCGGGGAGCACGGGGTGGCTCACGCCGTCTTCCATGTAGCGGCACAGGTTCTCGCAGCGACCGCCCGAGCGACCGAAGTCCGGGGGCACCTTCCAGCTGGCGTTGGAGAGCCACAACAGACCGGCGGTCCATCGCAGGATGTCGGGAACCCAGCGTGCGGCCAATCGGTCACTCCGCTCGGTCACGGTGTCGAGACTGGCTCGGCTCATACCCATCAGTGGCCCCTCAGGTCATCGTCCGTTGTGCCAGTGTGCCGCAAAGGCGCCTGCGGCGCCCCGGAGCAGCGTTGCCGGGCCTGCACCTGTCACCCCAGTGATACCGTGCCGACTCGTGGCACAAGCGGTTCGGGAGCGCGCCGGCCGCATGGTTCCGCTGGGTGCAGCAGCAGCCGTCGTCTTTCCGCTCCTGTGGGTTTCGATCGACTTGGTCCGCCGTCGACGGGTGCTCTACGCCCCAGACGTGTTCCAGTCGGTACTCGCGAGCATGGCGGCGGCCCATGGCCAGCAGTACGTCGGAGCGTGGTCTCGCATCGGCATCAACCATCCGGGCCCAGCATGGTTCTACTGGGCCGCGCCGTTCTCGATTGCCTTCGGACATCACCCCTCCGCCTTGGTCTTGGCCGCAGGAGCGCTTGCCGCTGCCGGGGCGATGGTTGCCATCGTGGTGATCGGCCGGGCCTCTGGCGGCGCGGCCGGTGCGGTGGCAGCAGCGGTGGTGCTGGCCGGCCTGGTCCAGCTCGACGTCGTCGGGGTAGTGGCGCCCTGGAACCCCACCATCGTGATCTTCCCGATCGCGGCGGGCATGGTGTGCGCAGCCGACACCTGGAGCCGCGGCTCGCTGTGGTCAGCTGCTGGCGCCGTGCTCTTCGGTGGATTGGTGGCCCAGTCCCACTTTGGCACCGTCGGGTTAGGGATGGTGATCATCGTTGGTGGCCTGTTGGGGGCGCGGCATGGGGGCAGGCGCGTCGGACGCCCGGCCACCCCACAGGCCGCGCTTGTACTGGCGGCGGACGCGGTGGTGCCGTGGGTGCCGGTGGCCATGGACCAGGTGTTCGGCGAGGGCAATGCCCGGGCAGTGGCGAGCTACGCCGTCGCGGGAACGATCGACGGCCAGCCAGCCCGCTACCGGCAGGGCGGTTCGCAGCAGCTGAGTGCGGTCGACAGCGTGCGGCAGCTTGCGTCGGTGACCTTCCTGGTCGAACCGAACGTGGCGCTGTGGGCCGGCATCGATGTCCCCGCCGGGGAGCGCCACGCGCCGTCGCGTCGATCATGGGTGGCGGGATTGTTCGTCCTTGGTCTGGCCGGCGCGTTCGCCCGGCCGACGCGGCGCTGGCCCGAAGGCGGCCTTCGGCACTCAGCCTGGATGTGTCGGGCCGGGCTGGTCGGATTCGCCTGCCAGCTGGTGGCCACGCTGCAGCTCCGCGACGAGTTCCGCCCCTACCTCGTGGCCGGTTCGGCGGGTGTGGGGCTGACCCTGTGGCTGGGGATCGCAACGGGCGCACTCGGCTGGGTCCGGGCCAGGGGACCGGCGCCCATCGCCCGATGGATCCCCGAGGCAAGCGTCGCCGTCTTGCTGCTCGTCGCCGCCCTCGCCTATCCCCGGCTCGACTGGCGAATCGAAGGAGCACCGCTGCCGCCGCGCGCACCGTCGACCTTCCGCTCGTTGCTCGCCGAGACCGGTGGCTCGCCGGTGATGCTCCGCACGAACTCGGCCCGCCTCCTCGGCACCTACTACACCTTCACCTGGGAGCTCGAGCAGCGAGACATCCCCGTTTCGGTCCGCGGACCATGGTCCTACCGCTTCTCCGACCGTCAACGGCGGTTGCCATTCGCAGGGCGAGAAGTGCTGCTACGCGATCCTGCCGCGCCTCCTCGAGACGACTGCAACGATGTCGGCCATTATCGATCCGTGGTGGTGTGCGTCCGTGATCCGGCCTGACGCATACGGTTGGCGATATGAAGTTCCTGGTCACCGGCGGGGCCGGGTTCATCGGCTCGCACATCGTCGACCGGCTGGTGGAGGCGGGCCATGAGGTGGTGGTCGTTGACAACCTGGATCCGGGTGCCCATGACGGACCCCCCGAGTGGACCAACCCATCGGCGCGCTACCTCTGGGTCGACCTGGCCAATCCGAGCGCCTGGAGTGACGAGCTGGCCGGCACCGATGCCATCTGTCACCAGGCCTCCAAGGTTGGACTCGGTGTGGACCCCGGTGACATCGCGGCCTATGTGCAGGCCAACGATGTCGCCACTGCCGCCATGCTCGGAGAGCTCCACCGCCAAGGTTGGTGGGGCCGGATCGTGCTCGCGTCGTCGATGGTGGTGTACGGCGAGGGTCGCTATCGCTGCGATCAGCACGGCTCCACCCATCCCGCGGCCCGCACCGAGGCCGACCTGCGCGCCGGACGCTTCGAACCAACCTGCCCGCGCTGCGACAGTGATCTCGTCGGCGAACTGGTCGGCGAGGACGCGCCCACCGACCCGCGCAACATCTACGCAGCCACCAAGCTCCACCAGGAGCACCTCTGCACCGCATGGAGCCGCTACGCCAGTGCGCCCGTGTGCGCGCTTCGCTACCACAACGTCTACGGCGCCCGCATGCCCCGTGACACCCCCTACGCAGGTGTGGCATCCATCTTTCGCAGTCGCCTGGCATCAGGGCTGGCCCCACTGGTGTTCGAGGATGGTGGCCAGCGGCGCGACTTCGTCCACGTCGATGACATTGCGCGGGCCAACGTGTTCGCCTTGACCGCGACCGTTGCGCCCACCGGCGCGTTCAACGTGGCCTCCGGTGCCCCGATCACGCTGCTCGAGATGGCCGAGGCCCTTGCGAACGCCGATGGCCGAAGCCTGACCCCCGAGATCACCGGCGAGTTCCGACTGGGCGACGTGCGCCACGTCGTGGCCGATGGGTCACGTGCTCGCGACGAGTTGGGCCTCACCGGCACCGTGGCGCCGCGCGACGGTTTGGCGCGCTTCGCAACCGACCCACTGCGCCGACCGCCACGGGCCGCACCGTGAACCAGGGCGCGTCGAGCACCTGGGACCAGCGGGGGCGTCGCGCCCTTTTCGCGGTGGGCTCCGTGGCCGTGCTCGCCGCGGTCATGGGCCTATGGGGCACCTACCTGAACGCCCGTGGGGCCGAGATGCTGCTCAAAGCGCCGCCGTTCTTCGGCCGATGGAAAGTGGTCGAGCGGCCTCTGGCGCTCGTCCCCGCCGCGTTCGTGGGCATCATCATCGGCCGATGGTGGCCGTCGCTGACGCGTCGCCTCCGGTGGCGCTGGGTGCTCGTTGGTTCCTGGGCGGCTTCATTCGCGTGGTCGTTCACCCTGACGGTTTCACGGGGGTGGGATCAGCTGTGGCTTCCCCTGGACAAGCCCCGCTTCGAGTACCTGCCTCTGGCCCGTGAGCTGGGAGGTGTGGACGAGGTCCGCACGTTCGTGCGCACGTTCGTCGAGCGCCTGCCGGAGTACCCAGACCACGTGCGGGGCCACGGTCCGCTACCGGTGATCGGTTTCTGGCTGCTCGACCAGGTCGGCCTTGGCAACCCCGGCATCGGCATCTTCGTGATCGCCGTGGGCGCCACCGCTGGTGTCGGCGCGCTGATCGCCTTCGACCGAATCGCGGGTCGGGACCTGGCTCGACGGGCCGCGGTGTTCGTCGGTTTGGGCCCGGCCGTCATCTGGTTCAGTTCGGGCGACGCCATCTTCATGGCGCTCGTCGCCTGGTCGACCGCCGCGGTGGCCGTGGCCGTGACGTCAGCATCGGTCAGTCGCGGAAGGGTTGCTGGAACGCTCGGCGGTTTCGGCTGTGGCCTTTTGTTGCTGTGCACCTACGGCGCGCCACCTTTGCTCGCGCCCCTCGCCGCGGTGGCCCTATGGGGTTGGTGGCGGGGGAAGCGCAGCTGGGTCTTGGGTGCGGCGATCGGCGGAGCGGCTCCGCTGCTGGCGTTCCAGTGGGGCGGCTTCTCGTGGTGGGACGGTTTCGCCGCCACCCGGCTGGAGTACTGGAAGGGGATCGCAAGTCGTCGACCGTACCGCTACTTCTTGATCTCGAACCTGGTGGTGGTGGCAATAGCCGCGGGTCCCGCCAGCGTTGCCGGCCTGACGCTGCTGCGCCGACGCGCCGTCTGGCTCCTTGTCGCGGGCGCGGTTGCCGGCGCCTTGATGGCCAGCATCTCGGGCTACTCGAAGGCCGAGGTGGAGCGCATCTGGCTCCCGCTCACGCCCTTCCTCGCCATTGCGGCCGCTGCCCTCCCCGACGGACCCATCCCCACCCGGGTCTGGTTGGCAGGCCAACTCCTGCTCACCTGGATCCTGCAGGCCACGCTCTTCGCCCCATGGTGAGCCAGGTCGACCTCATCCTGCCCGCCCTCGACGAAGAGGCGGCCCTTCCCGACCTGCTTGCGCGCGTGCCGTCGGGCGTCCGGGTGATCGTGGTCGACAACGGTTCCACCGACGGCACCGCGGCAGTGGCGCGCCGGCTCGGAGCCACCGTGGTCCACGAACCCCAACGCGGTTTCGGTGCGGCGTGCGCCGCCGGCCTGGCCGTGGCTGAGGCGGACTTCGTGGTGTTCTGCGATGCCGATGGATCGATCGATCCCTCCGATCTGTGGCTCGTCGTGGATCCCGTGCGCGCCGGGCGGGCCGACCTGGTGGTGGGGGCGCGCCAGCCCACCTCCCGGGGGGCTTGGCCCCCCCACGCCCGCCTCGCCAACCGCTACCTGGCTCGGAGGGTCCGCAGGCGGTTCGGACTCTCGCTCACCGACATGGGTCCGTTACGTGCCATGCGTCGCCGTGCTGTGATCGAACTGGGTATCGAGGATCGGCGTTTCGGCTGGCCGCTCGAGATGATCGTGCGGGCTGGCCACGCTGGATGGCGCATCGAGGAAGTGCCCGTCGCCTACCACCCGAGAGTCGGTCGATCGAAGGTCACCGGGACGGTCAAGGGCACGGTGCGAGCCGTACGCGACATGGCCTCGATCCTGGCCCGGCTCGAAGTCGGCCAGCACGGGCCGGGAACTCACCGCTGAGGCGGTGGGGCATGGAGGGTTCGAAACACGCCAGCCACCCGGGTGTGGGGGGCGGTCGCGGCGACCGCAGCCAGGTCCTCCAACGTGTCGATGTCTCGGAGCGTCATGGCGCGCTCCACCGCTAGGCCGAGCTGGCGCAGCCGAGCCTGTTGGAGTTTGCCGGTCGTGTCTGTGCTCATCGGCACGCCGGTGAACGCACCGGGAATCCAGCGGCGCAAGCCAAGCAGCCACCACCCGCCGTCGGTGGCGTGGCCGAGCAGTGCGTCGGGGCCGCCCTCGAGATGGTCGGCAAGGCGCGCCATGGCCGCGTCGAGCTGGGCTGGGGTGACCTGCGGCGTGTCCATGCCGATCTGGACCGCCGGTCCGTCGACCGCTGACCAAGCGCCGGAGAGGCGGTCACCGAGGGAACCGGTGGTCTGGGCGACGACGTCGACACCGGGTGGGCACCAATCGCCCACGGTCCCGGCCAGGACCAGCACCACCCGATCTGCTCCGGTGGCCACCGCGGCTTCAAGTGTGTCAGCCAAACATGCCTCCGTCACCTGGGCGGCCTGCTGGTGGCTCAGCGGCGGGCACAGGCGGGTCTTCACAAGCCCCGGGATCGGTTCTTTGGCCAGCACGAGGAGTTGCACGGCCCGACCGTAGGGGGCACCGTGGCCAACACCACGTGATCGACAGGCAGAGTTTCGCGAATCGTAAGAGAACTTCTCTCCCATCCTCGGAGATGGAGAGCCATACTGACGTCTCGTAAGATGACCAGTAGGGGAGAACGACATGGGCTCAGCAATGGTGGTCGACCGGCTGGATCAGGTGCTGCCCACGGTTCGCGAACATGCCGATGCAGTGGACCGCGATGGCGTGTTCCCGCAGGAACAGGTGCGCGCACTCGCCGACAGCGGGCTGTTGGGCTTGATCTTGGCGCCCGAGGTCGGCGGCCTGGGCGGGGGGCCGGTGGAGTTGGTGGAGGCAATGACCGGGGTGGCCGCCACCTGCGGGTCAACAGCGATGGTGTACCTGATGCACCTTGCTTCCACCGCGGTGGTCGGCGCGGCCCCCCCTCCCGATGGGGGCAACGAGCTGCTGGCCGACCTCGCGTCGGGGGCGAAGTTGGGGACCCTTGCGTTCAGCGAAAAGGGGTCACGCAGCCACTTCTGGGCTCCGGTGTCCAAGGCCGAGCGTGGGCCAGACGGCAAGGTGGTCATCGGTGCTGACAAGAGCTGGGTGACTTCTGCCAACGAGGCCGACGTCTACGTCACCAGCACCATGGCCCCCGATGCCGAAGGACCAACCGATTCTGACCTGTATGTGGTTGATCAGGCCGCCGACGGTGTCACCATCCTCAGCGCATTCGACGGCATCGGACTGCGCGGCAACGATTCTGCGCCGGTCCGCCTCGATGTCGAGGTTTCCGACGGCGCCCGCCTCGGCGACGAGAAGGGCGGGTTCGGCCTGATGATGCAGGTGGTGTTGCCGTGGTTCAGCCTCGGCAACTCCGCGGTGTCGTTGGGCCTGGCTCGCGGTGCGCTCGACCAGGCCATCACCCATGCGTCGGGCTCGCGCTTCGAGCACCTCGACTCCACCTTGGCCGATCTGCCCACCATCCGCGCCTACCTGGCCAAGGCCTGGGCCGACTTGGCGGCGCACGACGCGCTGCTGCGAGAGACTGCGGCACGCGTCGCCGAGCCCGATGAGGGCACGGTCCTGGCGGTGCTGGCCACCAAGGCCGCATGCAACGAGGCTGCGCTTCGGGTCACCGATACGGCGATGCGCGTGGCCGGCGGAGCGGGCTTCTCCCGCCAACTCGGGATCGATCGCTACGCTCGCGACGCTCGAGCCGGCTTCGTGATGGCCCCCACCTCCGATGCGCTGTTCGACTTTGCCGGGCGTGCGCTGTGTGGCATGGATCTGTTCTGAGACCGTCCATCCCCGAGAGGACCAACCATGGCCGATGACCGTGAGCTGCTGATCGGCGCTGTCGCGTACAGCGCCAACGTGGTGCCGATCTGGGAGGGGATCCGCGACTACTTCGCCGACGGTCCCGCGCCGATGGATTTCGTCCTGTTCTCGAACTACGAGCGTCAGGTCGAAGCACTGTTCGATGGCCACATCGACATCGCGTGGAACACCAACGTGGCTTGGGTGCGGACCCTGCGACGCTCGGGTGGCACCGCCCGGGCGCTGGCCAGCAGGGACACAGACCTGGTGTTCACCACCGTGATGGTGGGCCGAGCGGGATCCGGTCTTGCGGGGCTCGAGGCATTGCGCGGCCAGCGGGTTGCGCTCGGATCTCGCGACTCTGGCCAGGCGCGCATCCTGCCGCTGCACTACCTGCGGGAGGCAGGCATTGCCGAGGGCGACGTCGAACTGGTGATCTTCGATTCCGACGTCGGAAAGCACGGGGACACCGGCCGGTCCGACCTCGACGCCTTGCGAGCCGTGATCGACGGTGACGCCGAGGTGGCAGCGGTCGGGGTGAACACCTGGGACTCGCTGCGCGCTGGCGGGGATGCGGCCACGGCCGATCTGGAGGTGGTGTGGGAGTCAGAGCACTACAGCCACTGCAACTTCACTGCGCTCGAGACGCTGTCGTCGGAGCGGGCTGGGCCATGGGTCGACCACCTCATGGCGATGTCGTGGGATGACCCAGACCATCGGAGGATCCTGGAATTGGAGGGGTTGCAGCAGTGGACCCCCGCAAGGCTCGAGGGATACGCATCTTTGGAAGCGGCCATGACCGAGCAGCACATCTCGGACCACTGGTGACCCTGCCAGCCGCATGGGATGGGCGGGCGAGACCATGGCCTTCGATCTGACGCTGCGGCTCATCGAGACCGTCCTACCCGCCGCCGCAGGCACTTCGGTGGTGGTCACCGTCGACGGCGCCGACGACCTTCCGGTGGTGAAGCGATGGGTCGAGGCCACCGGCAACACCATCTTGTTGGTGCACCCCGATTCGGTGGAGATCTTCCGCGGCCGGATCACCGATCCGATCGAGGCGCTTGCGCCGGATCGGCGGCCGGGCTACCGCCTCTGGATCTACACCAACTTCCACTGCAACCTTGCCTGCGACTACTGCTGCGTTTCGTCGTCGCCCACCGCTCGGCGCCGGATCGTCGATGTGGAGTCGTTCGCCCAGATCGTCGACGAATCGGTGGGTGCCGGCGTCAGCGAGCTGTACCTCACCGGCGGCGAACCCTTCCTGTTGGTCGATCTCGACGAACGGCTCCGCATCGCCACGGCGGCATTGCCCACGACGGTCCTCACCAACGCCATGGTCTGGCAGGGCGAGCGCCTGCGCCGGCTCGAGGCGTTGCCTCGTGAAGGGCTCACCCTCCAGATCAGCCTCGACTCCTCCACCCCTGAACTCCACGATCGCCATCGGGGCGCCGGGAGCTTCGAACGGGCGCTCGCAGGCGTGCGCACGGCGATCGATCTTGGGTTCAGGATTCGTCTCGCCGCCACACTCGGATCCGATGCCGCTTCGGCCGAAACCGAGCTCGTCGCGCTGTTCGACGATCTCGGGCTCGACGAATCACAGCGGGTCATCCGGCGGGTCGCCCAGCAGGGCTCGGCCAACGCCGGGCTCACCGTGTCTCGCGCTTCGCTCGTTCCCGAGGTCTGCATCACCGCAGATGGGGTGTGGTGGCACCCAGTGGCGGCGGCTGATCCGGCGATGCAAGTCAGCGACGACTGGTCGCCGATCGGGAAGGCCATCGAGGACGTGCGGCAGGAGTACCGCAACCACCGCATCGCCAGCGATGTCCTCGCCAGCACCTTCCCCTGCGCCTAGGCGCGTTGGGGCGCCCGGCGACGGGCAAGTCCAGTAGGCCCGGCCAGACGGGTTTACCATGCCGCCCGGAGAATGGGATCTGGAGAACAGGAGAGCGCCATGAAGCAATCTGTCCGTGTTCTGACTGTGACATGCCTGCTCTCTAGCATTGTGCTCGCCGCCTGCTCCCAGGAGGACACGGGACGGCCGACGGATACCCAGAAGCCAGCGAGCACGAAGAACCCGAGCGTCTCCAGAACACCAGGTGAGGATGCTTTTCTTTCGAGCCGGGATCCGGTGGACTGGCCCTTTGCGGCCGACAGCATCTGGAACATGCCAATTCACAACGATGCGAAGTACGTGGATGCCCAGATAGAGATGCCCATGGCGGCGGGCCCGACTATTGATCCGGAGATCTTGATCCTACGACCCGAGGGGCCGGTCATGCCCTTGGTAGAAAATGATGCCGGTTGGGACGGTGCTCCGCGTTGTACTTCGTTGACTGGCGACACTCTTTTGTCCGGCGTACCGGTTCCGAGCGACTTTGCTACGTACCCGGAGGAGGAAGGCAGCACCCCAAACAATTCCGGCGCCATCTTGATGCCGGATGGTGTCACGCTCTACGAAACGCAGCCGCTGCACGTCTGCAGTCCCGGCGGCACTGTCACCAGCCAGTACCTGTGGGATCCACAGAACATTCGCACCGATGCAGGTATCGAAGGTTCCCATGGTGGCAGTGGGATGGCGGCCTTCGGCGGAAGCATACGCGTGGGTGAACTGCTCCCCGGTTCGGTCATTCATCACGCCATCAAGATGAACTTCTTCGCGAAGCGAAACTTCGCCTTTCGCGCCGATGACACCCCTGGCTATCGCTGGCCCGCATTGGTTGCCGATGGGTATGCCAGCCCTCAAACCTATGGTGGTGTCATCCCGGCGTTCGAAATTGGCGCCTTGCTGGCCCTCAAGCCCGATTTCGACCTCGACCGCCTGCAGACGGAGCCCGCCAGAATCATCGGCCGAGCTGCTCAGGATTACGGCATCTACGCAGTGGATGACACCGCCTGGGACGTGTTTGCTCTTTTGGTTGAGGAGGGCACCGAGGGCAGCGTGGCCAGCGAGTTTCGGAAGGCGTATGGGCACGATGTCGAAGGCCCGGAATTGAATTGCGTAGATACGTCAGAATCATGCAAATGGTCCCAGGACATGTGGACCATTCTCGAGGCCCTGAACGTCGTCGACAACAACTCCCCCACCACCATTGGCGGCGGGCCCAACCGTGATGCAGCCAACCGCCGCGCTCCGATGGCTCCACCCTTCATTCCTCTGGCCGCAGCGATCAGTCCGGCGGCGCCAAGATGACCACCTCGTCTTCGGCGGCGTAGGCCAGTCGACCGTCGGGCAGCGCGACCACGCCGTACCGACAGTCGCGAGCGATCACCTTGCCCTTGCCGAAGTCGGGGTTTTCGAGGTCGATCTCGGTCAGGTGGCGGGTGGCGTACTCGCAGATGACGATGCGTCCAGGACGGGACACGGCGATGCCCGACGGCACACGCGTATCGGTCCACGACGCAACCTGCTCGACCGCGCCATCGGTGACGCGTAGGAGACGCTCGGAGCGCGAGTCCGGAGCGTTGTCGGCAACCCACAGGACCCCGTCGTCCAGCGTGCTGGCGAGGGCGAAAGGGTTGTTGAACCCGGTCGCCCAAGGGGTAGTGGTTCCGTCGGCACCGACCGCCAGTACCTTGCCGTTGGGCTCGGCCGGGTCCTTGGTCTTGGACGGGTCCAACAGGTCACCGACGCCGATCAGGACGGTGTTGTCGTCCATCACCGCAATGCGGCCGCCGTTGGCTCGCTCTTCGGCCTTCGGCCCAGTCCAGCGGATGGTGCGGTCGCCAGTCGCCGGGTCCACGTGCTCGATGCGCAGGCGGCCGTCGTCAGCGACTGAGGAGACCAGCAGACCGGCGTCAGGGGCGACCGCCAGGCCGAGCAGCCCACCCTGGTCGAGGCCAGCGGCGAGGTCGTCCAGGGCTGTCACCTGGTCGACGATGCCGGTGTCGAGGTCGACCGTGGAGATCGCGCCATCCCGCTGCCCGACGACCAGCGTGCCCTCATCGGTGACGGCGAGCCCGGTAGCGGCCCGGGCGGGCAACCGCCGTTGCACCCCCCATGTCGTCGTGGCGTTCGATCCGCAGCCGGGGAGCAGAACTGAGGCACTGGCGACCAGAACCGTAGCGATGCCCAGTCGGATCGGGCTCGCTCGGAGGGTCACACGGGCGACCGTATCGGCCAGGTCGTGCCGATGAGGCGGCGCCTCCACGGCCGGGCTTTCTAGATCCCCTCCACGAACACAGGCTCCAGGTGTGACGATGCGACAGGGGTGGTTGCGGCCGTCGACACTGGCGGCATGTATCTACCCCCTCTACTTGGTGCGAAGGCCTACGACGAGCCGTCGGTGTTCGAGCCGCTGAACCTGCTCAGGGAGGCACGGCGCCAGAGGGGGCTGCCGGACGTTCAGGTGCCGGCGGTATGCCTGCTCGACCCTGATGGCGACATCGTCCGCTACCTGACCCTGAACAATCGGGCCACGGTGCATCCGGGCTGGGCCTGCTACCACACAACGCTCTGGACCTTCGAGCTCGGAGGGCGCGAGGTCGGGGTGATCGGGTGCGCCGTTGGGGCATCGTTTGCGGTGCTCCTGGCCGAGCAGCTCATGGCGTCAGGGTGCGAGCTACTGGTCAGCGTGACGTCGTCGGGCTCCATCACGCCCGTCGCTGATCCCCCGCACTTCGTGGTCATCGATCGGGCACTCCGTGACGAGGGGACGAGCCTCCACTATCTGGCCGCGAGCGATTGGGCCGAAGCGCCCGATGGCTTGCTCCAACGTCTCGACGGCCAGCTCCAAGGACTCCGGCAAGAGGTTGTGGTCGGGTCGACCTGGACGACCGATGCCCCGTACCGGGAGACCCAGACCGCGATCGATCGAGCTGCTGCCCTCGGGGTCGTCGCGGTAGAGATGGAGGCCAGCGCCCTCTACGCATTCGCCAAAGTCCAGGGTCTTGACGTGGTGTGCTTGGCGCATGTGACCAACAGCCTGGCGGTCGCCGGCGACGATTTCGAGAAGGGCGAGAACGGCGGAGCGGTGGATGCGCTTGAACTGGTCGACGCTGTGGTGAGCTCGCTACGCGGTGGACGGCAATCGTCCGCGGGCACCGAGCCGAAGGCCTGCGGCCACCATTCAGCCGCCGAGCCCCGAGAACTCCCGTAGGTCCACAGGTCCGCCTCGTTCGGTGGATTCGTACGCCGAAAGTGCGAAGGCCAGGATCTCGCGGGCCTCCTGAGCGCTGAACAGGAGGTTGTCGGTGTCGCCGCTCCACAGCGCGTCGACGGCATGACGGGTGGAGTCCCGAAACGAACTGGCCCAGTCGTCGTCCAACGCGTGGTAGCCGGTGAGCACCCCGTCTGCGTACACCTCGAGCGCCGGCTGCTGGAGGCCATGGGCCGTGCAGTGGTTGACCCGGACGAAACCCTTCTTTCCCGTGACCTCGAAGCGCTCGTCGTTGGAGTAGTAGTCGGACTTCATGACCATGTCCGGAGCGAGCGTGATGTCGAACACACCCCGCAGACCGGTGTCGTGCTCCCAGGCAATCGTCGCCGGGGCATCCATGACATAGCCGCCACCCAGGTCGGTCTGCCCCACCCAGGCCAGGACCGTGCGGACCGGGCCGAACAGCCAATGGGCCACGGCGTACTTGTGCCAGCCGTCGTCGAAGGTGAGGATCCCTGTCCCGGACCGGGCCATGTCCATCTGCCACATCCACGTGTTGAGCGGGACATCCCAGCCGCCCAGGCCGGTGCCCACCATCTTCATGGCGAACCCGACCGGCTCGCCGATCACGCCGGACGCCACGATCTCCTTGAGGCGACGGAGTGGTTCGTAGAACACGAAGTTCTCCATCACTCGCAGGGTGCGCCCGGCCTCCGTCGCCGCCGCGATCATCCGGTCGGCCTCGTCCAGCGTTATGGCCATCGGCTTCTG
>Ga0105045_10002012_pt1 | contig 16928 bp, 14 predicted proteins | sample MAT02_FD_78089 | JGI IMG/M metagenome (GOLD analysis project Ga0105045, IMG submission 78089) | Freshwater microbial communities from Lake Fryxell liftoff mats and glacier meltwater in Antarctica - MAT-02 (megahit assembly) | ecosystem: Environmental > Aquatic > Freshwater > Ice > Liftoff... | reverse complement strand
GCGGCGAGATTGGCTTCGACTTGATCATTCGAGTTGAGCTGAAGGACGGCAACTTTGGTGCGCATCGCCGCATGCTCTTCGATGTGGGCGCAGTGCGAAAGTCCGATGACGCGCATCGCAGTTTACGACACGCTCGCGACGTGCCCTTCGAGACTCCTTTTCTTCTTTTCGTCAATGGCTTGCGAAGCCCCGTGCTCGACCCTGTGATCGGGTTCATCTCGGAGTGGGCGCTCTACGGCTATTTGCTCGTCTTCGTGGGCGTAGCCCTTCGTCAGCGTGATCCAAAGACAACACGCGCGATGCTCGATGGCTGGCTCGCCTTCTTCATCTCGGTCTTCGTTGCCGAGACGATCATCAAGCCGCTGGTTCATCGCCTTAGGCCCACGGGCGTTGTTGCGCTTCGTGAGCAGCTTCACGTGCTTGGCGCGATGCCTTCGGCGACGAGCACAGGAATGCCTTCGGGGACGGCGACAGCGTGCGCAGCAGGCGCGATGTGGATCACGATCCACTTCGGCAAAAAGTGGGGCGCGCTCGCTTGGGGCTGCGCCATGTTCATCTCGCTCACGCGGCTCTATGTCGGCATTCACTACCCAACGGATCTCGCCGTCGGACTCGCGCTCGGCGCGATCATCGCCTGGCTCGTGCATCGCGGCGTAGAGCGCTTTGCGCAGGCTTGAACAACATCGCACCTGGCGCGGGCCCTGACGTACTCTCGCAACCCCTTTAGGAGAACACTATGTCTGGACGAGGCGTGCTTTTCGCAATCGACGACGAAGAACTGGCGAGCCTGGGCGACGCCGACAACGACGACGATGTGCGCTCGTTGGTCGACGCGATCGAGGCGCGTTGGGAGCAAGCGTGTGAGCTCGACAAGGCCTGGGAGGGCATCCATCGCGCGCTGACAGATGGGCACTTCGAGCGGACGGTCCATGGGCCCATGATGGTGTCGGGCGCCATCTTGGGAGGCACCGTGCTCATCGAGCACGAGGACACGCTGATTGTGGTGAAGCCGGCGGACGAAGTGCATCAGATCGCGGCGTCATTGGCGCTCTGGGATCGCGGGCGCTTTCGAAGCGGCTACTTCCGAATCAACATCTCCGAGTACGGCGACCTCGAAGAGGAAGACTTCGAGTACTGCTACGCCTGGTTTGAGCGGATGCGCGCTTTCTTCGCCGAGGCCGCCCAGGAAGAGCGCGCGGTCGTGTTCTCGGCAGACCTCTGATTGCGGACACAGCGTCTTTTCAGCGTCGTGCCCCCCAGACTCGATTCTTTGCGTTCGCAAGGTGTAGGCTCTCGCGGTGTCGCAAACTGGCGATTCCTACCCAAACATCAATCCGTTTGAAGAAGAGGAGGCCACGCAAGTGGTCTCCAGCGGCGATGTTGGAGGCTTCTTCGCCGGCCGCTTTCGGCTGGACGCAAAGCTAGGCCTAGGTGCGATGGGTCGCGTGATGACGGCCGTTGATACGCGTACGGGCGTACGTGTTGCGCTGAAGGTTCTGCACAAGAACCGCGCGGGCGACGCCGAGGTGATCACGCGCTTTCAGCGAGAAGCAGAATTGCTCCGCGAGCTTCGTCATCCCGGCATCGTGAAGTTGGTGGATTTCGGTCAGTCGAAGGACGAGGGATGGTGGCTGGCGATGGAGCTGCTTGAGGGCCGCACGATGAAGGATCACCTTGCGACGCAAGGCTCTTTCACGCCCGTCGATGCGTGGCCTATCGTCGCGACGATCTGCGATGCGCTCGCCTATGCACACAGCAAGCAGGTGCTTCATCGCGACCTGAAGCCCGAGAACATCATCCTGCTGCCCGGCCAGATGCCGCCCTGCAAGATCGTTGATTTTGGGCTCTCGCGTGGTGCGGCCGCACAGCGCATCACCGCCGCCGGAACGATGCTTGGGACGCCTCGCTATATGGCGCCTGAGATGCTCGCCGAGAGCCATACGCTGGATGCGCGCATCGATGTCTTCTCGATCGGCGTCATCCTCTTCGAGATGCTGACCGGGCGCTCGATCTATACGGCCGAAGATGTCGGCTCGCTCTTCGGTGCGATCATGGAAGGCCGGACGCTTCGGCTTCGTCAGGCGCGTCCCGATGCACCGCCGCCGCTGGATGCGCTGATCGCGGAGTGTGTGGCGAAGGACCCTTCGCAGCGCGTGTCGAATGCGGACGTGATCGCGACGCGCTACGCATTATGCCTCGGTCTCTCGACCGATCGCTCACCGTTCGTGCGTGGCGCGCCTGTCGGCGTACAGGTTCGTGCGGCTCCAAAGCATGTCGCGGCGGCGTTTCGGGTCGCGGATCTTCCGCATGCGCCAAGCCCGCTGCGCGATGAATGGGCGCCGGAGACACGGGCAACCCCGCCGCGGGTTCAGAAGAATTCCATTCCCGTTCCAGCGCGCATGTCCCCTGCGCCACAAGCGCCCGCGGAGGGTTTTGCGGTTCCGCCTCGCGCAGAGTTTTCGAGCCCACCGCTGCCGCGCTCCTCAGCCGCACCGCCGAAGACATCCAAGGTTCGTCTCGCTCTCGGTGTGCTGGTCGTGCTCATCGCACTGGTCACGCTCTCTCTCGCAGGCGTGTCGGCGTACCTAGTCTCCTCAGGGCGTGCGCAGCGTTGGTGGTCTGAGTTCAACGCTGCGCAGGGTTGAAGCTACTCGCCGCTCCCGAGAGTTCGCCGCACAAGCTCGCTTGCCTTCACGGTCTCGCGGGCACGCGCATCCCCTTGATCGACACGCGTCCAGCTCTGGTCGATCTCAAGTCGGTACGAACCCAAGAAGGTGCCGGTCTGGGCGCCGCCCCATTCCTCCGGCGAGATCATCGAGAGGTTCCGCTCCTCCACGCCGCTTGAGTTCTTGCGCTGGTAGAGATGATAGACGTGTCCCGGTCGCTTCACGAACGAGGACCGGGCCTGATGGATATCGAGGCTCTCTTTGGCATCGCTGAGGATGGCGCGTGCGCGCTCTTGAAGGGACCGAATCTGATCCGCGATCAGGTTCAACTCCGCGCTCGCGACGATGCCGATCAGCTTGTCCGCGTCGCTGATCTGTTTCGCGATGTCGACCAGATCGACCGCGCCGGCGAGGCGGCTGATCGGGTAGGGCGAGGAGCGTGCATCGCCCTGATGCGTGTGGCCCACAGCGCGCGTGAAAGTGGTCCTGGTTTCGCCAGGAGCCTGATCGTTCTCGTCGTTCATCGTGCGGCCTTCATGTGCCTTCAGGCGCCAACAGGAACCCCCCAAATCTCACGTGCGTATCCGCGAATCGTCGAGTCGCTCGAGAAGCGGCCCATGCGAGCGGCGTTGTAGAGCGCCTTCTGGGACCAGCTACGGCGATCGAGATAGGCCACGTCCACGGCGTTCTGCGCATCGATATAGGCCGCGAAATCGGCGAGGATGAAGTAGCGGTCGCCGCCATCGACGAGGAGGTCAATGAGTGGACGAAAGCGTCCGGGCTCATCAGGAGAGAACACGCCTGTGTAGACGGCGTCGAGCACGTTCTTCACGTCGATGTTGGACTCATAGATCTCGCGTGGCTTGTACCCGGCCGCCTCGCGCTCAAGCACCTCCTGCGCGGTGAGTCCGAAGAGGAAGAAATTCTCCTCGCCGACGGCCTCGCGAATCTCGACATTGGCGCCATCGAGCGTGCCGATGGTGAGCGCGCCGTTCATCGCGAACTTCATGTTGCCGGTGCCGCTTGCCTCGAAGCCGGCGGTCGAGATCTGCTCCGAGAGATCCGTCGCTGGGATGAGCTTCTCGGCGAGCGAGACGCGGTAGTTTGGGACGAAGAATACCGCCAGATGTTCAGCGACTTGCGGGTCTTCGTTCACGACTTTCGCGACCGCGTTCGCAAAGTGGATGATGCGTTTGGCGACCTCATACGAACTCGCCGCCTTGCCGCCGATGAGCACCGTGCGCGGTGTTGCGGGCAGCTCTCCTGCGCGAATCTTCAAGTAGCGATGCGCGATGTGCAGGATGTTGAGGAGCTGCCGCTTGTACTCGTGGATGCGCTTGATCTGCACGTCGAAGAGGCGCTCGGAGGGCAGCTTCACGCCAACCTCTTGCTCGAGATGCTTCACGAGCTTGTGCTTGTTCTCCTGCTTCACCTTCCACATGCGCTCAAGGAACGAGGTGTCATCGACCTGCTTCTCGATGCCGCGCAGGAGCTCCAAATCCGTGACCCATCCCGGCCCGACGGAGTCGGTGAAGAGCTTCGCGAGGCGCGGATTGCACTGCTCAATCCAGCGACGCGGCGTGACGCCATTCGTCTGATTGCGGAAGCGCCCTGGGAAGAACGCGTCGAGCTCGGGGAATATGCGCTCGCGCAGGAGCTGCGAGTGAAGCGCCGAAACGCCGTTGACTGAGAAGCTTCCAGCCACCGAGAGATTCGCCATGCGCACGTTGGGCTGAGGTCCGCGCTCGATGATCGCCATCTTCGCAGAGCGCACATCATCCCCTGGATAGCGAAGCGCGATGTCGATGCCGAGACGTCGATCAATCTCCCGAATGATGTCGAGCTGACGCGGCAGCATCTTGTCGAGCATGTACACGGGCCATATCTCCAGCGCCTCGGGCAAGAGCGTGTGATTGGTATATGCAAAAGAGCGCTTCGTCAGGCTCCAGGCGCTCTCCCAGCCAAAGCGCTGCTCGTCCATCAGGATGCGCATCATCTCGGCGATCGCCAGCGCAGGATGCGTGTCGTTCAGCTGGAAAACGTTGCGTTCGGCGAAGTCATCCAGGTTGCCCCAGCGTGCGTGGTGGCGTGCGATGGCGTCCTGCAAGCTGGCTGAGACGAAGAAATACTCCTGCCTCAGGCGCAGCTCTTTGCCGGCGGGCCCCGCATCGTTGGGATAGAGCACCCGCGTAATGTGCTCAGCGGTATTGCGCTGCATCACCGAGCCGTTGTGATCGCCTGCGTTGAAGAGCGCGAGGTCGAACGGAACCACGGGACGTGCCCACCAGAGGCGCAGCGTGTTGACGACCGAGTTTTGGTAGCCGGGCACCGGCACGTCGTGCGCTTCGGCGATCACGTCCTGCGTATCGACCCACGTGTAGAACGTTAGTCCCTCGCTATTGATCCGCGCCTCGACGCGGCCCCCGTACTTCACGCGGTAGGTCGTCTCGGTGCGATGGATGTCGAAAGGAGAGCCATGCTGTAGCCAGCTGTCGGGCTCTTCGACTTGTTGCCCGTTAACGATCGCTTGACGGAAAATGCCGTAATCATAACGGATTCCATAGCCTGTTCCCGCGATGCCGAGCGTCGCCATGGAGTCGAGAAAGCACGAAGCGAGGCGTCCGAGACCTCCGTTGCCAAGATCGGGATCAGGCTCCGTCTCAAGCACTTCGTCGAGATCCAGACCGAGCTCCACGAGCGCGCCACGTGCCTCCTCCAGCATGCCTAGGTTCGAGAGCGCATCGCGCATCAAGCGGCCCGGGAGGTACTCCATCGAGAGGTAGTAGACGCGCTTGTGTCCCGCATCCCACTGCGACTTGCTGCACTCCAGCCAGCGATCCGCGAGCCTGTCGCGTACCGAGCGCCCGACCGCATGCATGATGTCGATCGAACTCGCCCGGTATTGATCACGAACGCGCGTGTGCGCGAGATGGTGAATCACCGAAGCACGAAAAGAAGCGCGGTCCAGACCGAGCATCTCCGAGGGCACCTGAGCACGAACTTTCATACGTTCGCTTGTAACACGCAGCCTTCGCCGAATGGGCTGCGACGTGCGCGCGAGCGCTACACGCGAAAAAGCGCTTCGAAGTCGAGCTCGACGGCGTCGAAGGGCTCGGCACGAATGAGCTTGTCGCCTTCTTCCAGGTCAAAGCCAGCAACCTGCAGCCACTGCCCGCTCACGTTCCGAAGGACCTCAAGGGTTCGGAGTATGGGATGAAGAATCCAGAAATGTCCGATGCCTTCGCGTGCGTAGATGCGTGATTTTTTGAGGCGATCCACGCGCTCGGTGCTGTCGGAGAGGATCTCGCAGACCCAGTCTGGAGGAAGCGTGAACGCGGCGCCTTCGGGCAGCTCGCTCAAGCGCTCGCGTCGCCAGCCTGCGAGGTCGGGGGAGAGCTTGTCTGGGCGCTTGCCGAGGTGCAGCTCCGGCTCGGCGAGGATGATCCAACCACCAGGGCCGCCGCGTCCTCGACCAAACATCGCTCCGATGTCGATCGTGAGTTGAGTGCCCACGTTGACGTGTGGAGGCTTGGGCCTGCCCATCACCTCAAGGATGCCGTCGATCAGTATGGCGCGCGTGCCTTCGGGGAGCGCTGCATACGCGGCTTCGACCTCGGCGGAGTTCGACTCAGAGGCGCTCGACTCAGAGGCGCTCGACTCAGAGGCGCTCGCTGGCGTTGGTTCAAGTGCGCGTGCTGCGTTGGCCATCCTCTGAGTGTAGCTCCAGGCGCGATTGTTGACGCGTGTCTGCGGACATCCCCATAAAGCGGATCGCATCCTTGCTCGCGTGTACTACAAAGCGCGCCGCCATGACCTATCACATTGCAGTCGTTGGAAGCGGACCCGCCGGGTTCTACGTCACCGAAGCGCTCGCGAAGGGCGACGCCGGAAAGCCTCTCTGCAAGGTTGACCTCTTCGATCGGTTACCGACGCCCTACGGCCTCGTGCGCAGCGGTGTCGCGCCCGACCATCAAGGGACGAAGAACGTCTGGCGCGTATTCCAGCGAACCCTCAAGCGTCCTGAAGTTCGCTTCATGGGCAACGTGGAGCTTGGCCGCGATGTCACGCTGGAGGAACTCCGCACGCACTACGACGCGGTCGTGCTTGCGATCGGGGCCCCGGTCGATCGCACGCTCGGTGTGCCCGGACAAGAACTCCAAGGTGTGATCGGATCGGGCCCGCTCACGTCTTGGTACAACGGTCATCCGGACCACGCGTCGGTCGCTCCGGCCCTTGAGGGCGTGAAGGCCGTCGCCGTGATTGGCAATGGCAACGTCGCGGTCGATGTGGTGCGCGTGCTGGGACGAAGCCGTGAGGAGATGCTCAAGACGGACCTCCCAGCCTACGCGTCCGATGAAATCGAGCGGGCGGAACTCACTGACATCTACATGATCGGTCGCCGTGGTCCTGCAGAAGCGAGCTTCACGCCGGTGGAGCTTCGTGAACTCGGTGAGATGAAGGACACGGTGGCGATCGTGAATGCCTCCGAGCTGCCCGAGTATATCCACGCGACCAATCCCAAGGATCAGAAGCTCAAAGAGAAGATCCTGGAGATCCTTCGCGGCTATTCCCAGAACGATCCGTCGAGCAAGAAGCGCCGTCTTCACATCATGTTCTGTGCGGCTCCCTTCGAGGTTCGCGGCGTCGACGGGAAGGTCTCCTCGCTCGTGCTGGACCGCACCAAGGTGGTCAACGGCAAGGCGTTCATGACGGGCGATCAGATCACGATCGCGGTGGGCGCGGTCGTGACTGCGATTGGCTACTTCGCGAAGCCCATCGAGGGCGTGACGATGCACGCGAACTCAACCTGCTACCCCAACCACGAGGGCAAGATCGCCGCGGGTCTCTGGGCTGTGGGCTGGGCCAAGCGCGGCCCTTCGGGCGTCGTTGCCACGAACCGTCAGGACTCGATCGACGTCGCCACACGCCTTCAGGCTGAGCTCCAGAGCGACTCCCCCAAGGAGCCAGCGAGTTCGAAGATCGATGCGCTCCTCGCATCGCGTTCGGTGCGCTTTGTGACCCTCGCGGATTGGGAAAAGATCGAGAAGATCGAGCACGCGCAGGCGCAGAACGGTGCGCCGCGCGCCAAGGTGACGGATTGGAAGACCCTCCTCGAACTTGCGTTCGCCGAGAGCACGGAAGGCTGATCGATGAAGACGTTCGGAACCTACTCGGGCGAGGGCGCTCGCTTTGATGGCGAAGGCATCGCGCAGGCGATCGAAGCATTTCGTGAGCCCGTTCACGTGCTCCTTCATGCCGAGACGGGCGCTATCGGTGTGGGCATGGGCGAGACGGTGGGACACGCTCAGCCGCACGGCATCTTGGCGACCTTGCCCGCGCTCTATCCAGAGTGGCTTGGAGATAGGTCCTTCCTTGAGGCGCATGGCGTGCGCTTTCCGTACGTCACCGGCGCGATGGCAAATGGCATCGCGACGACACGTCTTGTGATCGCGATGGCCCATGCCGAGATGCTCGGCTTCTTCGGTGCCGCAGGCCTGGGCTTTGAGCGCGTCTCGCAGGCGATTGATGAACTCACGCAAGCGCTGGGTCGGGGTGTGAACCCGGATGGTTCGGAGAGTCCGCTCAAGTGGGGCGTGAATTTGATCTATTTGCTTTAAGAGCTTTCACTCGAAGCGTGCGTCGCAGATCTGCTCGTGGAGCGTGGCGTGGCGCGGGTAGAAGCCTCGGCCTTCATGGCGCTCACGCCTTCCATCGTTCGCTATGCCGCGAGCGGTTTGTCGCGCTTGCCGGATGGCTCGATTGCGCGTCGTCACCATGTTTTTGCGAAGGTCTCGCGCCCTGAGGTCGCACAACATTTTATGTCGCCCGCACCGCAGGCGATCCTCGATGGGCTCGTCCGCGCGGGCAAGCTCACGGCGCAGGAAGCAGAGCTTGCAAGGCTTGTTGCGGTCGCCGAAGACATCACGGTCGAGGCTGATTCGGGTGGGCACACGGACAATCGTCCGATGGTCGCGATGTTCCCGATCATCGCCGCGCTCCGCGATTCGATCTCTGCGCGTCATGGCTATTCAAGGCCGGTCCGTGTGGGTGCGGGCGGAGGGCTCGGTACGCCAGAGTCGCTCGCAGCAGCCTTTGCGCTCGGAGCCGCCTACGTGTTGACAGGCTCGGTCAACCAGGCGTGTGTGGAGTCGGGCCTCTCGGAGACAGGGCGCGCGATGCTCGCGAAGGCAGGCGTCGCCGATGTGACGATGGCACCTGCGGCCGACATGTTTGAGCTGGGCGTGAAAGTGCAAGTACTGAAGCGAGGCACGATGTTCGCGCCCCGTGCGCAGCGCCTCTACGAGACCTACCTCGCGTACTCGGGCATTGATGCCATCCCCGCGGATGTCCGCGCGCGCCTTGAGAAGGAAACGCTCTCTCGCTCGCTCGATGACATCTGGGCCGAGACGCGCGACTTCTGGTCCAAGCGCGATGCCCATGAAGTGACGAAGGCCGAGAAGGACCCGAAGCACAAGATGTCGCTCTGCTTTCGTTGGTATCTCGGCCTCTCCAGTCGCTGGGCCATCTCGGGCGAGCCCTCCCGCGCGCTCGACTACCAAGTCTGGTGCGGCCCGGCGATGGGCTCGTTCAATGATTGGGTGAAAGGGTCATTCCTTGAAGCACCGGAAGCGCGTAGCGTTGTCGTGGTGGCGCTGAACCTCTTGGAGGGCGCCGCGACCGCCGCGCGCGCTGCACAACTTCGGAGCTTCGGTGTTCCGGTGGCCTCTGGCTCCTATCGATTCACACCACGATCCCTCTGATGTCCGACAACGACAAGATACCCGAGCGACCCACAGGAGGACGAATGCGCAACTCGGTCCAGCTCGACGCGGTCAACACGATCATCGATGGACGCTATCGCGTGTTTCGCGAGCTGGGTCGTGGCGGGATGGGCTCGGTGCATCGCGCGGAAGACATGCACTTGGAGCGTCCGGTTGCGATCAAATTCGGTCGCACCGACATCCCCTGGATGACGAGCCGTTTCCGCAAAGAGGCGGCGGCGCTCGCGGCCATTCGCAATGAGCACGTGGCGGCGATTCATGCGTACGGCGAGCACGACGGAGCGCCCTTCTTCGTCATGGAATACATCCGTGGAGAGAACCTCGCGACGATCGTCCATCAGCACCGCAAAGCCAACGCGCGGGTGCCTCTCTTCCGCGGTGTCGAGATCATCTCCGAGATCGCGCATGGCCTGACGGCTGCGCACGCAGCGGGCGTCATTCACGGCGATTTGAAAACGGAGAACATCGTCATCGAGCGAGGGACGGGGCGCCCCGTGCTGGTTGATTTCGGCCTCTCGCATGACTCGGAGCGTGAGCTGAAGGGCGCGCAACAAGATGAGCCGATGCTGGGCACGCCCCACTACATGGCGCCCGAAATTTACTGGGAAGACGGCGCCACGCCGAACGCCGCTTCGGACATCTATTCCCTCGCGATCCTCGGCTACGAGGTGCTCACCGGCGTGTTGCCTTTCGATTCACCCGATGCGCTCACGATTCTTGAGATGCAGCGCGATGTCGTGCCGCCGCCGCTCTCCACGTTTCGTCCTGAGCTCCAGCCGCTCGATGATCTCTTCGCGCGCTCTCTTGCGAAGCGACCTGAGGATCGGCCTCGCACGGTGGGTGCGTTTCGCGCGCCGCTGGTGGCTTTCCAACGCCATCTCGCCGTCGAACTCGCCTCGCACGAGGGCCGTGTCTCGGAGACGTTCGGCGCTTCGCAAGAGACGCCACGCATCATGATCGTCGACGACGAACACGTCTTCGCGCGGCTCGCCACGCGCGCCGCGAACCTCGCTTATGGCGAGCAGGCCGTGAACGTCATCTCGGTGGATTCTGGCGCAGAGGCGTTGGCGCGCGCACGCCGCGAGCTGCCGCAGTTGGTCGTGCTCGACTACGATCTTCCAGAGCTGAACGGCGTCGACTTGCTCTCGCATATGCGCGCGCTTCCAGGTGGGGAGGATATGGAAGTGCTCGTCGTCAGTGGTGAAGCAGGCGCCGCAGAGCGGTGGCGCTTCGGTATTCTTGGTGTGCGCGACTTCCTTGAGAAGCCTGTCGATTTGGTGAAGCTGATCAGCGCGATTGGCACCGTCTCGCGTCGCCGCGGTTGGCTGACATGGGATGGCAAGCGCGCCCAGACCGTGCGCTGAGATCGCTGCGCTGAAGTCCACGAAGAGGCGTGCTCGTCTGGTTCGACTCCACGTAGGATGAGGCTCGGACGTTCACCTCACCGGAGGACTATGCGCACCTCGAACAGGACTTTGATCGCGAGCCTCACGCTCGCATTCGGGGTGGCCTCATGCGGTCCAACCGCGCCCAGCCCAGCGCGCTATGTGCTCTCGGATGGGACGGTGGTGGCCATTGACGCGTTGGGTGCGTTCACGCTGACGAGCGCCACTGGGCACAGCCTCGCCGCCACTGCGCCAGGCGCTTCACCTACGGCGGCCGCCTACGACCAGAGCATTGGGATGGTGCAGGGCTTCTACACGTTCCGCCGAAGCGAAGTGGTGGAGACAGCGTTCCGCATCTACGAGGGCTGCCGCCGGGGACGTGGTTGCATGTGTGACAGGCCACATGGTGATGATCGACGCGCCGTTGGGCTCACCGCCCGTCTTCTCGCTGGGTCGCGATCGCCCTGATTTGCGAGCGATTGAGTGATCAGTCGCAGCGCAGTCGGCGAAACTCGTAAGCCGCGTTGATGTCGCGTCCGCCATCATTGTTGACGGTGCGCATGCGGTCGCCGATGCCGTCGACGCTGCCGGTGAAGTGATCGGGGTTGTAGGAGAAGAACGTGGACGCGCAGGCCACGCTCGTGACGCGATGGGTGTTCGATCCGAAGGCGAGTTGGTTGCCGATGATGTTGCCGGTCGCCTGCATCGTCACTGTGTAATCCCAGCCCTCAGGGCTGCACGGGGGAGGGTTGCGGTCGGAGGCCATGCCGCGCCACATGCGGGCGATGATGGTGCCCTCGAGGCGAGACTCATTGCGGTCGATGTGGAGCGTGAAGCGCGCCCAATCGCGGTACTCGGGGCTGTAGCGATAGGCGACCCAGGTGCCTGCTGCGGGGTCGGTGCAGGCGATGCGTTGGCCGAGCAATTCGGCGGTACGCACCGTCGAACCTTCGAGCCTCCCCGATGCACCGAGAATGGTCGCGCGCGCACGCGCGAGTGCGTCTTCGGAGTCGACATCGCCCACTTCAGCCGCGTCGTCTCCGGAGTCGGAAAGGGCCTCTGGAACAGGTTCTGAGGTGTCGTTTGTGCTCGAGTCGGAGGTCGCGTTGGAGTCGGAAGTGGAGTCTGCGGAGGGGCGTGAAACAAGCGTCGTCGCACGCTGGGTAGTGAGGGGACGCGTCCCTCCCCGCTCTTGTGCTCGTGGGCCTTCGGCGGCGTTGCTGGGCTCGGATTGGGGCGTCGATTCTGTGCTTGGCGCAGAGGCGCGGGGCGCGAGGAAGGAGACCTCCACGGCATCGAACGCGCTATTCGCGCCGCCATGTCCATCCTCTCCTGCCTGGGCCCGAAATCCGCCCCCATACCAGGCGAAACCGACAAGAAACGCGAGATGCCAGAAGAGCGAGACGCCCAACCAGAGCGCCACGGGTGGTTCCGCGCGATGGCGACTCAAGTTATCCACGGATCCGCTTCTTGAGTTCCTCAAGCTCGGCGTCGATCACGGCTTCCTCCTTATGTCTGCGGCTCACGAACGCAGACGTCAGTGGCTCAAGCTCGCGGCTAAGTGCGCCCGCTGGGTCCTTGTCGAGAAACTCCAAGCCACGTGGCAGGCCACGGCTACGGTGCGTCGCTCGCGCATGACGAATCGCGTCGCGAATTCGCGAGGGCGTGTTCTCTGAATCGAGCGCATCGGCCGCAGCACGTCCGTCTGCGATCGCCAGTGCACTCAAGGCCTCGTCCAGCGTCACTGCAAGTGTGGTGATCGAGCCGAACGCCAGCAGCTTGGATGCAACGAGCGACTCCACGGAGGCTTGCTCTCGCGCACGTCGGCTCAGTGTCGCGAGGGGCGTCCCAGAGGCCACCGCCTGAAGCGCTGAGGCGCTGTCCAATGGCGCAAGAACGCGTGAGGCCGCGCGGTAGGCGAGGGTGCGAACCTCAGGCTCAGCGAAGATGGCAGCTTCAAGCCCAAAGCGAGGAACCAACGTGCGCAGTTCCTTGGCGCGCTCTACGTCTTCACCCACATCGAAGAGCGTCAAGAAGGGTGCCGACACGAGCGCGAGCTGTGCAAGCAGCTTCGGCAACTCGGCGACGGGGAGACCTGCGGTGACCACCACGAGCATGGCCTTCTCGCTCGCGTCTTCTGCACCCAAAAGCTGGGCTCGCGCGGCTTCGCGTGAGTGCGAAATGACGATCGTCGCAAGCGGGCCGACGACGACAAGCTGCGACTCCTTTGCTCCGCGTGCGGTCGCGATGTCGCGCTGTGAGACATCGGCGAGGAGCACGAGGTCCGCGACCGCGAGGCTGCCGTCCCACGCATCGCCGAGCCCTGGCCAGTAGGCCACGCACAGGTCGATGTTCGCCTGATGCCCGCGCTCCAGCGAGGCAGCGTCGAGCGCGATCACCACGTCGGCGTCATCCAGCGAGTCGCTCGGATAAGAGAGCGCGGGCACGGCGATCGGTCGCGAAGTCGAAGGAGCATCCGATGTGGCTCGCGTGAGGGCGTCCCGAAGCTCACGGGTCCGCGCGTCTGGGCTCGTCGAGACGACGACGATACGAGGCGACTCAGGCATCGGCTGGCTCCGGCACGGTCGCGGTCTCTCGCCCCGTCTCTGGTTCTGTCGCGACGCGCTCGGCGACCTCTTCGATCGGCGCTGCCTCGGGCTCAGAGCCCTCTTGAATGATGGCCGCGGCAGGTTGGCCCGAAGGCTCGGAGGGTATCGTCAGCGAGGTCTCAAGCGCGGCGACATCTTCGGCCTTCTCTACCTCGGTTGGAGGCGCGTCACCGAGGTAGTAGTGGCTTGTCTTATACCAATCGAGCGCGCGCACGACGATGATCTTGGCGACGGCGGCCACGGGGACCGCGAGCAAAACGCCCAAGAAACCAAAGACTTCAGCGCCGATCATCAAGGCCACGAGGACCCATACGGCAGGCAAGCCCACCTTGTTTCCGACGACGCGCGGAATGATCACGAAGCCTTCCAGGAACTGGCAAACGGCGTACGCGGCGATGACGAGGATGACCTTCATCCAGCCCGTCCAGTCGACGAGGCACATGAGCAAGCCCATCGTGAGCGCCGAGCCGCTGCCAACGTAGGGAATGAACGCGAGGAGGCCAGCGACCAGCGCGATAGGCACAGCGAGGCGCACGCCAACCATCGAGTACGCCGTGCCGTAGAGCACTGCCATGGCGATCATCACCAGCAGTTGGCCACGTACGAACTGCCCCATCATCACGTCGATCTCAGTCGCGATCTCGACGACCTGATCACGCACACGGAGCGGCACGAGATCACGCGCGCCCGCCGTCATGCGGTCAAAATCGTAGAGGAGATAGAACGCGAGCACCGGAACGATAAGCAGGCTGGCGAGCGCCCCCACCATGGAGACCGTGCCGCCCAGCAGGAACTGAATCACCGCTTGAACAGGCTGGGCCGCGTGTGAGGCGAGGTCCGACGGCGCGATCTCAAATTGTGTGAGCGCCTCACTCACGCTGTGCGGGACACGAATATCGTATTCCAGCAGCACGGGCTCGATGTTGCGCAGGACCTCGGCAAGCTCGTTGGGCAAATCACTGATGAACTGCGCGACCTCGCGGACCACACCTGGGAGCACGAGCAGGAGGAAGAGCGAGATGAAGACGCTGAGGATCGTCAGCACGATGACGATGGCTAGGCCGCGTGGGACGCGCTTGGCCTCGAAGCGATCAACGACGGGGTCGAGCAAGTAGGCGATGCCCAACGCAGTGCAGAGCGGCGTCAGCACGCCTCGGAGCGCGTACACCGAGCCCAAGAGCAGCGCGATCGCGAGGAACGCCATCAACGTGCGGGGGATGAGCGGCTTCTTCTTGCCCTCAAAAGAGACCAGCGAGTGCTCTTCTTCGGCCGGTGGCGCGTCGTTCGTCGGCATTGGATCCTTGTAACACGCAGACCGGGAAGCCCTTCCGCCGAAGCCTTCGTTCTGCGAAGCAAACCGACCGTGCTCTCGCGATGGCGAAGGTGGAACCAGCAAGTACTTCCCGCGAGGCTTGCCTTCTCGCTACCCTCCCGGACCATGTTGCGACTCGACTTCTACGTTCAGCACCTCGTCCGACAAAACGCACGCAGTCTGGGCTTGTGCTCGAATGAGCCGGTCCGATTCAAGTTCGCGGATGGCACCGAGCGCGCCTCGAACCAGCCCATCGACCACGCGCAGATCGTTCAGCTCGTTCAGGAAGCAGCGCCTCCCGCTGTCCTTGATGAGCTGCGCCTCAAGCGCACGACGACGTTCACGCATGTGACCGATGGCGGTGTGGTCGTGACGGTCGAGATCACGACGCCGAAGCCTCAAGAGTGGCGTGTGACGGTGCTCTCCGACGACAGCCCGCCGGTCCAAGCCGTGCCCGTCCGCGCAGAGCCTGTGCGTCAGGCGCAGTCACCCGTCGCGGCGATCGCTGCGGCTGCGCAAGCCGTCGCGAAGCCCGCACCGAAGGCGCCCGCAACGCCAGTCGCGGGACACGATAAAAAGTACGCGATGGAGGAGCTCGGCTCAGCCGTCGATGCCGTCCCCGGCGAGCCCAAGCTCAACCACTATCTGCGCATGATGATCGCGGTGGGCGCGAGCGATCTTCACCTCTCCTCGGATGTGATCCCGATGGTGCGCAGGCACGGTGAGATGCAGTTCCTTTTTCGTCGAGGTCCGATCAGCGATCGCGAACTTCGCGAGCTGCTCTTTGAGGTCGTGCCCGCTCGAAACAAGGCCGAATTTCAAGAGAAGAACGACACAGACTTCGCGCATCCGATCGAGGGACTCGCGCGTTTTCGTATGAATTATTTCATGGATCGCAAGGGCGTCGGAATGGTCGCGCGCCAGATCCCGTTTACGATTCTCTCCCCCGAGAAGCTGGGCATCCCGCCGAAGGTGCTCGACCTCTGTTACCTCTCCAAGGGCCTTGTGCTCGTCACCGGTCCGACGGGCTCAGGCAAATCGACGACGCTTGCATCGCTCATCGACGTCGTGAACGAGCGAAGGTCTGATCACATCATCACGATCGAAGACCCGATCGAGTTCGTGCACCCCAACAAGAACTGCCTGATCAACCAGCGCGAAGTGCATTTGCACACGCACGGCTTCAAGTCAGCGTTGCGGGCTGCACTCCGCGAAGACCCAGACGTCGTGCTCGTGGGCGAAATGCGCGACTTGGAGACCATCGCTATCGCCATCGAGACGGCGGAGACAGGCCACTTGGTCTTCGGAACGCTGCACACCACGAGCGCGCCCAGCACGGTCGACCGCATCATCGATCAGTTCCCTGCAGACCGTCAGGATCAGGTCCGCACGATGCTCAGCGAGTCGCTTCGTGGCGTGGTCTCGCAGATGCTTTGCAAGAAGAAGGGTGGAGGCCGTGTCGCCGCATACGAGGTGCTGATCGCGAACTCCGCCGTTGCCAACCTCATCCGCGAAGGCAAGACGTTCCAGCTCAAGAGCGTCATGCAGACGGGCAAGAACCAAGGCATGCAGACGATGAACGACCACCTCCTCGAGTTGGTGAAGTCGGGGCAGGTCGAGCCCGAGGAGGCCTACATCAAGAGCAACGACAAGATTCAGTTGAAGGAGCAACTGGAGAAGCACAACTTCAAGGTGAACCTTCCAGGCATCTGACCAAGCGGAGCGCTTGCGTGGCCACGCTCAAGGTCACGCAGGTGCCCCAGCCAAAGTCGATGCAGTCCTCCTCAATGCCATCGCCGAAGAGGACGCCACCTTCGTTCATCTCGCTGGTGACGTCGAAGGTTGTGCGCTCGGCGATGCGGCCTTGCGTGAGCGCATTTGGCTCGGTGTCGAGGGACCACCGCTCGCGAACTAGGAATGCGAGCGCGCGGTCCATCGGTTTCGGCAATATCTCCATATGGCCGATTGCGCGCGCGATCGAACCGGCCCATCCCGTGGCGCCCGTGCCTGTGGCGACAATGACGCCCGACGAGATGTGGTGTGCTCGTTCATCGCCAAACCGCAGGGCGTAGCGCGCTGACTGATGCGCTCGGTGTCCCACGAAGATCTCATTGAGTGCCCTCAACACCGGGCGCCCATCAATGCTCGCTTCGACGAGTGCGCGCGCCTCGGTT
>Ga0105045_10002011_pt1 | contig 16928 bp, 11 predicted proteins | sample MAT02_FD_78089 | JGI IMG/M metagenome (GOLD analysis project Ga0105045, IMG submission 78089) | Freshwater microbial communities from Lake Fryxell liftoff mats and glacier meltwater in Antarctica - MAT-02 (megahit assembly) | ecosystem: Environmental > Aquatic > Freshwater > Ice > Liftoff... | reverse complement strand
GGCTTCGAAACCTACAAACTTATGGCTGTCGGGCACGTCCACCTTATCGGTGCCAGCCACGGTTTTGCCGTTGGAGTCCTTGTATTTCTTGGAGGTAAGGCTCTTGTAAGAATCTTCTAGGCGATCGCGGAAGGCGTCGGCCATGGCTACGATCTTCACGTTCTGCCTGGTGCTCAGGGCTTGCGCTGCCGCCCCCGTACCGCGTCCGCCGCAGCCGATCAGGGCTACTTTGATGGTGTCGTCCACGTTGCTGTTGAAGCCGAAGGAGGTCAGCGGACTCAGGGCGATGCCTCCGGCCAGCAGCCCGGAAGCTTTCAGAAATTCACGTCTTTTTTGTTCCATAATTGGGTTTTGGTTAAAATGCTTTCGGCGGTTGGTAGTCGGCTTTCGGCTACTTTTTCCCCCGAATATTGCGTTTGAAAATTTAATTTACAAAAGAAAGAACGTTTCCACTGCGGTTTACTTACTCAACTGATTACAAATCCATTGGTTAAAAAGGGATGGTAGCGAATCGGCAGACCGACTGCCGAAAGCCGACCGCCCCAATCAGTAGTCCTCAATCAATTCCGGGCTGTAATAGACCTGAATCTCTTCGGGGGTGGGGGGCTTAAAAGGCCGCACCAGCCGCATCCCCACGAAAGACGCATTTGTCATCCACCACTCGCTTTTGGGTAGCTGCGGGTCGAGCATCTTCCATTCCGCCGAGGAGGGCGTGCGGGCGGCGGAGCGGGCCACCGCTGCGTCGTCGTCCCACGAGCCGCCCCGTACGGCAGTAGGATATAGCTCAGTGACGGGTACAACCGGATTTTTTACGGTTTCCCCGGCTGTTTTGGCGTAAAAATCGGGCAGGTACTGATCGAGTGTCCATTCCATCACGTTACCGTACATATCGTACAGACCCCAGGGATTGGGTTTTTTGGTGCCTGCTTTCTTGTAAGTGCCGCCGCTGTTTTTCTGGTACCAGGCGTATTCATCCAGTTTGGCCGGATCGTCGCCGAACCAGTAGGCCGTTTTGGTGCCGGCCCGAGCGGCGTACTCCCATTCGGCTTCGGTGGGAAGACGGTAGAACACGCCCGTTTTTTCGTAGAGCCACTTGCAAAAATGAATGGCCGAATACTGCGTCATGTTAATGGCCGGGTAGCCCGTGCGGCCCATCCCGAACGACATATCGACATAGGGCGGGCTGGGCCGGGTACTGGCGTCGGTTTTCGCCACGCTTTTCTCCTCGTCGGGATAGCGCTTGGCCATTTCGGTCTCCATATTCTTGAAGGCGTAGAGGTCGAAAAAATCCCAGGTCACTTCGTACTTGCCCATCCAAAAACCGTCCAGGTTCACTTTTTGTTGGGGGCCTTCGTCGGCATTTCGGCTGGCTTCGTTGGCCGGACTGCCCATCGTGAATTCCCCTCCCGGAACCGCCACCATTTCGTATTCCTGGTTGGTGCCGGGGATTTTCTGGACGTAGTCAGCGGGTTTGACTTGGGCAAAAACGCCGGAACCGGAAAACAGGAAAAGTCCGGCGATCAAATATTTTAGATTCATTTACGGGTTTTTGTTGATGAAACGACACGAGGAAGGTGCCTATGCTTGACTATGAAACAGACTGGCGGCTGGAGCATCTTTCAGGTCATAAAGCATTTTCTTGCTAACAAAGGGCACAGAAACACTAAGGTACCCATAAAACGAGAAAATTTTTGAGATTTAGAGGAAAAAATTCTTGAATACGGAGGATGCCGAACTATTCACGGGCAATTTTGCGAACCGCACAGATATGGTTTGTTGCGATTCCTTGTTCCCGGCCTAACTCCAAATCCGTTGCCAGGCTATTGTGTGTAATGGCTGCCCAAACAAAGCACGGTGAGGCATTTGCCTCAATTGCCCCTTCTTAGCCGGGACGAACGAAGTGATTTTTTAATAACTTGCGATTCATAAAAATCAAAAAAATCAAGTGAAACCACCATGCTGACACTCCCCCGCCGCCCCCGCCGCAACCGCCGCACGGCTGCTATTCGTGAAATGACGCAGGAAACGACGCTCTCGCTGTCGAGTCTGATTTTTCCCATGTTCGTGCTGGAAGGCACCGGTCTCAAAAGCGAGGTGAAGTCTATGCCGGGTATTTATCGGTTTTCGCTGGACACTTTGCTGGAGGAGATCCGGGAAGTGACGGATTTGGGCATCAAGGCCATCTGTCTTTTCCCCAATTATGCCGAAGAAACAAAGGACAAACGTGCCACCGAATCTTACCGAAAAGGTACGTTATACCTGAACGCGCTGAAAGAAATCAAGGACAAGTTCCCCGACCTGACACTCATGACCGATGTGGCCATGGATCCGTACAGCAGCGATGGCCACGATGGCTACGTAGAAAACGGTGAAATCGTCAATGATATTTCGGTGGAGATTTTGGGCAAAATGGCACTGGCGCAAGCCGAAGCGGGGGCCGATATCATTGGCCCTAGCGACATGATGGACGGGCGCGTCGGGTACATACGCGGACTGCTCGACGCCGAAGGCTATACCAACGTCAGCATCATGTCCTATACCGCCAAATACGCAAGCGCGTTCTACGGGCCTTTCCGCGATGCGCTTGACTCTGCCCCGCGCTTCGGTGACAAGAAGACGTATCAGATGAGTCCCGCCAATGCTCGTGAAGCCCTGGTGGAGGCGCAGCTCGACTTCGACGAAGGGGCGGATTTCCTCATGGTGAAACCAGCGCTTCCGTATCTGGACATCATCAGAACGCTGCACGACAACTTCGACATTCCCATCGCGGCCTACAACGTGTCGGGCGAATACGCCATGATCAAAGCCGCCGACCAAAATGGCTGGATCGACGGCGAACGCGCCATGCTCGAAAGCCTGACCAGCATCCGCCGCGCAGGCGCTAAGGTTATTTTGACCTACTTCGCCAAAGAGTTTGCTCTGGCGCAGAATGGTTGAAAAATAAGCAGGAAGGAGGAACGGAGCAAAGGCGCTCGACGACTCTTCTTCTGCTTTCCCCCTTCGGAACTTATTTCTTCCGATCCAACACCACCAGCCCAATGCCCGCTATGAGGACGATGGCACCGGCGTAGGTGGGCCAGCCGACCGATTTTTGTTTGTCGGCGCTGATTTCGATCGGGCCGATGTCCACCACTTTCTCTTTTTTCGTGTAATTGAATCCGTTAAAGATCAGCATACCGATGCCAATGATAGCGAGGATGATTCCGAGTGCTTTCATACTGAATGATTAGGTTAAGTGGTACCAAAAGTAGGTTTATTTTTATAGAAAACCCCTACGCCGAAACAAGCGGCCCCATCGGCCTTCCTAAGGATTGGGCAAAACTTTGTCCCGTTCAGTCGTATGCTTTCACAGAAATATCGTAGAGCGTAATTTGTACAACCACTCCTCTTGACATACGCCAATGAATACCACCCTCCTGCTCAACACCCGTCTCGTCAACGAAGGCTCCATCCGCGAAGCTGACCTGCTCATTGAAAATGGTCGTATTGCCCGCATCGGTGACGATTTGCAACACCTTGCAGCGGATCGAGTGATCGACGCAGCCGGGCAGCACCTGCTGCCCGGCTGCGTCGACGACCAGGTGCATTTCCGGGAGGCAGGTGCTGGAAAGGCTATTCACCGATGCCCCCTGCCTGATCGCCACGCACTGCGAGGACGAACCCACCGTGCGTCAGCGCGTGGAATTTTTCCGAAAAAAATACGGTGACGATGTCCCCTACGACATCCACGCCATCGTGCGCAACGAGGAGGCTTGTCTGAAATCGTCGGGATTTGCGGTGGAATTGGCCACCTAGAAAGGCACCCGGCTGCACGTTCTGCATATTTCCACCGGCCAAGAAACGGGCCTGTTCGACATCAGCCACCGCGTGAACGGGCGGATTCTGCTGGCCGACGGCACGCCCAAGCGCATCACCGCCGAAGCCTGCGTGCATCATCTCTGGTTCGATGCCGAGGACTACCGCCGCTGGGGGACAAAGATCAAATGCAACCCGGCCATCAAGGCCGAGCCGAACAAGCAGCAAATCCTACAGGCGCTGCTCGATGACCGCATCGACGTCGTGGCCACCGACCACGCCCCACACGCCGCCACCGAAAAGGCCCAGCCTTACTGGGAGGCTCCTGCGGGCCTACCGCTGGTCCAGCATTCACTGAACGTAATGCTTGAATTCGTGGATCAGGGGAAAATTTCGCTGGAAAGGGTGGTCGAGAAAACCAGCCACGCCGTGGCCGACTGCTTCGAGATTAAGGAGCGGGGCTACATCCGCGAAGGCTACTACGCTGACTTGGTGCTGGTGGACTTGAACCAAACCACGGCCGTAAAACCCGACACCCTCTACGCCAAATGCGGCTGGTCGCCCTTTGAGGGAACCACATTTCACTCGCGCGTTACGCACACTTTCGTATCGGGACACCTGGCCTACGCCCAGGGCATTTTTGATGGGTCGATTAGGGGAAAGCGGCTGGTGTTTTCACGGTAGATCAGCGTGGGAAGATTTTCGCTTCGTCGTTATTTTCAGGCGGTTCGTCTATTCCAAACCCGTCTTCGTCGAGATTCGTTGTCGGCTGCAACCTTTTTGCCGATATTTCCATCCATTCGTTTGTAGCGGCACATTCGGCTAAGTGCCTTGTGCCAGACAATGCTCATTTCTTGTACCTGAAAGTAAGATTTTAGAAAATTTTTAGCAAACAAGGTACTATGCAATGCACAATACCAAAAAATAATCCCTACATTTGCCTAAGTATTGAAAGACTACTCCGCTTCAACGCGCTAAACTAAAACCACCATGAAAACCCTTAAACTTTTAACCGTCTTTTTTCTAGTGAGTTGGCAGGCCAACGCCACCGGATTTTCTCACAATATGCTGGTGGCCCAAAAAATGCTCAATGGTAAGCAAAAAAGCATTTCTGTAAAGGATCAGAAGCAACGCTCGGCTTTGCTTTTGATCCCCCGCTCCACGGTGGTAAAATCCGCCACCCACCCGGCTACCGAATCGACCGACCAGGAAGCCACGCTGAAACCCGAAGAAGTGGCCGTGTCGCTCTCGCAGCACATTGCCCGCTGGGTGGTGCGCATAATGACGATCAGCGGTGAGGTACTAACCGAAACCCTCATTTCTGTGTTTTCAGCCGGAGCCGAAAGTTCGCTACCCGCCAACGCCATCTTTGTCTCTTTAACTGAGAATGTTCTTTCCTATTTGCTTGTGCCGCTACGGGCGTTGGTCTAAGTGGCTAGGAGCGAAGCGCAAGTTAGAGGCGATAAATCGCGTCTCTACTAGCAAAACGCATCTTCAATGTGCCGGATATCCAGATTGCCGTTCGGTAGAATTAAGATGGAGACAATGTCAAAGCGAACGTCGAACATCCAGTCGTGGTCGAATATGTAGTGTTCGGCGGCTTTCATGATGAGCCGCGACTTGGCGTAGTTCACGAACTCCTCGGGCATCCCGAAGCCCGTGCCGCTGCGGGTTTTGACCTCGGCAAAAACCAAGAGCTTGCCCTGTTTAGCAATCAGGTCTATTTCGGCGTGGTGGTGGCGGTAATTCTTGACCACGATCTCGTAGCCTTTGCCTTGGAGGTACTCCGCCGCTTTGGCTTCGCCCCAGTGTCCCGTGTCGTTGTGTGCTGCCATCGGTGAACATTTTTGCTACAAAGTAATGTTATTGGTTCTGAAAACAAAGCCGGAATTTCCGACTTCGTTTTTTTGCACTTAATTTTAAATGAATTTTAACCTCAACAAACAGGCGCACTTTCGGCACCTGGGTCTTATCGACTATCAGCAAGCCTGGGATTTACAGGAGAAGCTTTTTGCCGAAGTCGTGGCCGTCAAAATCGCCAACCGGGGCATTTCGCCCGAAAGCCAGGCACCCACGCCCAACCACCTGATTTTCTGCGAGCACCCGCACGTTTTTACGCTCGGCAAAAGTGGTAAGCTGGAAAACCTGCTGCTGGACGAAGAAGGTTTGAACGAAGTACAAGCCGCTTTTCACAAGATAAACCGCGGCGGCGACATCACCTACCACGGCCCCGGCCAGTTGGTGGGCTACCCGATTCTGGACCTCGACAATTTCTTTACTGACATCCACCGCTATATGCGGACGCTCGAAGAAGCCATCATCCGCACGCTGTCCGATTATGGCCTAGCAGCCGGGCGCATCGATGGCCTGACGGGTGTCTGGCTCGACCACGCCGCCCGGCAAAATCCGCGCAAAATCTGCGCCTTGGGTGTCAAAGCCAGCCGCTGGGTGACGATGCACGGTTTCGCGCTGAACGTGAACACCGATCTCGATTATTTCAACCACATCGTACCCTGTGGCATCGACGACAAAGCCGTTACCTCCATGCAGCGGGAATTGGGAGGAGTAATTGACGTGAAAGAGGTTGAGGAAAAAATAAAGACGCATCTAGCGGAATTATTGGGCTTGAAATTCATTTGACAACGATTCCTGTTCTTCCGCATCCACAGGTTAAAACCTGTAGTGATTGAGTTTTTTTACCCCGCAATTTTGGCAAGCAGGTTTAGGATAAAAAAGTTTATCTTCGTGCCAAACAGCGTTATTTCCAATTTTGAATGATGGAATGATAGAGTGATAGAATAGACTCTGGATTTTTTATTCACTCATTCACTCATTCTATCATCCACAATTGCCCTCTATGTCCCCCGACTTCCGCCGCCGTATCCGTAATTTGCTCCTGCTTGATATTGAGACCGTGGCTTCCCACGCTTCCTACGAGCAACTCGACGAGCGGATGCAGGCACTTTGGAACAAAAAGGCGGCCCGGCTGCGCAAACCCGACGATGACCGCACTGACGCCGAGATGTTCTACGGGCAGGCTGCGATTTATTCCGAATTTGGGCGGGTGGTGAGCATCGGTTTTGGCGGCTTTTTTTGGAACGATGCCGATGACTTGGGATTTAAAGTCCGGTCGTTTTCCAATCCCGACGAGGGGGCACTTTTGCGGGAGTTCAAGGAGTTGGTCGAGAAGTATCCCGCCGATCAATTGATCATGTGCGCCCACAATGGCAAGGAATTTGATTTCCCGTATATGTGCCGCCGGATGCTGATCAACGGGATCGAGCTGCCCCGCGCCATGCAAATCGCGGGCAAGAAACCTTGGGAAATCCTGCACCAAGACACGCTGGAACTCTGGAAATTCGGCGACTACAAAAATTACACGGGCCTGGATTTGCTGGCTGCCGTGTTTGGCATAGCCAGCAGCAAAAACGAAATGAGCGGCGCCGAGGTGACGCCTACCTATTATGAACAAAATGACATCGAAAAAATAAACCGCTACTGTCGCGAGGACGTTGTGGTTCTGGCACAATTATACTTGTGTCTGCACAGCCAGAAGATGGTAGCCGACGAAAACATCATCCGGGTGGAGTAAGATTTTTGTTGAATCGCGTAATCGTTGAATTGTCAAACGTTTGAAGCGAGTACATCATTTTTAACGAAATGGAAAACGCGCTTCCCCCCAAATTTTTAATTTACAAAAACCAAAAGAAATAAATAGGCCGACACCATCGCCCTTTCGGAAATAAAAGAAATGCCGAAAGCCGATCGAAACGTCGAACCGCACCAATAGCCAATAACCAATACATGCGTTCAAAAAAACAACCCCAAAGGGAGCCAAAAGAAAAAAAATCAGGTTCCGAGAGTACTCATAGTTTATTGTCCTTTGTGGACAAATTGAAAGCCGAAGTCGTCGCTTTCTTTGAGGCCAATGACGGTGAAACCTTCCGCACCCAGGAGGTTCATGACCATTTCGGAGCCGACGACAAGAAACTCCGCAACTTACTTAACGACACTATCCACGAGTTGGAGGAAGAGGGCAAACTCCGTCGCCATACTGGCAACACCTACGCTGCTACCGCCGCCACGCCCGACGTTGCTTTGAGCGGAAAAGTCGATCACGTCAACCGGAACTTCGCCTTCGTCGTCATCGACGGGCGCGACGACGACATTTACGTCGAGACCGAGAACCTGAAAGGTGCGATGGACACCGACACCGTGCGTCTGGAAGTGATTCGGGAGGGCGGTGGTCGCGATGGTAAGCGCACCGAAGGCCGCGTGACGGAGGTCCTCGAACGAGGCCGGGCCGAGGTGGTGGGCGTGATTGAGATCTGGCCCAAATACGCCCTGGTCGAGCCGGATCACCGTAAAATTTACGATCCGATTCACATCCCCATTGAACACATCGACGGGGCCAGCGATGGCGAGAAGGTCATTGCCCTCATTGAGCAATGGCCCACCCGCACCCGAAAGCCCGAGGGCCGAATTATTGAAGTCCTAGGTAAAGCAGGCGAGAACAACGCCGAAATGCACGCCATTCTGGCCGAATTCGGACTCCCAATTCACTTTCCCAAGCAAGTTGAGCGCGAGGCCGAGGCCATCTCGGAGCAGATTCCCCCAAAGGAAATCGAAAACCGCCGCGATATGCGCGAGGTGGCCACCTTCACCATCGACCCCGCCGATGCCAAAGACTTCGACGACGCGCTTTCGGTGCAGTACCTCGAAAACGGCAACGTCGAAATCGGCATCCACATCGCCGACGTGAGCTACTACGTGCGGCCCGACACCGAACTGGAAAAAGAAGCCTACCGCCGCGCCACGTCGGTCTATCTGGTGGATCGTACCGTATCTATGCTGCCCGAAAAACTCTCCAACGGCCTTTGCTCGCTGCGACCCAACGAGGATCGGCTGGCGTTTTCTGCCGTATTCGAGATGACCACCCGCGGCAAGCTCGTCGGCGAGTGGTTTGGCCGCACGGTCATTCACTCCGACCGCCGTTTCAGCTACGAAGAGGCGCAGGAAGTGATCGAAACCGGGGTGGGCGACTTCCCCGAAATCCTGACTTTACTTAATGATCTTGCCAAAACCCTGCGCGAAGAGCGCTTCAAGAAAGGCGCGATCAACTTCGAGACCGTGGAGGTGAAATTCCGCCTCGACGAGAACGGCAAGCCGCTGGGCATTTATCAGAAAGAGCGCAAGGATTCCAATAAGCTCATCGAGGAGTTCATGCTGCTGGCCAACCGCCGCGTGGCCGAATACGTCTACGGTTTGTCGAAAGGCAAAAAGAAGAACACGATGATCTATCGCGTTCACGAGACGCCCGACCCCGAACGCCTGAAAAGTTTCGCATCTTTCGTGGCTAAACTAGGCTATAAGGTCGAAACCGACGAAGAGAAGGAAATTGCCAAGTCGATGAACGATATGTTGGAAAAAGTAGAGGGAAAGCCCGAACAGAACCTCGTGGAGTCGTTGGCCGTGCGTACCATGGCCAAAGCCCGCTACACCACCGACGACGACGGGCACTTCGGTTTGGCCTTCCGCCGCTACTCGCACTTCACCTCGCCTATTCGCCGCTACCCCGACGTAATGGCCCACCGCCTGCTTCAGCACTATCTCGACGGCGGCAAGTCGCCTGCAGAAGAACCCTACGAGGAAGCTTGCAAGCACTCCTCCGAGCGCGAGCGCATGGCCGCCGAGGCCGAGCGCGCCTCGATCAAATACAAGCAGGTCGAGTACATGAGCATGGTGGATCACGGCCAGGAATTTGACGGCATTATCACGGGCGTGACCGATTTTGGTATTTTTGTCGAAATCACCGCCACGGCCTCTGAGGGCCTTATCCGCATGGCCGACCTCAGCGGCGATTTCTACGAGCTGGACAAGGAAAACTACCGTCTCGTCGGGCAACGCAGCAAGAAAATCTACACCTTCGGTGACAGCGTGAAGGTGAAGGTGAAAGACACGAACCTCGCCAAGCGCAGCATGGATCTGTTGCTGGCCGACAGCCCCGACTCGCATAAGCGCAGCCGCCGCAACGAAGCCACCAAATCGTCGGCTCCGCGCGCCAATCAGCGCAGCATCGGGGCCACGCGGCAGAAAAAGCGCGCGGGGAGTTCAGTACCAATGCCGAAAAAGAAAGGAAGACGCAATTGATCGTGATTTGATCACGTTCGTAAAAAGCAAGAAGGGGACACCATCGATGGTGTCCCCTTCTTGCTTTTTACGAAAAACGAGTTTCTATTTTTTCTTGATAATCCGCACCGACACCGGAACGCAAATAATCGGACACTCGCAATAGACGGGCTTGAGCATAACGAACAAATCCTGAAAGCAACCCGCCTCGTTGAACACCCGCAATACATGAGGCGTGTCGGCGGAAGGGTTTGCCAGGGCCGAAGTCACTACGCCGTCTTGGGGAACTGCCGTGGCGATGGCAAAGGTGGCCGTGCCGTTATAGGTGGCGTTTTGCATTAGGTCGTACTTCATCGTGACCGGAATGCCCGAGAGCGTGATATTTCCATTGGGCAGTACCGCGCCGTCGTCGCAGGTCGGGGGCGTCAGGGTCAGTAGGCCCGTGGGAAACACCGGGACGGTGAACGTGACCGAGGCCGTATCAGTGCAGCCGCCCGCATTTTTAGCAATCAGCACGTAGGTTAGGCCAGCTGTGATCTGTACACCGTTTATTATGGATACTGTCGCGCCGCTCGCGCTACCCCGGTGCCATACCGGATCTACCAGCGCGTCGTAACCTTTGATGTAGTCGGGCAGGTTCACGGGCGTTGTGCTGCAGAAAGTAGCTGCCGAATCACGCAGTATCAGAGCTGGGCTACGGGTGATCATAAGCGAATCAGTGCTTACGCATTTGCCTGATACCGTTTTGACATAGTAAACCCCGTTAGCCACAAGTCCAGAGGCTGAGTACAAATTAATTGTAATTTCGGCTGGGTTCCCGGCCGCAGCCACATAACTGAAGGTTGACGGAATAGGAGATAACTCGACGGTCGTAGCCGGAGCGCATAACAGCAGCGGGCCGAATGGCACTGGGGTAATCGTAAGTTCCTCAACGACCACCGCCGTATCAGGTACGATTGGGCAACCTCCCACTACTGTACCGGACAGAATATACTCACCCGCTTTGGTGGCGAAAATCTCCTCATCATTACTGGTGAAGCCATCTGGCCCGTTCCATTGAATGCTAATTCCAGAACCGACCGAAGTGCTCACCCTCACAGACCGTACTTCACAGCCTAGCTTGCCATCGACTGCGGCCACAAGAATAATCTCAGGTTTTTTCACGAAAGTGACCGACGCCGTGTCGGAGCAGCCGAACTTATTGGCGGCAATCAAGACGTAGGTGGTGTTTTGATCAATAAGAACTTCGCTGATGTTGGAAACCGTGGTGCCGCTGGCCGTATTCAAGTGCCATTCCTGGCTGGTAAGCGTGTCGTAGCCGGGGATGTAATCAGCCAAATCGACCGTAACCGTTGTGCAGAAGCCAGCCGTAGAGTCTTTTAGAGTCAAAGCTGGATTACGGGCGATTTTAAGCGAATCTTCGCTGATACAAAACCCTTCTCTTAATTTGATGTAATAAACCCCATCCGCAGTAAGGCCGCTCGCGGTGTTACCAGCCACGTCGATGGAGACTATTGCCGGATTAGGAGAATTTACCAACCATTCTTGGCCTACCCTGATATCAGGAAGTTTCGTAGTGCTAGTGGGCTCGCATAAAGCAATTTCGGGAGTCGAAAGTCCGGGTGGTAATAGCTCCTCGACCACTATAACCGTATCGGGTGCGGAAATACAGCCCTGTAATGTCGATCCGACCAAAACATAAGTTCCGGGAACGCTTACCGGGATAATGGAATCCCTGCTGGTGAAGCCCCCCGGCCCCGTCCAAGAAAAGGAAGTGCTGTCCGCGCTCGATCTGGCTTTCAGAGTCACGATTCGCTGAGTGCAACTAAGGGCTCCGTCCACCGCGGCCAACACAACCGGGATTGGGTCAATCATGACGCTGCCGTTGTCGACACCCAGCACGGTCGAATCTTTGGTCAGCAACAGGGCGCATACGATATAAGAGGCCGAATCAGCAGTAGTGTTAGCTGGGAAAATCACGTTGGGCAACGTTGCCAGGCCCGTTCCGTCGGGAGCTACCTTACCCAGTACGGTTCCCGAGTTGAGCTTTTCCTCAATGGTTGTGGGAACTTCATCGTACAAAACAAAGGTCACGCTGTCGCCGGGAAGTACGTTTTCGACCTGCGCAATAAGTACCGTCACCTCTCCCGAACACATCCGAATCGAGTCGGTGACTAACTCAATTTCCGAGGCGGGGCCGAAGGCATAATCTTGATCGTGGTCATTTTGACCCATTCCTCCCGAGGTTACGACAATCTTCACGTAGGGCTCTTCGGCCAGGGCGGCGGCCAGCCTACCGTTTGTAGCGGCCTCAGTCGGCGCGTCGGGCACCGGAATCACCACAATGCCGTCCGAATCTGAAACCGGATTGCCCTGGTCGGGCGGAGAGGGCTTCAGGCTGTTGGTGGTGATGGCAAGCTGAATCATGCTGACCCGCACCTCGTAATTATGCTTAAACTTCAAGCCGCCCGGCACATTGGCGTTGGTAAAATAGTACTCGCCTTTGGCGTCGGTGGTATCGCTAGCGATCTGGGTGAAATTATCGTCGGAGTTGTGCAAGGTGAGAATGACACCCTCGATGCCCGCTTCGCCCGCATCCTGGATACCGTTGCGGTTGCGGTCGAGCCATACCCGGTTGCCGATTTCGACGGGAGCAGCGTTACAAGCCGCCACGATGTCGCCCAATCCTGCCGCCTTACCAAAAGTGCCAGCATAATTCTGATCATAGACCACAAACTCACGGGTCACGCTTCCTGCGTCGGCACCGTTGTTGCGGTAAGCCTGCCAGCCCGAAGCCAGAAACATGCTGTTGTCAGCTGGGCTAAGTGGATCCATCGCGGTCGAAATCACCTCATCGGTACCGGGGACCAGGGCCAGCGAACCGTTATTGATTTCGCCGTGGGCCACCTTGCCCTGAAAAATCCACTCATCACCGCAGTAGAACTCACCGCCGCCCGGCCCTTCATCGTTGCCCGTGCCGCAGCCTGTTTGGTCTCCAGCTATACCGTTGGATTCCAGCGTGTAACTACCGTTCTCGTTCAAACCGGCCCGCATTAGGTCGCCGCCGCTAAAACTGGTAAAAAGCCCACCTGTAGAGCTTTCTCCGTAATTCTCCCTACTCGATTGATGACCGAAGCGATCCATGATACCCAAAATCATGTCACCGTTTACGTCGAACTCTATGTCGGAAATAATGGGCTGCGGATTCAAGGCAAACAGATTGACAGCGTCGCAAGCCGCCGGGAACTTATCGTCCCAGGTGCTCCAATAGTAGCGCTCGCAGCCCAGGGTCATATCAGGCGTGCCTCTTTTAAACGAAAATGGAAAAGAAAGTACCTGCGTAAAGGTAGGGTTGGTTTCCTCGGGGTTGAACTTATACACGATGCCTTTGAGCTTAGCGGTATCGCCGCTCGTTTCACCCGAACAAACCGTACCAACGTAAATATCACCCCGATAGCCCTTCAAAGCCCAGGGCCGGAAATCTGTTGGGTCGGCGCAGTTGTTGGGGATGGTGTAAGAACGGACGCTGTCTTTGGTAGGAACTTGCAAATCGCCGCCTACATAAAGGCTGTAAATCTTGCGGTCATTTAAGTTACTGATAAAAACCCTTTCCCCGCTTTCGTTGCTGGTTAGAGCGCCAATGCTGTTTTTTCCAATTTTTCGCAGAGCAGTGGTATCGAGACTAGGGTCTAAAAAATTTGCCGACAGGCCCGAGTGCGGATCGTCACCGGTGTTAATGTCAAGCGTTTTTATATCAATGAACGGAGTCGATAGCCCGGTAATGAGATCGGTGAGGTACAGCCCTCCCGTTCCCAAAGGGCCGAAGCTCGCGTGCCGCTTAAGTATGGCTGATGTTACAAACTTTTTGGTTCTTTTGTGGTAAAGCACTCCCCAGATAGCCCCGACTTCCTTGACCAGCCCCAGCGGCCGGGCCGGAAAGTTAGAGTCACTGGTTAGGCCCGAGGCGTTATAAGGAAAACTGACCAAAGCGACCATCTCGCCCGCAGGGCCTCCGACATTACCGTCGCCGTTGACAAAACAGGAGGTGACAATGACTGGCGAGCGCGAGTCGCAGTATTCGGCGGGATAATAAATGCCGAACCGCACCTGGTCGGATGGTGCCTGCACGAATTGCAGACTCGTGCCGCTTTCGGCACCGTAGGGGCCGCTGAAATTCATTTTGCCCAAATCATAAAATTCCAGCTTGACCTGACTGCCGGCCGGAATCTGAGCGGCAGAAAACGAGAATTCGCCCTGCTCGTTGGTGGTAGCTAGTAGGGGAGTGTCGTTGCTGCCGATATAAGCGCGTACTTTCACGGTATTGGCTCCGATCTCGTTAGGGTCAACCGTTGTTCGGGTACCGCTCCCGTCAAAATCGCGATAAACAACGCCGCTTACTTGGGCATAGCCGGTAAGGCAAAAAAGGGTCATTGCCAATGGTAATAACAAAAATGAAAATCGTTGAGTAAAAAAGTACGTTGACATATGAATCAAGGGAAAAGGGTAAAAAAACAATTTTAACGGGTGAATTTTTTCAAATTAACTAACTGCTAAACATATAATGCTTTTTAAGCAATATTCTCGCCAGAAGCCTTCGCTACCAGGTTGAAACAAGTATCTTGTTTCTCTAAATGAATGGAATACGTTTAATTATTAATATTTTCTTTCGCTTCGGAAAGTGTGTGCGCCAAGTCTAGTACCCACGGCAGGCTCACGCCGATAACCCGGCTGATGGCCCGCAATGATAGTTCCTCGCCAACGAGCCGAGTGGCCAGTTCTCTATCTCGCTCGCTAACAATGCGCTGCTCAGAGCTTTCCACAAAATTTCGACCACAACTTTTGCAATAATAATTTTGCTTGCCATTGTGGATATGCCCATTTTTTTTGATGTCACCCGAACTACATGGGGGGCATATTTCCATTCGAAAGAATTTTTTAACAGAATTGTGTATGGTGCGAAGGCTCCCGTCGGAAGCACTTGCGAATAAACACTGTGCAATTTTCCTGCCAAGTTCCGCCCCGTTGTCTATCCAAATGTTGCGTACCTTGCGGCACAATCCGAAATAGCGGCCCCAACCCGAATGTTTGCCCAAAGCACCCTCCCGTTTGAAGAAGAAAGCACGGTTTTTGCCGACCTGATCCTGCCCGTCCCCATCCCGAAACTGTTCACCTACCGAGTGTCGCGGGCGATGAGCGGCCTTATCAAAGTTGGGGCCAGAGTCATCGTGCAGTTCGGTAAAAATCGGGTGATCACCGCCGTCGTCGGCAAGCTGCACCACACGCCGCCCGCCAATTACCAGGCTAAGTACGTGCTCGAGCTGCTGGACGAGGAGCCGCTCGTGATGACCAGCCAGCTTGAACTCTTCCGCTGGATGGCCGATTACTACCTCTGTAATATCGGGGAGGTGATGAATGTGGCGCTGCCCTCTGGCTTGAAGATTACCAGCCAGTCGAAGGTGCAGTTCAACCCTGATTTTGACTACGCCGAATTACTCACGGCGGAAGAGGTGGAGCCTCTGGAAGAAATAAAAAAGCACAAGTCACTTTCCTACGAGGAAGTGGCGCGGCTCACCGACGAAACCAACGTCAACGCTATCATCAAGTCGCTGGTGGGCAAGCGAGCGGTGATTCTTTATGAGCAAGTCAAGGAAAAATACCAGCCTAAAATTGCCCGCAAGGTGCGCCTGACCGAAGCCTATGCCACAACGGCGGGTGTGAACGCGCTGATGAAGGCGCTGGAAAAGCAAACCAAACAGCAGGAAGTGCTGCTGCGCTACCTTAGTTTCGTCCCCGTCCAGAGCAATCCCGGCCTGAACCAGAAGGGATTGGAGAAAACCGCTTTCACGCAGGACGAGAATTTTTCAGACTCTTCTTTGCAGACCTTAATCAAGAAAGGCGTTTTTGAGCAATTTGAAATCACAGTCTCGCGCTTTGCGGACATTCCCGACACGCCCGCCGCCGTTATTAACCTCAGCGAAAGCCAGCAGAGCGCGGTGCGTCAGATTCAGGAGCATTTTCAGAGTAAGGAAGTCGTGCTGCTGCACGGCATTACGGGCAGCGGCAAGACGGAGGTCTATATCCACATGATCAAGCAGGCGCTCGAAAGCGGTACGCAAGTGCTATTTCTGCTCCCCGAAATCGCGCTCACGACCCAAATCGTGGTGCGGCTGCGGAAGGTGTTTGGCGACAAAATGGGCATTTACCACTCCAAATTCTCCGACAACGAGCGGGTGGAAGTCTGGAAAGGGATCATTGAGGGGAAATTCAATTTTGTCGTCGGCGTGCGGTCGGCGGTGTTTTTGCCCTTCACCAACCTCGGCCTAATAATAGTGGACGAGGAACACGAGACATCTTACAAGCAGTTTGACCCCGCGCCCCGCTACCATGCCCGCGACGTGGCCGTGGTGATGGCCTATATGCACCACGGCAAGGTGGTTCTCGGCTCGGCCACGCCCTCGCTAGAAAGCTACTACCACGCCCAGCAGGGCCGCTACGGGCTGGTGGAGATGCTCGAACGCTACGGCAACGCGGCGCTGCCGGAGTTTTTGCTGGTGGATATTAAGGCGGAGAAAAAGTCGCGCAAGATGAAAAACGAATTTTCGTCGGTGCTGCTGGAGTATATGCAATACAACCTCGAACACGCCGAGCAGACGATCCTCTTCCAGAACCGCCGGGGCTACTCGCCCTATATGCAGTGCGAGGAGTGCAACTGGATTGCCGAATGTAACAATTGCGACGTGAGCCTTACCTATCACATGAAGGTGGCCGAAATGCGCTGCCACTACTGCGGCCACAAGGAGCAGGTGCCGCGCGCCTGCCCAAACTGCGGCTCGCCCAAGGTGAAGACGATGGGCTTCGGCACCGAGAAAATTGAGGACGAACTGCACCTGATTTACCCCAACGCCCGCGTGCAGCGCATGGATATGGACACGACCCGCGCCAAAAACGCCTACCAGCAGATTATCCAGGATTTCGAGAATGAACAAATCGACATCCTCGTCGGC
>Ga0105045_10002009_pt1 | contig 16929 bp, 14 predicted proteins | sample MAT02_FD_78089 | JGI IMG/M metagenome (GOLD analysis project Ga0105045, IMG submission 78089) | Freshwater microbial communities from Lake Fryxell liftoff mats and glacier meltwater in Antarctica - MAT-02 (megahit assembly) | ecosystem: Environmental > Aquatic > Freshwater > Ice > Liftoff... | reverse complement strand
TGTTCGTCATTCTCGACGCGGGCATTAACGTTATCAGCGCGGTCAATATCCAGCACATCGAAAGCCTGTACGACGAGGTACGGACCGTAACGGGCATCGACGTAGCAGAGCGTGTGCCGCACCGGGTGCTGCAACGCGCTGACGAAGTGGTCAACATCGACCTCACCGCCGACGAACTGATTGCGCGGCTGCGGGAGGGTAAAATTTACGACCCGGCCAAAGTGCAGATGGCACTGGCCAACTTTTTTCAGGCCGATAAAATCCTGCACCTGCGCGAACTGGCCCTGCGCGAAGTGGCTTCGGCGGTAGAGCGCAAGATTGAGGTGAGCAGGCCGGTGGGTACGCTGGGGCGCAGCGAGCGGTTTATGGCTAGTATCAGCAGCAACCCCGACACCGCCCGGCGCGTGATTCGCAAAACGGCGCGGCTGGCCAGTTACTACCAGTCGCGCTGGTTTGTGCTGTACGTGCAAACCCCCGCCGAAGCCCCCGACCGCATCCGGCTCGACCTCCAGCGGCACCTGATTAACAACCTCAAACTGGCCACCGAACTGGGCGCGATCGTGATTCAGGTCAAGGGCGATCAGGTCGTAAACTGCATTCTGGAAGAAGTGGAAAAGCGAAAAGTCACAACTGTCTGCATCGGAAAACCGCACCTTAATCTCATCCAGATTATCCTGCGCACATTTGCTTTTAATAAGTTGCTCAACAAACTCGCCGAATCGAATACGGATTTGATTATCCTTTCCTAAATACCCAACCCCTCCCCCGTAGGGAGGGACTTTTGACTCAGATGATTTAGCCCCTCCTTACGGGGAGGGGTTAAGGTGGGGTGAAATCCTTTGAAGCCATGACTATAAAAGCCAAAATAGCGACTGCGCTGTTGTTTCTGTTTGCCGTTGTGCTGCTCATTGGCGGGCTGGGCATGTACGCCATCAACCGGCTTTCTGATGATTCGGAAGCGATTTTGCAGGACAATTACATCTCGCTCGAATACGCCGTGGCGATGCAGAAGTCACTGGCCGATCTGGGTAATCCTGATGCGCTGCCGACGTTTGCGGCCAGTCTGAAAAAACAGCAGACCAACGTAACCGAAGCGGGCGAGCAGGAAGCTACCGATGCGCTGAGCCGGGAATTTGCGCGGCTGCGCCGGGATATGCGCGACTCGGCTACGGTCTATCGGGTTCGGCAGGCGTTGTTTCAGGTGGACGATCTCAACCGGCGGGCCATTGTGCGGAAGAACGAAACCGCCCGCCAAACCGCCAAAGACGCGCAAACCTGGCTGGCTTTTGTGGGTACCATTTGCGGGCTGGTGCTTTTTTCGTTCATCATCAGTTTTCCGGGCTATGTGGCTAACCCCCTGCGCGAACTGACGCGGGGAATTCAGCAGATTGCCAACCGGAAGTTTGAGGAACGGCTACACTTCTCTTCGGGCGATGAGTTTGGGCAACTGGCCCGTTCGTTCAACGCGATGGCGCAGAAGTTAGATCAGTACGAGCATTCCAATCTGGCGAAGGTACTCTTTGAGAAACAGCGTATCGACACCCTGATTCAGACCATGAACGAAGGGATTCTGGGGCTGGACGAGAATCGCCGGGTGTTGTTTGCCAACCCCGTCATCTGCCGGTTATTGGGCGTGGACGAGAGTCAGATAAAAGGACGCTACGCGCCCGACGTGGCTACTACCAACGATTTGATGCGGACGCTGATTCAGGACTTAATGGAGTCTGATAAGCCCGATTCCGAGCGGAGCAGCCCGCTGAAAATTTTTGACGATGGCAAAGAAAACTTCTTCAACCGGCGAACACATACCGTGTCATTTACACGCACCGGCGAAGCCGAACCGCAGCAGGCGGGCTACGTGATTGTCCTCGAAAATATCACTGTCTTCAAAGAACTGGACCTGGCCAAAACTAACTTCATCGCTACCGTCTCGCACGAACTGAAAACGCCGTTGTCGAGCGTAAAGATGAGCCTGAAACTACTGGACGACAGCCGCGTGGGTACCCTCAACGACGAGCAGCGGAGTTTGCTGGGCAACATCCGCGCCGACGCCGACCGGCTTCTCAACCTCACCGGCGAACTCCTCAACATGGCGCAGGTGGAGTCGGGACAGATTCAGCTAAAACTCCAGCCCGTTGCCCCCACCGACATTGTCCGGTACGCGGTCGATGCGCTGCGGGTACAGGCCGAACAAAAGAGTATTACGCTGCACATCAATGTGCCGGAAACGCTGCCGACCGTCATGGCTGATCCCGACAAAGTTTCGTGGGTGCTGATAAACTTCCTCTCCAATGCCATCCGGCACAGCCCCGACGAAAGCAGCATCGAAATTAGTTCGGCACCAACACCAGATGGGCAGATGATTGAGTTTCGGGTGCGCGACTACGGCCCCGGCATCCGCGCCGAACACCAGAGCCGGGTGTTTGAGAGATATTTCAAAGCCACCGGGCCGGGCGGGCAGTCGGGCGGGACGGGGTTGGGACTGGCCATTTCGAGCGAGTTTATCCGCAGTATGCAGGGCGACATTGGCCTCGACACAACCGTTACCGACGGAGCCGCCTTCTATTTCAGGCTGCTTAAAACTGGAAGTAAATGAACTGGTTGGACGAGAAGACGCCGAAGAAGTATGTGGCCAGCGTAATGAGCAGGAACAGGGCGTAAAAACGGGCCGTGTTGTGGGTTGGGATGTAGAGATAGAAATACTCCTTTACCATCAGAAACACGATCAGGGCCAGGCTAAACCACATCTCCACCGCGTTCAGCGGGCTGTTGAGCGGGCTGCTGAGCGAGAGCGTACCAATGCGCTTCAGAATCAGAAACGCATCGCCAACGTTGCGGGCGCGGAAAAACACCCACGTCAGCATAATCAGCCCAAACGTAAATACCACATTACCCACCACCCGCAGGGGTGAGGCCGTATCGGTTTTGACACCCACCGACCCAAACCCAAAGCGCGTCAGCAGCCGGTCGCGCCAGATGGCCAGCATCTGATACAGGCCATTCAGCCCGCCCCAGATTACGTAGGTCCAGTTGGGGCCGTGCCAGAGACCACTGGCCAGAAACACAATCATCAGGTTGGCATACTGCCGCGCCCGGCCTTTGCGGTTTCCCCCCAGCGGAATGTAGAGGTAATCGCGAAACCAGGTCGAGAGCGAGATGTGCCAGCGTCGCCAGAACTCCGACACCGACTGCGCAATGTAGGGCGTTCGGAAGTTCTCCATCAGGTTGAAGCCCATAACCCGCGCGGCCCCGATGGCAATGTCGGAATAGCCCGAAAAATCGCAGTAAATCTGGAAGGTGAAGAAAAACGTGGCTACCAGCAGCGTGAGGCCGTTGTGTTCGCTGGGGTTACTGAAGGCATAATCAACCAGAATCGTAAGCCGGTCGGCAATGACTACCTTCTTGAACAGGCCAAACGCCATCTGCATCAGCCCGGCTTTTACGTTTTCGGCGTCGTACTTGAACTGGGAATGGAACTGCCACAGGACGTTTTGCGGGCGTTCGATGGGGCCGGCCACGAGTTGCGGGTAGAACATGACGTAGAGCGAGTAAATGCCAAAGTGCCGCTCGGCTTTCTGGTTGCCCCGATAGACCTCGATGGTATAACTCATGGCCTGAAACGTGTGGAACGACAGACCAACGGGCAGAATACTCTTGTTGTCTTTAAACGAATCGACGCCACTTTCGCCAAACAGATGCAGCACTTTTACGAAGATTCGGTTGCCGAGATTCATGACCCGGTCGGCCACGTCGGGCATGTTGATGTGGTCAAAAAGCCAGGTCAGGTTCTCGGTAAAGAAGCCGAGGTATTTGAAAAAGGCCAGAATACCGAGGTTGGAGATGAGCGAGATAATCAGGAGCCACCGCCGGGCCGGGCCGGTTGTGTTCTCGATCCAGATCCCGGCAATGTAGTCGATAACAATGGTCAGAAACAGAATAACGATGTATTCCGGCTTCAGCACCATGTAAAAGTAACAGCTTGCCAGTAGCAGCAGTAACCACCGCCCGCGCCACTTCAGCCCGAAATAACTGAGCGTAACGACGATGAAAAACAGCAGAAACTGGAGGGAATTAAAAAGCATTATTCAGTAAACAGTTATCAGTACACCTCCTCCACCCGCTCCACGAAATCCTGAAACTGGCGGGCGGGAATAAACTGGGGCTGGGTGCGGTATGACAGTACAATGAACACCAGCAGCAGCGAAATCAGAAACGCCTGCAAAATCACGATCAGAAACGACGAAATCAGGTAGCTGGTCCAGCCGGGTATGGATGTGTTGGTGAAGAATTTGAGAAACAGCAACACGCCAATACCCACCGAAGCCGCCACCGACATCAGCACGCAGAACAGCACCAGCCGCACTGCCGTTGTATCGATCAGCACCGACACTGCGCTCAGTCCGTGCAGCACCAGCGACACAAAATTCATCTTCGACTCGCCCGCCAGCCGTTTGCCCCGTTCGAGCGGAATGGCCGTGTAGGGCAGCTGCGACCGGATCACGCTACCGGGGTAATTATTCCAGATGTCGGAGACGTGGGCCAGTTTGCGGAGTTTGTTGGCGGGAATCAGACTGAAATTGCCGAACGTAATCACCTTGCCTGTCAGCAGGCGGAAGGCGGCTTTATAGACTTCGTAAAACAACCGGAATACCATACCCTCGTGCCGTTTGGTCCGGTGCGCAAATACCACCCGTCCCGGATTATCAATGCTTTTCTGCACCAGTTGAGAGAGGTCTTCGGGCCGGTCTTCGCCGTCGGCGTCCATCACAACGGTTGTGTATTGATTGGGTAGCGAGGCCAGATAAGACAGTCCCAGCGCAATGGCTTTCTGGTGTCCTACGTTCCGGTAAAGCCGTAAAATAGACAGCGACTGCCCCGTGTGAGGCAGCGGGGTTTCGTAATTGACAGACGAACAGTCATCCACAACCAGAAACGCCAGCCGACTCACCAGTGCAGGATCAACCACCGCCCGGAAACGGTCCAGCAGACTCAGCGCGGGCCAGTCGTTAAACAGCGGAATGACGATCTGAATGCGGTCGGGTAGTGAAGCGGGCGAGGTGGTCAAGGGACAGGAAACGATGTAAGCGACAAAAATAAGGCAAACTGGCGGGTTAAATCGTGATCTGCTGACAGCCGAACCGGATCGGGGGTGTGGGCAGCGAGGGCGTCACCACGCCCACCCGGTAGCGGCCCGGTGGCAGTATTGAGATGATAATTTCGGCATCGATGGCCGTAACCCGCCGGTTGAGCCAGAAGTTACCAAGCGAATACGGTGTTTCGGAAGGAAACAGAAATGTATGTTTGGCCGAACTGACCAGCACGGCAGCCGGGCCGATACCGCCGGGAAACGCGTTAGGTTTGGTGGCCGTCAGGTAACTGTACCCTCCACCCATAATGGGCATGTTCAGGCACGAATCGGACGCGGCCACCGTCTGCAGAGTAAGTCCTGTTGGCGACCAGATTCGCGACTCGACGCCGGAGAGGTAGCTGGTGGGGTAGTGATAGATTCCCCGCCTAACCGACTCCTGCATAACCCGCCGGGCCATGTCGGCAAAGGGCGTTCCCCAGCTTGGCCCCAGCCCGATGCCCGTATGTTTCTGGTTCATGGCATTGGTGAGCAGCATCTGCTTCCGATAGGCCATTTGTGGCCAGTAAAAGCCATAAGCAAAGGCCCATATGCCCACGCCCACCACCAGACCGGTCCGCAGTAGCCGTTGCTGGGCTACGTAGTTCGGAAATTCGCTCAGCAGATTCAGGTAGAGCAGGGCAGCCAGCGTGGCCGGGTAAATCATGTAGTTGGTTACCACCATGACCTCGTACCCGTAGCGCAGCCGTAGCACCGCAATAATGCCCGCGTTGGCAAACAGAAAGACGTAACTGCCCACGAAAAACAGCCGCCGTTGCCGCAGCCCGGTGTCGGCCTGTTGCCAGCGGCTGGTCAGCAGTGGCTGCATGGTCTGGTAAACGAGTGCCGCCACCAATATGGTCAGCGCTACCCCGGCCAGCGTAGGCAGGACGTACCGCAAGTAGCCCGATGCTGTTGGCGTGAGGTCGAACATACCACCGGTGAAGGTGAAAAACGCGCTCATTGTCGCAATGGGATGCTCCAGAAAATAGCCCAGACTTTCGCCGGTGCGGGTGCCGCTCTGGAAATCGTGAAAATAGATCCAAAGCGTTACGCCACAGCCCGTTGTCCAGATACCCAGCCCCCGCCATTGCCGGTTCAGGGCCAGCATGATGCCCCCGCCCAGCCAGCCCATCAGCCCATTACTCATGGAGAGTGTCGCCAGCATTTGCAGCGCAGCGGCACCCGCCACCCGGCCATATGCCCGGTCAGCCTGGCCGGTGCGGCTGAGTAAATACAGGGCAAACAGCGTCAGACAGATAACCACCGGGTGTTGCAGCCCCGTTACGGACCAGAGTGTAGTGAGGTGATATTCAGGCTGAAAAAACAGGAACGCCACCGGCACAAACGCCAGCAGTGGTAGCCGCATAGATCGGAACACCCGAAAAAACAACCCAAATGCAGACAGCGAAAACAGCAGAGCCACCAGAATCAGCCAGCGGAAATTGACTTCACCCGTCAGGTAGTACATGGCCAGCGTAATCAGTTTGGCCGATACAATCCGATGTTCGTTGTTGGGAACCAGAATGTTGTGCAGTTTGCCGGCCAGCGTTGGCGCGTCCAGATACGCCAGCGTAAAGCCGAGAAAGGCGTCAATATCATCAAGCCAGGGGACGTTGACGGCATAGATCAGCACAAATAGCACAAAACAAACCACCGGCAGGGTCAGAAGCAGGGGAGCCAGCCATAGGAATCGGGTTGTTGACGCGCGTTGCGTAGGGAAAGAGCCTGTCATAGCGACCGATACGTTTGTCGGATACGGTACAGTTCGTACCAGAGTTTGACGTAATACGACGGACGAATCCGTGACCCATCCATCTCGATCCACTGCCGCAGCGGGCGTTCGGCCACCCGGGTCAGTACCGGCCCGCGCCCGTGCTGCCGAATGAGCCGCGCCAGCAACTCCACGTCGAACAGCCACGGGCTGATGAACGGCTCCTGAAACAGCGGTACCACGGCTTGGTGCCGAAACAGCTTGGCCCCGCACTGCGAATCATAGACCGGCAGTTTGAGGATATTACTGATGAATGTAGCCACAATACGCCCGGCATAGTGCCGGAACGTATCGCGCCGGATGTCGGTGCCGAGGTATTTGATGCGCGACCCCATGACCAGATCGAGGGCGGGCATTTGGTCCAGCACCGCCGACAAATCGCCGATGGCGTTGAGCGGGGTGGCCAGGTCAGCATCGAAATAGCCGAGATAGTTGAACATTGGGGTGGTCTGGGCGCAGTGCAGCATTCCGGCCCGCACGGCACTAGCTTTTCCGGCGTTCTGGGGCATGTTCAGCACGGTAATCTGGTTGGAACAACGCGCCTGAAGTTGGGTTAGCACGGCCTGAGTCTGGTCGGTGCTGCCATCATTAACAAAGCAGAATGACACGTCGGTGTGGTTGGACAGATACCCCACAAACGCATCGGCGGGCAACCGGTTGGATTCATTATAACACGGAACAATGACGCAGACGGTGGGCATGAATTAGTGCATGGGGGTGAGTGAAACCGGTGTGGTATTGAGGATAATGGCTTTGTGATTGTAGTAACCCGACTGGCAGCGGTTCCACCAGTGCTGCTGATCGGCTTTGATGTCTTCGAGAAACAGACTGGGCGGATATACGCTGATGGGCTGTAGCCGGAGCGTATCGGTGGGTTGCATCAGTTGATTATGGCGCAAGGTCATCTCCCGGTCATACGTGGCCGCGTGTCCGCTGAGCAGGTCGTAATATCCCTGATGCAACACCGGGCTGAGAAACGCCGTACCCACCAGCCAGACGGCTGCCACTACACTACAAACGGGGAACCAGATACCCAGTACGAAGTTTACCAACGCATCGCTCTGTTGCCTCCACCAGCTCACTACCGTTGTCAGCGTGTAAAACCAGCCAAACACAAACACCACCCACGCCAGATTCATCACTCTCATTGGAGCCAGTCCCAGCCCATAAACCGACGGAAATACCAGCAATAAAATGGTCAGCAGTACTCCCGCGCCCATCAGCATTGGTGGAAATCGAAATAGCCCGGCGGTGTAACTCTCTGGTTTGGTAAACGCAAGGCTGGGCAAGAGCCAGAACACCGACAGCGGCAACAGCGGACTGCGCCAGAGCCAGTTCAGACCGGCCATGCCCAGTGTTTGCCCTGTTGTTTTGAGCGAGAGTAGTACGTTTCCTTCATCGGTATTGGCCCCCAGCCGGATGGCATTGCCCGGCGCGCGAAACACCAGCCAGGCCGATACCAGCCCCACTACCACCAGCCCCGCCAGAAAACCATCCAGCCGACGCCGAAACAAAAGCTGGCACCCAAAAGCAGTACCCAGCAGGATAAGTACGAGCACCAGATTGGTCTCGCTCGACCCCACAATGGCAAAGACCAGCACTCCGGCCCATACGCTCGTGAGGTTCCGAAATCCACCCGGCGGCAGTTGATACCAGCGCAGCAGCACCGCCAGCAGATAAATGGTCAGGATGGTTGGTACGGTATAGGAAGCTACGGCAGCCGTCCAGAAAAACGTTTCGGCCACACCCTGCATCCCCACAATGAGCGTAAAAAACAGCAGCCCCGTTATGGCCAGCCGTACCCGCGCTGACCGGTCAGGGAAAAGCGTGTCGATTAGAGCGTAGCAGGCTGCAACCAGAGCGGTAACGGCCAGCGTTGGAATGAGTCGAAACCCGTTGTACCAGTTCCAGATCAGCGGGTTGGCATGAACCAGCATGTTGGAAAAATACCGGCCCGTCCAGCCGTTGTAGTAATAAATCTGTGCCTGCCAGAAGCCGTAGCGCACCGACGTATCGGCAAAGCAATAATCGTCAGCTGCCGATGGGTGATTATGAGCCGACAACCACAGCATCGGCCCGTACGCCAGCAAAAAAAGCAGCCCGGCAATAGCAGTGATTACCTGACTCGGTGATATATGTTTCATGCGAAAACCGAATGCCGGGTTATTCCAGTTTGGGGCGGGATAACCAGCGGGTAATGAGGTCGTTGAACGGATAGGCCAGCACAGCCGCCAGAATGACGAGCGTACCGGCGTAAAAACCCGGCGTCATCCGTTCCGACGAACCAAAAATCAGCACGGCCAGCACAATACCGTAAACCGGTTCCAAATTTACGGTCAGGATGGCTAAGTTCGGCGAAAACTTACGCAACAGCCGAATCCCGACCGAATAGGCATAGACCGTACAGACCAGCGACAGCACCAGCAGCCAGCCCCACTGCGCCACCCGCGTTGGGTACAGCGTTTCGGGTAACGGGTTGGCCAGCAGCACGTAGCCCAGTACCAGCCCCGCCGACCCGATGAACGCGCCGATCATCTCGTAGTAAGAAATCACCATCGCGTTGTACTTCGGCGCGAACCGGCTGTTAATAATCGTAAACAGCGACGACAGCATGGCCGACAGCACCGCCAGTGTCAGGCCCAGCCCTTTGTTGAACTCGAACCGGAAAATCAGGTACAGCCCACCCAGCACCACCAGGCCCAGAAAGACCTCAAACGCCCGCACCCGCCGGCGCAACAACACTGGCTCCAGCACACTCGCCCACAATGAACTCGTGGCCATACCTGCCAGGCAAACCGATACATTGGACACGCGGGCGGCCAGAAAAAACAGCGTCCAGTGCAGGGCAATAATGACTCCTACACCCAGCAGTCTGCGCCGGTCGCCGGGGTTTACGCGTATCGACTGCCGCTGCACGTACAGCAGCGTACCCATGCCGCCCACGGCCAGTGCCGTTCGGAACAGCACCAGAGCCGACGAATCCATCGGCTCCAGCAGCTTGCCCAGAATGGCCGTAAAGCCCCAGATCAGGACAATAAAATGCAGCTGGAAGTAATCAGAAAAGGTAGGCGTTTTCAATTGTGAATGAGTGAATGGTGAATGGTGAATGAGTGAATAATTGCCGACGCAGGTAAGCTGACGCCGGAGGTTATTCACTCTTTCGCTCTTTCGCAATTATCTGGGTATCGTATTGTAGAGCAGGACGCCAATGGAGGCAAAAATAATATTGGGAAGCCAGACCGCTACTACCGGGTCTAGGTTACCCGATTCGGCAATGCCTTTGGCGAGTACGAAAAACAGGAGGTAAGTAAACGCCAGCATAAAGCCCAGGGCTACCTGCCAGCCCACCCCCCGCCGACTCTTGCGGGCCGACATAATAACGCCGATTACGGTCAGAATCAGGATGGCGAAGGGGCGGGTGTCGCGGCTGTATTTTTCGAGCAGGTACGTCTCTACCCCGTCGGCACCCCGGCTTTGGAGCAGGGCAATGTGGGCGTTGAGTTCGGGCAGGGTCAGGGTTTCGTAAAGGTTAAAGTCCGAGCTGAAATCGGCGGGTTTGAGGTTCAGCGTCGTGTCGATAAGTGTACCGGAAGTGAGCGTCTCGGTCAGGCCGTTTATGGTGCGGATGCTATAATCGTGGATACCCCATTTCTTCTTTTTGGCGTCCCACTCGATGCGGTCGGCGGAGAGTTTCTGCTTCAGTTGATTACCCTCAATTCTCTCCAGCGTGAACTTGTAGCCCGTGTTACTCACGTTGTTATAGCTCTCCAGATACGCTATCGTGTTGGGTGCAATGGTAATGTGTACGTTACGGCCCGTGTAGGTATAGGCGTCGTTAATGTAGGCTACCTCAAATGCAATACGGGTTTTGTTAGCGCGGGGAATGATGTAGTTGACCATAAAATAGGTCAGTACCGCCAGCACGGTGGCCCCCAGCAAATAAGGGTAAAGCAGCCGGATAAAGCTGATGCCACTGCTGAGCATGGCAATGATTTCGGTGCGGGCGGCCAGCCGCGAGGTCAGAAACACGGTGGCAATGAACACCATGAGCGGGCTGATGTAATTGGCCCAATACGGAATAAAATTCAGGTAATAATCCACCAGAATCTTTTCGCCGGGCGCGTTATGGCTGCGAAAATTGTCGATCTTCTCGGTATAGTCAATCATGACCACGACCAGGACAATGACCATGACCACGAAGATATAGGTCTGCAAAAACCGCTTTAAGATGTACCAGTCGAGTAGTTTCATTTTTTGGTTTAACTAACCAGCAGATTTTTCGCTACGTCCTGACTGGTAAATACCGTGCTGCCCGTTTCGGTCTGTACCAGCAGCGACTTATCGAAATCGTTAATGGTCTGAACCGTTATGATGCAGCCCAGTGTCAGGCCGGAGCGATCGAGATGCTGCAAAAACTCGGTCGAGTGTTCAAGCACGGCCATGAGCCGGACGCCTTCGCCCACGCCTACCTCGGTTAGTTTGCGGTAACCAGTTTCGGGCATTTCTCCGGCGGGGGTTGGAATAGGGTCGCCGTGGGGGTCAAACTGCGGGTGGCCGAGGTAGCTGTCTAACCGAACCACCAGTTCGTCGGAGCGGATGTGTTCGAGTTGCTCGGCAATGTCGTGCACGGCATCCCAGCCAAAGCCCAGCTTCTCGACCAGAAAAACCTCCCAGAGCCGGTGCCGCCGAATAACCTGAAGGGCCAGCCGTTCGCCCTCTTCGGTAAGCCGAACGCCCTGATACTTTTTATAGTGAATCAGTTCTTTATCAGATAGTTTCCGCAGCATGTCCGTTACCGATGCCGCTTTGGTAGCCGTCAGTTCGGCCAGGGCATTGGTACTCACGTCGCCTTCGTGACGAAGCGAAAGAGAATAGATTGCTTTGAGGTAATTTTCTTCGGTGAATGACTGCATAAGGATGGGTCTTCTGTAAGAACGCCTGAACGAGCTTAAACTGTTTGCGGGTAAAGGTAGTTTCTATGTTAAACTTTCTGAAAATTTAGGCAGACCTAAAAAGACGTTTTAGGATAGCTATATTTGCAATTCAGGAGCCTTTCGGCGTAGTGCGTCCGTTGGCTCTGCTCTTTACACCCGATGAACACAGAAACGAGTAAGTCGCCCGTTAGGGGCTGGCGGCAGGAGAGTACAAACCGGTCTTTGGGCGAGGTGTATGGTACCGTCCGGGTGCCGCGCAACGCCGGTTTCTTCAAAACACTAAAGGCATACATTGGGCCGGGACTGATGGTGGCCGTGGGCTACATGGACCCCGGCAACTGGGCTACCGACCTGGCGGGCGGGGCGCAGTTTGGCTACCGGCTGCTGTCGGTCATCCTGATTTCCAACCTGTTTGCCATGCTATTGCAGCACCTCGCGCTTAAACTGGGTGTGGCCAGCGGGCGCGATCTGGCCCAGGCCTGCCGCGACCATTACAGCCGCCCGGTGTCGTTTGTCCTCTGGATTCTGGCCGAAATTGCCATTGCCGCCTGCGACCTCGCCGAGGTAATCGGGTCGGCCATCGCGCTGAACCTGCTGTTTGGCCTACCGCTCACGGTTGGTATTGTCATCACCGTTGCCGACGTGCTATTGATCTTACTATTGCAGAGCAAAGGATTTCAGTGGCTGGAACGCATTGTGGCCAGCCTGATTTTTCTGATCACGGCCTGTTTTGGCTACGAGCTGATCGTCTCTCAACCCGTTATGAGCGACGTGCTGAGCGGCCTCATTCCCCGTACCGAGGTGGTAACTAACCCAGCCATGCTGTACATTGCCATCGGTATTCTGGGGGCCACCGTCATGCCGCACAACCTGTATCTGCACTCCAGCATTATCCAGACCCGCGACTATGACCGTAATGACGACGGGCGTAAATCGGCCATCAAATTTGCCACCATCGACTCGACGGTGTCGCTGTTTCTGGCGTTTTTTATCAACGCGTCCATCCTGATTCTGTCGGCGGCAGCATTCCACACGTCCGGCAATCAACAGGTGGCCGACATTGCCGATGCCTATAAACTGCTCGACCCGGTATTGGGTACTAAAATAGCGGGTATTGTCTTTGCCGTGGCTCTGCTGGCATCGGGCCAGAACTCAACCCTGACGGGTACGCTGGCCGGGCAGATCGTGATGGAGGGGTTTCTGAATATTCGACTCAAACCCTGGCTTAGGCGGCTCATCACCAGGCTCATCGCTATTATACCGGCCATGATCGTTGCCATTCTGTACGGCGAGGAAGGGACTAACGAACTACTTATCTTTAGTCAGGTTATCCTGTCACTGCAACTCAGTTTCGCTGTGGTGCCGCTGGTCATCTTCACGAACGATAAGTTCAAGATGGGCCGCTTTGCCAACCCCGCATGGGTGCGTATTACGTCGTGGGTGGTGGCTATTATCATCATCGTGCTAAATGCCTATTTGCTCTGGAACACATTCTTTTAGTCCTCAAACAAGCTCACAAAAAGGGGCTGTCTCGCGTGAGACAGCCCCTTTTTTGTGTTGGAAACTCAGTTTCAATACGTCGTTGTGCTAATGGGCTGGCGGGTTGTTACGCTCTCCTGTACGAACGCAATCAAATCCTGATTCAGCCGGTCTTTTTCGAGATAGAACAAGCCGTGCGCATTGCCCTCGTAAACGATGAAGTGCGCATTCGGAATGGCTTTGGCCGTTCGCTCACCCGATGCCTCGATGGGGACGGTTTTATCGTCGTCACCGTGAATGATCAGCGTGGGTATGGTAATCTTAGCTAAGTCGGCCCGGAAGTCCGTTTCGGCGAAGGCGTGGGCGGCATCGAGGGTTGCTTTCTGTGAGGCTACGTAGGCCCGGTTGAAATCACCCTGCAACTGCCCATTGCTGGCGGGGCTGCTGAGCAGGGAGTTGCCGTAAAACTGCTTGCCGAACGTTTGCAGAAAATCAGCCCGGTCTTTTTTCAGCCCGTCATAAATGCCCTGGAAAACGCTGGCGTCCACGCCATCGGGGTTGTCGTCGGTCTTGAGCATGAACGGCGTTACGGAACTGATAAACGCCACTCGGCTTACCCTCGCTCCGCCGTGTCGCCCCATGTAGCGCGCCACTTCGCCACCGCCCATCGAGAAGCCCACGAGCGTTACGTTTTGCAGGTCCAGCTCGTCCAGTACGGCTTTTAAATCGTCGGCCATCGTATCGTAATCGTAGCCGTCCCAGGTTTGCGTTGACTTACCGAAGCCCCGGCGGTCGTAGGCAATCACGCGCATGTTATGTTTGGGCAACTCGGCCAGTTGATAGTCCCACATCTCGTGGCTCAGCGGCCAGCCGTGAATCAGTACAACGGGGTCTCCGCTGCCCAAATCGGTATAAAATAGTTTGACATCGCGGCCCTGCGCGTCGGTCCCGGCTTTAATGTAGCTCATAACGTAAGTAAGATTTGTGTTGAGTATTCTATCAATCAACTATGCTTACGAGCGATAGTTTGGGATGGATTCGGTTTTTGCGTGTCTTTACAAAAAATCAGACGTAGCCCTAAAAATCCGAGTAATGAAGAATCAGATCACCGCAGTATTACTTTTCCTGATCGCTACGACGGGCAGCATATCGGCGCAAACCCCGGTCAGTTATGACACCTCGTTATATAACGCAGCCATTGCGTTTGCGTTTCCTGACACAGCGGGCAACCTGTATCTGCGGCAACTGCGGGAGGAAAATGCGCTGGCCAGTCTGACCGACATGCTGCCATCTGACCAGTCGAAAGCACTTGCCATTCTTGACTGGACCCACCGGCAATGGACGCACAACGGTAGTAACCAGCCCACTAAAAATGATGCGCTTACCATTCTGAAGGAAGTAAGAGAAGGTGAAAAATTCCGGTGTGTCGAGTATGGAATTGTCTCCTCGAAAGCATTGCAGTCGCTGGGATACAGGGCCAGATTGTTGTCTCTTAAGACAAAAGACGTTGAAACCACCAAGTATGGCGCGGGCCACGTGCTGGCCGAAGTATGGCTGCCCGACGTAAAAAAATGGGCATTCATCGATGGGCAGTTCAATGTAATGCCGATGCTCAACGGCGTACCGCTCAACGTGGTTGAATTTCGAGAAGCGATACAGGATAAAAAGGCGTTTACGCTCAACAATAGTAAGGGTGAGGTTAGCCGACGGGACCAACGGCACTATCTCTCATTCGTTACTGACTACATTTATTACCTCGATACGCCATTTGATAATCGGCAGTCTATCACAACGGAACGAAAGAAAATTAACGGGAAAAGCTCGCTCATGCTGGTGCCACTGGGCGCGAAAAATCCCACCGTGTTTCAGCGGGGTTATAAGATGGATCATGCCCTCTACACAAACGCCATCCGGGATTTTTACCCGGAGTTTTAACATCGCTCAATAGTGGTTTTTACAGGCGATGACAGTAATTGCTTCGTCAGTCACTTTATAGACCAGTCGATGCTCATCAGTAATTCGACGGGACCAGTAACCGCTCAAATTACCTTTGAGCGGTTCTGGCTTGCCAGTCCCCTCAAATGGTGTCTTTGCACACTCGTTTAGGAGTTTGGCGATACGTTTGTGCGTTTTTGAATTCTCAGTTGCCCACTCGTTCAACTGGTCGAAGGCAATTGGGGTAAATGTGAAGTTTCTCATACTTTTTCGAGAAACTCCTCCAAATCAACGTCAATCAAGTTACCTGCTTCTGCCTGTGCTTTCGACCTGAACAGTACTTCCCGATTTTTCGGATTGCGCAGCAGAAACTCGGTCTCGTCGTGTTCTTCCAGCACTTCTACCGTCACTCTAACCTGCCCTTCCCGGTGCATCTGCTTGAGTTGATCCACGAAACCAGGCTGTAATTCGTCCAGTGATAATTGGTAAGTAGCAGTCATAACCTTATCTTTTTTAAACTTGTGACGTTACGCCACAGATGTCAAATCTACGAAAAACATCACAGTAAAACGCCCTGAAATACCTCGTCAAGGCGTGATACGGGGTGGATACGCATCTGGTAGTTCTTGGTTTCCAGTCCCTTCATATTATACTTCGAAATATACATCTGCTTGAAGCCCAGCTTCTCGGCTTCGGCAATGCGCGACTCGATCCGGCTTACGGCCCGTACCTCGCCCCCCAAACCAACCTCAGCCGCAAACGCCACCGAGGGCGGAATAGCAATGTCCTCGTAACTCGACACCACGGCGGCACACACGGCCAGGTCAATGGCGGGGTCCTCTACCCGCAAACCGCCTGCAATGTTCAGAAATACGTCCTGCTGCCCCAGCCGGAACCCCCCGCGTTTTTCCAATACGGCCAGCAGCATATTCAGCCGTTTGGCGTCGAAGCCGGTGCTGCTGCGTTGTGGCGTGCCATACGTAGCCACGCTCACCAACGCCTGCGATTCGATGAGTAGTGGGCGGTTGCCTTCCAGCATCGAGCCGATGGTTACGCCACTCAGCGCTTCGTCGCGCTGCGAAATCAGAATTTCAGACGGGTTTGTGACCTGCCGCAGTCCCGTGCCGAGCATCTCGTAAATGCCCAGTTCGTCGGTGCTGCCGAAGCGGTTTTTGGTTGTCCGCATGATCCTATACGTCGTGTGGCGGTCGCCTTCAAAGGTCAGCACCGTATCAACCATGTGTTCCAGCACTTTCGGCCCGGCCAGGTTGCCATCTTTAGTGATGTGGCCGATCATGAACACCGGTACCCCGCTTTCCTTGGCGTATTTCATGAACTCGGCGGCACACTCGCGCACCTGAGAAACACTCCCCGCCCCCGACTCCACCAGCGATGACTGCATGGTCTGCACCGAGTCGATAATCAGGATGTCCGGCTCAAAGCTTTCGATTACCCGGAAAATATTCTGGGTGGAGGTTTCGGTCATTACGTGGCAATCGGAGGTGGGCGCGTCGAGCCGTTCGGCCCGCATTTTTATCTGCTGTTCGCTCTCCTCGCCCGACACATACAGTACCCGCATCCCGGCCAGGCTCATGGCAATCTGGAGCAACAGCGTGGATTTACCAATGCCCGGCTCTCCCCCAATCAGCACCAGCGACCCCGGCACAATACCCCCGCCCAAT
>Ga0105045_10002008_pt1 | contig 16931 bp, 14 predicted proteins | sample MAT02_FD_78089 | JGI IMG/M metagenome (GOLD analysis project Ga0105045, IMG submission 78089) | Freshwater microbial communities from Lake Fryxell liftoff mats and glacier meltwater in Antarctica - MAT-02 (megahit assembly) | ecosystem: Environmental > Aquatic > Freshwater > Ice > Liftoff... | reverse complement strand
CGCTCAAACTCGAAGACAAATACTCGGAGGCGGCCGAATACCTTTGCCTCACCTATCAAATCCTGGGTAAAACCATGGATGCAGTGAAGGCCTGCAAGAAGGCCGTATCGCTTACGCCCGATGGAGTTGAATTCCGCACTTACTACGCATCGGTTCTCACTGAGATGGGTGATTCCAGCGAAGCGATTCGACAATTGACATCCGCTCTTGAGCGCGATCCGAACTCTTCAGAAGCCAATGTAATGCTGGCCGATGCTTTCCTCTTCGCCCACGAGTTTCAGAAAAGCGAAGAGGCTGCCTCTCGAGCACTGGAACTCAACCCAAAGGACGCAAGAGCTTATCTCTTTCGTGCCGATGCCCGTCGATTTACCCATAGATATGCAGAGGCAATGGGAGACTACCTGACCTATCTCCGCATCAATGATTTTCGGCCTCCGGTTGCAGAAGTACTTGGCTACTATCTGATTGGTAGCGGGCTGAGCAAACGAAACGTTGGACAGAAACGCGTTCATGAGATCCAACAATGGAGTGCCTGGTTCGGTATCTGCGACTCTGCTCGAGGCATGGATGAATACTCCAAGGCCATCTCAGCCTGCGAGCGCGCCTTGCGCTTCGACAATAAAGATGCTGGCACATATTTTCTGTTGGGCAAAACTTATACCGAATGGTTCGATCAACGCAACTCAAGAGAAAGCCTCGTGAAAGCCGAGGAGAAACTCCAAACCGCCCTGCGTCTCAATCCGGATTTTGAATTTGCGAGCGAAGCCAAACGACAGCTCACCATGATTCGCGAGTTCAAGTCGGTTGTACGATAGATGGACACTGCAAGACAGTTCGATCTAGAGCGTTGGCAATCTGAGTTCGACGCAAACACCTTGCGGATTGAGGAGATATGCAGCCGAAACCCGGGTGAGCAGGGATCCTTGAGACCCTTTGAAGGAGCCTGGAGCGTGGCTGAATGCATGCAGCACTTGAGTATCACCGCCCAGGCCTTCTTTCCGGTCTGGACCAAGGCTTGCGCCTCCAAAGACCACAATTTCGGTAAGCCATACCGTTTCTGGTGGCGCTGGTTCCTGGCCGGGATCAACGATCCTTCGAGGATGCGCTCTCGCACTCCAGCAGCATTCGTTCCCAATGCAGCGTTGCATCTTGAGAGTGTATTGGAGTCTTACTTCAAGGAACGCGATACTGTAGAACAGCTTGCGAAGGAAATGTACATCGGAGACATTGGCGGGTTCCAGATCGCCTCGCCCTTTGCGGCCTGGATGAAGTACCCTCTGGATTTTTCTTTCGATCTTTGGATTGCCCATGAACGGCGCCATCTAGCTCAGGCCGAAAAAGGTTGACATGATTGTGGCAAGTTTTACGCCAATACAGGAAGAGAGTAAAATGCAAATCGGAGAACGGCCTTGAACAGCAAAATTAGATTACTCTGCGCGGCAAGCACGAGTCTGCTCATGCTGTGCGGAGCGGATGCGACCATCTTTCGCCCTATCCCCTTCAGCACAGAACATCTGGCGGCCTTTATGAGTCAGGGCCCAACGCCCCAGCCGCCGCCGGAAGGGTACAAGATCAACGTCCTCAAGAGTGAACCTCAAAACAACTTAAAAAAAGGTAGGGCTACCAAGGCCGTTGTCGAGGTTAGAGACCGCAACAACAAGCCCGTTGCCGGTGTCGCTCTGCTCTTCCTTCTTCCCAATTCTGGACCTGGCGGCGCGTTTGCCGGGGGCGCTCAGAGCTTGACCGTCACCTCCAACGCTGCCGGTCAAGCTGTTGCCACGTATACTCCCAATCAAGTTGTTGGCATGTTTAACGTAACTGTCAACGCTCAGGTGAACGGCATTCAGGTAGCGACAACCACCATTTCTCAGGCCAACCTCGCGGTCGCTGCTGGAGCCGCTGCCGGGATGAGTGGTGCCACTATCGGGATCATTGCCGGTGTCGCGGCCGCAGCCGCAGTCGGAATTGGTTTTGGGCTTGCCGGTGGAGGCAGTAATTCTGCCGTACCGTCTTCGCCTGCGATTGTTCCTCCCACAGCGCCAAGCATCAGGATCATTGGGGGTGGTACTCCGATTTTTGGGCCCCGTCCCCTAGTTTCCGCAGGGAGATTGAGATAGCCATGAATCGTTTACCACTAATACTTTTTGCAGCCTCCGCATTTGCTGCCAACGAGATGGATAGTCCTTCTCTTGGCTGGCTCTGGGATGCCCCCACAAAATCGATGCGCCGCCTTGTCGGCTTGCCTGGCTCGATGAGAAACGAGGCAGGTCCAACTCTTCCGGCCGAGACCCTCGCAGCCTGGGCCTCTCCTGACGCAATGCAGATCATCGTTGCTTTACCCGATGCCCGCCTGGAACGACGCAATTTGCGGTCAGGTGAATCGGAACAGATCCCGGCCAACCAACCCGATGAAGTTCTTTTCTCTCCCGATGGCCGACTCTCGGCTCTTTGGTGGAAATCGGAAAAGCGGTTTGCAAACTGGGGCGATACCCCGCGCGAGTTAAATGCCAAATCAATCCAGATCCTGAACGATGGCGATGCGATAGTCCTTGATCTTGATGGCCTCCTTCAAACCGCAAAGGGCTTCTGGCTTGGCAACTTTGGAGCTGAAGCCACATTCGCTGTGGCAGGTAGCCGGCTCGTTGTTGCAGCCGCCAGATCCTTTACCGTGTTTGAACAAAACGGTAAAGACTGGCAGCAGACCTCACGACATGAGTACGAAGGCATCCCCGTCTTCAAGCAGATCGAAATTGAATCAGCCGACTGGGTACTGACGGTAGGTACGGAAGGCCAACTCACCCGATGGTCCCCTGCTTCGGGCAGCTCAGAAACTTTATCTCCATCCGGTGTCGAACGGCTCCGGGCTTTTCGTCAACCTGGTTTCTATCTGGCCGAGGGTGAAACTCCGATGATGCTCTTTGCGTTTAGCTCAAGCCAGAAACTTTACGCAATTCCCGCACCGGAGGTGCGCCAATGAGAAAAGCAATTCTAGCTTTGCTGATTCTTGCTTCGCTCGCCTTTGGTCAAGCCAGTCGCGCCAATGCCGGCTTCAACACAAACAAGCTGGACAACGGCGATGACAACTTCACTTCTGCCAATCTCGGCTTCGTGGCCAACTTCTTTGGCCAACGATACGGAAGCACTTTCGTTACCAACAATGGAAACATTACTTTTGGAACCATCAACACGATTGGAGGTTCTGCTGCCTGGGTTCCATCCTCTCTCCGCAGTCTGAACATCCCGATTATTGCCCCGTTTTACGCCGATGTTGATACAACTCGAACGGCCCAAGTTACCTTTGGGACCGATACTATTGACGGTCGCCGGGCTTTCGGCGTCAATTACCTTGGCGTTGGATATTTCAATGCCAAGTCCGACAAGCTCAACAGCTTCCAGGTCGTGCTGATCGAACGTCTCGACACAGGTGCCGGAAACTTCGATATCGAATTCAATTACGATTCCATTGCCTGGGACATCGGCGACGATACGCGCATTGGACGTGCTTACGCATCTGTTGGGTACTCCAACGGGCTCGGTGGAACACAGAACTCCGCTTTCGAATTACCAGGATCCCTGACCATGGGGGCCTTCCTCAACAACGGACCATTCGCACTGGTTCGCCAGACCCGCAATAGCGGTGGAGTTTTGGGCCGGCTCGTATTTGAAGTCAGAAACGGCGGCGTCAACAGTACCACCCTCGTGCTTCAGCCAACGAACACAATTTACCAGTGCCCGGAAATGACGGTAGTGGCTCGAGGCAGCGGTTACACTACCGCCAACGCTTTCATCCTTCCCCAGTTTCAACCTTCTCTTACCGAGAACGGTCAGGCCCGGCAGATCACCAGTTTTGTTGCGACTCAAGTCCCAAACGTCAATCCTGGTACTTATGATTTCAGAGTGAGTTTCCGCAGTATCCCTGCTGTCACCGAAAGCGGCGTCGAGACAAACAGTAACATTGGGCTTACGGTCACGATTCCCGGAAACTCTGATCAGCCGACCCTTACCGCCTCTGACACGAAGCCGATTCGTAATTGCGGTGTAGCGGGAGATTGCGGCACCTTGCCGAAGGACGGTCGCGTCGGCTTCTCCCTATCCGGACGAGCAACCGCCTCTGGTGGCATACCGCCCTATGTCTTCACGGCTCCGGCTGGGGTGCCTGTTGGTCTAGCCTTCGCACGTGATGGCGCAATGACCGGAGCCCCTGCGGCCCCAGGTAATTTCACTTACACCATCCGTGTCGATGACAATTCCACATCGTCCGCCCAGTTCGGCATTGTCCGTTGTTCGATCAATATCCTTGGCACGGTCACCCCCCTGACCGGTGCCTGCAGCACCCCCGTCGGAACAGCAGGCTCGATCTACTCAGGAGCCGTAACTGCCAGTGGAGGGGCCGGTCAATATCGCTTTACGCTCACCGGTGGTTCGCTGCCCCCTGGTCTCACGATAAACACTGCGGGTGCTATCGGCGGCACCATTTCCGCCACAGCATCCGGGAACTACGCTTTCGCAACAACTATCACTGATGCAGCCAATGCAACGATCGTTGTGAATTGCTCCATCCAGGTTACTGCTTTGGTGATTCCAGTGCCGACCATTTCAGCCTTCAATCCGTCGGTAGCCGTAGTTGCTTCACCAGCCTTTTCGCTTGCGGTCACTGGCTCGAATTTCGCCTCCAATTCAATCCTGGTCTGGAATGGCTTTGACCTCACCACCACATTCGTAAGTGCCAGCTCGCTCTCAGCCAGCATCCCGGCAAACTTGCTTGGCGCGGCTGGAGTGGCCAAGATCCGCATCCGCAACTCCAGTGCAGTCCAAAGTGCGGAGGCCGACTTCGAAGTTCTCAACCCGCTATCGGTCTCATCTATCAGTCCCGCTTCGCTTCCTGCAAACGGCACGGCCACCCAGATCACCATCAACGGTGATGGCTTCTTCCCTGCCATCACGCTTAGCCTCAATGGCACCAGGACAACGCTGTCACGTATCAGTTCGCGGCAGTTACAGGCCACCGTGCCAGCCAACTTGCTCCAGCAACCCGGAGTCATCACCGCCCGTCTCGATAACCCGAATGGGGTTGGCCTCGACTCTCGTATCAACGTAGTCAGTGCCAGCTCTGTCGTTCCCAGTGTTTCCGTCGACAAGCCAGCTCTGGTTACCGATCAGTCCACGGCAATTGTTCGACTGGCTCAAGCTCCTGGCCAGCCAGTGACTGGAGTGCTTGACATCACGTTTGAACCCGCAGCGGACAATGCTCCCAACAATGGACCTAACGACTTCCCTCGTTTTAGCTCGGCATCTACAAGACGGATCACCTTTAACTTGGCGGCAACTGCAACCGAGTTCCGTGCTGCAATCGATCAAGGCTCCGTTGCCGGAACAGCCACGGTTACCCTCACAAGCCTTAGCCTGAACGGCGGCGACGTGCTCAATGGTCAACGCATCACCCAAACGCTCACGATCGATGCTGCTGCGCCGCTCATCTTTCCGGGCAGCGTAGCAATGGTCCGGACGGCCACCGGCTTTAATGTTGAAATTACCGCTTTGTCTACCCAGAGGAGTCTTAGTGGCGGTACGTTTACTTTCACCATCGCCAGCGGCATTACCAATACCGGTTCAGCGACCTTCACCATTGACAATCTTGCCGCTGTTTCCTCAGCGTGGTTCCAATCCGCCCAAGGCAAAACTGAGGGCGGTGGCTTCAAACTTACGCTGCCTTACACTCTCGAAGGGGACTTCAACAATCTCAGTTCTGTGCAGGTTGTGCTCTCAAACTCTCGCGGAAGTAGCGCTCCGGTGAGTGGCGGTCGGCGCTAGTTGGCGGCACAACTCCGCTTCAGTTGACGCTGAAACGTTTCCCAGTGCAACAACACGAAGAGCGTGTGCCGCTTGTGGATCGACAACTCCACTTGTATTTCTTCGCTCAGTAAAGAACTCAATCTGCTGGCGCAACTTTATGCGACTCAAATCTCCTGGTACCAGTGGCACCGGATCAAACAAGCCGGCTTGGGTTTCGTTTATCTCCAGTTTCGCCTGACTAACAAAGGAGACATCTTCGCGCCAGTCTACGAAGGCGTTCAACGTGTATTCCGATCCTCGCTGACGATAGATGACGAGATAAGGCGGCTTTTTGCTTTTCTCTCCAGACACCCGTGGGAGTGATGCAATTTGCAGGGGCTTTTTAAATCTAGCAACTGAAACTGTGGAGAAGTACCAATTCCCAGCCTTCTTCGCTGGAACCCGAATGGGCTCCTTCGATTCCTGGCTGAACAATAGGCTCGAAGCGCTGAGAACGTGAAAGAATACGGAGTGCAAGTATGCAACGTAGAACATTTCTGGCCTCAATTGCAAGTCCCACACTGTCGCTTTGGGCACAGGACTACCCTCGACGGGTACCCTCATATGAGGCTGCGCTCTTCCATTTGCATCGGCAATTTTCCACTCCAGTTCGCATCCGCAATATTGAGGTGCTGGAACGGGATAAGGCAACCTTCGTTCGTGTCCATAGTGCTGAGGGCGCAACCGGAATTGTACGCACAAAAGACATTGATGACTTTCTGCCGATTTTGCATCACAAGGTAATTCCTGCCTTCGTTGGACAGGATGCCAGAGACCTGGAATCGATTATTGATGAAGTCTACATCAAGAATTACAAGTGGGCCGGGCAACCATTCTGGAGCCCTGTTGCGGCTGTTGAGCAAGCCACGTGGGATCTTCTCGGTCGCATCGCCAAAAAGTCTGTTGCGACATTGATGGGAGGTACGCTTCGCACTGAAATTCCTGTTTATCTTTCAGGTTCCGGGCGTGAAACTACTGCAGAAGAGGAAGTCGAAGTCTACGTTCGCGGACTGGCCGAAACACAAGCCAAGGCAGTGAAATTCAAGATCGCCGGGCGCATGGGTCGTAATGTCGACGCCTACCCTGGACGTACCCGCAAGATGCTGGAACTGGCTCGAAAGCGAATGGGCGACCAGATTACGATCTACGTTGATGCCAATGGTGGTTACGATGCCGCTGCGGCGATCGATATGGGCAAATGGATGGCTGGCCTCAAGATCGCTTTCTTTGAAGAACCTTGTCCCTGGGAAGAAGTGAGCGAGACCAAGAAGGTGGCCGACGCGCTTGAAATGCCAATTGCCGGTGGCGAGTGCGACAGCACGCTTTGGAATTTTAGCGACATGATTCAACGCAGCGTAGTCGACATCATCCAGCCCGATTTGAACTACTGCGGCGGCATCATCAGGGCCTCTCGTGTTGCCCGCATGGCTGCCAAGGTGAACATGAAGATCACCCCGCACAATACTCAAATCGATGCTGCCGGTGTCAAGATACTCAACTTCGCTGCTGCCACTCCTAACATTGGCCCCTTTATGGAATTTCCACATCGCAATCAGCCGAAGCCCGCATCCTGGTACACGCCAAATTTGCGTATCGCCAACGGCAAGCTCCCGGTTCCAACGGGTCATGGCCTTGGTGTCGAGTTCGACCCAGACTACCTCAAACAGGCACGGCGGCTGGGGAGCTAATTCGTGACTTCCAGACACATCACCTGGACGGTCCTTGCACTGCTGTGTGCCTTGCTGGTTTACGGCTGCTATCTCGTAATGCGGCCTTTCTTTAGCGAAGTGTTTCTGGCGATCGTTCTAACCATTGTTTTCTATCCCGCCTATTCCTGGCTTCTGCGTCACACTGGCCGCCCAGGCCTTTCTGCATGGCTTTGTACAATCGCCACGGGGATTCTTTTCCTTTTCCCGCTAACGATGTTGGGAGTCGTGCTCAGCCGGGAGATGAAGCATGCGATGGATACATTCAGCGCGGCTATCGGCCCTTCCGGGAACGTGGAGTGGTTTGATCGAAGTATTACCTTTATTGGGGATCAGTTGGGCTGGGATGCGCAGCAAACCAAAGAATTTTTGCAAGACCGTCTGGCAGGGTTCAGCGCCAGCATCCTGTCCAATGCCCTCCGCAGCATTCAGGGGCTTGGATCCTGGATTTTCTCAAGTGCTACAACGCTGGTCACAATGTTCTTCCTCTTTCGAGGTGGTGCCGGCCTGCTGGAGGCTAGCAAGTCTTGGGTGCCGCTGCCTTCGCACGTGATGGACTCACTTTTTGCAGAGACTCGAGTCCTGATGTTCGCCAACGTTTACGGCGTCATCGCGGTTGCAGTAACTCAGGGGGTTCTCACTGGTCTTGGATTCTGGTTTATAGGGCTACCCTCGGCCGCCTTCTGGGGTGCTGTCGCCGCTATCTTGAGCATCCTTCCCTTTGTGGGCGCAGGGATTGTCTGGCTTCCGGGCGTCCTCTATCTCGCCGGCACTGGTAACATGACTCAGGCAGGTATCCTTCTCGTCTGGAGCCTCGTGATTGTCAGTATGGCCGATAACGTAATCCGCCCCATTGTTCTGAGCGAGCGCGCTCAAATGAATACAGCCGTGATGTTCTTCGCACTGCTCGGAGGCATTGAAGCCTTCGGCTTGGTCGGCCTCTTCGCTGGCCCAATTGTGTTCTCCCTCGCCATCGCAGTGATCAAACTGCTGCGCGAATACAGCAACCTTTTAGGTGCACATACAGAAATTGAAAGTTCAACTCTATGAAATCTTTACTCGCAACCACAACGCTTATGACTATGAGTCTTCTCTCGGCCGATCGCACGGCCTACATCGGCACCTACACAAAGCCCGAAGGCAGCAAGGGCATTTATATGGTGCGTCTCAATGAGGCCACTGGCCAGCTCTCTGAGCCCGAACTTGCAGCCGAAAGCCCTAACCCTTCCTTCCTTGCCATCAGCAAGGGCGGCAAGTTTCTCTATGCTGCCAACGAGGTCAACAACGGCGACGTGAGTGCATTCGCCATTCTGCCCAATGGCAAGCTCAGCCCACTCAACAAAGTGAAATCCAAAGGAGACGCGCCTTGTCACCTCAATATAGACAGCACCGGCAAATGGCTCGCTGTTGCCAACTATTCGAGCGGTACAGCCGCCGTGCTTCCCATTGCTAAAGATGGCAAGTTGGGTGAAGCGGTCGCCACAGTTCAGCACAAAGGCAAAAGCGTGGATCCGCGCCGTCAGGAAGGCCCGCACGCCCACTCGGTAAACTTCTCTGCCGACAATAAATATCTGTATGTAGCGGACCTGGGACTCGACCAGGTGAAGATCTACAGCTTCAACCCCAAGACCGGTTCCATCACAGAAAAAGCTCAACTCGAGACCCCCAAGGGTGCTGGCCCTCGTCACCTGGCGCTCGGCGATGGTGGCCTCGCCTATGTGCTCAATGAAATGGCCAGCAGCGTCAGTGTCTTCCGTTGGACTGGAGAGCCCAAGGGCCAGATCCTCACGACCGTTTCTGCAATCCCGGCCGGCTATAAGGAAAACACCTCAGGCGCTGAAGTCGTACTCCACCCCAAGCGTACGCTGCTCTTTAGCTCCAACCGTGGGCACGACAGTATTTCGATTTATCGCACCGAGCCTGCCACCGGTGCTACTCAACTGCTTGGCCAGCAGCCCATTGGCGGCAAGGTACCCCGTGGCTTCGTTTTATCCCCTGATGCGAAGTTTATGGTTGCAGGAGCCCAGAATTCAGATCTTCTTGTCGCCTTCAAGGTGGATCTCGCTGAAGGTAAGCTGATTCCTTCAGGTTCTCCTGTAAAAGTGGGTAGCCCCGTCTGCATTCGTTTCGTCAAATAAGGAAACACCACCATGCAACGTCGTTCCATCTTTTATGCGCTGCTGGGGCTAGCCCCAGCAGCACAAGCCTTTCAGGAGGCCTCCGCAAGCATTCCCGCTACTGCAGCCGAAGCTGTATCGATGGGCTTGCCCCGCTTCTATTCACAACTGGATTTTGCGGCTTTTGCTGAACTCGGTCAGGCCTTGATTCCAGCGTTTGACGGGCGTCCAGGCGCGAAAGAAGCAGAGGCGGCAGACTTCCTCGATTTCCTGATCGGGCAGAGCCCGGCAGACATTCAGACTCTCTATAAGCAAGGTCTGGCCACCTACAAACTTCGTCGCAAGGCTGGCCTTGACGCGGCCCTCAAAGAACTGAATGAGCCGTGGACTCACGTGGGTCCAACCAACCCCTACTCCAAATTTCTGCAGGCCGCAAAGCAGGCCTTCTACCAGGCCACAGTGAATTCTCGCCAATGGGCTGAGGCTATGTCCGGGCGCAGCCGGTCTGCTGCCGGTGTCGGCAGTTATTGGCTTCCCATCGAATAAGGATCCATCATGAAAACCGAATACGACGTCCTTATCATCGGCAGTGGCGCAAGCGGCGGAATGGCCGCTCATACATTGACTAAGCTGGGTGCAAAATGCGTCATGCTCGACGCCGGCCCGCTGATTGACCCAGACAAGCAGCGCGTTCTCAAGTCTGTTTCCGATCTGCCTTACCGTGGCTTCGGCAAACCCGGCCGCTTCCCGCATGTCACCCAGGCAAGCGAGTTTAGCGCCAACATGTGGGCTGACGAGAAACAGAATCCCTATACCTACGATCCCGAAAACCCATACTACTGGGTGCGCATCCGGTTGGTGGGTGGCAAGACTCTTGCCTGGGGCCGGGCCTCATGGCGGCTTAGCGATTACGAATTCAAGTGCAAAGATCATGACGGTTTTGGAGAAAACTGGCCAGTTGAATACAAAGACCTCGCGCCTTTCTACGATCGTGTCGAGCCACTCTTTCGCGTCAGCGGTCGCAAAGAAGGCTTCGCTCAAATTCCTGACGGCAATTTTCTGGCCGACGAGTCTCGCGATAGCCTCTGTGTCCAGAGATTTCTCGATGCCTGCCGCAAGAAAGATGTTCCAACCACCAAGCAGCGGCGCAGCACGGGAACTCTCGCCAGCAGCCTGAATCTGCTCCTGCCCGCAGCCCTCGAAACGGGGAACCTAAACCTGGTTCCCAATGCTGTGGTTCGCGAGATCACGATTGACAAAAAAACCGGCAAAGCCAACGGTGCCCACTTTGTAGACCGGGTATCGAAACGTGAGTTCCACGTCAGCGCCAAGGCTGTTGTCCTGGGGGCATCCACCCTTGAGTCCACCCGCATCTTGCTCAACAGCAACATCGCAAACTCAAGCGGTATGCTCGGCCACTACCTCTTTGATCAGTTCTATGTGAAGAACGTGGTACAGGCCATTGTGCCGGAAGCCCGCGGTGGCAAGGCTCCTCGCAACCTGATGGGTGGCGGCGGATACATCCCTCGCTTCCGCAATCTCAAGACGAAGTCAAATGATTTCATCCGTGGTTACTCCTATGACTTCGGTAGTGGCAACACTCCTGGCCCCAGCTACTTCCCCGCTTATGGCGAGAAGTTATGGCAGCAGATGGCCGACGCCCAAGGCACTGGCTTTTCGCTGACGACCATGGGTGAAGTGTTGCCGCGCTACGAGAGTGCTGTCCGCATCAATAAGCTCAAGACCGATGCCTGGGGCATTCCGGTGCTGCACATCAACCAGAAGTACACTGCCAACGAATTTGCTATGGCCAAAGACTCGATGAATACGGCTGAGGAGCTCTGCAAAGATGCAGGCTTCGAGATTCTGACCAGGCATTGGGAAATGGTTCCGCCCGGAGAGAGCATCCACGAATTGGGCACCTGCCGAATGGGGAGCGACCCCAGGAAGAGTGTCCTCAACCAGTGGAATCAAACCCATGACATCAAGAACCTCTTCGTGGTGGACGGCAGTGCCTTTGTCAGTGGTGGTTCACAGAATCCAACGCTCACAATACTTGCGCTTACGCTGCGTGCGAGTGAGCACCTCTTTAGTGAATCGAAAAAAGGCAATTTGTGAGGTTTTTGATCTTCGTTGCGGCTACGATTTTATTGTGGGCTGCCGATCCGCCCAGGCAGCCCATTGCCTTCAGTCACGAGCAACATGCCGGTAAGCTCGATCTTAAATGTGAGACCTGTCATGTCAATCCCGCCCCAGGTGAAATGATGACTTTCCCGGCCGAGGCGAAATGCATGGGATGTCATCAGGTCATCAAGAAGGATTCAGAAGAGATTCAGAAGCTGGCGAAATTCTTCACCGACAAGAAGCGCGTGCCGTGGGTGCGTGTTTATCAGGTTCCAAGCTTCGTCTATTGGAGTCACAAGACCCATATGGATGCTGAAGCGAAATGCTCAGATTGCCATGGTGAAGTGAAGACGCTAAGCGTGATGGCAAAGACGAAAGACTTGTCTATGGGCTCGTGCATGGATTGCCATCGCCAGAAGAAAGTCTCTAACGACTGCACCTTCTGTCACGAAAAAATGAACTAGCTGTAGCGCACTTTTTCAAAAAAGAGTCCAGATGAAGGTGCTGTCCAGGCAGCTACATCGAGGCGCGGGTCTTCTTTGCCCTCAAGCAACTTCTCGAAATCCGCTAGCGTGATCTCGCCTAGCCCCAGCTTGACGAGAACGCCAGCCAGCCTGCGCACCATCCGCCAAACAAAGTGTGATGCGGCAATTCGAAACAACAATCGATCCTCTAGAACTTCGATCTCTGCACGAGCGACTACTACGATAGAAGACTCATTGGGCCTTCCGGGATCCTCGGCCTGGAAGCACTTGAAGTCATGCCGTCCCACAATAAGGGCGGCCGCCGCCTGCATCGCCGAAACGTTAAGCGGTTCTTTGACCCACCAAACGTAACGCTTCTCAAACGCTGTTTTGCGGGTGGCAATCTGATAGACGTATTCTCGCTCTAAAGCATCATGCCGGGCGTGGAACGCCAGGGGGGCCTTGTGAAGTTTTCTGATGCTGATTTCTGCGGGCAACTTTTGATTCACTTGCGTGAGTACGAAAGCTTCAACGGCTGGCTTGGCTCCTGAGTATTTGACGTGCGCAACTTGGCCTCGTGCATGTACTCCCGCATCTGTTCTGCCCGCCCCAACCAATTCCACTTTTCCGCCCAGCACTTGTTCGAGTGCCGTACGAAGTTCACCCATTACAGTGCGAGCGTTGCGCTGCTCTGCCCAGCCACTGTATTTCCCGCCATCGTATTCAACTGTCAATCTTAGACACTGATTGAATTCAGATTTCAATTTTCCGCGAACGTGTTGCACTCAGTAACCTTACCAGTCTGGAATCCACGGCCAAACCATTCCTTGCGTTGCGCCGAAGATCCATGCGTGAAGCTCTCCGGCCTGACGCGCCCGGTACTCATCTGCTGGATGTGATCGTCACCAACTGCAGAAGCGGCACCGAGTGCTTCCTCCACATCGCCGGCTTCAAGCAATTTTCTTTGAGATGTCTCATGTGCCCAAATTCCGGCAAAGCAATCCGCCTGTAGCTCCATGAGGACACTGAGTTGCTTCTGCGCTCTAGGGTTCCTCTCCTGGGCCATTCGCACCTTGCGCTCGATCCCCAGGATGTTTTGCAGATGATGCCCTAGCTCATGAGCAATTACGTAAGCCTGAGCAAAGTCTCCAGGTGCCCCAAACTTTCGCTTCAACTCGTCATAGAAATTCAAGTCGATGTAAACCTTCTCATCGGCTGGACAGTAAAACGGGCCCATTGCTCCTTCGGCGTCTCCGCAGCCGCTTCGGACGGAGTCTCGAAACAAGACAAGTTTAGCGCGCCTGTAAGATACACCCTGTTGTTCAGGAAGCAGCTTTGTCCACGTATTTTGTGCATCATCCAGCACAAAGCTCACAAACTGCTTGAGTGTCTCTTCTTCGGCCGTCTTCACTCGCGGTTCACGTCGCGAGCTGACAGGGGCCATCCCGCCCCCGCCTCCACCCAGGAATGGACTAAGCAAATCTATCTTGAATACAAAGCTCAGAATTCCAAGTACAACAAGTCCGCCCAAACCGATTCGCATTCCTCCGAAGCCGCCGCCTCCGATTCTCATCGGGGCATTGCCACCGTCGTCTCTGCGATCTTCGACGTCGTCGCTTTGATGTCCCTGGTCCCAACGCATGCTTAAATGCTAGCCCATTTCTTACTCCAGCGAGAGCCCTGATTGATATGCTGTATTGGCAATGTCGAACGCATTTCCTAAGCTCCACAACGCCATGTGGCCAGGCCTCGTCGGTAAGGGCCCCGACTCCGAACCACCCATCGATCTAGACACCATGCTTGATTTGACGGCCAAAGCCGAAGTCAACGGCATCCGATTTGATGGTGTGGATCTCTTCCTCTGTGAACCCCATACCAGCATCGATTCTGACGACTCTGCCATCCAGGCCCTCGCTGACAAGATCGCCGGCAAAGGCCTCGCCATTGGCAGTGTCGTTGCACCTGTCTGGCCACCCACCGGCGGTGGCTCTGCGATGGGCAGCGATGAAGAGCGCCAGTCTTTCCTGACTAGTGTGCGTAAGGCCTGCCACATCGCATCGCGCCTTCGCCAGATTGGCATCCGTCCGAATGGAATCGTTCGCATCGATTCGGCCTGCTCTCCTCATGACTGGGCCCAGGACCCGGCCGGCAATCAGAAGAAAATTGCCCAGACCTTCAAAGAAGCTGCTGTAATCGCCAAGGGCTTTGGCGAGCGTCTCGCCGCCGAAGGCGAAATATGTTGGGGTGGCATGCACAGTTGGAAGTACATGCACGAATTACTTGAGCTGACCGGTGAGCCGGAGACAGTTGGTTTCCAGGCCGACATGGCTCACACGCTGCTCTACACGATGGGCTACAACGCTCCTGAGCATCGTTTGCTTCCTGAGAATTACGACTGGTCTGACCGCAAGCCGCTTGAAGCCGCTTTGACGCAAATGACAAATGCCTTGCGCCCCTGGACTTTCGATTTCCACGTTGCTCAAAACGACGCAACCGTGAAGGGCGCAGGCTCGCACGACAAGACAGGCCGTCACTGTCTACCCACCGATCCCAACGGCAAGCTGCACGTTGCTCACGACGCAGGCTACTGGCTGCGGGATGGTCAGGGGAATCTCACCAAAGCTACAAGGCACATCTGCTGGGATGGCTGCATGTTCACCAACGAAACCCTCATGAAGCAAGAGACGTGGAACAGTATCCTCGCCACCATGATCACGGTGCGCGAAGCCCACGGCTGGAACGAGTAAATCATCATGGCAAAGCAAAAACTCAACATCGGCATGGTGGGCTATGGCTTTATGGGCCGAGCCCATTCCAATGCCTTCCGCAAGGCCGGAAACTTCTTCCCCCTCGACTACGACATCGTTCTCAAAGCTGCCTGTGCCCGCAGTGCGGACAAGGCGCAAGCCTTCGCAGACAACTGGGGCTATGAATCGATCGAGACGGATTGGCGCAAACTGATCGAGCGCAAGGATATCGATGTGATCGATATCGCCAGTCCCAATGACACTCATAAAGAGATCGCCCTCGCCGCCGCAGCAGCCGGCAAGATCATCCTGTGCGAGAAGCCGCTTGGCCGCAACGCAACAGAATCTGAAGAGATGGTTGCCGCCGTAGAAGCGGCCGGCGTCAAGAACATGGTCTGGTACAACTACCGCCGTGTGCCCGCCGTTACGATGGCAAAGCAACTGGTGGATGAGGGCCGTCTCGGCAGAATCTTCCACTATCGGGCCAAATTTCTCCAGGACTGGACGATCAATGCGGACTTGCCTCAAGGCGGGGCTGCTCTCTGGCGCCTCGACGTTGATGTCGCTGGCAGCGGGGTCACCGGCGATCTTCTGGCTCACTGCATCGACACTGCGATGTGGCTTAACGGGCCCATCCTAGAAGTTTCGGCAATGACTGAAACCTTCATCAAAGAACGCATGCACAACCTGACTGGCAAAGTTGAAAAGGTCGGCATCGACGACGCCAGCATCTTCATGGCCCGCTTCGCCAACGGCTCACTGGCCACCTTTGAAGCCACTCGCTATGCCAGAGGCCATAAGGCACTCTACACCCTCGAAATGAACGGCGAGAAAGCCTCTCTCTTCTGGGATCTCCACGATCTGCATCGCCTGCAGTACTTCGATTATGCCGATGAAGGAAAGCTTCGCGCCTGGCGCAATATCCACGTCTCAGACGGCGACCAGCCCTACATGAAAAACTGGTGGGTACCAGGCCTTCAGATCGGCTACGAACATAGCTTTGTTCATCAGGTTGCAGATTTCGTGACCGGATTAGGGGAGGGAACTACCCCGAGCCCCACCTTCCGTGAAGCGCTCCAGACCGATTACGTTACCGACGCCGTCCTGAAGAGCGCCCGCGAGCGTAACTGGCAACCCGTCAAGCGGAGCTAGCACTAAGGCAGATGCAATGAAAACTGCATTGGTAGACCGGGTCCATCGGGTTTTCGCAAACCTCGGCCCCGGCCTGATTACCGGCGCGGCTGATGACGATCCTTCCGGCATCTCCACCTACTCGGTGGCCGGGGCCATGTTCGGATTCCAGATGTTGTGGACAGCAGTCTTTTCGTTTCCACTCATGACTGCGGTTCAACTGATGTGCGGTCGATTGGGGATGGTAACTGGCTTGGGATTGGCTGGTGCGATCAGAACCTACTACTCGCGAAAGATCCTCTGGTTCGCCTGTCTTCTCCTGATCACTGCGAATATCGTAAACATCGCAGCTGATTTGGGTGGCATGGCCGACGTCACCGAACTGCTGACTGGCGTGTCTTCTTCCCTATGGACGCCAGTCTTTACCGTCCTCATACTGGCCCTGCTTATCTTCACCACCTACCGCACTATTGTGCGGATTTTCAAGTGGCTCACCTTGGCCTTGCTTGCCTATGTCGTGTCGGCATTTCTCGCCCAACCGGATTGGCTAGCCGTTGCTAAGGCCACCTTGGTGCCGACATTTTCCTGGACCCCTCAATACTGGGCAACTCTCGTTGGAATCTTGGGCACAACCATCTCGCCCTATTTATTCTTTTGGGGCGCTGCTCAGGAAGTCGAGGTTGATATTTCCAAAGGAAGAGTCAATCTTGAAGATCGCAGGGGCGCGACGCCAGAAGAATTGCGGTCGTTAAGGAATGACGTTACGTCTGGAATGTTTTTTTCCAACCTGGTAATGTTCTTCATCATTCT
>Ga0105045_10002007_pt1 | contig 16943 bp, 17 predicted proteins | sample MAT02_FD_78089 | JGI IMG/M metagenome (GOLD analysis project Ga0105045, IMG submission 78089) | Freshwater microbial communities from Lake Fryxell liftoff mats and glacier meltwater in Antarctica - MAT-02 (megahit assembly) | ecosystem: Environmental > Aquatic > Freshwater > Ice > Liftoff... | reverse complement strand
CGCAACCTGGAGCAGGGCCGATGGCGAGGAAAAAAGTGCCGGGCGTGGGCACCTACGACGGCGCCGCGGGCGGCTGGGATGCGCTGGGCTCGGTGGCGAAGGCGCTGAAGGACCAGATGGCGGTGGTCCGGGAAACCGCGGCGCTGCGCAAGGTCAACCAGCCCACGGGCTTCGACTGCCCGGGCTGCGCCTGGCCGGACCCCAAGCACACCTCGTCGTTCGAGTTCTGCGAGAACGGCGCCAAGGCCGTTGCCTGGGAAGCGACCGGGAAGCGGGCCACGCCGGAACTGTTCGCCAAGCACACGGTGTCCGAGCTGTGGAAGTGGACCGACCATGCGTTGGAAAACGCCGGCCGGTTGACCGAGCCCATGGCCTACGACGCCGGCAGCGACCGCTACGTGCCGCTCTCCTGGGACGATGCCTTCACCCGGATCGGCGCCGCGCTGCAGTCGCTGCCCGATCCGGACATGGCCGAGTTCTACACCTCGGGCCGTACGTCCAACGAAGCCGCGTTCCTGTACCAGCTGATGGTGCGCGAGTTCGGCACCAACAATTTCCCCGACTGCTCGAACCTGTGCCATGAGGCGACCAGCGTGGGCCTGCCCGAGTCCATCGGCGTGGGCAAGGGCACGGTGACGCTGGAGGACTTCGCGCACTGCGACGCGCTCTTCAGTTTCGGCCACAACCCGGGCACCAACCACCCGCGCATGCTGAGCACGCTGCGCGAGTGTTCGAAGCGGGGCGTGCCGATCATCGCCGTGAACCCGCTGCGTGAACGCGGGCTGGAGCGCTTCACCTCGCCGCAGCATCCGGCCGAAATGCTCACCCGCAGCTCCACACCGATCGCCCAGAGCTACTACCAGGTGCGCATCGGCGGCGACGTGGCCCTGCTAAAGGGCATGATGAAGTGGCTCATCGAGGCCGACGACGCCCACCGCGCCGCGGGCGGGCAGGGCGTGCTCGACCACGCCTTCATCAAGGAACACACCACGGGCATCGAGGCGCTGCGCGCGGATCTCGCGGCCACCGACTGGGATGACCTGGTGGCGATGTCGGGCCTGTCGCGCGACGACATCGAGGCGGCGGCGAAGGTGTACGCGAAGGCCGAGCGCGTGATCCTGTGCTACGGCATGGGCATGACCCAGCACCGCTTCGGCACCCGCAACGTGCAGCAGATGGCCAACCTGATGCTGCTGCGCGGCAATATCGGCAGGCGCGGCGCCGGCATCGTGCCGATCCGCGGCCATTCGAACGTGCAGGGCGACCGCACGGTCGGCATCACCGAAAAACCGACCCAGGCGCTGCGCGACGGCATCCAGCGCGCCTACGGCTTCAGTTTCCCGCTCAGCCACGGCCACGACTCGGTGGCGGCGGTGCAGGCGATACGCGATGGCCGGTCCAAGGCGCTGGTGTGCATGGGCGGCAACCTGGCGGTGGCGATTTCCGACCCGGAAACCGCTTTCCCCGCCATGCGCCAGCTCGACCTGGCGGTGCACATCGCCACCAAGCTCAACCGCTCGCACCTGCTGACGGCGAAACAGGCTTTCATCCTGCCCTGCCTTGGCCGCACCGAGCGCGACCAGCAGGCCAGCGGCCTGCAGTCGGTGACGGTGGAGGATTCGATGTCGATGGTGCACGCCTCGCAGGGCGGGCTGGCGCCGGCGTCGGACCAGCTGCGCTCGGAGCCGGCGATCGTGGCCGGCATCGCCAAGGCGCTGCTTCCCAAGACGAAAGTCGACTGGGATGGCCTCGTGGCCGACTACGACCTGATCCGCGACGGCATCGAAGCGGTGTTCCCGATCTTCAAGGACTTCAACGAGCGCGTGCGCCAGCCCGGCGGCTTCCGCCTCTACGTGGGTGCGTCGGTGCGCGACTGGGGCGGGCCGGGCAAGAAGGCGAAGTTCATCGCCTTGCCGGGGCTCAACGAGGACCTGCGCAACGACGAACCCGGCGTCCTTACGCTGACCACCGTGCGCTCGCACGACCAGTACAACACCAGCATCTACGGCTTCAGCGACCGCTACCGCGGCGTCAACGGCCGCCGCGACGTGGTGTTCATGAGCGCCGCCGACCTCATAGCGCGCAAGCTCAGGCACGGCGACCGGATCGACATCGAGTCCTGCGTCAGCACGAAGATCGCGGGTGCCGAGCCTCGGCGCGTGAAGGGCTTCGTCGCCATCGAATACAACCTGCCCCTGGGCTCGGCGGCGATGTATTTCCCGGAAGGCAACGGCCTGGTGCCGCTGGACAGCCACGACACCCAGTCGGGCACGCCGGCCTACAAGTCCGTCCCGGTGCGCATCAGCGCCGCACGGACGCCGGCAGGAGAAGGCGCCTGAGCGTGGCCCGCAGCCCGGGCCTTGCCGATCGCGAGGTGCTGGAAGTGCAGGGCGGTATCGCCCGGCCGCTGCGGGATCGGCTGGCCGAAGAGGTGCCGGTGGCCGTGCACTACGACGGCGAGCCTTTCGCGGTGATGATGGCCTCGCCCGGTGACCTGGAGGATTTCGCGGTCGGCTTCTCGCTGACCGAACGGCGCATCTCGCCCGGAGACCTGCTCGGCGTCGAAGCCCGGGAGCTGTTGGAGGGGATCGTGCTCGACATCCGCACGCGGAGCCCGGAACCGCCAGACCATCGCGCGCGCTCACTCCCCGGCCGCAGTGGCTGCGGCATCTGCGGCAACCGCCTGCTCGAAGACGTGGTGCGTCGGCCCCCCGACGTGGGGCACGGCATCGTGATCACCGCCGCCGCGCTGGAAGCGGCATTGGCCGCCCTCCAGCAGCGCCAGCCCTTGAACGCCGCCACCGGCGCCATCCATGCGGCGGCGTGGTGCGATGCGAACGGCCAACTGCAGCTGGTGCGCGAGGATGTCGGCCGCCACAACGCCTTCGACAAGCTGATCGGCGCCCTGCATCGCGCGGGCCTGGAAGCCGATGCCGGCTTCGCCCTGGTCACCAGCCGCGCCAGCTACGAGATGGTCACCAAGGCTGCCACGGCGGGCATCCCGATGCTGGTGGCGCTATCGGCGCCGACCGCGCTGGCGGTGGACCTGGCGCAGGGCTGCGGCCTGAGCCTGGTCGGCTTCGCCAGGCCGGGCCGGCAGGTGGTCTACACCCATCCACGGCGCTTGGCGTTGGGGGATTGAGCCCGCCGTCGCGAGCCACGGATGCGGCCAGGCAGGCGTGGTGCAGGCGGCCGCGTGGCCCGTTCAGGCGCGGTATCCCGTTGGTTACAATCAGTGCGCCGGGCGCTTGCCCGGTCAGGCTCGGGGGCAAGTGATGCAGATCGGCAGGGTGTGGCTCGCGGCGCTGATGCTCGGCGCGGCGCTGTTCGTAGGTGGTTGCAGCGTCACCCGCGGTCCGCCGGAACTGCAGGGCGATCCGACAATGATCGACGACGGCGGGTCGCCGCGGCTGTGGCTGTTGACCAAGCAGGAGGAAGGCAAGCAGGTCAGGGTGCGCGCTTCGTCTCGCGCCTCCGGCACGCGGTTCGACACCTTGTTCCACTTCGATCTGAAGGTGATGGATCCGGTGACGGCCCGGCCGCTGTGGCGCAAACGTCTGCTGACCCTGGGTGATCCCGAGGCCCAGGGCTATGGTCCGTCGCGGGTGATCGGCTCGGCGGCAGAGGCCCGCCTGATCGGCCAGGAAGGTGAGCGGGTCTGGCTGTTCGTGGACGAGTACCTGTTGGCCGTGCGCGCGTCCGACGGCGAGGTGCTGGCCACCTTCGAGACCATCGAGCAGAACAATCCCGAACTCAAGGGGCTGCTTCCGGGCGAGACCAGGTACTTCAGTTTCGACCAGGGGCTGGTGTTGATGAGTACCGACGCCCGAACCTTCGTGCTGCGCGGGCCGGACTTCAGGGCCCAGCCCTATGCGCCGCCGCCGCCCGTGCAAGTGGTTGAGCTCAAGCCCGAGGATATAATGCGCATCGTGCCCCTGCGGCCCCTGGGTGAGGTCCCGGCGCGGCTGGTGGAAACGCCGGCCGGCTGGCTCGGCCTGTACACCGAGAAGGAGATGGCCGATGCCACGGTCGACTGGCGGGGCGACTATCTGCGCTATCCCTATGCGATCCTCGACGAAGGTCAATTTGCGCGGCGAAGTTTCTGGCGCATGACCGTCTCCGAGGTCAAGAATCCCGACGACGAACCCTTCCTGCACCTGTCGGGGGCAACGCCGATCCCCGATGCGCCCATCCTGCTTCGCGGCCGGTTCCTGAAGGTCGCCGGCACCGACGAACCGCGGCTGCTCAAGAATCCCTCCGGACTGGCGGTATGGCACGTGACGGGTATCGATGCCGCGGGCCGGCTGGCGCTGACGCGGATCCAGGAGGACCTTTCGACAGTGTGGACCGCCGAGCTTCCGCTGAGCGACAGCACCACGTTCGAGCCGGTGATGGTCTGGCCGATGGACGGCCGCCTGGCGATCTTCGGGGACAAGGCGTCGACAGTGGACGGGGTAAGCCGGCGGGAGCCGCGCCTTGTCAGCCTCTCGCTTGCGGACGGTCAGTGGCAGGGCTGGAATCTGGTGAGCGAAGCCCCCCTGGCCAAGTGACGCGAGCGTACTGACGCAGGCCCAACCCGGCCGATATTGCGCTGGCAGCAACGGCAGCGCCGGGACCTGCGCGACCTTCTATACTGGTCTCCCTTGCCCTTGTCACTGGAACTCCCATGATTGGTACGTCGCTCATCCTTGCCGCGGTAGGTACGGTCATCGCGGTGATTGCGGTCATCGTGTTCTTCTGGGTCATCGCCCTGCGCCGGGTGGTGCCGGTCAACGAAGTCCACATCATCCAGACCCGCAACAATACGGTTTCGTTCGGCAAGGGCTTCGACAGCAATACCTACTACGAATGGCCCTCGCGGCTGCCGCTGATCGGCCTGCAGCGCGTGACGCTGCCGGTGTCGAACTTCTCGATCGACCTGCCCGACTACGCCGCCTACGACAAGGAGCGCGTGCCGTTCCTGGTGCACGTGATGGCCTTCTTCCGCATCAACGACTCCAACACGGCCGCCCAGCGCGTGGCCTCGTTCGAGGAGCTCAAGCAGCAGCTCACCGCCATCGTGCAGGGCTCGGTGCGCACGGTGCTGGCGGGGCACGAGATCGACCAGATCATGCTCGACCGCAGCCGCTTCGGCGAGGCCTTCACCAAGGAAGTGCAGCCGCAGCTGGGCGGCTGGGGCGTGGAGGCCATCAAGAACATCGAGCTGATGGACATCCGCGACACCAAGGACAGCGACGTCATCCACAACATCATGGCCAAGCGCACCTCGGGCATCGAGCGCGAATCGCGCCTGGTGGTGGCCGACAACAGCCGCCAGGCCGAAATGGCCGAGATCGCCGCCAAGCGCGAGATCGAGATGTCGCGCCAGCTGGCCGCCGAACAGGTGGGCCTGCGCACCGCCGAGAAGGACAAGAACGTGGGTGTGGCCAATGAGCAGGCCTTGCAGCAGGTGAAGGTGCAGCAGCGCGAAACCGCCGCCAAGGAAATGGACGTGGTGCAGGTGAAGAACGTGCGCGGCGCCGAGATCAGCCGCGAAGTGGCCGTCATCACCGCCGCCCAGGCCAAGGAAGTGGCCATCGTGCAGGCCGACGCCGCCAAGCAGGTGGCCATCGTGTCGGCCGAGGGCACCAAGCAGGTGGCGATTGTTTCGGCCGAAGGCAACAAGCAGCAGACCGTGCTCACCGCCGAAGGCCAGCTGGAAGCCGCCAGGCGCAACGCCGAGGGCATCGCGCTGGAAGGCCACGCCAAGGGCTCGGCCGAAACCGCCATCCTGATGGCGCCGGTGGACGCGCAGATCAAGCTGGCCGAGAAGATCGGCAGCGACCAGGGCTACCAGACCTACCTGCTGGGCATCCGCAAAATCGAAGCCGTCCAAGCCGTCGGCATGGCCCAGGCCGAAGCGCTCAAGAGCGCCGACGTGAAGGTGATATCCAACGCCGGCACGCCGGGCAAGGGCCTGTCGAGCGTGATGGATCTGTTCTCGGCCGACGGCGGCACCGCCGTGGCCAGCATGCTCGAAGGCCTGGCGCAGTCGCCCGAAGGCAAGAAGGTGCTGGAGAAATTCGTGAACAAGCCCGACGCCGGCGAGTGAGGCTGGGCCGCCGCTGACCGGCCGTTGATCGCGCTGTGCGCGGTGGTGGCGGCCGTTTCGGCGCTGGTGACGGGGTTATTCCTGTACGCCGGCTTCGCCTGGACGTCCCGCGGCGGCGGCACCCTGCTGTTCTTCTCGCTGCCGGCCGGCGTGCTGGCCTGGGTCGCCTTCGCGCTGCTGCGGGTAGTCTGGACACATCCGCCGCCAACAGAGCCTCCGCCATGACCTCATTGCCCCGCTATCCCATCGGCACCGCCGGCCAAGCCTGGGGCCCGCGTGAGATAGACGCCTGGCGTCTGCGCCAGGCGCGGCAGCGCAGCCACGCCGACGACGTGCTTGGCGCCATCCAGCGGCTGGGTGCCGAGTTCGACGTGGTCGAGTACGGGCGCCTGCGCTACGGCACCGAAGAGTTCCCGCTGCTTGCCCTCCGGTCGCGCGCGTGGAACCCGGACCTGCCCTGCGCCTTGGTTACCGGCGGCGTGCACGGCTACGAAACCAGCGGCGTGCACGGCGCACTGCGGTTCGCCAAGGATCCTGCGCGCGACTACGCCGGGCGCGCCAACCTTCTGATCGTGCCCTGCGTCAGCCCGTGGGCCTATGAGCGCGTCCAGCGCTGGAACCATGACGCGGTAGACCCGAACCGCCAGTTCCGCGAGGGCGGCGCGGCCGAGGAGTCGGCCGCGCTGGCCAGGCTGGTCGCGCCCCTGCGCGACGCCTTCCTGGTGCACATCGACCTGCACGAGACCACCGACAGCGACGAGTCCGAGTTCCGCCCGGCCAAGGCCGCGCGCGACGGTGACGCCTTCGTGCCTGGCGAAATCCCCGATGGCTTCTACACCGTGGGCGACACCGAGGACCCGCAGCCGGCCTTCCAGGCCGCCGTGATCTTGGCCGTGGCGGCGGTGACGCACATCGCGCCGGCCGACGCGCAGGGCCGGATCATCGGCCAGGACGTGGTGCAGCCGGGCGTCATCAATTACCCGGTGCGCGAACTGGGCCTGTGCGCGGGCGTCACCGCCGCGCGCTACCGCACCACCACCGAGGTCTACCCCGACAGCCCGCGCGCCACGCCCGAGCAGTGCAACCTGGCCCAGGTGGCGGCCGTGCGCGGGGCGCTCGACTTCGCACTGGCGGCGGCCGGCCCGGCATCGGAGTGAAGGTGGCCGGGCGCACCTTCTTTCTGCGACTCTTGGCCTAACATCCCCGCAGGCAGCGAGCAGCCCATGGAGCTTGGCAGATCGAATCGTTTCCTCGCTGGAGTTTGCCTGCTGTCGGCCCTGGGGGCCTGCAGCGACATCAGCTTCGACCCGCCCGAAGCGCAGGGCCCCGCCGCGATGGTGGCGCAGGCCGGTCCGCCGCAACTTTGGGTGCTGAGCAAGCAGGAAGAGACCCGCAGCGTGGGCGTGAGCTCCGGCGTACGGCCCACCATCTACTGGCGGCAGGACACCTATTTCCATTTCCAGGTGCAGGCCTTCGATCCCGCGACGGCGCGTCCGCTGTGGTCGCGGCGGCTGCTCACGCTGGGCGACGACCAGCCCAAGAGCCACGAGCCGTCGCGGGTGGTGGGCTCGTCGGCCGACGGTCGCCTGCTGGGGCAGGACGGTGATGTGGTCTGGCTGATGCTCAACCAGCGTCCGATCGCCCTGAACGCAGCCGACGGCCGGATGCTGGCCGATGCGCCCGGGCTGGAGCAGCGCAATCCCGAACTCGCCGGCCTGTTGCCCATCGACGCGGGGCATTACGCCTTCGACCGCGGACTGGTGCTGCTGGCGGCCGATGCCCGGCGCTTCGTGATCCGCGGGCCCGAGCTCAGGGCCGAGCCGTACGTGCCGACTCCGCTTCCGCCAGATCCGCCGGCTGAGCGCCTGGCCAATGGCCACGGGCGCGTAACGCCGACGCTGCCGTCCGGCGATGTGCCGGCGCGGCTGGCGAAGATCGATGCCGACTGGGTGGCGCTTTATTCGGAGAAGGAAGCCGCCGACGCGGCCAAGGATTCCTTCGGGGACAACCTGCGCTATCCGTACCGGGTGATCAACGAGGGCGCGCTTGTGCGGCGTTCGCTGTGGCGCCCGCGCATCGTGTCCGCCCGCCGCTTCGACGACGTGTTCGACCGCTTCGAATCGTTTGCGCCGATCCCGGGTGCGCCGAGCTTCATCCAGGGTCGCTTCTTCAAGGATCCCGCCACGGGCCAGCCGATGCCCCTGTCCTCGCCCACCGGCCTGCTGGTCTGGCACAGCACGCGCGTCGACAGCGCCGGCCGCCTGGCGCTGAGCCGTCTGGACGCCGACCTGCGCACGGTCTGGACCCGCGAACTGCCGCTAAGTGAAAACAGCACCAGCACTCCGGTGGTGTCGTGGCGGGTCGCGGACGGCCTGGTGGTCACGGGCCTGCGTGAGTCCACCGAGGATGGCCTGCGCCTGCAGGAGCCGCATCTGGTAGCGATCAGGCTCGCCGATGGCGCAATGCAGGCATGGAACCTCAGGCGAGACGCGGCCGTTGACTGACTTCCCGGGGCATAGAGCGTGGATGAGTTCGATTGCGTTGGCCGGTGCGATGGGGCTGCTGCTGGCGGGCTGCGGGTATGACCGCCCGCCGCGCGAGTTCCGTCCCGCCAGCCGCGACTGCGGCCCGCTGGCCGGCGACTACCTCGTGGACGAAGCCGACCTGCGCTGGCTCGAACCCGGGCGGGACGTGCCGGCGCGCGGAAGTTTCCCGTTCCTGACCATCGAAGACGAGGGGCGCGGCATCCTGACCCTGGTACTGCGTCGCCGCACCTCGGACGTGCTGGCCGAAGCCACCACGCTGCGCCTCACCCAGCCTGACCAATACCGCGCCTGGCGCGCCCGGATGCTGGGCGAGCCGCCCGATCCCCAGCCGGAAAGCGTCGTCCGCGCCGACGTTGGGCCCGTGGTGTCGCGCCGCTGGCAGATGTCGGCCGGCCGGTGCGACGGGGGCTGGCGGGAAAGCCCGGCGGGCGTGCCGATCACTCCGCGCCCGGGCAGCGAGGACGCGCGGCACGTGGCGGTCATCGCACTGGCGCGAGGCGAAGGCGGCGAGCTGCTGGTGCGGCACCATGTCCGCTTCGAACGCATTACGGGCCTGAGTTTCAGGGACCAATCGTTCCGCTACTACCGCTACGCCTACAGCGACTGGCATCGCATCTCCGCGGCGCCGCCCGGCACGTTGCCCGCGCCGCCGACGGCCCGGGACCTGCCCACCGTGCCCGACCGGATGCAGCGAATGCGGGTGGAGTTCGCGCGGCGGGAGCAGTGGGGCCGTTTCCAGGAATGGATCCGCAAGAACCTGCCGCCCGACACCACCGTGACCATCTTCCGCGAGCGCCAGATGGACCCCGAGGCGATGCGGCTGCCCGCCGACCAGCGGCGCATCGAGATCGCCGGCCACTGGACGATAGACGCCCCCGACCCGTTCACGCCGCTGCTGGCCAGCCGCCCTGACGTGAGCGACATCGAGCTCAAGCAGTCCCGGTGGCAGGCCAACAACCGCCCATACCGACTGATCGAGTTCACGCTCACGGCGCCGCCCTGACCGCTGCCTGACTCAGGCCTGGCGGCCCCGGGCGGACGCGGCCGGACGCATCCGCTCGTCCATCACCGCAGTGATCAGCGCGCCGACGAAAAACACCAGGGCGGCGTAGTACATCCACACCAGCAGCAGCACCAGTGTGCCGAACGCGCCGTATGCGCTGCCGGGAGCAGCGTGCGCCAGGTAAAGCCCGATGGCCCAGCGCCCGGCCACGAACATGGATGCGGTGAGCGCACCGCCCAGCAGCGCCTGCCGCCAGCGCACGCGCCGATCCGGCAGGAAGCGGTAGAGCAGGGCGAAGGCCACCAGGTAAAGCAGCAGCGTGATTACGTTGCCCCCCGCCGGCACCAGCGAGGGCAGGTTGGCGAACAGCACCTGCACGGCCGTGGTCAGCATCATGGACACCAGCAGCAGGAAGCCCAGCGCGAACACCACGCCGAACGAGAACACCCGTTTGCGAAGCCAGGCCAGCGCACCGCCGGGCAAATCATCGGCGCCGGTGGCGAACACCCGGTTGAGCGTGGCCTGCAGCTGGGCGAACACCACCGTGGCGCCCACGAACAGGATCAGCGTGCTCCAGAGCCCAGCCAGCGAACCCAGGTCGGGGCGCGCGCTGGCGCTTTCGATCACGGTGCCCGCCACGTCGCGGGCGTGCGTTCCGGCCAGCGCGCCGATCTGAACCAGCAGCGCGTCCTGCGCCGACGGATATAGCGACGCGGTCAGCCAGAGCACCAGAAGAAGCAGCGGCGCCAACGACACCAGCGCGTAGAACGAGAGCGCGGCGGAATGTGCCAGCAGGTCGGCGTCGATGAATCGGCGCAACAGCGCGGCGGGCAGGCTGTCCTGGAGCCGCTGGGTCAGCCGTTCGAGGCGTTCACGCCGACGCTGCCAGCGTGAACGGGGCGCGCAGGGTTGGTCGGTGGGCATGCGCCATGATGGCCCATGCGGGCCATCTGGATGGGACTGGTGCCTGAACAGGGGCGTGGGTCGCTCCGCTCAGCGCCATGTCCGGTGCGTGCTTGGCACTGCGTAAGTAGTTCATTAATTCCACGAGAGCACCGCCATGAGCCGAAGCCTGTCCCGCCCCTGCCGCCTGTTTTCCGCCGCCCTCGGCCTTGCGCTGTTGGCCGGGTGCGGCGCCGCACCGTCGTCACCGCCTGAAAGCGACCCGACCCAACCGGGCGCGACGCAGACCGTTCCGGAAGCCGCGGTCGAAGTGCCCGCAGACAAAGGCCGCAACCGCGCCCGAATCGAAGTGGACGGAGTCGTGCACGAGTTCAGCTCCGACAGCGGCGGCGTGTCGCGCAACTCGGTCCCGGATGCGCCGGAGATCGAACTGATCACGCTGGAGACCTACAACCAGGACAACACGCTCTACGCCAAGGTGGACTTCAATGTCCCCACGGGTGGCGATCCGGTGGGTGAATACCTGGCGGGCATGCTCAGCCAGCCCGAGCACCGAACCGCCGTCGGGCATGGGCAGGTCATCTTGGCCGTCGAGACGGACCCTGCCGTCGGACGCAACATGTACCCCAGCGGCAGCGGCCGCTTCATGGTGACGCGCGTAGGCGAACAGTACCGCGTTGATTTCGAGACCCAGGGCGACGGCCAGTTCCGGCCCAAGGACGCAGCGCCCATCACCGGCTACCTTCTGGTGGGCGATCCGCCGAAGTAGTGGCGGCGGGGCCGGTGCAGGCGAACGCGTACCGGCCATACCGGCCCGCTGGCGCGCCCGCTGGGCGCGGCGTCGCGCTCAAGGTGGCGCCTGCGCCGGACGGAATCAGCCCAATGTGCCCTGGCGAACATACCCGCACGGCCCGTGCGCCTACCGTGGGCCTCCCCACGGGACGCCGAGCGCATGGTCCGAAACCCGGTTTACGCTGCGGTGGCCGCCGTCCTGCTGCTGCCTGTAACGTCGTGCGTGCACGCACCCGCCACCTCCGAGGTCGACATGTCCAAGCCCCGCGCCGCCAAACCGGCCATCGACCGCCTGCTGGGGGAATCGCTGCACCCCGACGAAGTGGCCGCCACCGAAGCCATCGCCGAAGCGATCGACGCACAGATCCGCCGCCGCTATGCCCCCGGCAGCGCCCGGCGCGACGCCCACCCCAAGGCCCACGGCTGCGTGCGAGCCGAACTGCGGGTGCTCGACACGCTGCCGGCCTCGCTGGCCAAGGGCATCTTCGTTCCGGGCAAGCGCTACCGGGCCTGGATGCGGTTTTCCAACGGCGCCAGCAATCCCGACCAGCCCGACACGCAGCCCGATGCCCGCGGCCTCGCGCTCAAGGTCATGGGCGTGCCGGGCAGGAAGCTGCTGGCCGACGAGGCCGATGCCGGCACGCAGGATTTCATCTTCATCAACCACCCGGTGTTCTTCGCCAACGACCCCAACCGCTACCTGTCGCTGGTGAAGGCCGCCGGCGGCGAGGGGCTGCTGGGCAAGCTGGGCATTCCCTTCGCACTGGGCCTGCGCGGCTCCATGATCGCCTTCCTGACCACCCGCAACCCGATGTCCAACCCGCTGCACGGGCAGTACTTCTCGATGGTGCCCTACCAGTTGGGCACTGGCCCGCAGCGCCAGGCGGTGAAGTATTCGGTTCGCCCGTGCGAGGCCAGGCCGGTGCGGATGCCGCGCGACCCCGCCCCGGATTTCCTGCGTGCGGCGATGCGCAAGACCCTCAAGACGGGGGATTTCTGCATGGAGCTGCTGGTGCAGCCGCGCACGTCCGACGCCCTGTCGGTCGAGGACTCCATGACCGAATGGGAGCAGGCCGAGGCCCCGTTCATCCCGGTGGCCACGATCCACATCCCGCGCCAGGCCTTCGAGAGCGCCAGGCAGCAGGAGTTCTGCGAAAACCTGTCCTTCACACCCTGGCACGCGTTGCCCGAGCACCGCCCGCTGGGCGTCACCAACCGCATCCGCCGTATCGTCTATGAGCGCATCAGCCGCCTTCGCCACGAGATGAACGAAGCGCCGCGGGTGGAGCCGAAATAGCGCGACGCCGGCGCGTCCACCCGGGTACGCTTCCAGCGGAGCCACCTTCGCGGGAGTGCCACCGATGACGCTATGGAAACTGGCTGCCGGCGTGCTGCTGCCCACCTTGGGCGCGTGCGCGCAGGCGAAGGCTCCGGCCGAAATGCCGCCGCCGCACGAAACGTTCACCCTCGCGTCCCGCCACCTCCACGAAGCGCGCGTGGTCAACGTCTACCTGCCGCCCGGCTACGCGCCCGGGGGGCAGGGCGGCGCCTACCCGACTCTGTACCTGCTCGATGGCGGCCTGAAGGAACGCTTCCCGCACGTCGCCACGGCGCTCGACCAGGCCATCCGCGCCGGCACCGTGCGGCCCATGCTGTTGGTGGGCATCGCCAACACCCAGCGCCGCCGCGACATGACCGGCCCCACCCGCGTGGCCAGCGAACGCGCGATGGCGCCGAGCGTGGGCGGTTCGGCGGCGTTCCGGGCCTTCATCGCCGACGAATTGATTCCCGCCATCGAGTCACGCTACCGGGTGGATCCGTCGCGCGGCATCCTGGGAGAGTCGCTGGCGGGGCTGTTCGTCATGGAAACGCTGTTCTTGCAGCCTGGCCTGTTCGATACCCATCTCGCGCTGAGCCCCCGCCTGGGGTGGAACGACGCCTCGCTGGTGAAGGGCGCCAAGGCGCGCCTGGCGGCCGAACCGGCGCTGCGCGGGCGGCTGTTCATGACGTCGGCGCAAGAGGCCGACATCGCTCCGCGCGTGGCGGCCCTGGCGGCGCTGCTGGCCACCGATGCGCCCAAGGACCTTTACTGGACCGCCCGGCCGCGGCCGGACCTGCGCCACGACAACCTGTATCTCACGCTGGTGCCGCAGCTGCTGGTGGACTACTACCCGTCCGTCACCGCGCAGGATGCCTCAGCGACGCCGGCGATGCCCAGGCTCAAGCCGGAAACCGAATAGCTCCGCGTCGCGCCCAATAAAAAGGCCAGTGCCCCAACGCGAAACATCGCGGTGCGGCACTGGCCCTTCGTGCAGCGCTGGGCTGCGGCGGCTCAGCGGCCCTTGAGGCGGGCGGCGCGGCGGCGGTTGCGGGCTTTCTTCTTCATGGCGTGGGCCTGGGTAAGGTTATCGGGCGCGCAGTGTCCCACATTCCGGCCCCGGGCGCCCTGTTTTCTGGCCGCATCAGTGGCTTGGCCCGGGGCAAGCGACCCTCAGCAGCACGGCGTACTGGCTGGCGCTGCCCCGGCAGACAAAGCCGTTGTTGCTGCCGCAGTCAGTGAGGTGGGGCCGATGCTGGGCCGGTCGGCCGCGTCACGGTATTGCAGCAAAGGACAGGGCCGGGGGCGTGGGCTTTACTTGGAAAATGCCGACGGCGGCACCATGATTGGTTATTGGCAAAACACTTCACGAGGCGGGCCATGGCCACCGGTTGGGCCGGAGACGGCGCAGTACAGGACCAGATTGACGCCACCATCAGGGACGGCATCGAGCGCGTGCGCAGCCAGCTGCCCAAAGGCGCCAGCCTCAAGCGCTGCGAGGAATGCGACGCGAAGATTCCCGAAGGTCGCCGCAAGGCGCTGCCGGGCGTGCGGCTGTGCGTGGCCTGCCAGGAAGTGCACGACGCGCAAGCGGGCGGGGCCAGCGGTGGTTACAACCGTCGCGGCAGCAAGGACAGCCAGCTGCGCTGAGCGCGGTCTAGCGTGGGTTCATCACCATGGGCATCGCCGTGCTGGCGTAAAGCTCCACCCCCACCGCTGCGGTGGCCGCGGCGATCAGCACCAGCAGGGCCAGCGTGATCCACGTCATGGGTTTTCGCAGCATGGTTGCCAGCCAGCGCGTGGCCGGTGGGCTTTGCGCCCTCATGCCGCCGCCTCGAGCTCGGGCGCGAATTCCGAGGAACTCCGTGGCCCCTTAGCGGCGGCGGACGTGTCCGGGTGCCGCGGAGAGGCCGAGGGCGGCACAATTGAACGCGGCTCGCGCAGCCATTCATCACGCAGTTCGCCCATGTCGCTCAGGCACAAGGTGCACATCGGGGTTTCCAGTGGGTCCAAACAATGCGGGCCGCGCGATCGCGCGGCCCGCCTCGGCAGCGGTGAGGCCCGAGGGCCTCACCGCTGCAAGCAGACATCTTTTAAAGCTGGCTTGGCGCCACGTCGGGCAGGGGCCCGGCGCGACGCCGGGTTTCAGCCCGCGGGCGCCGGGTCCCCGTCGCCGTCTTCACCTTGGTTGCCCTGGTTGCCCTGCTCACCCTGCTCGCCGGTTGCGCCGGTGTCGCCGGTGTAGCCTTGGTCGCCCGTGGCACCGGTGTTGCCGGTGTTGCCCTGCTCGCCGGTGCTGCCGGTGTTGCCGGTGTTGCCCTGTTCGCCGGTGCTGCCGGTGGCGCCCGTGGCGCCGGCCGGGCCGGGGGTGGTGGTACCCGGGACGGTGACCACGGTCGGCGGCTGCGGTTCGCAGGCCGCCAGGCCGAGGGTGGCAATCAGGGAAAGCATCAGGACGGTGCGATTCATGGGATTTCCTTCAGTGGAGGGGAGTTCGGCGCAGGCAGGTTGAATCCGCGTCGCTTGGACGCAGGCCAAGAACCTTCACCCGGCACGTCGCAGGGTGCGCTGTGGCTCGCGCTGCGTCGGTGCGCTACCGCGCACACGTGCCAAGGCCAGCAAACGAGGCAACGCGATGGCTCGCACTCGTTGATGATCACGATCGGCGCTGGACAACGACATCCGCGCGGCGGGCGGCAGCCCGGCGCGGGCTGGGTGACGGGCCCCGGTTGAATCCACAGTGCGGCCCTGGCATTGTCCTTCGACGGGGCGCGGGGCATGCTGCCCCTGGGCGGCACAGCCAGCCGCGTGCCTGAGAAACGCAGAACCATGTCCAGCATCAAGACCAGCGCCGAAGTCGACCGGATCATCGCCCAGTCAAGGCGGGACGCGGCCAAGCGTGACCTCGGCTACCGCGAGCGGGCGCTCAAGATGTACCCGTGGATCTGCGGACGGTGCGCGCGTGAGTTCACCCGTGCCAACCTGCCCGAACTCACGGTACACCACCGCAACCACGACCACGACTTCAACCCGGCCGACGGCAGCAACTGGGAGCTGCTGTGCGTGTACTGCCACGACAACGAACATTCGCGCTACGTCGACCACACCGGCGTCAGCGCGCTCGACGCCGAGGACAAGGTGACTCCGGCCACCGGCAACCCGTTCGCCAACCTCAAGTCGCTGCTCAAGCGCGAATGATGCGGGTCGGCCGCGGTCGCCGCATGCTCAAACCCTTCCTGCGCTGGTTCTGGCCTTGGCCGAACCTGACCGCGCCTCCGGCGGCTGCGGCTTCCGGCCTGCGCGAGGACGATACGGCCGCGCAGGCTGCCGGTTCAGGGCAACAATTGCAGGGCCAGTGAAAGCGCGCCCAGCACCGTGCCGATGAGGCCCAACGCCAGCGCCAACTGGACCGCGGCCGGCGTCGGTGCCTGGGTGCGCGGCTGCTCCTGCGGCGGGGGCAACGCGGCGTCGGCGCCGCGCAGCAGCAGCTGCACCATCGCCTGTCGCAGCGAGTCGTCGAAGCTGTAGGGGTCGAACGCCGTGCGGCCGTGCCTGACCATCAGGGACTGAACCTCGGGGGCGTTGGGCACGAGTTTCATGGCCCAGCTCGAGAAGCTGGGGCTGGACACGATCTCCCGCGCCAGCACGCGCAGTTCGGCGTGACGCGGGTCGTCGTGCAGGCGGTGGTACAGCGCCTCCACCGCTTCCTGGGGGCCCTCCAGGCACTGGAAGAAGCAGCCGTCGCCGAAGTACAGCGCGCCCACCAGCTGCTGCCTCGGATTGTTGCGACGCGACTGCACCATGATGCGCGCCACCTCGCGCTGGATTCCGCTGGTGAAGCGGTCCAGCGGGAACGTGGCGCGGCTCACGTAGGTCAATCGCAGCAGCTGGGGCATCGAGGGCACCTTGGAAACTGGCGCAAAGGTCGCACGCCGGCCAGCATGCCGGCGTGAACGGGCGGCGGCTTGGCTTCGCCTGATGGAAAGAGGCGGCGAGACGGCCGCCTTGTCGGACATCACCTTCGCGGGACCGACGTGGTGCGTCCCGATCGGGTGCAAGGGCTCGTGCCCGGAAGGCGTTGGCGCCGGCGGAGCCTCCTTGGGCGCGGGTGGCTTGCGGGCAGGTGCGGCGGGCGTGGGGGCGGTCGTTGTGCCCGGAAACAGCCGTGCGTGGTCAGCCGACGAGGCGCCAGCGGCCGCTCAGCGCTCGCGCCAGCGCGCTGCGCCCAGGAAGATCACCCGAAGTTGGCGCACGAAGTTCGCCACCAGCTCCTGTTCGCGCTTGGGCTGG
>Ga0105045_10002006_pt1 | contig 16951 bp, 14 predicted proteins | sample MAT02_FD_78089 | JGI IMG/M metagenome (GOLD analysis project Ga0105045, IMG submission 78089) | Freshwater microbial communities from Lake Fryxell liftoff mats and glacier meltwater in Antarctica - MAT-02 (megahit assembly) | ecosystem: Environmental > Aquatic > Freshwater > Ice > Liftoff... | reverse complement strand
GAGCCTAAGCGAGGAGATGAGAGGAGTGCGTGCCGAGCCCTCCCCCGACTGACGTCCGACCCTCCCGCTGCGCGGGGGGGTGTAACCAGGCGAAATAACCCGATGGAAACTGCTTAACGTCAATGCTGCGAGAGTGTGTTGCACGACGCTCACCCGCCGTGATTTTTAGGAAAGCGTCGCGGAACAACGTTTGGGGGCCGTCATGACCGAAGCGGAAATCGTCGAATTGGCCACGCTGGCTCGGTTGGAGCTGTCCGCGGACGAGATTCGCGAGATCGGTCCCCAGATCGAACGGATCCTTGGATTCGTTGAGCAATTGTCGGAACTTGACACCGACGACGTGGAACCGATGACCACGGCGCTCGACGTCATCAATCGTTGGAATCCCGACGTTCCCGCGGATAGTCTTGACCGCCAGAATGCGCTGCGAAATGCACCGCAAACCGATGGTGAATTTTTCTTGGTCCCGCCCGTGCTCGGTGCGACCCCTTCGACGACGAAACGCTGATCCGGTCGACGTGAAATTTTGGACTATGGACTGCTCAGCCTGCTGCCTCCATTGATTGCGATCGTATTGGCGATCGCGACGCGCCGTGTGGTCGGACCGCTGATGATCGCGATCCTCTGCGGTTCGGTGATTTTAAACTTCGGCACGGGAAGCATTTTTGAAACGGCTTGGGCATCAATCTACGGTTTTGTCGCCGCGATTTTTACATCCATTTTTGAACGTGACCACCTGCGGGCGTTACTGTTCAGCCTGCTGCTCGGAGCGATGGTTGGAGTCCTTGAGGCGGGCGGCGGGATGGTCGCGCTGATCAACCGTTTTTCGACGCGGGTGCGTTCGCGGCGTGGGGCGCAATCGTTGATCGCCGGTGTGGGGCTGGGCATCTTTTTCGATGACTACGCCAACACATTGCTGGTCGGCGGAACGATGCGGACCACGGCGGACCGGTTTGGGGTTTCGCGTGCGAAGTTGGCATATTTGGTCGACACGACCTCGGCGCCGGTCGCCGGCTTGTCACCGATCAGCACCTGGGTCGTGACCGAGATCAGCTATGTCGCCGAGGGATTGGCGGCGGCGGCGATCATCGACATGTCCGCGTTTGCAATTTTGATGGCCTCATTGCCGTTTCGTTTCTATCCAATTCTGGCGCTCGTGATGGTGTTTGCGATTGCCATATCGGACCGTGATTTCGGTCCGATGCGGCATCAAAAACCCGAACCGATGCCAGAGGACGAGAACGGCGCAAATGCGGCAAACCGGATGTCGCCTCCCGCGAGGAATCGTCTGGGATGGGCCGCAATTATCCCGATCGCCGCCTGTGTCGCGGCAGTCGTGACCAGCTTGGCGGTTTCGGGCTGGGGCAAAGCACCCGCGGGTAACGAAGGCCTGCTGCGGCGAATCGGTGGGTTGATCACCAATGGCGACAGTTACGGGGCGTTGATTCACGGTGGCGCAACCGGCTTGGCGCTCGCCATCTTGATGCACCGTGGACTGGGAAACATTCCCTGGCGGACGCTTGGGCGAGGGGCGCTTGCCGGCGCGATGCACATGATTCCCGCGATGATGATTTTGTGGTTGGCCTGGGCGTTGTCGGCGCAAACGGGCGAGAAACAACTCAATACCGGTGGCTTCATCGCCAGTTGGTTGGGCGAAAGCGTACCGACGATTCTCTTGCCGACTGCGGTGTTTTTGATTTCGGCGGGGGTCGCATTCTCAACGGGAACAAGCTGGGGCACGATGGCGATCTTGACGCCGATCTCGATGCAATTGGCGATCACGATCACCGACGGCCAGCCATACGACTCGATTTCGCTGGCGACGCTGGGCAGTGTCCTTGCCGGTGCGATTTTTGGGGACCACTGCTCGCCAATCTCTGACACAACGGTCCTGTCCAGCCGGGCCAGCGGATGCGACCACATCGTCCATGTCCGCACTCAGATTCCCTATGCCGTGACCGTTGGCGTGATCAGCATCCTGCTTGGCACCATCCCCGTGGCGATGGGTTTTTCACCCTACCTCTGTTTGCTGGTGGGGATGATCGCGACGATTGCGATGGTGCGATTCGTCGGACGAAAACCCGACGCGGTTTTGGTCAGCGATCAATCCTGATTGGGTTTGTCATCCCACGACTCGAAATCGACCACGTCGTCCGAGTACGGTTTCGGGGTGTCGGTATCGCCTGGATCATCGCCAAAGCTATCATCCAGCTCCATGAGAATCTCTTCCGCTTCGATCGGCTCCAGCTCCAAGTCATCCCAGTCGTCCACCGGTTCAGGCATCCGTAACTCGCCCGTGGCCGAGTCGTGATAAAGATTGCCGGGGCCGTCGTCATCGTCCGAAAAATCGATCGACAGTTCGTCTTCGCCGGCGACTTCCTGAATCTCGTCACCGCGAAAATAATGGATCGTTTGAGCACCCGTCGGCGTATCGGTCGAGCCCTCGGCAAGAGGAATATCGGGCGTCCTAGCGAGCGGCGAATCGTCGGCGGACACCAATTCGTCGGTCGAGTCCAATCGTGAATCCACCGGCGGATCAATTAATTCGTCTCTGACAACGTCGACGTTTGGTTCGTCAACGCTCTGCGCTTCGGCCGCAACGTCGTCATCAAAGGCGATCGGTTCGCTGATCGGTTCGTCAAACTCGGTCAATGATTCGGCGAGCAGCGCTGGGGCAAATATCGCGGCGGCGGAGGCGACCGCAGCGGTGTTGCCTGTTACCGATTCAGGGATCACGAAGCCAGACTCAATGTCCTCATCGGTTTGGCTATCGACCGGGAACGATAGTTGAGAGAGGTCCGGAAATATTTCGTCGACGTTGCCGCGGAGAACTTGGGTGCCCAAGGCGATCGCGTTCTCTTCGGTCCATCCGCGGCGGACCACAAAATCTTCATATAAGATTTCCGCCAGCAGTCCGCGATACATCTCAAATTTGGGTGCGATGAATTCTAACTTATAAGCGTCGCTGTAGTATCCGATTTGTTTGTTGCGTGGAACCGCTTCCAGTCGTGCGGCGGCATCGCGTTTGATGAATGATGGCGTGTTGCTGTACCACCAATGTCCGCTGGTGATCACGTTCGGAAAAATCCAAGCGTAGGAAACGAGTTCTTGATTGGTAACGCTTGCTAATACCGAGACGGGAAATTTGACGGTGGGGAAGGCGTTGAATAATTCGCGATATTGGATCAACGAAACGCGGCTGTCATACAGGTCGCGTCCCTGGTGGACGCCGCCTGCATAGACGCCGCGATTGACACCGATCATCAGGTCGAACGGCAATCGATGATGGTCACACAGTTCGGCGATCGTCCAAAAGATCCGCCGCGACAATGCCGCGGTGTGTGACGGATCGGCGGCAACTCCTTCACGAAGGACGGCGTCGAGCGCCGTCACGGCGCGTCCATCGGAGACCGGTGCGGGGCAGAAATCTGGTGGCAGGGAGATCGCGCACGCGCGAGCACCGCGACTGACGAAGTGTGCAAACCGCTGGCCGATCGCGTCGCGAAGCGAATCGAGCGAGCCATCGAGCGATACGCCCGAGGAAACTTCCAAACGACCACGAACCTCCGGTTTCGCAAACTGAAAAACCAGCTCGTCGGTCCGCAGGCAGGGAATATAGGTGCGAGTATCAAACCCGGACAGCGCATCATCGAAGTCATTGGTCAGGAACACGGCTTCGACGCCGGAAGATTCCAGGACATGCTCGCACCAATCCGCCGACGCCATTCGTTGCTCGGCGGCGTCATACAGCGACTCCCAATTGGATGCATCGATGCGATCGGACGCGAATCCGAAAAACCGCTGGCACAGATCGATCAGCCAACCGTACTGGGCCGTGTTGGACAGGTGAGGCAAAAACGTGGCGAGGCGACGGACCAACTCTCGCGGATCGGAAATTGCCGATTCGATTTCCGATTTTGGCATCCCAGCAGAGTGCGCCAATTCGGTGTAGTAGTGGTAGCCGAGGATATCGGCGAGCGTCGTCGACGCGGGCGAATGCGGGTCGATGTGCGAATGCGGATCGACCAGCCGGACCGCGCGAAGTGCTTCAAGGATGGACTGGTGGGTCGAGGACATGGAAAATCTCGCGGGAAAGAGTCGTCGCGGCGTTCCGGATCGCCAGCAGGTCAGAATACCCGTTTGCACGAGAATAATCCGCACGCCGCGGGCAAACGATCCAGATCAACCCGCGCTTTTGGATGCGTGGGGTGCGGTCGGCCCGATTATCCTCGAAAACTTCGGTAAGAAATTTGCCTGCACGGTTTTGCGGGGCGCTACAATGGGTCGAAACGACGAAACGGGAAATCGTAGGAGCGAAGCAGATGATGTTGAATGATGGTTCGGGGCAACCCAACGCCGACTCACTGGCTGAGATTCCTCGATTCGATGTCGTCGAAAGCGATGCGGATGGGAATCATTTGCCGCACGGTGAATTTGCGGCGAAATCTCGCAGCGGGCTGTCGCGGAGCCCCGGTGGCAAAACGCCCCCGTCGGCATCGGCGTTAAGCCAGTCGGTTTTCTTTTTGCTCGCGATGGGAACGATGTTGTTCGCGGCCCGATATGCGATGCCAACGATCGTCGAAGAGCTCCGTTATTCATGGCATCGCGGCGAACTGCGGGCCCAGTACGAGGCCAGCGGCGATGGTTTAAAAAACGTCTCGCTGGCCGCGCTGAGCGACGCCTACCAAATGGTCACCGACCGGGTTGGTCCGAGCGTTGTTCATATTGATGTCCAGCGGGCCGTCGACGACCGGACGTCCGACGTCGCTCAATTTTTGTCGGGTCATAATATTGATGCGATGATCCCGTTATCGGACCAGGGCAGCGGCGTGGTGATGGATGTTGAAGGCTTCGTTTTGACCAATCGACACGTCGTTTCGGACGGATCGGCGATCACCGTTGGGTTGAGCGATGGACGCCGCGTCAACGCCCGCGTGGTTGGAACGGACGCTTTGACGGATCTTGCGGTTTTAAAAATTGAGGCTCCGGGTTTGATGCCGATCGCCTGGGGTGACAGCGACCGATGCAATGTCGGCGCACCGGTTTGGGCCGTCGGCAGCCCATTTGGTCTCGACCGAACGGTGACCTTTGGCATTCTCAGCGGCAAGCACCGGATGGTGAAAGCCAGCACGCGGTATCAAGATTTCATGCAAAGTGACGTCGCCGTCAATCCGGGCAATAGCGGCGGACCGCTCGTCAATGCGGCCGGCGAGTTGGTTGGAATCAATACGGCCATTGTGGGCGACACGTATCGTGGGGTCAGTTTTTCGATCCCCAGCAATGTCGCCAAAGAGGTTTTCTCGCGTTTAAAAAGCACCGGTCGTTACGATCGTGGCTGGCTCGGAATCGCTTTGGGCGAAGTTCCTGACGAGTTGTTCGTTGGGGAGAATCACCGCCAGCGAGGCGCCTTGGTCACCTCGCTGGCGGGAAACGATTCTCCCGCGGCAATCGCAGGGTTACGAGCAGGTGACATTATCGAGCAGGTCGATCGTGAACCGATCGCCGACATGGGACACCTGATGCGAATGATTGGTGACAAACCCGCGGGCACCAACATTCACGTGCAACTTCGCCGAGGCAATCAGCCGTTATCGATGGGAGTTGTCATCGGGGCACGGCCGGTTTTGGACGGCGAATAAATCAAGCTTCAAATCAACACGTTGTAAACTCAACCCTTACCGACCTCGCTCCGGGCGGAATCAAACATCACGGTGGGCCAACAGGGGTGGCCCGGAGCTGCCTACGGAGATTCGGCACGCAAACCGAATATCACCGTCCACCAAAAAATCCACGTCGCAGCCAGACGCCTCGGGGTCGTTCGTTACTAAAACGATTGCCGCGAACATTCATTTGCCGGCGATCGGGTCGAAGATTTTGAGAGTGGTTCATCATCGACCCGTCGGAAATCGTCTCGCCGGAAATTGGCGAACCGGGCATTGTCGTTCCGCGGACGTCGTCGACCGACAATACGTCTGGCATTTGGCCGAATGACGAATCCGCGGGCGCGGTTTCCATTTCCTGCGTTTGCAAATCTCGGTCAGCCAAATTTCGGTCAGCGATTGGCAACGCATCGTCGGCCGCTTCGTCGGATTCGCCCGCCCGGACCAGCACCGACGGCGCCTGACCTTCTTGCGGGTAGCGAAATGGGGATGCCGCGATCGCGGTGGAAACCAAGCCGACCATCACCGAACCGGCAATTGCAAATTGTTTAATCATGTATTTAAAATCCTTAGAAAGGGGACTCGATCGACCGTCACCGATCTCGCCACGGCATCCCAGTTACGTGTTTGCAATCAAACTAAAGTTTCGAGGATGCGATCGGCTGACATTAGGATCATGCGCTCGCGTTTGAGCACGGCAACGAAACGTTGGAAAAATTTCGGTTGGTCTGGCGAATGCTGGTCGCAAATGAGCGCCTGCGAAAACCGCGAGGTGTAAATTTATTCGCTTCAAGTTTCTCGGCTCGACGGTCGAAATGGCCCGCCAAGATGGCTGGGGATTGAAGTCGTGAGTATACTAGTGGACCGCCATTCCATGGCGTTTTTACGACGCTCGCAAAGCTGACCATCAAGCCACCCATTTCCATCCATGCGATACCCACTGCATTCTGCAACGTTTGTTCTTGCCGCGTTCCTGCTCGTGGCAACCGCATGCCACGTGTTCGCTGATGCGGGTGCCTCGCCGGCGTTGCCCGGTTTGAGCGATTCGCAACCGGGCAGCGGTCCGTTCGTCGCCGTCGACGGAAAATTCATGGTGCCCTATACCGTCACGATTCCGGGCAGCGATGTGAAATTCGAGATGATCCCGGTTCCCGGCGGGACGTACGCGATGGGGTCGAGCGAGGAGGATGCGGAGCATCGTGACGACGAAGGTCCAGTGGTGAATGTGACCGTGGCACCGATGTGGGTCGCCAAAACGGAAACCTCCTGGGCACAGTACAAGGAATACATGAAGCTCTACGGCATCTTCAAGTCGTTTGAATCTCGTGGCGAGCGGCTTGTCAGCACCGACAATTTGGCGGACGCGATCACCGCGCCGACGGAGTTGTACGAACCGACGTTTACGTACGAGTACGGCGACAACCCTGAACAGCCCGCCGTCACGATGACGCAGTACGCAGCCCAGCAATACACGAAATGGCTCAGCCTGCTGTTGGGCGAACAATACCGCTTGCCGACCGAGGCGGAGTGGGAATACGCGTGCCGTGCCGGCACCGAGACCCCATATAGCTGGGGTGGCGACGCCGAATCGATCGACGATTTTGCCTGGTATGTCGACAATGCGGACGAGGGACAGGTGCCCGTCGCGACCAAAAAGCCAAATCCGTTTGGGCTGTTTGATATGCACGGCAACGTCGCCGAATGGACCGTCAATGCGTACACCGCCGACGGATACCAATCGCTTGTGGGCAAGACCGGTCTGACCGCCATCGATACCGTGACTTGGCCAACACGATCGTCACCTTGCGTCGTTCGCGGCGGAAGCTGGGAAATGGAACCAGAGGAATTGCGAGCCACCGTTCGATTGGCGTCGAACGACAAGGAGTGGAAGGAGGAAGACCCGAACTTCCCAAGAAGCCCCTGGTGGTTTACGTCCGACCCGGCCCGCGGAGTTGGTTTTCGCGTCTTCCGTTCCTACGAGCCCTTGGCTTCCGAGACGATCAAAAAGTTCTGGGAAACGTCGGCTTCCAATACGATCAACGAGGTCCAAACACGCGTCTCGACTGGTCGCGGTGGTTACGGTTTGGTCGATCGCGACTTGACCGAATCGATCAAGAAATTAAACAAGTAGCCTGTCGGGTCATTCTTCCTCTCCTCCAAGCCCTTCCCAAACAACGTGTACGAATCGATCGCAGTCGTTGGCGCCACCGGTGCCGTTGGACGAATCGTCCTTGAACAGCTTCAACAACGTGATTTTCCCTACCAAAATCTGCGACTGCTCGCCTCGGCGCGGTCGGCGGGTTCAATCGTGATCGTGGGTGGCCGGGAAATCACGGTCGAATTGCTGCAACCGTCCGCGTTTCGTGCCGGCGAGTTGGTCATTGCGAGCACGCCGGACGAGGTCGCGGCCGAGTTTATCCCCTGGGCCGTCGACGCCGGGGCGGTCGTTGTCGACGAATCGGGATATTGGCGCATGGACCCAAAGGTGCCGTTGGTGGTGCCGGAGGTAAACCCCGACGCGCTGGATCATCACCAGGGGATTATCGCCAGTCCGAATTGCAGCACAACACAAATGGTCGTCGCGCTAGCACCGCTGCACCGTGCCGCGCGGGTTCGCCGCGTCGTGGTCAGCACCTATCAAGCGACCAGTGGTGCGGGCCTGAGCGGCAGCGACGAACTGGTCGCCAGCACCCGCGAAGCGTTGGCGGGTCGGACGCACGCCCCGTCCGTTTTTGCACATCCGATCGCTTGGAACCTGATCCCGCAAATCGGTGGCGAAAAACATGAGGGCTACACGTCCGAAGAAATGAAAATGGTCTACGAGACTCGCAAAATTATGGGCGACGATTCGATCCAGGTCTGCCCGACGTGCGTTCGCGTGCCCGTCGCGTTCGGACACAGCGAATCGATTCTTGTCGAGACCGAGCGTCCGCTGTCCGTTGAGGAGGCTCGCGAGTTATTTGCGTCCGCCGCCGGAGTGACATTGGTCGACGATTTGCCCAACAAGCGTTATCCGATGCCGCGGGATTGTGAGGGCAAAGACGATGTCTTCGTCGGTCGCGTTCGCAAAGACATCAGCGGCGGTAACGGCATCGCGTTCTGGTGCGTCAGCGATAACCTGCGAAAAGGTGCGGCGACTAACGCCGTCCAAATCGCCGAGTTGCTGGTCAAAACAGCCTCGGTGGCGTGACCGACTCGCCACGCTCTAACGTCGGATCCTCGCCACCGCGTCGTTGGTTCAAGATGACGGTCGGCTACGACGGCACACGGTACTCCGGTTGGCAGGTGCAACCCAACGGCGTCACGGTCCAGGCGAAGCTCGAGCAGGGACTCGTTGAACTTACGCGAGAAACCGTCCGGGTCACAGGCAGTGGACGCACCGATGCGGGCGTCCACGCGATTGGACAAGTCGCCAGTTTTTCGCTGGCGAATTGGCGTGCGACGGACGACGATCTACGGCGGGCACTGAACAGCAAATTGCCACCGGACATCGCGGTCTCGCGGATCGAAGACGCCGCCGAAGATTTCCACGCGATCCGCGACGCCGTTGGCAAGCGATATCGTTATCAATTGCAAATTGGTGGTGTGCGGGATCCGTTTGAACACGCATTTCGCTGGCACGTTCACGCGCCCGTCGATGTCGACGCGATGCGGGCCGCATCGGCACACCTGGTGGGACGGCACGATTTTGCCAGTTTTCAAGCCGCTGGTGCGGATCGCAAAACGACCGTTCGCCACGTCCGAGCGATCGACATCACCGAAACTCCAACCGCATCGGGCGGCACACGCAGCGACGCCGCGGATGTCACATCGTGCTGCCAATACCTAACGATCGAAATCGAGGCGGATGGGTTCCTCTATAACATGGTCCGCAATATCGCCGGAACCCTGTTAGAAGTTGGCCGTGGCAAGCGAACGCACGAGTGGGTTGCCGATGTTTTGGCGGCGAAAGATCGCACCGTCGCCGGCCCGACTGCACCGCCTCATGGGCTCTTTTTGCTCTGGGTTCAGTATCCAAGCACTTCCGTGGGCGTCGATCACTCCAGCGAAAACCGTTCGAGCAATCGATAGAGCGACCGGCGGTGGATTCCCAATAACCGCGCCGCTTCGGCTTTGTTTCCTTTCGCTCGCGCCATCGTTTCCTGCACAAATCGGCGGTTCAAACTTTCGAGATTCTCGACACCCACCGGTTCCGCCGCAGGTGATGACGCGACCGCGTCGGCTACGTGTGTTGCCGTTCGACTGCTTCCGTGGCGAGATACAGGCGTCGACGTCAACTCCGGAGGCAGCGTCGATGCTCGAATCACGCCACCATCGGAGAGCAGCTTGCCACGCTGGAGCGCATTAATTAATTGACGCACATTGCCGGGCCAGGAATATGCATGGATAATTCGAGCCGCTTCGTCATCGAGCTTCCAGCCCGGCCCGAGCAGGTGTTTGACCAATCGTTCCAGGTCGCCAGTTCGATTTCGCAGCGGCGGCAGCTCGATCCGCAGGACATTGACGCGGTAATACAAATCCTCGCGAAAGCGGCCCTCGGCAACTTCGGCGGCGAGGCTTCGGTTGGTGGCGGCGACCAGGCGTACTTTTACGCGACGTTCCTTCACGCTGCCGACGCGGCGGATGACGCCATCCTCAAGCACCCGTAGAATTTTTGCTTGCAGCGGCATCGCCAATTCGGCAAGCTCGTCGATAAACAACGTGCCGCCATCCGCAATTTCGAATAACCCCGGTTTCGCCACCGTCGCACCGGTGAAGGCGCCTTTCTCGTGTCCAAAGAACTCGCTTTCCAGCAACATCTCGGGCACCGCGGCGCAATTCACAGTCACGATCGGTCGATCCGCCAGCGTGCTGAGCGAATGAATTTGGCGAGCGACGAGTTCCTTTCCCGTACCGCTTTCGCCCTCGATCAAAACGGGCATGTCGGTCACGGCGACCCGGTGGACTAGATCGAAAATTTCCTCCATCTGGGGTGACTTGCCGATGATTTTGGGGCCTGCGGACTGACGCTTGACCAAGTGCTTGAGCCGGCTGTTCTCTCGCTGTAGATGGGTCGTGATGGCGGCTTTGCGAATCAGCCGTTCCAAGTCTGATAACCGAATCGGCTTGGTCACGTAATCGATCGCTCCCGCCTTCATCGACGCGATCGCGGTATCAATCGTCGCGCCACCGGTCAGCATCAAGACCTGCAATTCGTCGTCTTCGTCCAACAACCGCGGCACCAGGGAAACGCCGTCCAGTACCGGCATGTGAACGTCCAGCACCGCGACTTCGAATTGTTCTTTTTGAATCGCTTGGATCGCCGCGGCACCCGATGCGACCGCCGTGACGTGATGCCCCCGTCGCCGAAAATAATCCGCCGCAGTGTCGCGAAAATCATCCTCGTCATCGACAAGCAACAGCCGCACCGAAGGTCCGGCGTCGCCCGAACCGGACGTCGCGATGCCTCCGATCGTTGCGGTTTCGACGGACGAATCGTCGAAGCGACTTGATAGATTGGGCATCAGCGAAAAACTCGACATGGGAATGCTCACTCCGGCGAGACGCGTCGACCGGAGAACCAGGAATTCACGAAATGGCCAGCGGCCAGCTCACTCCCACGCAAGGTATGGACCGAACGCGTGAAGACGGTGGCTGCCTACGCCGTAAATCATTAGACGGTCATACTTTGCAGCCCATCAAAAAAGTTGCCAATCGCACCGGCGGATAATCCTTTGTGCGAATTCGCACAGTCTAGTCGAGCGGGATCCGCACGTTCAATCCAGCAGCGCGGTATGGCTCTGATTGACGATTCAGGCGTTTGATTCTTATGTCGACCGCCGATAATCAACGCCGATCGATGCATCCTCGAACTCGACCGGACGGGCTTGGATTGGGATCGTGATGACCGCGTCGATGCCCGGATCAGCTTGGATAAGGTCCAGGGTGCCGCCGTGGCTTTCGATCAATCGCCGCGAGATCGGCAGTCCGAGCCCGGTGCCTCGTGATCGCGTCGTGTAAAACGGCTCGAAGGCCCGTGACAGGGCATCGGCGGACATGCCGGATCCGTAATCGCGAATCGAAACCCGCACGCAGCGATCGACTCCCTCCCACACCTCGCGGCACGCAACGCTGATGAAACCGTCGGGCTGGCTGGCCTCAATCGCGTTTTCTAGCAGATTGCGAAACACCTGCTCCAGCGCAAACGGATCGGCGATTAATTCACTGACAATCGTCTCATCGACGCGAAGCGAAATCGGCTTGACGCTACTGGCTTGGCGAATATGTTCCCAGGTTTGCCGAATCAAGTTGGGCAGTGGCGTCGCTCGAATTTCCAAACGCACGGGTCGCGCGAACTGCAGCACTTCTTCGTACAGGTGAAGCAAATGGTCGTGGGCACGCTGAATCCGTTCGACCAATTTCACCGCCGACGGTCTTTCGTTTAGTTCCAGTGCCAACGTTTCCAACGCCGCTTGGCTGCGCTGAAACGCATTGCGGCTTTCGTGGGCCAGACCCGTCATCGTTTGGCCGATCGCCGCCAATCGCTCCGATCGAACCAAGCGATTCTGTGCATCGGACAACTCGGAAATGTCCTGGCCGACGCAGAGCACGCACGCGGAAACCTTTGACGGGTCGGCACTGGACGACGGAGGTTCGACATACTTTCGTGCGTGCCACCGAACTCTCGGGGAAGGCCCGTCGGTGGACTGCAACGACGTTTCCAGCGGCGGTGGCAATTCGCCATCGGCGGCCAAGGCGATAAACCGCTTAAGCGGTTCCCGCTGGGCCGGAGCGACCAAGTCGAAACAACTGATCGGTTGGAGTGACCCGTCAATTTTCGCGGCATCCAATCGCTGCGACAGAAACTGATTTGCCCGCAAGATGACGCCATGACGGTCGACCAGCATCACGACCGCCTGGGCGGTATTAATGACGCCCTCGGCGAAGTCGCGTTCTTCGGCGATGCGGTTCGCGACTGATGCGGCGTAGTAAGCGTCCTGGATGATCGCGAGATCGAGGTCCATCAAACGAGAAATCGCCGACATCGCGGACGGCAAATCGTCCCGCCCCGGTGGATAGTGCGTCACCAGTGACCGGATCATTTGATCTCTCAACCGCGACATCGCCGCGGAAACCCAAACCGATTCCAGCCCGATCTGGACGTGCCGCTGGCCCACGGCCCAGCGCCGCGACACGAACGCATCATCATGGACGGACGTGAATAGGTCGCGAATCCATTGACGCAGCGACTCCTGCAACCGCACAACCTGCTCGGGGCCTGAAAAAACACGCCGGGCGGCATCGTGTCTTAAAATTTCCTGATAAAAGTCGTCTACAAATTTATCCAGGTCGCTTTCCATCATCGGCCATACGGAAGCCGCCAATCGCACATCGTCCTCCGTCAGGCCGACGTAAGCTCGCAACTCGACACTGCGGCGATACAACGCGGATTCGGAGGCCTGCGGTTTTTTCATGGATGAACTTTGGGTTGGCAACGTTTCAGGGCACGCACGTCGTCGTCAAATGACATCCGCTATGATGGCTGGGAAACAACGCCCAACTTCTCCGTTTTATATCCGGCATCCATGTCTTCCACTGCCACCGTTAAAACATTCGCCGACCCCGAAACAGTTGCCGACGCGTTCGCCGCACACTGCGCCGCGTGGTTAGCGACGACGCAAGCAACGCCCATCACGATCGCGCTCTCCGGTGGCACCACGCCCAAGCTGCTGTTCACGCGATTGGCGACTCAGTACGCCGACAAAATTGATTGGTCACGTTTGCATTTTTTCTGGGGCGACGAGCGATGCGTTCCCCCCACGGACCCGGAAAGCAACTTTCAATCGTGTAAAGAACGCTTGCTGGACCACATCGATATCCCCAGCGAAAACATCCATCGCATCATGGGCGAAAGCGACCCGGCGAAGGAATGTGACCGATACGAGGAAGTGATTCGCCAATACGTCGGCGTCGATGAACAAGGTTTCCCGCGATTTGATTTGATGCTGTTGGGCATGGGTGACGATGGACACACCGCGTCGATTTTCCCTGATGCAATGCAGTTCCTGACATCCGACCGGATCTGTGAAGTCGCAACGCATCCTGTCACGGGTCAGCAGCGGATCACCTTGACCGGGCGAGTGATCAATCATGCGTCGCAAATCGTTTTTCTGGTCACCGGCTCGAGCAAAGCGAGCGTTCTGGCTCAGGTCATTCACAAAACTGGTGATTACGTTCGCTTCCCCGCGTCGCACATCGTCGGCCACGAGCTTGAATTTTACATCGACCATGCCGCCGCCGCCCGGCTATGAACTCGCGGACGTTGGGTATTACGTTTCGCCTGTCAGATGAATGGATGATTTGGCGTCGATCGGGTCAGGTGTACGCGTAGAAAGGGTGCGATCGTCCGGTTCGTTGTTGCGGCAAAACCGGCGTGGCGTCATGATAAACGCAGGGCCGGTGACCCGGCAGCTTTCAACCTCGATGCCCCCATTTTTCCGTTCATTATGAATTCTGTTCGACACGACTTGGTCGTCCTCGGTGGCGGTCCCGCCGGTTACGTCGCCGCGATCCGCGCCGCCCAATTGGGGATGAACGTCGCCTGCATCGACGAAAACAATCGCTTCGGCGGCACCTGCCTTCGCGTCGGGTGCATCCCCAGCAAGGCGCTGCTGGAATCGAGCCACCTGTACGAGGAAGCCAAGCACCGCTTCGAGGACCACGGGCTCACCGTAACGGGGTTGGAATTTGACCTCGCCAAGATGATGCAGCGAAAAGAAAAGGTCGTCGACACGTTGACCGGTGGGATCGACATACTGTTCAAGCAGCGTGGCGTCACGGCCTATCGCGGTCGCGGCAAATTTCGTGATATCGAATCGATCGAAGTCACCGGTCCATCGGGCACGATGCTTGTTCAGGGCGACAAATTCCTGATCGCCGCGGGCAGCCGCCCGGCATCGATCCCGAGCGTGAAAGAAGACGGCGACCGGATCGGCAACAGCACCACGGCGTTATCGTTCCCGGACGTTCCCAAACGTTTGGTCGTGATCGGCGGCGGCTATATCGGGCTGGAACTGGGCAGCGTTTGGAACCGCTTGGGCAGCGAAGTGATCGTGCTTGAGGCGCTCGACCGAATCCTGCCGGGAATGGATTCCGAGCTCGCTCAATTGGCGCACCGGACCTTCAAAAAACAGGGGCTCGATTTCCGTACCAAGACGATGGTCGCATCCGCGACGAGAGACGGCGACGAGTGCGTCGTCGAAATCAAAGATGGCGATCCGATCCGTTGCGACCGCGTGCTGCTGGCGACGGGCCGTGTCCCGACAACGGGTGAAATGGGCCTGGACACAATCGGCGTCACGATGGATCGGCGCGGGTTTATCACCGTCAACGAAGAATTCCAAACATCCGTCAAGCACGTGTACGCGGCGGGTGATTGCATCGGTGGCGCGATGCTGGCCCACAAGGCGATGGAGGAAGGCGTTGTGTGCGTCGAGCGGCTCGCCGGAATCCCAAGTCACATGAATTATGACGTCATCCCGGCGATCATTTACACGCATCCCGAGATCGCATCGGTCGGCAAAACCGAAGACCAATTGAAGGAAGCGGGTATCGATTATCGCAAAGGGATTTGTCCGTTTGGTGCTAACGGGCGAGCTCGCACGATGGGGGAAATTGAAGGCCGCGTAAAAATCTTGGCAGACCGAAAAACGGACCGCGTGTTGGGCGTTCATATCATCGGAGTGCGAGCGGGTGACCTAATCGCCGAAGCGGCCACGGCGATGGAATTTGGGGCCAGCAGCGAGGACATCGCGCGCACCTGCCACGCGCACCCAACGCTGGCCGAAGCGATGCACGAAGCCGCCCTCGCCGTCGACCAGCGAGCCATCCACACCGCCTAAAGCAGCCTGCCAAATCGACGGCAACCCCAGGCGGCTTGAGGTCTAATCATGCCGTCGGGTCTGGTGAACCAAAGCGGCAAAAAATGCTCACTCAAGGGTTCACCAGTCGCGGGCCAACACAGCATAACGAACTCACTGCTCCTGAAACGGGCACAGCCTCATCACGCATGCCCAGTCCGTGCCGAAAAATTGGACATTCGCCAGGACGCTTGATCGTGAAGCGGACGTGAATTCGCTCGTCTAACGTGACGGATCGAACTCGCGAATCACCGTTCAGGGAACCTCAGACCCATTGCCGCCCGGTCGACCACGGACGTGTCGATGCGGAACGAGGATTGCCATGTTGGGTAACCGAAGTCGTCCGGTACCGGACGATGAACTATCCCTGAATTGGAAAACACGAGATGCGGAATGGACTACTGATCGACATGGACGGCGTGATCTACCGAGGCAGCGAATTGATCCCGGGTGCGGACCGCTTCATTCAGTCGCTCAAAGACGAAGACATCCCCTTTCTCTTCCTGACGAACAATAGCCAACGAACACGCCGGGATGTAACAACGAAGCTGCAGCGGATGGGGATCCATGTGGAAGAGTCGCACATCTTCACCTGCGCCATGGCAACGGCCCGTTTTCTCGCCAAACAAAGACCCAACGGCACCGCCTATGTGCTCGGCGAAGGTGGGCTGTTGCAGGCCATGCACATCAACGGTTTCTCGATCGTCGATCAAGACCCGGATTACGTGGTCGTGGGAGAAGGACGCACGCTAACGCTGGAGAATCTCGAAAAAGCAGTCGACCTGATTCTTGGTGGTGCTCGCTTGATCGCGACAAACATGGACCCGAATTGTCCTACCAAAGACGGTACACGACCGGGCGCGGGTGCGACGGTGGCCTACCTCGAGACGGTGACGGGCCGGAAAGCATTTAACATGGGCAAACCGAGTCCCATCATGATGCTGGCGGCCCGGCGAGAACTCGGTTTGGCAACTTCGCAGACGATCATGGTCGGCGATACGATGGAGACCGATATTTTGGGCGGTGTGCAAATGGGCTACCGCACGATCCTAACGCTGACCGGTAGCACGAAACGCGCCGACCTCGCCAATTTCGCCTATGAGCCGGACGTCGTCGTGGACTCGGTCGCCGACCTCTGCGACCCGGCTTCGTTCTTGGCCAATCGCATCCCACGTGGCAATGTCGAGAACGACACCGTCACGGACATGGACGCCTGGCGTGCGCTGCATGCGTGAGGTCATCTCCGAAGAGACTTCACCGGACCTGCTTAGGAATTGTCCCGAAATAACTTCCCGATTTTAAAGTGAGTCGGGTATCGCGGTGTAGTTCCATTTCGGGAGGTACTTGTCGAATTGGATCGTCATGGTTTTCTTGAAATCCTTGGCATACTTT
>Ga0105045_10002005_pt1 | contig 16959 bp, 9 predicted proteins | sample MAT02_FD_78089 | JGI IMG/M metagenome (GOLD analysis project Ga0105045, IMG submission 78089) | Freshwater microbial communities from Lake Fryxell liftoff mats and glacier meltwater in Antarctica - MAT-02 (megahit assembly) | ecosystem: Environmental > Aquatic > Freshwater > Ice > Liftoff... | reverse complement strand
TTGAAGCTCTTCCAGAACTCGATCGCTCGTACGCCGTCGGCGTCGTTGAAGGCGGACTTGCCATCTGCGATGAAGCTGTTGCCGGTCTGGAAGATCAGCGCGCCCGAGCGTAGAATGTCGGAGTTGAGGCAGAGGCCATACTGCTTGCCGGGGCCGTCGCCCTTGGTCATCGCGGTGGCGGCGGCCTTCCACTCGTCCCAGGTCTTGATGGCGGCCGGGTCAACCCCTGCCTCGCTTGCCAGGTCGTTATTAACGAAGACGACCAGCGGGTTGAAGTCCTTCGGCAGGCCGTAGGTCACGCCGTCCTGCTGGTAGAGGGCGATCGTGGGCTCGAAGTAGTCGGCGGCGGTAACGCCTTTGGCGGCCATGGCCTCGTCCAGGGCCAGCAGCAGGCCGTTGGGGGCGAAGGCGCCCATCAGCTCGCCGTCGAGCAGGAAGACATCGGGGGCGGTGCCGGCGGCGAAGGCGGACTTCATCTGGGTCTGGTAATCGGCCAGCGGCTCGAAGGTGAGCGTCACGCCGGGGCAGGCTTCCTGGAAGCGCTTCGCACCGTCGATGTAGAGCTGCTGCTCGGAGGGGTTGCCGGCGGCCTGGAAGCGCAGCGTAGCGTTGGGCTCAACCTCCATGCCGTAGCAGGCGCCAGCGCCACCGGCGACAGGGGCGGCGGTAGCAGCGTCGGCGGGCATGGCGGTAGCAGCGTCGGCGCCAGGGGCGGCGGCGGTCGCATCGGCGACGGGCGCCGTGGTGGAGGTAGTCTGAGTGTTGCCGGCGCCGCAGGCGGCGAGCAGCGGCACGAGCAGGGCCAGGCTCAGGGTCAGTGCGATCAGTCGCTTGAGTGTCATTACGGAGGTCTCCTTTGGTTGGCTTCAACTTTGAATCTAGGGGCGCCGTGGTTGGTGAGACTCTACCTCCTCTCGTCGAGTGTGCCGCTGAAGCTCGTCGCCGGGGCAACGCTATGAGCAGCGCCGGCGTATCGGACAGTGAGCGCTTGTGGTCCGGCCACATGGTCCAACTGAAGCGCCCGCGATGAGATCGTAAGGGTGAGCCGATGCGCGCCTACCCGCAGGTCGCGCAGGGTGATCGGCGCGTGGCCCGCAGGGATGCCGGGCACAATCGTGAGCGTGTGGGCTGGTGCGTCGGGCTGGAGCCCCAGCAACCCCTCGCAGATCGCCTGCAAGTACAGGCCCGCGCTCCAAAGCTGCACAAAGCAGAGGCCCTCGGGGATCAGCTCTTTGAAGCTGCCCAGCGTGCCGTGGCGCGCGGTAAGCGCGATGTTGCCCGCAAGCTCCAGGCCGCGCTCCGCGTGCCCCTGCCGAAAGGCGGCCAGCGCCATCAGGCCCGTGGGCAGCGTCCAGACAGACTCCTCGCGCCCACGGGTATGCACCAGGCCCCAGCGGTTCACGAACTCGGCCTCGAGCCGCGCCATCACGCGGGCGGCCCGCTCCGGCGCCGCCAGCCCAAGCTGCACAGGCAGCACCGCCGTCCAGTGGCCGTCGAGCTGGAGCTGCCCATCGGTGTGCATGGAGTCGGCGTAGAGCCCCTCCTGATCCAGCCACCAATCCTGCTCGAAGGCGCGGTTCACAGCGTCGGCGTGGGCGGCGTAGGCCGCCGCATCGGGCTCGCCGAGCGCCGTTGCGAGGTTGGCGAGGGCGCGCAGGCTAGCGATCAGGTAGCAGGCGCTATCGAGCTTACGCGCGCCCATGCCGGGGCGCTCCACGATGCCGTCGCCAATCGGGTAGCGCGGGTCGAGCCCGCCCATCGCTGGCACATAGGCCGTTACGCCCTCGCGGCAGAGCGGGAAGAGCCGCCGCGCAAGCTCCATGTCACCGGTCCAGCGCAGGTAATCCCACACGCCGATAGTAAACTGCGGCGTCTCCTGAATATTGCCGGGGTTGAAGACCCGACCGTTCGTCGTCACCTCGTGGGGCACGCGGCCGCAGGCGCGCTCGGCATAGGCGGCTAGCGCCAGCAGAGCGCTGCGCGCGGTGGGCGCAAAGCCGCCGGCCACCGCGCCGGGCACCGTGTAAGTGGTGTCGCAGCCAAAGAGCTGCGGGTACTCGGGCAGGCCGGCCAGGAAGTACGGGCCGGTGGCGGGGTAGTCGGCCTCCAGGATGCGCAGGTTGGCCTGCGCCAGCGCGAAATCGCGGCGCAGGGCGGCGTCCTCGCAGGCCAGGGCGGGTAGGCCATCGAGCAGATCCGCGCCGTCATCGGCAAAGGCGGCGTCGATCATGTCGATGGATCTGCGCCAGAGCGCAGCTGCCTCAGGCGCACCACCCGTCTGGCTCACGCAGAGTAGCAGCGTCCAAACGCGGCTTGCGCCGGGCTCCAGAGTAAACCCGTAGCGTAGGGCTGCTGCGGCGCCGCCCTCGTGCGCTGTCACCGTGTCGGCGTCGGGGGGGACGGCGGCGCCAAGCGCGATGCCCCAGCCAGGCTGGGCCGCGTCGTGGCCGAGTAGCAAGGCGTTGGCGAGCGCGTAGCTGCCGCCGCCCGCGTCCAGCCCGCCAAACCAGCAGCCAAGAAACTTCAGGTGGGCAGTGAGCTCCAGGCTGCCGCTCAGCGTGACGGAGCCTTCGTTGGCCAGGGTGATCTGGCTGGCATAGGCGCGGGCGGCGGGCAGCACGCGGTCGCGGCGGGTAAGCCGCAGCGGGCTAGCCTGCCACTCCCAGCCGATCTCGTGCGGGCACTCGGTGAACGTGCCGTCGGTGAGGGCGATGGGCGCGTCGGCGCTATCGTGCAGGGCGAGCGTAAAGCCGTCGGCCACCTTAACGGGGTGCGCCCAGATGCCGCCCATCTCGCCGATCAGGTGCTCGACGCCGATCGGCGCGATCCGACCGGAGCCGTGGCCGATGGCGTACAAGTGCGGGCCGGCAAGGATAAAGGGCGCCTCGATAGCGGCGGGCCCCTCGGCGGTGAGCGTGTGCTCACCAAAGCGAAACTGGCGGCGAACAACAGTCATTGTGCTTTCCACATCCCACTCGAATTGCGCACAACAAGCTCAGGGGTGATCAGGGTCTGGCGGGGTGTGGTGGGGTCGCCCTCAATCACGCCGATCAACGTATCGATAAGCTGGTCGCAGATCTGGTCGAAGGGCTGGCGCACCGTCGTAAGGGCAGGGCGCGTATGGGCAGCCAGCGGCAGATCATCGAAGCCGACCAGCGCAAAATCATGTCCAGGGCGCCGACCGGCGTCCTCAAGGGCACGCATGGCAGAGATTGCAAGTAGGTCGGAGGCAGCGGCAAGGGCAGTTGGTGGGTTGGGCAACAGCAAGAGGCGTGCCACAGCGGCGCGCGTTTCCTGCTCGGCGCTCAGATCGTTCACCACCAGGGCAGGGTCCACGGCGAGACCGGCGGCGACAAGCGCCTGGAGGTAGCCATCGAGGCGGTGCTGGGCGAAGGTGTAGGCCAGAGGCATGCCAAGGAAAGCAATCCGGCGATGGCCCGCTGCGAGCAGGTGGCCCACGGCGGCGAAAGTACCGGCCTGGCTGTCGAGGTCGACGTAGGGATAGTCGAGCGGGCAGGCGGTACGGCCAAAGGTGACGAAGGGCAGCTCCTCGGCGGCGAGGTAGGCCACGCGCTCGTCGACTGCGCGGGTATCGGCAAGAATCAGGCCATCGGCGCGGTGGCCGCGGATCAGCTGGGCGAACTGCGCACGGTAGTCGGCGTCGCCGCGCAGGGGGCGGATCAGCAGATCGAGATCGTGGCGGGCCGAGCTGCGGGCGAGCACGGCGATAAAATCCTTGAACTGCATATCGCCGGCGGGCTGGTCGCCTACCTCGGGCATGAAGGCGATCACGCCGCTGCGCTGGCCCTGGAAGCGGCGGGCGAGCGCGCTGGGCTGGTAGCTGAGGTCGGAGGCAGCGGCGAGCACGCGCTCGCGCGTGGCGGCGCTCACGTCGGCGGCGCCATTCAGCGCGCGCGACGCGGTGCCGACGCCCACGCCTGCGCGGCGCGCAATGTCGATAATAGTTGTCTTTGCCATAGCTGCCTCGCTGCGGCGGAAACGTTTCCAGGGATGGCCGGAGTATAAGTGGAAACGTTTCCGTTGTCAAGCGGGTGGTTTTTTATGGCTGTGGGGGGGGGGGCAGCCACGGACTCAAGCGGGCGACACTATGAGCCTACCGTGGCGATCTTGGTACGGACGCTGGCTACGGCACAGCGGCGACGATCGGCCCCGGCGAGGCTCGGCCCGCGCGCTACCGGCTGATGTAGAGCCGGGTGCGGGCGGGCGCCTGCACGGTGGTGAGCTGGCGCTCCAGGCCGGCCCGCTCCTCGCGCACCTGGAGATCGTAGTTGCGGGTGGTGTAGACGATGTTGCTGTAGAGCAGCGCGGCCTGCGCGCCCCCGCTGAGCCGGAAGGCGATCTCGCCCGGTTCCATCAGCTCCTCGGCGGGGTAGATCAGCCCGCCAAGGTACTCGCTGCGCCCGCCGTTGCGGGTGTCGATCACCGTCTGGCGGCCCTCGGTCTTCATCCCCAGGATCCAGAGCGCGCCCCCATCATTGACGATCTTGGTGCCGTCGCGGCGCTCGTTGTTGATCTGGCGACCCCAGAAGCGCTGGCCGGGCTGGATCACGAAGCCGTCGAGCTGGGCGTCCTCGGCGTAGAGGTCGCCGGCCCCTGGCTGCGAGATGTAGGTGAACTGGCCGTACTTCAACACCAGCGGCCGCCGACCGCGATGCTCGACCCGCACGCCGTAGCCGAACTGCTCAATGATCAGCGGCTCCGCGCTGTCGCCCTCGACCACAAAGCGCACCCCGCCGCCGCCCCGCCCACCACCGTTGATCACCCCCATAAAGCCGACGATCCGCCGCACGCTCGCCGGCACGGTCACCACTAGCTCGTCGTAGGCAATCCGCACGCCGGCCGGGAAGGCGACCGTCGCCTTGCCCGAGTTCAGCAGCCCCTGGAGCTCGCCCGAGAGCTGGCAGCCGACATAGCCGTTGCAGCTCACCAGCGCCCAGCGGCTCAGGTCGGGATCCTGGAAGCTGGGTGTGTTGCGCACTGGGAGCCGCAGTAGCTCGGCGCGCGCGCCAGGGGTGAAGAGGCTGTAGACGGTCGGGCTGGAGTAGTACTCGTCGGCGCGTAGCCCGCCGCCCGCCGTCCCGTCGTCGCGCAGGAGGGCGGCGTAGCCGGTGGCGGTGACGTTGCGTAAGTAGAGGATGTTGCCCGCGGCGCTGCTCAGCTCGATCGCGCTGCGGGCCGGGTCGCCGCCGGTCAGGCGCGCGTCGAGTAGCGTAACCAGCCCGTGCTCGCCGACGTTGACGATCGCGGGCGCGCGGCTGTCGCTGTAGAGCCCGCGGATCGCCAGCACGGCGCCGGCGTTGCTGATCCCTGCCAGGCGCTGGCCCACGAGGACCAGGTTTTCGTACGTCTGGCTGTACTCGATAAACTGGGTGCGGATCCCGTAGTCGAAGCCTTCGATCCGCACCCGCGAGAACATGTTCGGGCCCGGCCACTTGCGCATCAGCTCCAGGCCGGCCACGCCGCGCCCATCCTCGCTGCGGAGCAGCACGTTGCGCACCGCGCCGGAGTTGTTGGCGATGTAGTCGAGGCCGATCGCGCCGGGGTTGTCCGGCCCGACACTAACCGCCAGATCCCAGATGTTCTGGCGAAACGACATGTTGCCGCTCTCAGTGCGGATCACCGGCCTGGGGCTGGCCGGGTTGCCGAAGCCGGGTGTGGCGGGCGCAAGCCTGATGATCGTCGCCCCAGGGCCCTGGCCTTGGAGCGTGAGGCAGCAGCCGACCCAGCTGAGGGTGTCGCGCACGAGGTAAGTGCCCGCGGGGAAGTAGAGGGCCCGGGGCCGGCCGTTGTACTGGTCGGGCACGGGGTAGAGCGGGCGGCCGTCGCCGTCGACCCGCTCGTCGTCCAGGGCACGCTGGATGGCGGCGGTGTCGTCCGTCACGCCGTCTCCCATGGCGCCGTAGCGCTTTACATCCAGCATAAAGCCGTCGGGGAAGCTGATGGGTCCGGGGGTCAGCACCGCCTGAGGGTCGGCCAGGGCCAGGGGCGGCTCGTCCTGCGGCCCGGCCCCCAGCCCGGCGCCGCCCCGCACCAGGGGCAGGTAGACGCGCCCGTCGGCCGCAGGTCGGGCGGGCATGGCGGGGAGGGCGCTCAGCAAGACGGCCAGGGCAATGATTGCGGGAAGTCGGCTCATGGGCCACGCTCCAGAAAGACGGCCTTGTTGGGGCCGAGCAGCAGGTAGAGCACGCCGGCCCCGGCGTCGTAGTAGTAGCGCTCGCCGTCGGCACTGACGAGCTCGGCCAGGCTCGCCGCCGCCGCAAGCCGGCTTACGCGCAGGTCTGCCCGCGCCGGATCCCAGCCGCAGGTGTAGCAGCTGTCGGAGATGCTCCGCCAGACCACGAAGTTGCCGCTCGGCGCGGGCAGGCTCACCTGGACGAGGCTGGCCGGGTCGGAGGAGATGCGGTTCTCCTTGCGCGCCTTGCTCAGAAACAGGTGTAGCTGCGGCAGTGCGTCGAGCCCCTTGTCGAGGCTGTAGCTGCGCCCTGGGATGGTCACGGCGAAGCCGGGGAAGAAGGTCGAGCGCTGCTGGTTGCCGTCCAGATCGCGCTGGATCAGCAGCTCGGGGGCGAGCCCCAGGTCGCGCTTGAGGAACAGATACTGGTAGTCGATCAGCCGCGGACAGAGCGTAGCGCCGTCGGCGCGGGTGGTGCAGCCGTCGGCCGAGGTGTGCATAATCGGATCGCTCACGATCATGGTAGGCCGGCCGGCGCCGCTGAAGGAGCCGTCAGTATCGTCAATCACCGTGTCGCCTGGGCAGAAGTCGGGCCGGGCGTTCACCCAGCGCACCGCCGTGGCCTGGAAGCGCACGCTCTCGTTACGGCAGGCGACCGTGCTCACGGCCGCGGCGTCATCGACGAAGTTGACAAAGGTCACGTCGCGCATGCTGGCCGCGTTGTTGTAGACCCGCAGCCCGGCGCCGCCCCAGCGCTCGGCCCAGACCGGCCCGATCGTTTCGTCATTGGCCGTGCGCCCGATGATGGTGGAGGCGCTGACCTGCGAGTCGCCGGTGGCGGCGATCTCGTTGTCGGCAAAGATCGTGGCGTCCACATAGGCCGGGTTGTCATTGTCGGGCCAGAAGCCGATTGTGTTCTTGTAGAGGTGCAGGCCGGAGAATTTCAGACGGCCGTAGTCGAGGCGCTGGCCCTGGAGCCAGACCCCGGCGCCGCCCGAGCCGCCATGGGAGTGGGCCGTGTTCCCGCTGAAGCTCAGGCGGAAGGTCGGGTCGGCGACCGGGTCGTCGAACCAGAAGCCGCCGAAGGCGCCGCCAGCGGCGACATTGCCGCTGAAGACGTTGGTCGAGCCCTTGATCCAGAAGGCCGCGGCCTTATCGTCGCCCTGGGTGCGCAGGGTGGGGTGGGTGAGCTGCACAGGCCGTGGCAGGATGGCGAGGTTGCGCTCGAAGGTATTGTTCATCTCGGCGCCGGTCTCCACCACGTAGGCGTGGCCGGGCGGGTTGTAGACGACGTTGTCGGCCACGCGCACGTTCGAGGTGCCGTGGACGACGATGCCGCGCTGAATGGCGCTGTGCACTACCGAGCCGCTGATGTAGTCGCCGGCGGAGTTGCCGTCGAGATGCCAGTGGAAGGGGTAGCGGCCGAGCCGGTTGCGCTGGCCCATCAGGCGCAGCTCCACGCCCTGGATCTTTGCCGATGAGCGCAGGGCGGGGTCGCTCTCGATCCGGCTGGAGTCGGCGCCCATAATCATAATGTGGCCGCCGAAACCCGTCGCGGCGGAGCCCGGGTCGCCCTGGATGACGACGTTGCGGCTAAGCAGGCCGACCTCGGCCCGCTGGTCGCTCCGGACGCGCCCGTCGTCGAAGCTCTGGACCGTGCCCCAGTGCCGGTGTTGGAGCGGGCGGTCGAGAGTCAGGGCGGCGCCGCTGACGGCGGTGATGGTGCGCTCCTCGGCCTCGGTCGGGTCGAGGGCGGTAGAGGCGATCACGATCCGCTCGCCGACGCGCCAGCCGGTGGGCTCGGCCAGGGTGATCGTGCCGGCGCCGGGGGGCGCGGTGGCGCTGAGGCGGCTCCAGCTTATGCGGCGCTCACCGAAGATCTCCAGCTTGCCACCCATCATCACGCCGATGGTCTTGGCGCCCATACCCATCACACTCTCGTCGGAGGGCTGACCGGTGAGGGTGATCGTCGCGTAGTTAGTGAACGGAAGCTCGGGGGCGCCGATCTGGAGCACGCCGGGGCCGTGGACCATTACCCAGTCGGCGCGCAGCTCGAGGTCGCGGCGGTCGAAGACCAGACCTCCGCTGATCAGCAGGCTCTTGAGCGGGGGCGGGCTGACGTCGAGCAGAATGATCATTCCGGCGGGGATGCTCACCGCCTCGTCGGCGGCGGGGAGGCGCCCGGCCGGCCAAGTGGTAGGGTCGGACCAGCGCTGGGTTGGGATGAGGGGCGTGAAGCCGGCGGGGCTGGTGCCGGCGATGATTGGCAGGTAGATGCGCTGCTGGCTCTGGGCGAGCGAGCCGAAGGCCCAGAGCAGGGGCAGCAGCGGGGTGAGTGCGAGCACGATCAGGCGCCGGCGTGACCTGGGCATCAAGTTCTCCTGCTAGCCGTCAGCACTGGGGTCGGCGGCAGAATAAGTATACATCTGGTTAAGAAACTACGACCAGAGCCCGTAGGATGACAATCCTGTCAGGGGGTAGTCTTTTCTGGCCCTGGGGCTGCGCCACCGGCAGGGCGTAGAATCATGGTAGACTTAGCGGCGTAGCTCGCCTGTAGCCAGGGAGTTGGCCAATGCCCGAGATTAGCGACCTCCGCGACGCCTTTACCAGCCGCTTTGGCACTCACCCGCGCCTTATCGTCCGGGCGCCTGGCCGCGTCAACCTGATCGGCGAGCACACCGACTACAACGAGGGCTTTGTGCTCCCCATCGCTATCGACAGGGCCACCTTCGTGGCGGGGCGAGCCCGCGCCGACCAGACGCTGCGTGTCTACAGCGAGAACTTTGGCGAGGAAGATAGCTTCAACCTCGCCACCATCGAGCGCAGCAGCACCCACCCCTGGAGCAACTATGTGCGCGGTGTGGTCAAGGGCCTGCTCGCCCGCGACCTGCCAATTGTCGGCGCGGACCTGCTGATCGAGAGCGATGTGCCCCTCGGCGCCGGCCTCTCCTCCTCCGCGTCGCTCGAAGTGGCCGTGGGCTACGCCATGCAGCTGCTCAACAACGTCAACCTGCTCGGCGAGGAGTTGGCCTTGCTGGCCCAGGGCGCCGAGAACAGCTTTGTGGGCATGCAGTGCGGGATCATGGATCAGTTTATGGCGGCCCTCGGCCGCGCCGGCCACGCCCTGCTGCTGGACTGCCGCGACCTGAGCTATCAGCTTATTCCTATCCCGCCCGACGTGCGCGTGGTGGTCTGCGACAGTGGCGTGCGCCACTCCCTGGTTGGCTCGGAGTACAACGAGCGCCGCGCCGCCTGCCACGAGGCCGTGCGCCTGCTAAAGGCCCGCCTGCCGAAGATCAGCGCCCTGCGCGACGTGAGCCCCGAGCAGCTTCAGGCCAACGCCGACCTGCTGCCCCCCGCGATCTTGCCGCGCGCGCGCCACGTCGTCACGGAGATCCGCCGCACCTTGCAGGCCGCCGAGGCCCTTGAGCACGGCGAGCTGGCCGCGTTCGGCGCCCTGATGGACGCCTCGCACGCCAGCCTGCGCGACGACTACGAGGTGAGCGTGCCCGAGATCGACGCCCTGGTGGAGCTGGCGCAGGCGCTGCCAGGCTGCGACGGCGCGCGCATCACCGGCGGCGGCTTCGGCGGCAGCACTGTAAGCCTGGTGCAGGTTAGCGCCGTGGAGCAGTTCGCCACACAGCTGGCCGCCGGCTACAAAGCCCGCGTTGGCCGCGAGGCCCGCGTGCTGATCTGCACTCCCTCCGAGGGCGTGAGCCGCGCAGCGGCATATTAGCAGGAGCAGACGGTGGCCTGTGGACGGTGGACGGTGGCCCGCACAACTGCTCCACGCGCTTTTCTCTCCGGTATCGTCTACCGTCCACCGTCTACCGTCCAACCTTCGAGGTGACCATTGGTTGAGAATGAGCTGCGGCGACGGCTTGAGCTTGGCACGCCGCTCTCACGCGTGGTAATCCCAATCGCCCTCGGCCTCACGCGCCGCGTGCTGCTGCGCGCTGGCGCCACAAGCGAGGAGCGCCGCCTGGCCGATGTGCTCACGCATTACTACCACCGCGTTGGGCGGCCCGGCAGCGATCCTGCCACGCCCGTGGTGCTGATCCACGGCATCGCCGACAGCGCCCTCACCTGGGCCTTCACCATCGGCGGCATGGCCCGCATTGGGCCTGTGTACGCGCTAGATTTACCGGGCTTCGGCCAGAGTGGCAGCCCGGCGGGCAAGCGCTTTGCCAGCATCGCCGAGCAAACCGCCGTGGTCGCCGCCATGCTGCGCGAGGTTGTCGGTCGCCCTGCCATCCTGGTGGGCAACTCGATGGGCGGCTGGGTCGCGGCGCGCCTCGCCCTGGAAGCGCCCGAGCTCACACGCGGGATTGTGCTGCTCGACCCCGGTGGCGCCCTGCTGGAGGGCCGCGCCTCGTGGGAGCCCTTCGTAAACACGGTGGCCGTACCCGACCTGCGCGCGGTGCGCGCCATCTACCGCCAGATGTTCGGGCGCGTGCCGCTGCCGCTCTATCTCGCACAGCACAGCTTTCAGGCGCTCTTCCTGCGCGAGAGCGTGCGCGAGTTTGTGCGCGCCTCTGTGGAGGCCGCCGATCTTGATGACATCACGGCCTCTGGCTTCTTCGCCCCCGCCGACCTGCGCCGCATCAGCGTGCCCACCACCCTGATCTGGGGCGAGCGCGACACATTTCTGCCACCAGGCTCGTTCGAGTTCTTCCGCGACAACCTGCCCGGCGCCCAGATCCGCGTGCTCAAAGGCTGCGGCCACCTCCCCCAGCGCGAGGCCCCCCGCGCCGTGGTGCGCCTCGTGAGCCAGTTCGCGGAGCGCGTGCGGCATGTGAAATAGCCGATAGACAGTAGACGGTAGACGGTAGACGGTAGACGGTGAGAACGAGCCCGGCGACGAGCTAGAGACGAGCCTTGTTCGGTCATCGTCCACCGTCCATCGTCCACCGTCCACCGTCCATCGTCCCCTGTCCCCTACTCCAAAGGAGTATCAATGTCTGCACCTACAGAGGCCCACACCCTGCCCAATGGCATGCTCGTGCTTACCCGCGAGGTTCACAGCGCGCCCGTGGCCACCAGCTGGATCTGGTACCGCGTGGGCAGCCGCAACGAGCCGAGCGGCCAGACCGGCATCTCGCACTGGGTTGAGCATATGCTCTTCAAAGGCACGCCGAGCATCCCAAAGGGTGATTTCGACCGCCTGATCGCCCGTAACGGCGGCACCTTCAACGGCTTTACCTGGGTGGATTATACCGCCTACTACGAGACGCTGCCCGCCGACCGGATCGAGCTCGGCCTGAAGATCGAGGCTGATCGCATGATCAATACCATCTTCGAGCCCGCCGAGGTCGATAGCGAGCGCACGGTGATTATCTCCGAGCTCGACGGCTACGCCAACTACCCCGAGACCTGGCTCGACGAGGCCGTCAAGGCGAGTGCGTTCACGGCGCATCCCTACCACCACCCCGTGATCGGCTACAAAAGCGACCTGCTCGCCATGACCCGCGACGAGCTTTACACGTACTACCAGACCTTCTACATGCCGAATAACGCCGTGCTCGTGCTGGTGGGGGATTTCCGCACCGACGCGCTGCTGAAGCAGGTGGAGGCGCTCTTCGCCGAGCTGCCGCGCGGCCCCGCGCTGCCGCAGCTGCGCGCCGTCGAGCCAGAGCCGCAGGGCGAGCGCCGCGTGACGATCAGGCGCCCCGGCCCCGCCGAGTATCTTCAGATCGCCTACCTCGCCCCCGACTGTCGCAGCCCCGACTTCGCCCCCATGGCCGTGCTCGACGCCGTGCTCAGCGGCGCCAAGGCGCTCAGCTTTATGGGCGGTGGCACTCAGACCAACCGCAGCGCCCGCATCTACAAGGCCCTCGTGGAGAGCGAGCTGGCCGCCTCGGCCTGGAGTAGCTTCACCCCCAGCCGCGACCCGTTCCTGCTAGAGCTGAGCGCCACGGTGCGCGAGGATAAGGCCGCCGCTGTTGTCGAGGCCGCCCTGATTGGCGAGATCACGCGCATCCAGCAGGACGGTGTGGACGCGCACGAGCTGGCCAAGGTGCTTAAGCAGGTGCGCGCCCAGGTGGCCTACAGCGGCGAGAGTGTGACCAACCAGGCCATGCAGCTCGGCATGTGGGAGGTACTCGACAGCTATCGCCGCGTGGACACGCTGCTGGATGAGTTGAGCGCGGTGAGCGCCGAGGATGTGCGCCGCGTGGCCCAGCAGTATCTTACCGAGCGCCGCCGCGTGGTGGGCCATTTCATCCCGACAGGCGAGGAGGGCGAGCTATGAGCAACCAGCAGAGCGGGATCGCCGGCGCCACGCGCCACGTGCTGCCAAACGGCATGGTCGCCCTGATCCAGCGCAACCCCAGCACGCCCACGGTGAGCGTGCGCGGCGAGCTGCGGGTTGGCGCGGTGGGCGAGCCGACCGAGCAGAGCGGCCTGGCTGTGTTCACCGGCGCGGCCCTGATCCGCGGCGCCGGCGAACGTAGCTTCCAGATGATCGTGGAAGAGACCGAGGAGCGCGGCTGTAGCGTGAGCGCGGGCGGCGGGCTGCACAGCTCGGGCTTCGGCGGCAAGGCGCTGGTAGAGGATCTACCGCTGGTGCTCGAGATCCTCGCCGACATGCTGATCCGCCCCACCTTCCCCGCCCAGGAGGTAGAGCGGCTGCGCGGCCAGTTCCTCATGGGCCTGCGCGAGAGCGAGCAGGAGACCGGCACGCAGGCCAGCCGCGCCGCCCGCGCGCTGCTCTACCCGCCAGATCACCCCTACAGCCGCATCTCTAGCGGCACCCTCGCCACGGTGCAGGCGATCACTCGCGAGGATCTCGCACGCTTCCACGCCCGCTACCATCCGGCGGGCGGCGCCGTGGCGATTGTGGGCGACGTGGAGCCCGCCGCCGTGATCGCCGAGCTAGAGGCGCGCCTGGGAAGCTGGGCGCCCGCCGCCACGCCGCCCGACAGCACGCCGCCCGCCGCGCCTCCAGCGCTGGAGGGCATCAGCCGCAAAGATATTCCCATGCCGGGCAAGGTGCAATCCGATGTGATCTGGGCCGTCCACGGGCTGCGCCGCGCCGACCCGGACTACTACCCGGTGATGCTGGCGAACATGGTGCTTGGCCAGCTTGGCATGGGCGGGCGGCTCGGCGAAAATGTGCGCGAGCGCCAGGGCATGGCCTACTACTGCTACAGCGGCCTAGAGGCCGACATCGGCGCGGGCCCGTGGTCGGCTGTAGCGGGCGTAAGCCCCGAGAACGTGGAGCGGGCCATCGCGGCGATCCTGCACGAAGTGGAGCGCTTCGTCGCCGACGGCCCAACCGAGCAGGAGCTCGCCGACGCCCGCGCCTTCCTCACCGGCAGCCTGGTGCTGGGCCTGGAGACCAACGACGGCATGGCGGGCACGCTGCTAGGGATCGAGCGCCACGGCCTGGGACTCGACTACATCGACCGCTACCCGGCGATCATCAACGCGGTGAGCCACGCGCAGATCGTGGCGGCGGCGCGGCGCTACCTCTCCACCGAGCGCTATGTGCTGGCGGTGGCGGGGCCGACGGCTACGTACGTGCGCTGCCGCCCCGACTATACGTAGCGTCACCGAAAGAAATCGACCCAGCGGATCGTGAGCTCAGGCGGCGCGGCGGTGATCGGGTCAGGGGGCAGCGAGATCGTGAAATGCCCGTCGTCCAGGGGGAACAGCTGCTCAGCGCTCACCTAGGAAGTTTTATAGCAGCGTTGCTTCACATTGCATGCTCTGAAGCAGTGCACAAACCTCGTCGGAGAATCGCGGACGCAGAATCGCCTACTCGCTGCCAATATACCTGCTATCGAGTATAGTTGCTCGTTCCCAGCATCCGCTGCTCGCTCCGCAGCAGATGACCGTGCGACCCATGCAAAACAGCAGCCAGGTGGCTGCTGTACTATAATGCGCGGTATTACGATCCTGGCATCGGTCGCTTTATCTCAGCCGATACCGTGGTGCCGGGCAACGCCTCGGGCGGGATGGACGGTGTGGCCGTCAAGCCGCTCACCGTCGGCTTCCACGAGACGCAGTTTCTTGGCAAGCTCAATCAGGAGAACCAGTTCGCCTTCTGGTTCCAGCTGAGTGATGAGGAGCGCGAGCAGGCTGGTAGCTCGTGGGGACCGAGTAATCCGCAAGCGCTCAATCGCTACAGCTATGTTCAGAACAACCCACTCAAGTACACTGATCCAACAGGTCATTGGACCGTAGCGGTGAACTTTGGTGGAGCATTCTTTGGAGCAGTAGGAGGACGTGGCGGTTTTAGTATTGCCTTTGATGATCAAGGTAACTTTGCGATCCTTGGAGGTGGTGGTGGCGGGCTATATTCTGCAGTTGGGGCCGGTAGTGGACTATCTGTGACAGTCACAAATGCACCAACAGTGGATAAACTCGCTGGTTTCTCGGTACAAATTGGTGGGCAGGTAGGTGAAGGCCCCGCGATTAATGGCGAACTAACATTCTTCACTGATGGGGAAAACATCTATGTCGGTGGAACGCTTGGTGGAGCAGTGGCCTTCCATGGTCCTTGGCCTGGAGAACTTCACGGCACGGTTGAGTATGACTGGCTCTTAGCCCAAGGAAGATATGCTCCTCCGAGACCACGAAATGGGAATAGTTCCGGAAACCGTAACACGAGTTCTACAACTCCACCTGGAACTCGCCAACGTGGGCCGCAGTAAGTTAGCGCTCTCCACCTCTCAAGACTTCTTAGAGCCTCTCTCATTGGGGCAATACCCCAATGAGAGAGGTGGGTGACACGCTAAACGACAAGCTGTCCAACACCAGTCAAGGCCCTATCAATTGAGAGGCAAGAAATGATTGTCAATTGGCCAGCTTCGATTATTGCCCTCGTCATCGCCAGTACGTACGGTGTTGTTTCGGTTTTTTCGCCCATTACAATTCTAGGAATAATGGCGAGATGGACTAGTTACGCGTCTGAACGAAGCGGCAAAGCTTTGCCCTCCAACACAAAACGTCAAGTCGAATCTATTAAAGATAATCCTGCTGAATATAAAGAAATCAAACCCCTCTCAATAGCAATAATCCGTGCAACTGGATTGTTTTGTCTTCTAATCGCGGCACTACTGGCTGTGATGATGATAAACGTATCCTCTCCATAATCGCTGGAACTACGAGTGACAGCTCGTCCAAGGTCTGGTAGACTCCCTCTCATGCAGCTCCCCGACATCAACCTCGACACCATCTCCGACCCCGCAACATGCGAGGTTGTTCGGCAGTTGCTCAACAGCATCGAGGCACAGGCTGCGGAAATTGCCACCCTGCGCGCTGAGAACCAGCAGTTGCGCGATGAGAACGCGCGGCTCAAGGGCGGCTCAACGAAACCGACCATCAAGCCGTCAGTGCCGCCGCCTGCCGACCACTCCTCAGAAGCTGAGCGCCAGACGCGCACTCCCCGTGGCAAGCCCAAGAAAAACGCCACGCTGACGGTGACCCGCGAAGAGCGCTGCGTCGTCGACCCCGCGACCCTCCCACCAGGTGCCCGCTTCAACGGCACGCGCGAGACCATCGCCCAAAACCTGATCTTCCAGGTCGAGGTGATCCGCTTCCTGCGTGAGGAATGGTTCGTCCCCGCAACCAATACGACGATCCTGGCGCCGCTGCCACCCGGCTACCACGGCGGCTTTTCTCCCACCATCCAGACCCTCATCCCGGCCCTTGGTCACGACACCACCAATGTGAGCCAGCCGGCCTTGCTGCACTTCCTGCGCACCGTGGGCATTTCGATAGGTGTCGGTACGGTCGCGCGACTGCTCGCCGACTCGACGGGTCGCTGGGCCGAAGAGGCCGAGGCAATCCACCAGGCCGGCCTTGCCCGTGGCGCGTGGGTCGCCACCGACCAGACCTCGACCCGTGTAGACGGGCAGAATGAGGTCTGCCACGTGGTGGGCAACGCGCGGTTCAGCAGCTACCACACCCGGCCCGGCGGCACGCGCCAGGATGTACTGGCCGTGCTGTGGGGGCAGGAGCTGCGCTTCCGGCTCAACGCTGAGGCGCTCGCGTGGCTGGAGCAGCGCAGCCTGCCAGCTCCGTTGTGCACGCGCCTGATACTGGCGCTGCCGTGGGAGCGTGACCTTTCGGCCGCTGAGCTTGGCGAGCAGCTACGCAGCGCAGGTATCACGCTGGGCCGCCAGCACCTCCAGCAGGTTGGCGATGCGCTGGCGGTGGCGGCCTACCACGCCCAGACAAGTGTTCCGATTGTGGCGTGGCTGCTGAGCGACGATGCCACGGTGTATGACCATCTGAGCGGCGGCCACGGGCTGTGCTGGGTGCACGATTGGCGGCACTATGCGAAGCTGCGGCCGGTGATGGCGGGTCATCTGCGCGCGTTGCAGGCGTATCGCACGGAGTATTGGGCGCTGTACCGGGCGCTGCTGGCGTATCGAGCCGCACCAACCGCAGCGGAGCGGGCACGCTTGAGCGCGGCATTCGACACGCTCATCCAGCGCGAGACGGGCTACGACGCGCTGGATGAGCGTATCCGCAAAACCGCCGACAAGCGCAAGCAGTTGTTGGCGGTGCTCGAACTGCCGGAGCTACCGCTGCATAACAACGACATGGAACTGGCTGCGCGCCGGCGGGTGCGCAAACGGGACGTACGCTTTGGGCCGCAGTCGCGGGCGGGTGCGCGTGCCTGGGATACGTTCCAGACCATCGCGGCCACGGCTGCGAAGCTCGGCGTGGGGCTGTTCCACTACCTGCGTGACCGATTGGTCAGCCCCGAGACCACGCCATCGTATACTGGACCCCATGAACAGCACACGAGGTCT
>Ga0105045_10002004_pt1 | contig 16969 bp, 15 predicted proteins | sample MAT02_FD_78089 | JGI IMG/M metagenome (GOLD analysis project Ga0105045, IMG submission 78089) | Freshwater microbial communities from Lake Fryxell liftoff mats and glacier meltwater in Antarctica - MAT-02 (megahit assembly) | ecosystem: Environmental > Aquatic > Freshwater > Ice > Liftoff... | reverse complement strand
CAACAATGAACGTGACCCTCAGAATGCATCTCACCTCGCTCGCCGCGCTGCTCGCGGGCTGTCCTGCGTACCCCGTGATCCCCGAGGCCGCGGAGTCGGGGTCGGGCTCCTCGTCGACCGGCGACGCCGATCCGCCGGGCGGCGTCCCGACCGGGACGGACACGGACGACGTGCCAGGTCCGGACACGACCGAACTCACGAGCACCGGGGCTAGCAGCGGCAGCGTGGGCGTCGTGGTCTGCGGCGACGGGGTCGTCGACCCGGGCGAGGGCTGCGACGACGGCGCGGGCAACGGTCCCAACGCGGTGTGCACAAACGGGTGCCAGCTCAACGTGTGCGGCGACGGCGACGTGCATGCCGGCGTCGAGGCCTGCGACGAGGGCGCCGACAACATCGACACTGGCTATTGCCGGTCGAACTGTCAGCTCGGGGTGTGCGGCGATGGTTATGTGTTCGCGGCGCTGGAGGCGTGCGACGCGGGCGAGGCCAATGGGCCCGATTATGGCCAGTGCGACGCCAACTGCACCATTAACCGCTGCGGAGACGGTGAACTCGATGTCGGCCTCGAGGAGTGCGACGACGGCGAGCAAAACGGCTCGGACGGCGACGGCGAGGTGGCCGGCTGCGACCTCGACTGCGGATTTTTAGGTCGCCGGATCTTCCTGTCATCGCAACTTTTCACAGGGGACATGGGCACCCGGGCCGGCGCCGATCTGGCCTGCGAGACCATGGCTTACACGGCGGGCCTGCGACACAGCTACCGCTACAAGGCCCTGCTCGCCGACGCCAACGGCGCGCCCAACGAGTACATCCAGCACGACCCGCAGGACGCCCGGCCCTTCATCCTCACCACCGGCCTGGTGCTCGCCGCGAGCTACTCCGACCTCCTCGCGTCGGGGCCCGGAGACGGCGTGACGACTACCGAGCTGGGCGAGATCCTGTATGACAAGAAGGTTTGGACCAACGTCAACCCGTTCGGCGACGCCTACCTCAAGGAGTCGGCCTCGACCTGCGCCAGTTGGAACTCCGCGAATAAGCTCAACTCGGCCCGGGTCGGCTACAACGCGGTCGCGCCGGGGGACGCCGCGGCGCTGGCCGAGTGGCGATCCAAGAAGCAGTGGCTCAGTTTCTTGACCGAGCCCTGCAGCGAGTCATTTCGCATCTACTGCATTGAGGCCAGTTAGCCGCCGCGGCCCCCGTCACCGGCCGCGGGTGGCCCCGAGGACATATCAGCGCGTCCTGGGCTTGGCGGGCGTGGTGGTCTTCACCGGCGCCTTCACGGCGTCTTTTTGCGTCTCCTGGACCCCGCGCTTGGCGGCCGCGCCGGCGTTGGCGTCCTCGCGGTCGAAGCACAGGTCGCCGGTGTCCTTCTTGAGGATGTCGATCTGGTCCTTCGCGGCCTTCTGGTACTGCGGGCTGGCGCCGGACTTGGGCCGCAGCAGCGCCTCGAAGTAGGCCGTCGCGTTCTTGCATTGCCCGAGCTTGGCGAACCCGAGGCCCGAGTAATACAGCGCGTCCGAGACGATCGGGTCCTCGCTGAAGTCCTGAATGATGCGATAGAACTGACCCAGAGCGCTCTTGTAGTCGCGCTCGCTGAAGAAGGTCAGGCCGACCTGGAAGTTGGCCTGCGCGAGCTTCGGGTCGCCGGGATAACGCGAGATGAAGGTGCGCCACAACTGACGCGACAGCTTGTAGTTCTTCTTCTGGAGCTGGCGCTCCGCCTCGCTCCACAGCTCGTCCTTGCCCTCGGGGATGTTGGTCGCCTCGTTGAGCTTCTCCTCGAGCTTGGTCAGGCGCTGGTCGACCTCGGTGCGCAGCTCCTGAATCGAGTGCTGGCTCGACGAGGACACCAGCTCGGCGTTCTCGGCGGCGCCACGCAACTGCGCGACCTCCTCCTCGACGGTGTCCATGCGCGCGCCGATGCCGGCCTGGCTGCCGCGCAGCAGGGTCTCGGCCTGGTCGAGCTTGGCTTGCAGCTCGGCGAGCTTGCGGTCGGCCTCGGCCAGCTTCTCATCGAGCTGGGCGCCGCGGTCACCGCTCGACTGGTCGATCTTGGTGACGCGGGCGGCGAGGTCGTTGTGCTCGGACTTCAGCGTCAGGCAGCCCGAGGTCAGCACACCGAGCACGAGGATGGCCCCCCGGAGCGCGATGCTCTGCGGGAGGCCATGATTGAGATCGAGGGCTCTCACTTCCACACGAACTGGACGCGGCGGTCCTTGGCCATGCCGGCCTCGTCGGCGGCGGACGCCTCGAGGTCACCCTTGGAGACGACGTTCATGCGCGAGGCATCGACGCCGAGCTGCTTCAGGAACTCCTTCACGTTGTTGCCGCGCTTGTCGGTCAACATGATGTTGTAGTCCTCGGTGCCACGCGAGTCGGCGTGGGCTTCGAGGATGACCTCGCGGGTGGCGTTGGTCTTCATGCACTCGGCCAGGGTCTTGAGCTTCTCCTGGTCGGCGGGCTCGAGGCTCGGGCTGTCGGACCCGAAGTACAGGGTCTCGGTGTCGGGGCAGGGGTTCGGGCCGCCGCCCTCGCCCACGCCGGAGAACACGCAGTTACCGTTGTCGCAGATCTCGTCCATCGCGCACGTGTCGTCGGTCTGGCACTGGGTGCCGGCCGGGCCGTCGCCGCCGGAGGAGCAGCGACCGCTGCCGATGTCGCAGGTGCCGGGCTGGCAGTCGATGTTGTCGTTGCAAGCGGCGCAGGCGCCGGCCTTACAAACGGTGCCGCCCATGCAGTCGATGGTCTGGGTGCAGGGGTTACCGATGCCGTCGGCACCACCGCCGCCGCCGCCGACGATCAGGGCGGGGTCCTGGCAGCGGAACTCGGCGCACTTCCAGTTGGCCCCGTTCGGGCCCTTGCCGTTGCAGTCGGTGTCGATCTTGCAGTTCTGGCACTGACCGTCGACGCACTTCTCGTCGAGGTCGACGTTGCAGTGCTTGTCCTTCTTGCACGCGGGGTACTTGGGCGGCTTACACGCCGTGGTCGACAGGCCCAGGGCGACGACCCCGAAGGCGAGCAGATATGGGGACAGGCGAGACAGCATGGCGCGCATGTTAGGCGGCTCCGGGAGTGCAGGGAAGTTTCTGACGCGAGATCAGACAACGGGTCCGGGGCCGGCAAGAAAGTCGGCCCCGAGGTGCGCCCAGGCATAGCCTTGCCCGGCGCGCAGTGTCAACCACACGGCCCGTCTACAGGCCCCCAGCGCGGCCTCGCAGCGAGTCGGTAGGGACAGGCCGGGGAAAACCTTCCGCAGACCGGCGCAGACCGGTGCTACGCGGCACCAGCCTGCGCAGGCGGCGCGAACAGGCCGAAACACGAAGTCCTCGGGCAAACTGCGGTGGCTTTTGCTTCGCCGCCAGCTCTGGCATGGTTCGGGCCGCCATGCCTCCGGTCGACCACAAGACGATGTTCGAGATCTACCGCGAGCAAGACTATAATCGCGCGTTTCGCTACGTGTTCTTCACGGACCTCGAGGAGCACAACCGCGGCAAAGAGATCGCCCGCGCCGCCGCCGGCGAGACGGTGTTCTCCGGCTTCATCTCCGACGACCTCAAGGTCGACGCGCGCGTGACCATCGAGGAGATCGTCGAGCAGCTCAACGGCATGGATGAGGAGACCGCGGGCCTCGACGACGCCGAGTTCCGGCGCCGGCTCGGACCCTACCTGGTCCCCTGACCCCGATGTCGCCCGCCCATGCCTCGCCGGTCGCGTCCGTGCTCGGACCGCTCGCCATCACAATCACTGTCATGACGGCTTGCGGCGCGAGCGAGCCGAATGCCGTCGCGGCCACGCCGGACGTGCTCGAGACCGACTTCGATCTGTCGCCGCAGCCAGCAGCCACCCGCGTCGCCGCGCTCGCCTGGCAGCCACCGACGTGCCCGCAGGTGTATCGCGTGCGGATCGCCGAGACCTACCCGGACGGCCTCGAGAAGATGTTGCGGACCCAGGCCGAGCACAGCGAGAGCTTCTTGGCTGTTGGCGACGACCCCACATCATCATCATCATCATCATCGACATCATCGACATGGCCGCCGGGACCGATCCCTGGCGACCGGGTGTTCCTCGGACGGGCGGCGTTTCGCGGGCCCAAGACCCAGGAGCGGCCGCTACACCGCGAGTTCGCGCTGTCGGCCGCGCTGGCCGGCCCGGGCTCGCCGGACGCCGGCTGCTACGAGCGGACCTGGGACCCGGTGGAGGACGCCGTTGCGCTCGGCTGGCCGCAATTGCCGGCGCGCCTGGCCGCGATCGGCGAGACCTGGTCAGGGGCCCGCGTGGAGGCGCGTTGCAACCGCTCGGCGTGCGTCGACACGGTCACCCGTGGCGGCGGCCCGAATAATCATCTTCTGCCGTGCACGACGATGTCCTGGCGCGAGCGCCTCGACGGGATCTTCACGCTCGGCGACAGCCAGGTCGCGGTGATCTCCAGCTTCTGGAGCGACGGCCACCCGCTTGACGAGGGCCTGTGGAGCGAGCGTACCGCGGTGATCTCCGTCGACCACGGGCGCCTGCTGCACAGCCACACCTTCATTCATCACACGTACACCGGCATCGAACGCGAGCTGCGAATGGACGCCGTCGACGCCTGCCCGGGGAGCCTGGTCGCCGCCGGCTGGAGCCCCGACGCGGCCGTACTGGACGCGCGTGAGACCTTGCTGGCTGCGCTCGCCGAGCCTGCCAGGCCCCAGGATAAAACCCGAGACGGGGCGCGTTAGGAGCGGATGGACAAGATCGTCATTCACGGGGGCCAGCGACTGAGCGGAGAGATCCGCATCCTCGGGGCCAAGAACGCGGCGCTGCCGATCCAGTGCGCGGCGCTGCTGACCGACACGCCGACCACCCTGCGCCACGTGCCCAGGCTCAGCGACGTCAAGACCATGGGCGAGCTGCTGGTCGGCCTCGGCTGCACCGTCGAGGGCGACCGCACCCTCGTCATCGACCCGGCCGGCGTCGCCACCGGCCCGCTCGAGGCGCCGTACGAGCTGGTCAAGACCATGCGCGCCTCGGTGACCGTGATGGGCCCGCTGCTGGCCCGCTACGGCAAGTGTCGCGTGTCGTTGCCGGGTGGTTGTGCGATCGGTGCGCGGCCGATCGACCAGCACCTGCGCGGGCTCGAGGCGCTCGGCGCGAAGATCCACCTGGCCCACGGCTACGTCGAGCTCAAGGCCCGGCGGCTCAAGGGCGCCCACTTCACCTTCGATGTCATCACCGTCGGCGGCACGCAAAACGTGATGATGGCCGCCGCGCTGGCGAAGGGCACCACGCGCCTGGAGAACGTCGCGCGCGAGCCCGAGGTCCAGGAGCTGGCGGTCGTGCTCAACAAAATGGGCGCGAGGATCAACGGCGCGGGGACCTCGGCGATGGAGATCGAGGGCGTCGAGACCCTGCATGGCATCGACCACGCGATCCTGCCCGACCGCATCGAGGCCGGCACGTTCATGGTCGCGGCGGCGATCACCCGCGGCGACATCTTGCTCGAGCACGCACCGGTCGATCATCTCCACGCCGTCATCGCCATGCTCGAGGCGGCCGGGGCCCGCTGCATCGTCGAGCCGCGGGGCCTGCGGGTCCAGGGCCCCGACGAGCTGCGGCCGATCGACATCGTCACGCGCGCGCACCCGGGCTTCCCGACCGACATGCAGGCGCAGATGATGGTGCTCGCGACCTGCGCGCACGGTCAGAGCATCCTGACCGAGACGATCTTCGAGAACCGCTTCATGCACGTGCCGGAGCTGGTGCGCCTCGGCGCCGACATCCACGTCAACGGCAACGTGGCGATCGTCAAGGGTCCGGCGAAGTACACCGGCACGATCGTGATGGCGACGGACCTGCGGGCGAGCGCCAGCCTGGTGCTCGCCGGTCTGGTCGCCAGCGGCAAGACGGAGATCCGCCGCGTCTACCACCTCGACCGCGGCTACGAGACCCTCGAGAAGCGCCTCCGCAAGGTCGGCGCGAAGATCCGCAGGTTCCATGGCGCCCAGAGCTGACGGCCTCACCATCGCCCTGCCCAAGGGGCGGATCCTGGCCCAGGCGATCCCGCTGCTGGCCCGGGCCGGCCTCGACCTGAGCGCGCTGCTCGGCCCGGACCAGGGCCGCCGCCTGCTGCTCGACCTCCCGGGCGGGCTGCGCGTGCTCCTGGTCAAGCCGGTCGACGTCCCCACCTACGTCGAATACGGGGTCGCAGACCTCGGGGTCGCCGGCTACGACACGCTGTGTGAGGAGGCACGCGACCTCTACGAGCCGGTCGACCTCGGGATCGGCGCGTGCCGCCTGGTGGTGGCCGAGCCCGCCGACCGACCGGTCACTTTGCGCCGTGGCATGGCCCTGCGGGTCGCCACGAAGTATCCACGCCTCGCCCTGCGCCACTACCGCTCGCGCGGGATCCAGCCGGAGATCATCCCGCTGTCCGGCTCGGTCGAGCTGGGGCCGCTCACCGGGCTGTCCGACCAGATCGTCGATCTTGTGGAGAGCGGCGAGACCCTGCGGCAAAATAACCTCCGAGAGACCGACACTATTCTTCACGTCACCAGCCGGCTCATCGTTCACCCCGCGAGCCTGAAGCTCAAACAGTCGGCGATCGCTGCGACGATCTCCGCGGTGCGAGCGGCCGTCGCTGCTACTGTCGCTGCCCCTGTGGATGTCACTGTCGATCCTTCCGTCGCCTCGAGGAATGCATGAGCAAACACGACGACCCGGCCCTCGTCCGCACGGCCCTCCTCCAGCGGCTCAAGGTCCACACCCGTGTGGCACAGCAGGGCCTCGGCCCGACCCCCGACGTGCGCAAGAAGCTCGCCGCGTCGCTGCCTGACATCCTCGCGTTCGGTGACCGCCGCTACGCCGCGGCCCACGTGGTGCTCGACTGGGACCACCGCCTGCCGAGCGAGGCGCTGCTGCTGCGCCTCTACCTCAGTTACACCGACCGCGAGGCGGCCGACGTCGAGAACGCCTTCAAGGCCCGCGACCGCGAGATCGACGGCGGCAACCTCTACCCGGAGTTCGATGTCCCCGACTACGGAGAGATCGACGCCAGCGAGACCTACGTCGGGCTCGTGCGCCCGAAGGGCAATGAGGTCGAAGAGCTGCGCTTCTTCAGCGACTGGCGTAAGAGCGTCCAGCAGCCGGTCGTCCGCGACGTGCTGGCCGCCGTGCGGGGCCACGCCGGCTACGAGCGCTCCATGCGCGAGCGCAGCCACGACAACCTCGGCCCGCCGGTCGTGATCGGCTGGACCCCGCCGTGCCTGGCCAACAGCAAGCACTGGGCGGTCGAAGTCTGGCTGCTGGTCGACTTCGACGGGCACATGGGCCGCGCCCACGTGTTCATGGTCGACAGCAAGCTGCGTAACGTGACCCGCGAGTTCTTCACCGAGGTCCAGATCGGCTAAGAAGCGGGCATGGCCGACGGCGAGGGCAAGACATCACAGGAGCAACTGGTCGGCGCCCTGGTCCGGTTCGGCCTGGTGTTTCTGCTGGTGCTGCTGGCCTGGTGGCTCGTCGATGTCCTGCTGCTGACCTTCGCCGGCGTGCTGATCGCCGTGCTGCTACGAGCGCCCGCCGACTGGCTGAGCGCCCACACCCGGGTGCCGCCGAAGCTGTCGATCGCGCTCGTGTTCGTGGTGTTGGCGCTCGGCCTCGGCGGCGCGGGCTTCGCTATGGCCCCCGAGGTCGGCCGCCAGTTCGACGAAATGACCCAGCAAGTGCCCGAGGCCGCGCGCTCGCTGGCGGGCTCGCTCGAGAAGTTCGGGTGGGGTCGCTGGCTGCTCGCGCGGGCCCAGAGCGTCGGCGAGGTGGCCGCGAAGCCCGAAGTGATGCAGGGCGCCGGCCGGGCGCTGTCGACCTCCTTCGGCGCGATCGCCAGCCTGTTCACCGTCGGGGTCGTGGGCCTGTGGGTGACGCTCCAGCCGCGACTCTACATCGAAGGCGCGATGCGCCTGTTCCCGCTGGCGGACCGACCGCGGGCGCGGGCGATCGCCAGCGAGTGTGGCAACGTGCTGACGCGGTGGTTAATCGGCTCTTTCCTGTCAATGACGATCGTCTTCGTCGCCACCTGGATCGGGCTGTGGGCGCTCGGCATCCCGCTCGCGCTGGTCCTGGCGCTGTTCGCCGGGGCGATGGTCTTCATCCCCAACTTCGGACCCCTGCTCTCGGCGATCCCGGCGCTCCTGCTGGCCCTCATGCAGGGCCCGCAGACCGTGCTCTGGGTCGCCGTGCTCTACGTCGCGGTCCAGATCGTCGACAACACGATCACCACGCCGATCATCCAGCGCCAAGCAGTCTCGGTGCCGCCGGCCCTGACGATGATCGCCCAGATGGCGATGGGTGTGCTGGCCGGCGCGCTCGGCCTGATCGTGGCGGTGCCCTTGACCGCCCTCACGCTGGTCCTCGTGCGCCGCACCTGGGTCGACCGCCTGGAACACGAGCTCGGCCCGACCCTGTCGAACCACTGAAGCTGAGCCCGCGAAGTTCGTTCGCGTCAGTCGTCCTGCTTGACGGTCCTCGGCGGCCCGCACACCAGCTTGGGCGCGGCGAGGCTTGCCTCGATAGCGGTGTGTTCTCGCTACCTCGCGTACAAACGTTTCGAAGTCCCAGCGGGGCCAGGCCGGGCCGTCTACAGCTCGCCGGGCATCGGCATGATGTCGGGGTTCGGGCGCACGAAGGTCTCGCCACGCCGAGCCGCTGCGTCACGGGCCCGGCCCTCGGCGAGGATCGTCTCGGGCACCGAGCGCAGGTCCCAGACCAGGCCGACCCAGCTCAGGAGCTTGAGCACGTAGTAGGTGATGTCGATCTCCCACCAATAGAAGCCCTGGCGCGCCGCGCCCATGTACTGGTGATGGTTGTTGTGCCAGCCCTCACCGAGGGTCACGAGCGCGATCCACCAGTTGTTGCGCGAGGTGTCGCTGGTCTCGAAGCGGCGCTTGCCGAGCACGTGCGCGAGGGAGTTGACGAGGAAGGTCCCGTGCCACAGCAGCACCGTGCTCAGGAAGAAGCCGATGAACAGCCCGGACCAGCCGAACAACCACCACACCGCGACGCCCAGCGTCACCGGCGGGACCAGCCAGTGCTTGTTGAGCCACACCAGCTCGGGATACTTCGCAAAATCTTTGATCCGGCTGTAGTCGGTGTGCTCGGTCCCGCGGTCGACCAGCCACAGCACGTGCGAGTACCAGAAGCCCTCCTGGATCGGCGAGTGTACGTCCCACGGGAGGTCGGAGTACTTGTGGTGGTTGCGGTGATGGGCGGCCCACCACAGCACGCCTTTTTGCGAGCTGCTCTGCGCCACGAAGGCCAGCAAGAACTGGAACCACCGGCTGGTCTTGTAGGTGCGATGCGCGAAGTAGCGGTGGTACCCGCCGGTCACCGCGAACATGCGGATCGCGTACAGCGCGAAGCAGACCGTCCAGTCGACCCAGGTCGTGCCGGTCCACAGCGCGCCGAACACCAGGAAGTGCAGCGCGACGAAGGGGATGAACGGACCCCAGTCGTAACCCTCGCTGGGCGGCGGTAGCGGCAGATCGCGGAACTTCTCGGGGATCGGCATCGGCGAGGTCATGGCTCGCTCAATGTCGCAAAGCTGCACCCCGACCGAAGTCATCGACAGGTCACCGACTGTCACGGTTTCGTCATCGGCGGGAGATGTGCAGGCGCCTTCGCGGGCTCATGGCGCCGCGCCGGCGACCGGCGGGTCGCGCACGAACTTGTACCCCGAGCCGCGCACCGACAAAAAGTGTGCCGGCACCGAGGGGTCGCGCTCGAAGTGTCGCCGCAGACGCATGATGAAGTTGTCGACCATGCGCGTGTTCGGATAGTTCGCCAGCTTCCAGACCTGCTCTTGCAGCTCCTGGCGGCTGAGCACGCGGCCGGCGTGGTCGGCGAAGTAGCGCACGAGGTCGAACTCGAGGCGGGTCAGCTTGACCTCCTGTCCGTTCATACGCGCCTCTTGCCGCTCGCAGTCGACGACGGCCCCGCCGAACGAGATCACCGCAGCGTTGGCGCCGCGGGTCGGCGGCTGCTGGCGCTCCCAACTGCGCCGGCGCAGCAGCGAACGCACCCGCGCCAGCAGCTCGGTCAGCTCGAAGGGCTTGGCCAGATAGTCGTCCGCGCCGACCTCTAGCCCGGTCACCCGGTCGCGCGTCGAGTCGAGCGCCGTCAACATCAACACCGGCGTGAAGTTGCCGCTGTCACGCAGCTTGCGACACAGGTCGAAGCCCGTCATGTCCGGCAACATCACGTCGAGAATGATCGCGTCGTAGCCCGGTCGCTGCAGCAGACACTCACCGGCGTTGCGCGCCGAACAGGCCATGTCGACCGCGTAACCCTCAAGCTCGAAATTCAGCTTCAACCCCGCCGCGAGGTGTTGTTCGTCCTCGACGACGAGCAGGCGGGGTAAAAGAGGGACCATATCCGAATTGGGCGGCGAAGGCGCACTCGGGAACCGACGGGGCCAAGAGCTCATCATAGGGTTTTTTCCTGCTCCCCGCAGGACGCTTCTCGTCGGCGCGGTGGCGCTGAATCACGGTCAGCGGGCCGAAAAACTATGTACTGACGAAGTCGCCGGCTTTCAGGTGAGCTGGCCGCGGGGATGCGTGGGCAGCGTGACCTGCATGGTCGTGCCGTGGCCGACGCCGTCTGAAGTCGCTGCGACGCGCCCGCCGAGGGATCTCACGAGGGCGGAGACGACGTAGAGGCCGAGGCCGGTGCCGCGGCGTGAGCGCACGGCCTCATCGGGGACCCGATAGAAGCGTTCGAACACGCGGCGCAGGTCGACCCGCCGGATCCCGATCCCGCGGTCCTGGACCTCGATGACGACCTGTCCTTCGCGACCTGGCCTGGCGGACAGCACGACATCGACGCTTGGTTGCGAGTACTTCACCGCGTTGTCGATCAGGTTCTCGAGCACCACGGCGAGCGCCACCTCGTCGGACCGCAGCACGATCTCCGGCGGCACATCGATGCGCACCACCTCCTCCGGCAGGTGTGCGCGGCGTGTGACGACCACGGCGCAGCGCCGGGCCAGCCCCGCCAGGTCGATGTCTTGCAGCGGCTGCGAGCTGCGCTCGGCGGGCAGGCGGGTCGCCGCGAGCACGCGGTCGATGAAGCCGGCCAGGCGCTCGACGTCGTCGAGCATCATCTGGCGCAGCTTGTGGTTCTGCTCCGGTGGCAGGTCCGTACGGCCGAGCGTCTCGAGGCACAGCTTGAGCGCGGCGAGCGGGCTCTTGAGCTCGTGGGTGACGGAGTCGATGAAGCTGGTCTGCCGCCGCACCTCGCGGATCTCCCGGACCAGGAACACCGAGAACAGCACCAGCACCGTCATGATGACGACCAACGACACGATGCCGAACACCAGCAGCAAGGTGTCGGCGACGAAGTCCTCCGCGAGCGGCTTGTTGCGCGCGATCAGCAAGATCCATCCGACCAGCAAGGCGACGCTCAGCGTCACCGAGATCGACGAGAGCACGATCGGCAGCGAGATCGACCGGGTGATGTTGCGAGCCATCTTCTGCCTCACACACCCGGCGAGATCGTCAGCGCGCCGCTGGCCGCCGCTAGCCCGCGCTCGTCCATCACGGCCCCGGGCGGGAACTCGACCCCCCGCACGCTCGCCAAACCCGGCGCGCACAGGTCCATCACGGGGCGCGCCGGCCCGGCGAGCAGATCCGCCGGACCACGGCTGCCGTCCATGCGCAATACGACCGGCGCAGGTCCAGGCGGCGAGGCCGACGAAGCGCCGCTCACCGGGCCGCTCCAGAACACCCGCAGCGCCTGCCCACGACCCGCGCAGACCGCCGGCGGCCCGGGCTCGGCCCGCACTGGCACCACTGGCGCGTCGGCCGGCCGGATGTCGCTCGCCAGTCCCTCGAGCACGCGGCCCTGCGCGTCGTGTAGCAGCCCCGTGATCGTCACGCTGAAGGGCTCGGCCGGCGGCGTCACGAGGACCGTCTTGTCGGCCTTGCCGTCGGTCCCAACCGGGGCCGGCGGCGCAGCGATCAACAGGGCCACGCTGCGCTGCTCGCCCGGACCTGTCCCCGCGGTCAGGAACACCCCGACCGGCGCGATCCGCCGGCCGTCCGCGAGCGCCAGCACGAAGTACTGCGGCGCCAGCGTGAGCGGGTCGATCGACCGCGAAAATACGAGATGCACCACCGCCCGCACCGGCAACACGTAGTCACGCTCCGCCGGCCCCGGCGGCAGCACCTGCGCCGAGAGCAGCGCCGTCGGCAGCTCCTGGACCGCGACGCGAGCCGGTGGTCCTTCGGGCGCCGTCGGGGCGCGGACCGAGATGCGGCCACTGGCGCACGCCGTGAGACCCGCTGTGAGGACAGCGAGCACCGTAGCGAGGCGGAGCAGGGCGGGCACGGAGCGCCACAGTAGCAGCCTCATGGCGAACCGCCGAGCCCGGCCACGATGTTGGCCGCTTCGGCTACCCTCGGCGCCCGGCATGCTGCACCTGGCTTCGACCACCGACCCGCGCTGGGCCACGCAGGCCCGCGACCACCTCGAGGAGGTCCTGCTAGACCACGCGCACTGCGAGAAGAAGGCCGCCTCGACCGCGATCTCGCTGATCTTCCGCTACCCCGAGCGCCCCACGCTGATGATCCCGCTGGCGCGCCTCGCCCGCGAGGAGCTCGCCCACTTCGAGGAGGTGATCACCGCCCTGCGCGCGCGCGGCTGGGAATTCCGTCGCCTCACGCCGAGCCCCTACGCGACCCGCCTGATGACCGCGGTCCGCACCCACGAGCCGGCCCGCCTCCTCGACACCCTCCTGTGTTGCGCCTTGATCGAAGCCCGCTCTTGCGAACGCATGCAGATCCTCGCCGAGACCCTCGTAGACCCCGGCCTCGTCAAGCTCTACCGCGGCCTGCTCGCCTGTGAGGCCCGCCATTTCGACAGCTACATCGACCTCGCCCGCACCCTCGAGCTCGCGCCACAACCCGTGATCATGCAACGCCTCGCCGAGCTCGCCACGCACGAGGCCGCCGTCTTGCGCGACCCGCCCGCCGAGATCCGTCTGCACGCCGCGACCGGCCCGCTGCTACAGTCCGCGCCATGACGACCGCTCGCCCCTTCCGCGTCCTCGGCCTCCAACAAGTCGCAGTCGGTGCCCGCGACAAGGCCGACCTGCGCTTCCTGTGGTGTGAGCTGCTCGGCCTGCAAGTCGTCGACGAGTTTCGCAGCGAACGCGAGAACGTCGATGAGGACATCGCGATCCTCGGCATCGGCCCGTTGCAGGTCGAGCTCGACCTCATGCAGCCGATCGACCACAACAAGAAGCCCAAGGTCAACGACCCGGCCCTCAACCACATCGGCCTGTGGATCGACGACCTCACCGCCGCCGTCACCTGGCTCGAAGGCCAGGGCGTCCGCTTTACGCCCGGCGGCGTGCGACCCGGCGCCGCAGGCCATGACGTGTGCTTCATTCATCCGAAAGGGGAGGGCGACCGGCCGCATGGTGGGGTCGGCGTGCTCATCGAGCTGGTTCAGGCGCCCGCTGAGGTCATCTCGGCGTACGAGACGCTCGCTGCGGCTGGCGCGTAGTCGCCGGGCGGATGTCCTGCCGGAGATTCCTCTACTAGATGGGTGAGGGGTGCCGGGTCGGCACCCGCTCGGCCTGCGACGCGAACCGCGATCGCGGTCTCAAGCCGTATCGAGGAGTGCGTCGATGCGAGCGGACTGTCTGGCGATCATCGCATCCGCGGCGGTCGCGGTGACGGCCCGCGAGAAGTAGAAGCCCTGTCCGTACTCGCAGCCCATCTGCCGCAAGATCTCGAGCTGGGCCGCGGTCTCGACGCCTTCGGCGATCACGCTCATCCCGAGGTTGTGCGCGAGGGTCACGATCGTCTGCACGATCGCCGCGTTCTCGCCGCCCGGGCCGATGTTGGTGACGAACGAGCGGTCGATCTTCAGCGCCGACATCGGGAACCGGTGGAGGTAGCTCAGGGAGCTGTAGCCGGTGCCGAAGTCGTCGACGTAGCTCTGGACCTCCTGGCGTTGGAACTGCTCGAGCAGCTTCGAGGCGGCCAGCGGGTCCTCCATGATCACGCTCTCGGTGATCTCGAGCTTGAGGCTCGAGGGTGCCAGCGCGCTGTCCCGCAGCGCCTTGCCGATCAGGGCCGGGTGCGAGAACTGTTTGCCCGACAAATTGACGCTAATGGTCAGTTGGCCGCTGCTCGGGTACTTCTCGTGCCAGCGCCGCATTTGCGTACAAGCCTCGCGCAGCACCCACTCGCCGATCGGCACGATGAGGCCAGTCTCCTCCGCGCAACCGATGAAGTCGCCCGGAAACACCAGCCCGCGCGCCGGGTGGTTCCACCGCAGCAGCGCCTCGAAGCCGGTGATATCTTCGTTGCTGAGGTCGATGACTGGCTGGTAGTACACCTGGAACTCACCGCGCTCGATCGCCCGGCGTAGGTCATTCTCCAGGGTCAGCAGCGCCACCGCCTCGGTGTGCATACCGGCGTCGAACAGCTCGTAGCGGCCCTTGCCGCGCCGTTTGGCGCGGTACATCGCCGTGTCCGCGTCGCGTAGCACGTCCTCCGGGCGCTCGTAGCCCGCGGCGCTCAGCGCGATGCCGACGCTGGTCGGCACGTACACGTCCTGGCCGCGCAGCGTGAACGGCTGCTTGAGCAAGTTGAGCACCCGGTCCGCGACCCGGATCGCGTCGCTCGCGTCGTGGATGCTGCGCAGCAAGATCGCAAACTCGTCGCCTCCGAGGCGGGCCAGCGTGTCCTCGGGGCCGATGCACCCGTGTAGACGCCGCGAGAACTCGATCAACAGACGGTCGCCGGCGGAGTGCCCGAGGCTGTCGTTGACGTTCTTGAACCGGTCGAGGTCGAGGCACAGCACCGCGAAGCGCACCTCACTCGCGGCCTGGCGGGTGTGGATCACCTCCATCTCGAGGCGGTCCATGAACAACAGGCGGTTCGGCAGCCGCGTCAGCGGGTCGTGCAGGGCCTCGTGGCGCGAGCGCTCCTCGCGGTCGCGCAGGGCGATCTCGGCGCTGCGCTTGCTCGTGACGTCGCGGGCGACCACCTGCACGCCGGTGATCTCGCCGTTGTGGTCGCGCAGCGGGACCACCGTCGACGCGAACCACAGCGTCTTGCCCTCGGCCTCGACCATCTCCTCGACGTTGATGGTGTGTCCGGTCTCCATCACGTGCGCATACCGGGCGTGGTGCGCGTCGGCCAGCTCCTCGGAGATGATGACGTCATGAATCGTCTTGCCGAGCAGGCCCGCGAGCGGCACCCGCAAGACCTGTGAGGCCTGCTCGTTCGCGCAAGTGATCCTGCCCTCGAGGTCGAGACACAGCACGTACACGTCGCTCGCCTCGACCAGCACCCGGTACTTGTCCTCGCTGTCACGTAGCGCCCGCTCGGTCAGCTTGCGCTCGCTGACGTCGACGATCGTCACCATCACGCCCGTGGTCTCCTGCGCCCCCGGGTCCATCAGCGGCAGCGCCGTAAAGGTCGCCCAGAACAGCTCGCCGTCCCTGCGGCGCACCCCCAGCGTGGTCGGCTGCTGCGACGTCAACGTCCGCAAGCAGCGCGTCATCGGGTAAGCCTCGGGCGGGCACGGCTTGCCGTCCTCGTAGATCGCCGCCTGCTCGAGGTCGCTGACCGTCAGCTTGGAGAACTCGTCCGCCGTCAGCCCGAACATCCGCTGCGCCGGCGCGTTGGTCATCACCACCGCGCCGTCGATCGACAATTGCAGGATGCCCGTCGGCACCGCGTCGATGATCTGGCTCAGAGCGTCGGAGGTCGGCACAGCGCGGCGACCCGAGCCCAGCTCCATCGTGTCCGCCGCGCTCAGGTGCGCAGCCAGCCGCGGCTCCTCGGACAACAGCCGGGCGCGAGCCTCGGACAGCGCCGACTCGGTGCGCAGCGCCAGCTCCGGGAACGCCGCGCACCACTGCCAGCGCGTCCACAGGTAGGCCAGCAGCGCCGCCCAGCGGGTATAGAGCTCGGCCGGCAGCAGCCGACGCAGCTCGATCTGCACGCCTGTGTTCGCGGCGGGGTTGAGCGCGTAGGCGATCGAGCAGGCCAGCACACTGTCGGCCAGCACGGGCCCCACCGGCCACTGCGTCCACGCCTCGGGGCAGGCGCAAAGCACATCGAGGTGGCGCTTCGCCGCGGCGGCCGCGTTGCCCTGGTCATCGAGCAACCCGAAGATCTCCGCGGCGCGCACACCCTGGCGAGCGAGCGCGGCGGCGTGACCGACCAGACCGTAGGGCGTCGGGCAGCGGCGCATCACGGCCAGCAGCAGCGACTCCTTGAAGCGTCCAGGCAGCGGGCTGTCGAGGTACGCGGCCCGCGTCGGCTGCCACAACGACTCCAGCAGCTCCACGCTGACGAAGGCCGGGTCGAACAGGGCCGGCACATAGCCGAGCCGCAGCTCGAGCTGGGCGCGAATGGCCGCGATCATTCGGCCCGACTTGCGGGCTGCCTGTACTGCCGGCTCGTTCCACGCAGGAACGGCGTCGCTGCCGTGGGTCGATGAGTCCGAGATCGCGGCACTCCAATTCATATGAGGAGGAGGATCCGCCCCAGCATTGAGCGTTACAGCGGCACCACGTGGGTGTCAATCACAAGGCGCACGCCAGTGCCCCCCGGACAAAGTTCTACGCACGTTTGGCGGTGCCGCGCGCAGGCGCGCAGGCGCGCGGGCGCGGGCTCCGGGGCCGAACGTTCGCGTCACGCGAAGCACGACGTCGAAGTACGACGTCGAAGCACGACGTCGACCCGACTCAACTCAACTCAACTCAACTCAACTCAACTCAACTCAACTCACATCCTCGTTCGCGTTGGAGCCTCGGCCATCGACGCCGCGGCGAGACTTCATCGAGACTTCATCGAGACTTTATCGAGACTTCATGAAGTCTCGATGAGCGTCATCATGAGCGCCGCGACTGCGCTGGCTGCAACTTTGCAGCGCAACGGATCACGTCACCTCAGGCCATCGACTTCTCGCCGCCGCCGGT
>Ga0105045_10002003_pt1 | contig 16972 bp, 16 predicted proteins | sample MAT02_FD_78089 | JGI IMG/M metagenome (GOLD analysis project Ga0105045, IMG submission 78089) | Freshwater microbial communities from Lake Fryxell liftoff mats and glacier meltwater in Antarctica - MAT-02 (megahit assembly) | ecosystem: Environmental > Aquatic > Freshwater > Ice > Liftoff... | reverse complement strand
TAAGTTATGCAAAATTATGCCAGTAATATGGATAATCGATCCTATCATTAATCAGTGAAATGATATCTTTATTTTAAGTATCCTATAAATCAAATTGTTTGAATGAGTCATATTTTAAATCGATTACCGCCAACTTGGTTTCTTTGGATTATAGGGACAATAAGTATTTTTGTACGAACAATAAAAATTCTTTTGGATTTCCGCTTTTGCTCGTCTCTATAAATGAGCAATAAATTCTAGCTGTATCTAAGAAGTCTGGTAATACCTTTGTTCTAAGGAATTTGTCTACTGATACTTTAGTAGTTTGGCTCATAATATATGTGTGGTAACGAGAGGGCTTGGCGATGTTGGAGGATTTGAAAATCGTCCGTCCGAAACCGCTGCTGACACGATAGTTATCGGGTGAAAAACAAATGTAAAAGATAACCTACAACTGTCCAGCGATGTTTGCCCGAAATATTGCTGCCATGTTGCTAAAGATGAAGATAACAATGTACCCAATATTGCCAAACCCCATGTTAGTGTTAGTACTTCTTCCTCTGTCAATTTAAAACTCTTTTATTTCTTCTTGTTTCATTATTAAAAACGAGTGAAATAAAAGAGTTAAAATAACGAATTTTTTATCCTGCTTTTTTAAAAGCCATTTTTATCCAACCAATCACTTCTTGGTCAATGTCAGAAATGTCAGCAATGCTAATTTTATGCGAACAAATGGCATCTGGTTTTTCTGCTATTAATTTGCCTGTTGCTTCAATGCCTTTTAAATTAAACCCGATTTCAAAACGTGTTTTAGATGCAGGATTAAGCGTAATAAATTGCTTTTTGCGTCTTAAAGCAACGTAGGCTTTTTTAGGTGCAATTTCAAACTCACCATCTAATTGTTGAATTTCTGAAAGCAGTTTATCATAAAATGCTTTTAAGCTTTCCTTGCCTTTGTATTGGTTCACTATTAGGTCGTCTGTATCATTAGTGGATGCAGCATCTGTTCCTAAGACTTTCATTGCGATAGTGGCTGCATAACCGTGACCGACATCATGTGATTCTTTTAGAAACTTTACAATTTCACCACTTTTAGAAAGTTTTTGAACTGTGATTAACTTTTTCCATTCATCTAATGAATGACCTGTTTTTTCCTTCAGGTTTTCTAGCATTGCTTGAGTTGCCTTATCCATGATTTTTTAATTTAACTTTTTAGTTTTTATTTTTTATTTTCAACTGCATTTTTAAGTAAATCTAATCCTTGTTGATTGGTTTTTTCCATTTCGGCTTTTGCACCAAACAACCAAAGGAAAAAAGCATCCATCAGAGCTGATTCCAATTTGAAATCTTCTTTTACGGTAATAACATTATTTGTTTCGGTAAAATTGTATTCAAATGTTGGCTTTGCTATAAATGGTTTTTGGATGTCACATTTTTTACCAATAAAGTTTAGTTCATCAATTTTTACAATTTTCTGATACCCTATGTCTTTTCCTTTGTTGCCCTCCCAATGATATTGAGCACCCACTGTTCCATCAGTTCCTTTTACTTCATATTTCTGACTTGGATCCTGAGCCAAGAATGGTGACCATTTTGGAAAATTATTTAAGTATTTTACCATATCAAATACCTCTTGTTTTGAGCCTTTGATGGTTGTTGATGTTGTTATTTGAATTGATTTCAAACCATTGGCTTTGTATAAGCCAAATCCGATGAATGCCACTAAAGCTATGGCGATTATTAAAAATATTTTTTTCATATTTTTATTTTTTTGAATTAAACTCCAAATTGTGTAAGATGATGATCTAAGTGCTTGTAATAAAAGTTATTCCATTCTTGTTTTGTCATTACTCCGAATCCCGGATGGTCTTTTAGATGAAAATAATTTTCTCCTTTAGCAACCAAGTTGTTTACGTTCAAAACTAATTTACCTTTCTCTTCTTCAAAAACTTTTGGTGTTTTGATAATCATTTCAGAGGCTGTAGAACTGTTTTTCTTCAGAGGGCTTTCGTTAACCAAACCCTTTTTTGCCAGGTATTTAAGAATAAATCGAAGGATTGGATTCGATTTTTTATAATTTTCATTAAAAGCCATATCATAACTCACATTACAATGTGCCATCATTTGGCTTACATCCATTTTACCCCATTGATTGGGCGTGTTTATGGATAATTTATTAATTCTGGCTACAAATTGTTCAGCCACTGGTGTAGAGAAAATGTTTTGAGAATTCATTGTTTAAATTTTTCAAATTATATTGGATTGATTGATCTTACTTCTACTGTGCCACCCATAAAAAGGATTGGACATTTTTTTGCCAACTCAGTGGCTACTTCCATCGATTCAGCTTTCAATACCATATTGCCTGCTACCATTTTTCCTTCGGCAATATGAAATCCATCTTCTATAAATTGGTCAGCAGAAATCCTTTTGCCTTCAAAACCCAATTGGTAAGTACTTACCAATTTTCCTTGCATGGCTATAGTTCCAATAAATTCTCCCCATTGCTTTCCCATTTCTTGTAGTTGCTCTGGTGTTGGTTGTTCGTTGCCAGGTTGAAATCTGAAAAGCAACATAAATTCATTTGTCTGTGTCATAATTTTTTGTTTTAATTATTAATGATGATGCAAAGATGTGGCAGCACTTAAAATTAAAACTTGTCATATGTCAAGAAATATTATTTGCTTGAAATTTCTTTTCTAATTCGACTTAAAGAGGTGTCTGTAATGCCTAAAAAAGTAGCAATATGTTTTAAAGAAATATTTTGAACAATGTGAGGTTTTTCTTTCATTAGTCTTAGGTATCGGTCTTTTGCCTGGTCTGCAATTAATGAAATACTATGTTGTTTCAATGCAAAATAACTACCCACTAAAAGTCCACGCTGTTGTTCTCTATAATTTGGAATATTATTAAACATTTCTTGAAAATTTTCAAACGATATTTCCCAACATACACATTCAGTTAACGCTTGGATATTCTCTCTTGTTGGTGCAAAAAAGAAGATGGATGGATAGTCTATAACGACATCTCCTGAACCGTAAAGATTGAAAGTAATGTCGTTACCCTCTGTATCAATTACATAGGAACGAATGAATCCACTTTCTAAAAACCAATATTTTTTTTCTACTTGACCTTCTTTGAGTAGGTAATCGTTTTTAGCAAAAGTTACTTGTTTGTATTTTGGTAATATTACTTGTAATTCGTCTTTTGTTATTCCGCTTGAAGCAAATACGTTGTTCAGGAAATGTTGTTGTGTTGTTTCAGTCATATTTATTTTAATTTTTGAATATTAGCTTTGTAGTTTGGTGTAGGTGGTTTTGTAATATTACCGCTAACATTTGTATGTACGCAATTAGCCGCTGATTGCTTCTTACGCAAATGATTGATTTTTGAAAGTAATTAACAGCGCTTTTCTAATGTCGGGTTTCGTCAATTTAACTACCAAACAAATTAATTGATTTATTTTACGCATCCAAAACATTGGAATACTAACAAGGGTTTACTTTTCTGTTTAGTATATGGGATAGCAAGGGCATTAGTTTTACCGGCATTGGAATATAAATATGCAAAATACTCTTCATTAATCGGCGCAACGTTCTCAACCCCGTTCACTACTTGTTGAAACACATTGCTGCAAATGTTATAATTTATTGGTTGGAAGACGCTGCATTGAAAGAAAGCTCAACATTTTTAAACGCATGCTAATAATCTTTTAAACAACACTTTTTAAACTTTTTACCGCTGCCACAGTGGCAGGGTTCGTTGCGGCCAATTTTGGCTTCTATGCGTTCAATTCTTTGCTTTTGCTTTTCCCAATCATCTCCATATTTTTCTTCTTTATAACCAGACCAGGTTGCTACAGCGTTTTCGTACATTTCATACATACCGGGAACTTTTTCAATTATCTCACTTTCTGTTTTTCCATACGAAATTAAAGACTCAAAGTCGCGGACATAGCCGATCGCAATAAGCTTGTTTTCAAACAATCGTCTTATTTCATTTTGCAGTTCATCCAGCGATATATCTCTCATTGCACAAACCGTTGAGGCAAATACGATGGTATCAATTAAAGTACTATCATTTTTATTTTCAATAAAATAAGCAACCAGTTCTTTATAACCGTTTATTATTTGCTGCTGTAGTTCTTTCTGCTGCCAGTAAAGTTGTACCAACGCCTTATTAATACCTGTTCTACCAGATGTGTCTATATTGCGTTCTTTTAAAAAATCAAAAAGGGGTTGCGGATTTACATCTCCTAATTTATACCAAGCAATCCATACCAGGGATGGAAGGGTATCACCAAAATAAAATTCATTAAAAGATTTGCCATTTTTTAAAACATTGATTATATCCGGCAGTAAATCTGCCCATTTTTTTTCTGCAATGATAAATACTGCATGTATAAGAAAAAAAGAGGTTTCTCCGGGCAACTCCTTATGCTCCATAAAATATTGATAACGGCCAATGCTGTTTTTCAATGCTTTTTGCAGATCTTTTTTTAAACTTTCATCCGGAATCAAAAGAATCTGTTGCAGAATAGCTTCAGGCAAGCTAAAATTAAACTTGCCTAGTTCTTCTATTAGTTTATTCTCAAAAACGGGAGCGGTGTTTGTTTCGGGTACACTTTGTGTAAATACTCCATCAATTTTAATTTCAGATTCTTTTTCTTTTTTCCTCCGCTCAGGCCAGTTCGCTAAATTAAACCTGAATATCTCTTCGGTTGCTTCTTTTATTTCAGGGTGCCCCGGGCAGGCATTTTCCATTTTAGCAATAATATCCCAGGCTTTGTTTGTTTTATCAACAGCATTTAGATAAAGCGCCACAACTTTATAGTAGTTCATTACTTCTGATGCGTGAAAAATTTTTTTTTCCGGATATAAAATATCCAATTCCAGGTTTTCACCCAATAGTCCCGGCATTTTTGAAAATTGTTTTTGGTCATAATAATTAAGTGCCGTGCATATTTTTGCAAAAAAATAATCAGGATGCTGGAGAATAGTCTGCTGGTGTATTTTCGTTGCTTCTCCTATTCTACCCTTCATTATATAAAAGGCATAAAACCTGTTTTTAAACTCCGGCAAATCAGGATACTCTTCTATTTAACGGAGGAGTTCTTTTTCGTTGCCCTTTTGCTTCGTTACTTCAGAATATGTTTTATCCAATAACATCTTTGCCCTTTCATCCACATTATAAGTTGGATTGGATACCTGCTGAATTGTTGTTATGGTAAAATTAAATTTTGCTTTTTCAGCCATTGTTTATTTATTTTTAGAATTAGGTGTTGTATTTGCCAAGCATTCATTGTTTTGGATTAGTGTCTATTTAACTTATTTTTTTCCTCACACCGTCCGGCAGGCAAAAGCATCGCAGCCCCATCAAATGTATGATCAGTCGAGTGTAAACCTTGTTACTACAGGGTTGAACCGACCTAAAATAACTTTAGAATTTTGAATTAAAATGAAACAAAAATAATTGAACGCAAAACCGTTGCTGATTTTTCTTTTCTAACTAATATTACTTATTTAGATTAGTAACAAAACTGGCAAAAATATTGACCATTCACCATTCACCCTTGATAATTCACATTATTTCGAACCAGCTATTTTAGTTTACCATTTGCTGTAACACTTTCCACATTTCATTTGCCACCAACAAATTCCCCTTCTCATTCAGGTGAACCCGGTCGGAAGTTAAAATGCCTTTTTCGGCATTGGCCAGATTGTTCACTTTCAGATAATCGCCAAATGCATTGCGCAAATCGATTAACGGTAGAGAAAGATCCTTTGCTATCGTGCGGATGATATTGCTGTAGTTATTCAGATCGCCATCCTGTTGATTGGAATTGTCGTTGCGCTCGCCGATAATAGATGGCGTACACAAGATAACTTTGATATTTTTATCCTGTAGTTTTTTGATGATGGCCCGATAAAATTTTTCAAACTTATCCGCATCGGTACCAGTACCTGAACTTGCTTTGTGCCACACATCATTGATGCCTATATAAATAATCACGATGGCCGGATTCTTAGCCAGCACATCCTCTTCCATTCTTAAATAGAGATCATATACTTTGTTGCCTCCAATGCCAGCGCCTGCTAATTCTATTTCATTAGGTAGATTAGACTGCTTAACAATACTATCTAATTTCACGATATAGCCATTGGGCTGTACGCCCGCCTGCGTAATAGAATCGCCAAAGAAAACGACCTTGATTTTTTTAGGAGGATTGGCAAATGATAAGAGTAGCAATGGAAAGAGCAGGATGATTTTAGACAAGTGTTTCATTGATTTTTTTGTGTTGATTTGATTGAATGGGTTTAAGTTTCAAATGTACATTTTCTGTGATTGTTATACCCGCATTAATCCCGTTGTTTAAAAATATTACAACCGGTTCATCCAGTTCTTCAATCGTTCCAGCCAATTATCATCGGTTGTTTTATTGCTCATGCCAAAACCGTGGCCTCCTTTTGGATAGAGATGCATTTCAACCGGCACTTTATTTTTTATACAGGCCTGGTAAAAGCGGATGCTGTTTTCTACTGGTACTGCGCCATCATCACCCGCATGAACCAAAAAAGATGGGGGCGTATTTTTCGTTACCTGCAATTCGGTGGAGAAAAGAGCAATCGTTGCAGCCGTCGCTTTGGCACCCACCAAATTATTTCTGGAACCTTTATGGGTGATCGTACTGTCAAAGCTAATGACCGGATAAACTAAGATGGCAAAATCCGGACAAAGAGAAGTGGTATCGCTGTTACCGGCATCTGCCTTCATATTGAAATGCGCAGCAGCAGTTGCAGCCAGGTGACCACCGGCAGAAAAGCCCATGATTCCGATTTGGCTGGTATTGATTCCCCAAGCTGCTGCATTGCTTCTTACCAAACGAATTGCCTGCTGTGCATCTTGTAATGGCACCATGCTTTTATCAATCATGGTGGTATCATCCGGAAGGCAATATTTTAATACAAAGGCAGTAACGCCCATTTCGTAAACTCTTCCGCAATCTTAGTTCCTTCTTTATCAAAAGCCAATATAGCATAAGCGCCAGCGGGACAAATGATGGCTGCCTTACCATTGGGTTGCCCCGGTTTAAACATGGTTAACGAAGGCACACTCACTTTTGCAATACGCAAAATATTATCCCGAAAGGTGAGATTTTCTTTGTTGGGTGCAGCGATTGAATTGTGCACTTTTCCTTTGTATAAGGGCATTTCATGCACACTTTATGCCATTAGTTTTGCAGCCAGAAAAAGGATTGTAACTAATAATAAATGTTTCATGGGTTAAGTTGAAATTGATTAAAAGATGAATGTTATTAAAGCGGTGTGACTTACGGTACCGACCACTTGCAGGGTGTTGACCAGACGCTTCATTACTTCATTTAACTTCACCTATTAAAGCGGTCTGACCTGCGGTGCCGACCGTTTGCAGGGCGTTGACCGACCGCTTACGGGGGCGTTAACCAGTTGCTTTACTGCTGCACTTTTACCGCTTGTCTTGCGAGCATCTTCCACTCTTTTTTATTCTTTTGCCATACCGTCATGACGGCGAGGTTTACTGTGCCGACGGTCTTGCCTTTATCGCTGGTGGTGGCCGCCAGCCTGTGGCGAACGATGGCAGTTTTACCGGATATATAAATGGTTTGATCAGTTAAATCAATCGTTACAAAATCTGAGTTTCCATTGGCAATGTTTTCTACGAAACTGACTTTATCTTCCACCTTTCCGCCAGAGTGACCATAACTTAAATTATCCATTGTAATGTTGCCCAATGCAGCACCGTCGCCATCAACCATGGCCTTGCGTAAAGTTTCCACTGCAGTAGCTACGGCTTTTTGTTGCTTTGATTGTGCGGAAACAGTTAGGTTAAAAATACCTGCAAACAGCAGGAAGAATAAAATGCGCTGTACCATAAGAGAGTTTTAAAATGAATGAAATTATTGTGTAAAGATAACTGGTGTTAAGGTAACCGCACCAGTTTAACCCGATACGTTTGGCGGTCTTTTCATGGACGATGATTGTACTATCGCTGCCATGTTTTTTTTCAAGGGGAACTGGAAACTGGCATTAAAAATTTCTCCTATTAATCACCACTTGTTTGGACTTATAAAGCAAACATTTTTTCCCCGCAACCGGAGTTTAAACCGTTTGCGACACACAACTTTCGCCCGGCTGCTATCGCAGGAATGTGTCTGCATTGCCACTCTTAATCCTTTTTATCGCAAACAATTGGTTACAAACATTGAATTGAACAACATCAATTTTATTTGCAACGGTGCCCGCTCATTCATTAATTGTTTGTATGAATTATTGATAAAATGATACTGCCCTATATTGTAATTGCTCCCATTGTATTGTAGCACCTTGTCAACCAATAACTCTCTTACTGCGTTCACTTTGCTCATCTATGCTTTAAGGTCAATGCCCAATAAGGAAAACCCCTTTCGTTTTTAAACGAGCTGAATGTTTCGAAGGTGTCTGCATAAATGGCGATGAAAATAGTTTTAGTAGTAAAAAATAAAGGAATGACTTACCCCTAAGATGCCCACTGCCAACGGATAACGGCACTGGTCAAATACTTTAGAATTGCGCTTACTTTTTTACCAAAGACTAATCGTTCCTACTGCGGCCCATCGTATTGAAGAGCGCTATCGTTGATTTTAAATTTGTGTTTGCTTAGCAAGCGGACCATTTCTGCGCCAGCTAAAATTGCCGGGCCGTAGCCATGCGCCGCAAAAACTTTTACGGGGCGATGATAATAAAATGCCGGATCAAAAGCCATTCCTGTGCCTACACAAGTTTCTTACACCTGGCCCTTATCATTTATTTTTGTGGCAACTGCGTTCCTGTCCAGTATCGCTATAGGGCCATAAGTCATCGGATTTAGCCAGCCTTTGTTGTAGGAATGTGCCAGGCAGTACGAGTAAATAGCTGTTGCAGAAGTCTCCAGATAAGAATCGTTCCTATCAGGCAACTGGTGCCAGAAGCCTTAGTCAGTCTGGTATGCAGCCAGCCCCTTTGCATGGTCTTTCAATTGTTGTAATACAAATGCTCTTCCGGGATGCTGGTCTGGCAATACATCCAGCAACTCTACCATTGCCGTCAATGCCCCTCCGTTTGCCTTGGCCCATCTAAACTCGGGATGTGTTTCTATACTTTCTACCCAGCCGTGCATGTACAATCCTTTTTCCCTAATGAACATTCTTTCGCTATATTATTTCACCTGGTTCAACTGCATCATCAAAATATTTTTTATCACCGGTGAGTTTTCCTATTTGCGCAAGCGCCGGCACACCCATGTACAGGTCATCCAGCCACAATGTATTTTTTTGAGGACGCATTTTTGCCAATGTTCCATCGGGCAAACGGACTTCTTCTTTTCCCACAAAATTGATCAGGTGATCAATCACCGGACGAAGATTGTTATTTAAACCAGCGGTGGTTGCAATGATCATTGCTGCACATATAGCGCCGGCATCATCCAGGGCTTTTGTTTCTATTGGCTGCTGCAATGGATAATGGTTGTATAAATAAGCGCCCGCTTTTTCTAATTTTTTTTCAGCGGGTATCCAGTCTGCTAAAAAGGTAAACCGCTGTTTTACGTATTTACTGTATTTTAAATCACCGATGGTTTCGGCGGCGACTAAAATGCCGGAATAAGCAACACCCCATTCGTAACTGGTAAGCCGGAAGTCGCCTTGCTTCAGGATTGTATTGGTATCTATTGTTGATAAATCGTTTACCGGTGCTCCGGTTATTTTGTTCACCATTTGAGCAGGTGTAACGGCATTAAGGTAATTGAAAATTCTATCCAATGTCTTTTTTATATCTAGGGTTGACGTGGGTTCGTAAGGAGTGGGATAGTCGACTTTCATTGCATGCAGGGGAGCGGTTACCTGTGTGCCTGGCTTAACCTGGGCATGGGAGGTAAGGGCAGACAGTGCTAAAATATAAATCAATATCATTACTTTGATGATCATGCTTTCAATCGGTTTGTGGCAGGCTTCTTTATAAAGAAAAGGGCGGTACAAATTTTCATTGTCCGCCCTTAACCAACTTCTTGAGAAATATTTTAATATCCCGTGTTCTGTATTGTTTGTTTTTGTGCGGGTGTTAAGGCAACCCCACCTGCTTGTATTACATCTAAAAATGTTTGTGGGATAGGGCGCAATGAATGATGATCTTTAATGTTAGTTGCAGCATCAGGATTAAATGCAATAGCACGGGCCATTAATGTTTTTGTACGTGACAAATCTTGCCAGCGCAAAAATTCCCCAGCCAGTTCTCTTGCTCTTTCGTTTAATAACAAACATAACATCCGATCGTACGTAGCGGAATAGCCCAGTATATTTATAATATACTCATCACTGGCTGGTAATGATGCAATATTGGTAATTGCTAAACTTACCGAAGCTGCCGTTGTAGCTGGAATATCATTTGATTCGTAATAAGAATTTTCGTTGATAAAAGAAGCAGGTATTGTTTGAGTTACACTGCTTGGTGCAGCCCCGCCATCATAATAGGCTGAACGGTTTTCCCCGTTTGCAAATTGCCCCCTGGCCCTTACCGCATTTATGTAGGGTAGCGCATCTGTATAACTACCCGAGCCTGACTTAGCCAATCGTATTTTTGCTTCTGCAGCAATCAAATAGGTTTCAGCAGAACGGGCCAGGGTTATATCCCTAAGTCCACGTACATCATTGAAACCAGCAGTCCGGGAGCCATCCATAAACTTACTTAAAGAAGGAAAGCGGCGGGGATCATTCCAACCACCGTCGGCAGTAACACCCGTTTTATAGGCCACATAAACATGGGGTATTGTTTTTCCAGTTGCGCTATACACAACTGAATTGTTTAATACATTCGCAGAAAAACGGTTATCGCCTGGCTGATTGATAACATACATAATACCCAAATCGCCTCGCACATACGGGGTAGATGGCGTATTGGCATTCACCCGCTGCTTTGTTCTAAATGATTTCCAAAATCTTGAGTCATTTACCAGATCGTACACTCTGTACATAAAGAAACTAGTTCCCATCCGGCTAAATGGACGGCCGCCACTTAAATCACGTTGCATTTGTGCTATATCTTCATAGCGGGATACAAAATATAAATGTTGCGTATTTTGCCCCGTGGCAGTTAAGTCGGTAGTGAACTGTGCAGATAAAATTAACTCCCGAAGATTTTCATTGGCACCATTCGGACCTGTATATCTCCACAAATCACCAAAATTAGGTGCAAGTGCATGATTGGCAATTACAGCATCACATAAGGGCCCGATTGCAGCCAAATCTGCCGCTTTTGTAGAGGTGTTCCAGGAATCATTTATTTCACTTGCACGGCTCAGGTATGCCTTTGCTAAAAAGTGTGTTGCGGCATCTTTAGTAATTCTTGCTGGTCCGCCGGTATTACTTAATAAATTATTAGCTTGTATAAAATCAGCAATGATTGTCTCGTACACATCTTTTGGTGCAGCCCGGGTAAACTCTAATTGTACCCCGCTACTGGGCTTGGTTTTTAAAGGCACTCCGCCATACTGACTTACCAACCTTAAATAGTTATAGGCACGTAAAAAATAACCTTCGCCGAGGGCTGTTTTTTTAATAGCATCAATAGTAGAAATACTGGCAGTTGCATTTTCTATAAGCAGGTTGGCATGGCCAATTCCAATGTATAAATTATCCCATTGTGCATTGGCACTTATCGTATTACCATTGTTAGGTGTAATAAAAGGGCCAAAAGTATTGCCATAAGAATTGAACATACCGTTAGAAGGGTCGCCACCTATACGAAACTCATCGGCTCCGTAGCACATGTTGGAAAATGCGATTTCTCCATTGAACGGCGTGGCAAATACCTGGTGATAGGCGCCGTTCACCAATTGCTGTATGCCAGCATCAGTTTTATAAAATTCTATTTCCCTTATGGTTTTAAGTGACTCATCCAAAAAAGATTTTTTACATGAAGTAGCGACCATTACTACAAGAATGGTAGCCAGGACTATTTTAAATATTTTATTTTTCATCGTTATATTTTTTATATTGTTGGTTGCCGAATGGCGCTTACCAGCAAGTTGTAATCAATTAAAATCCGGCATTGATACCAAAAGTGAAACCACGGTTTGATTGCTGTGCTGCTACATCCATATCAAAGAAATTAATTTTGGAGAATAGCATACCAGGGTTAGCCGCCTGAAAATAGACCCGCAGGCTTGACATGTGCATGTTGGTTAAAATTTTACCGGGCAAATTATACGAAGCCGAAATATTCCTTACCTTCAGGAAGGATGCTTTTTGGTATCCCAATGAGGGAGAAAAATTATCACCACTCGCTACAGAATAAATCGGTTTTTGGTATTCACTGTTTTGGTTATTTTCTGTCCAGTAATTAATCTGCCGCTGGTTGAAACGGCCATTTTGGGATTCGCCGCCTGTACTAAACCAGTAGTTCAACCGTCCGTAAATAAAAAAAGAAAGCTCAAAGTTTTTGTAAGAAAAATTGTTTGTAACACCTACGATCCAGCGTGGCCTTGTATGTCCAATTATTACCCGGTCATTGTTTCCATCAATCTTGTTATCATTGTTCTGGTCGATAGGTCTAACCTGGCCCGGTGTAAATCTATTACCATTAAGGGCAAATTTGGCTATTGTTGCTGTATCAGCATATTGCCACATCCCGTTTGAGGCAAAACCATAAATTGTACCATTTGGTTGCCCAATAAACAAATTGTTAAGTATGTCATCCTGCTTGCCATTTGCAAGGGTAACAATCCTGTCTTTCTGCCAGGATGCATTTAGGTTTGTTGTCCATTGAAAGTTTTTTGTACTTACGTTGATACTATTGAGATTGATATCTATACCACGATTGGCAGTTTCGCCAACATTGCGTAATGTAGTAAGGAAACCGGTTACAGTAGGCAGTTGTTGCGGAAATAATAAATCCCTGGTTCTTGAAGAATAAACATCAATTGCTCCGGAAATCCTTCTCTTAAACATCGAAAAATCAATTCCTAAGTTATATTGAGTCGTTTTTTCCCAACGTAAGTCAGGGTTTGCTAAGGCAGTTGATGGAAGGGAGCCACCGCGAACTCCGGCACCTATGGGATAAAAGAGAGGCCCCGTTCTTCCCCTGGTTTGATAGGCATCCACTGCTGAGTTGCCAGTGGCACCAAAACCAACACGAAGTTTTAAATCATTTACCCATTTTACATTTTTAAAAAACTTCTCATTGCTAATACGCCATGCGACCGCTGCACTCGGGAAATAGTCTAACTTGTTTCCTTCAGCAAGCTGAGAAGCACCATCTGTGCGCATAGAAACCGTTAGTAAATACCGATCATCAAAACCATAATTTAACCTGCCCATGTAACTTGAAAGCTGGCGCTCTGTTAAATCAGAGATTTGCCCAATGGTAAGGTTGGTAGAAGGAAGCACCTGGTTATTAAGGGCATACCATTTTTGACTGGCAAACGGCACACCAGTACCCGTGATTCTATTTACAGGATTGGCAACAAACTTAGTAGCACTTTGCAATAAAGTAAGACCAAAACTGTGCTTTTTAAATTCTTTATCGTAATAAACAAGGTTATCCAGCGTCCACGAATAAGTTTTGGCTTCCTGCAAAGCAGCTCCGTTTATTCCGCTGCTGGCGGTAGATAGCCCGTCAATATAAACACCATTGGTATAGTTGGAAAAATCAGGCCCAAAGTTGAAACGGTATTTCAATCCCTTTAAGGCACGATGCATTTTACCAAAATCCAGTTGAGCATATAAGCTTCCAAAGGCACGAAGGGTTACTCGTTGGTCTTGTGAATACTTCCACTCATCTGCAACTGTTCTAACCGCCACATCGCCACCCGGAAAAAGCGTTCTCTCTCCGAGGGAATCATACGGAACTGCCCACCTAAATAGCCCCCTGGAAGACTCATAAATACCGGTAGCGGGGGCACCAATAAATGAACCAATTACTGTATTTGACTGGCCAAATTCCTGGGTACTTTGGCTAAGGTTTACGTTTAAACCCATATTAAACCAATCCGTAGCCTGTATGTCTACACTACCTTTTCCTGAAAATCTGGAAAACTTTTGCCCGATTGCTGTACCCGTGTTATTCAAATAGCCAAACGAACCGTATGCCTTTATATTTTTTGTGCCGCCACTTACACTTAAGGTATTATCTGTAGTTACGCCGGTTTGAGTCACTAGCCCTGTCCAGTCTGTATTGCCAACTTTTGAGCCGTCCCATGTACCACCAGCCCAACCCTGGGCAATATTTTTCCAACTTGCGGGGTCCGATGTGGCCAGGAAAATATCGCGGTCATTGGTAATAGTCGGGGCATCACCCCTTGGGCGAGTGTTTGGGTTACTGTAATAAACACTCCAACGGCGAAAATCTAAATATTCAGAGGCAGTCATAAGAGGCGACCAGTCCCTGATAGTTTCAAAAGTAACCGCATTGTAAAAATTAAGTTGCACCTTACCAGCTTTACCCTGTTTGGTGGTAACAATTACCACACCATTGGCTCCTCTTGAACCAAAAATAGCGGTAGCTGATGCATCTTTTAATACATCGATCGCTTCAATATCATTGGGATTCAGGTATTCGATACCTCCGGTCGTTAAAGGAATGCCATCTACCACAAATAAAGGGTTATTAGATGCATTTATTGAACGAACCCCACGGATATTAATGTTACCTACCTGTCCAGGTCGTTCATTAGAAGTAATATCCACACCGGCTACTTTACCTTGCATAGCTTGTAAAGCATTGTCCACCGGACGTGATCGGATGTCTTTTTGATTGATACCTGCAACCGAACCTGTTAAGTCCTTCTTTTTAACGGTTGCATAGCCGATCACCACAACGTCAGATAAACTTTCGTTTACTGGATTGAGAATTACGGACAACTGCTTTTGATTATTTACAGCAATTTCCCCTTCTTCATACCCTACAAAACTGATTACCAGTCTTGCGTTACCAGATGAAACATTTAACTGAAATGTACCATCCTGACCCGTGACTGCCGGGTTTTTTTTACCTTTTTCCGAAACAGTAGCACCTTCAAGCGATTTGCCGGTAGCATCTACAACTTTTCCAATAACTGAAAAATTCTGAGCCATTGCTGCCGACGAAGAAAGGAGAAAAACGAGGAGAATGTAAACTTTGTTTACAAACATTTTTTTGTTCATATAGCATTTTTAAGATTGGTGAAGAATGTTAGTTTTTGATAAATCGTTTATATTGAAATTTAAAATTTTTTCTTTCCTGCTTCCAAAAATTACAACTTCCATTAAAGAAAAATGGAAACCCTGTTTTTAAACAAGTCAAATAAGAATGAATTGAATAAAGATGAAACGCAAAGAGCCACAAGTTTATAAATAAAGAGAAATGGATGTTTTCATTTTTGTTCTCTTGACAGTTTATCACCTTAAAAAACTTTACGGCTTAGTCCCCTACACTAATTGATCGATTTATTGATGTGGGGTAAATTAATGGGAATAACAATGGCATTAAACGCTGTTAGCAAACTGTTCATATAGCAATATTTAGTTAGTTTTGTCGTCAGGATACCGCATTTTTTTTAAAAAATTATTTGTTAAAAATGCTTTCCACAAGACAATGCTACCACAAAAAAATAACAACTTTAGACAAAAGGATTTTTATTTTTACGCAATCGTTCCCGATGGAGAGGTCTCAATTTTATTAAGCCTTAAAAGTGGTATCTTTAAGATAAATTACAAAAAAAACGACCTTTACCAACGATGAAGTTTGAACCCGTTACAATTAAAGATATTGGAAAAGCGCTGGGGCTATCAACCTCTACTGTTTCACGAGCGCTCAGAGGCAGCTATGAAATTAGTTCTGACACCAAAAAGCAGGTATTGGAATATGCTGAAAAAGTAAATTACCGCCCCAATCCAATTGCACTTAGTTTAAAAGAAAGACGGAGTAGATCCATTGGAGTAGTAGTTTGTGAAATTGCCAATAACTTTTTCTCCCAGGCCATCAATGGGATAGAATCCATCGCCTACAACAGAGGATACCATGTAATCATATCTCAGAGCTACGAATCTTATGAGCGGGAAGTTGTAAACGTTCAGCATCTTGCTTCAAGGTCGGTGGATGGACTGTTGGTTTCACTTTCGAGCGAAACAACGGACATGTCACATTTAATCAATTTACATGAAAAGGGCTTACCGATTGTTTTTTTTGACCGGGTAAGCAACGAAATCATTACCCACAAAGTAATTGCGGATAATTACAAAGCTTCCTACGATGCAACGGTTCACCTGATAAAAAATGGCTATAAAAAGATTGCCCATATTACTGCCGCTCCATTATTATCTATAACCAAAGAAAGACTGGATGGATATAAAAATGCCTTGCTGGAAAATGGTTTACCCTTTGATGATAAGTATGTAAAATATTGTAGTCATGGCGGAAAGGTTGCAGCGGAGATTGAAGACGCCCTGACTAATTTATTACAACTGAAACAAAAGCCGGATGCCTTTATAACAGGGCACGACAGCGTCACCATCGCATTACTAACAATGCTAAAAAAACTCGACTTGAAAATTCCGGATGATGTTGCCGTGGTTGGCTTTAGCAATACCAATATTCCCCAATTAATTAACCCCACGCTTACCACTATCCGGTTACCTGCTTTTGAAATGGGACAGGTTGCTACAGAATTGATGATACAGATTATAGAAAGTAAAAGACCCGTCACAGAATTTGTAACAAGGGTGTTAACAAATGAATTTACCATCAGGGACTCCTCCGGTTTTAAACCCTAACAGTAAAAATAAAATGTTGAAAATAAAATAGTAAGCCCTGCAAAATTTCGTTCGGCAGGGCTTTAAGATTAAAAGTAGCACCACTATCTTGCAGCAGCAAACTGGTACTTACCTGATCCTAATTTCAACAACACATATCCATTTTCTGCACCCACAACTTTTATTTCAGCTAACGTTGACACTGGCTTACCATTT
>Ga0105045_10002000_pt1 | contig 16985 bp, 15 predicted proteins | sample MAT02_FD_78089 | JGI IMG/M metagenome (GOLD analysis project Ga0105045, IMG submission 78089) | Freshwater microbial communities from Lake Fryxell liftoff mats and glacier meltwater in Antarctica - MAT-02 (megahit assembly) | ecosystem: Environmental > Aquatic > Freshwater > Ice > Liftoff... | reverse complement strand
TACACGCTGATTCCGGGGGAGCGCGCTTTGCTTGTTAAAAACAGCGAAGCTTTTGCCCTCAGATATGGTGCCGGTCCAGCCGCTCGCATCGTCGCGGAATGGCCTGGAAACAAGCGTCTCGGACTATGGAGTGCCCCGATGCGCTTGCTTGCCCAAGATGGAACGACGCACATCGCGGATTTCACCTATCAATCCGCTTGGATCTCCCCTGCCGCTGCGGGCATCCCAATGGAATACACCTCCAATTCCGGAACGAAAGCAAACTATGAAACTCCGTCCAACTGGCGTGCCAGCTTCACCGTAGGCGGCACACCTGGTCTCGCACCGCCTGCGGGATACACCGCATGGCGGATGGTGGAATTAGCGGGAGAAACTTTGCGCAGCGGCCCATTGGACGATTTCGATTATGATAATGTTCCAAACATCATCGAATACTTGGTCGGTACCTCACCGAGGAACTTCGCCCCGAACCCAGGTTTGATCATTCGAAACGATCCTGCTGGCCTGGCATTCGAATACACCCGCCGCACAGACCGCCAAGATGCAAGTCTCTCTGTTTGGCAGTCCACGACGATGGATCTATGGACTCCCGCCACCACGGATGTCGTGATTTCCACCAATGGGAACATCGTCACTCGTCGTGCCTACTTCCCCGCAGGCGGGAAGGGCTTCCTCAGATTGAGAGCTACCGCTCCGTAGTAACTGTTATCAAAAATACAATCCACCTCTCGACCAAGCATTGAGGTCGAGAGTGTTTGCCTTTTCAAGGATTAGAGTTCACGTCTATAAGATTCCACACTCCGTTAAAACACTTGCAACCAGCAGGAAGCCGGATTCACCTGGACTACATTTCTCGCCAAGGGATTTCATTCTCATTTCCAAGCCGGTTTATCCCGGCGCTTCCACTGACCCCAAACAGATCGGCGACGGGCTTTCCAAGCCCGTGGGCAATCAGGTAGGGCGAGCCCATGGGCTCGATAAACTGGGTATCGATGCCCCAGCCGCCCTTGTCGGAAAATTGTTCCGCCTCCACGAGAAACGAGGCGGCTTGGAGATTGGTTGCGGCTAACAGGCAGAGAAGAGTGGAGTATTTCATAGGTTTCTAAAGTAGGTTGTCTGAAGCGATGGATCTGACACGAAATTTTCACGAATCCTGCATTTTTTTCTTCTGACGGGCTTCCCTGAAGAAGCTTTGTAGTAGTGCGAGCGACTCCTCGCCCATCACCCCGGCGGTAATGTCACAGCGGTGGTTCAAGGGCGGATTCGACTCCAAAAGGTTGATCCAGCCTCCGGCAGCGCCCGCCTTGGGATCGCCGCAGCCGAAGACCAGACGATCCGGGCGGCAGTGGACAATGGCCCCCGCGCACATCGGGCATGGCTCTTTGGTGACATATAGGGTGCAATTTTCCAAACGCCAGTCGCCAAGAGCCTGTTGAGCGGCTGTCAGGGCAAGCATTTCCGCATGCGCCGTGGCGTCTTTCAGGGTCTCCACTTGGTTCCACGCGCGGCCAATGATTTTTCCCTCATGGACGACTACCGCGCCGACCGGCACTTCGCCAACGGCATACGCCCGGTGCGCCTCGCGCATGGCTTGCTGCATGAAATGGGAATCGCTGTGGAGATCGATAATGAGGTCTTCTGTCATGGAGGGCGTGGGGTTGTAGCTTGGATTGGATTTTCCGGCAACCAAGCATCTTCAGATAGATCCTATATGGCGTATAGATCCTCAGCAGCCTAGGTCTTTTTCCTTCCCATCCGCCCCGTCCATGCTTCGTTTGTCCCCGTGATTACGAAGACATATCTCGACCGGGTGATCGCCCCGTCTTTGCTGGCTGCGGATTTTTCGAATGTGGGAGAGGAAACTTCACGCGCCATCAATGCGGGTGCGGACTGGCTGCATCTCGATGTTATGGACGGCCATTTCGTGGACAACATTTCCTTCGGGCCTGCGATGGTGCAAACAATTCATGAGTCGAACGACATTTTCCTCGATGTGCACCTGATGATTTCCCGCCCCGACCACTACCTACCGCGCTTCATCGCGGCGGGGGCGGACTGCATCACTGTCCATGTTGAGGCGGAGCACAATGTCGCGGACACGTTAGAACGCATCCGCGAGGCCGGTTGCCTAGCAGGTATCGCGCTGAATCCAGCGACTCCTTTTTCAGAGGTCGTTCCCTTTCTCAACAAGATTGATCTCCTTCTCTGCATGACGGTTGTCCCCGGATTCGGAGGACAGCCATTCATGACGGAAATGATGGCGAAGGTCGAGCAGGCCGCAGCATACCGGAAAAACAACGGCCTTTCGTATCACATTGAAGTCGATGGTGGCATCGGTGCGGAAACAGCCGCAATTTCCGCGAAGGCGGGGGCAAATGTCATGGTTGCAGGCTCCACCACCTTTGGAGCGAAAGATATGGCCGCTGCGATCACCGCGATCCGCGAGGCCTGATTTCCACCCCTCTTTATTTTATAAAACCCGTTCTCATCTCTTCCGTAATCTCGCTCGCCATCGGTTTCGCCTGTGGATGATCGAATCTGCATCTAGCGATCTCAACACTGTTACAATGGTGACCCCCGCTCCTATCGAGCGCAGACCTCCCATCGCCCCGCCGCAGAGAGAATTCCCGGAGTCCGCGATACGTGCAGATCAGGCGAAATGGACTCGCCTCATCGAAGTCCTCGGACTCAGCACCGACCAGTCGAAAGCCATCGCTGCAACCCACGAGGAAACGAAAATCGCTCCTGTTGAGGGCGAATCCTTGGAAAGCCTGAATCTCATTTCTCCGCCGAAATAGCCATTTTAAGGGCAAAATCCGATTCGATCCTCTGATCGGTGTTGGACGTCCGCTCCGGGATGCACAAACCTATGCCATGCACATTTTCGAACGCGCGAAGCAAATCGCTCTCGTCAACTCCGCCGGATCCATCCTTTCCTGGGATCAGGAGACATACCTTCCCTCCGGCTCCGCCGCATACCGCTCTGAGCAACTCTCCTATCTGGCCGCCCACGCCCACGACCTTTCGACTTCCCCTGATTACCTAAACTCATTGGAAGACGCGGAGGCCACGGATGAGGGCACCAACACCATCCTTTCTGCAAATCTGCGGGAACTCCGCCGCGAATCCGACCGCTCGGTGAAAATCCCCACAGACGTCGTTGCGCGGGAGTCCACCGCCACTTCCGCCGCACACCATGCATGGATCGCCGCCCGCAAGGCTTCCGACTTCTCCGTGTTCGCCCCGCATCTCCAAAAGCTTCTGGATTTCGCTCTGGAAAAGGCCGATCTCTGGGGTTTCGCCAACGAGCCATACGATGCCCTGCTCGAAGGCTATGAACGCGGCACCTCGACCGCCGCGATCGCTTCACTTTTCGAAAATCTCCAAAAGGAACTTGCTCCCCTTTCCGCAGAAGCCGTCGCCAACACCGCTGCTGCGAAACCCGAGCTCCCGCCTGGCCCCTACCCAGTCACCGCCCAACAGAATTTCAACGCACTCGTTGCTGCGGAAATCGGCTTTGACTTCCACCACGGCCGGATCGACACCACAACCCACCCTTTCTGCACCACCCTCGGGCCACAGGACATCCGCCTGACCACCCGCTACGAGGAGAGCGATTTCACCTCCTCCCTCTTCGGTGTCATGCACGAGGCCGGGCACGGCATGTATGAGCAAGGGCTTCCCGCCGCCGACTTCGGCCTACCATCCGGCTCCGCAGTCTCATTGGGGATTCACGAATCCCAATCCCGCCTCTGGGAGAATCAGGTCGGTCGCTCTCCGGAGTTCTGGAAAAAATTCTATCCTATCGCCCAAGAGTATTTCCACCAGCTCCAAGGCTTCCCTCTCGAAAAATTCCTGAGCTACATTCATCGAGCCGAGTTCTCCCCCATCCGCGTCGAGGCAGATGAGGCAACCTACGACCTTCATATCATCCTCCGCTTCCAAATGGAGCGCATGTTGCTGAACAAGGAAATCACCGTCGCTCAAGTCCCAGAAACCTGGAACAACCTGTTCCAAAAATCCTTCGGCTTCGCCCCTAAAAATGACGCCAACGGCTGCCTCCAAGACATTCATTGGTCTATGGGAGGAATCGGCTACTTCCCCACTTACACCCTAGGGAATATCAACGCCGCCCAACTCTTCCACGCCGCCATCTCCAATCCGGAGATAGAGAAGGCAACCGCCGCCGCGAACTACGCCCCTCTGTTAGATTGGCTCCGCAAAAACGTCCACACCCACGGAGCCATCCACAATCCCACCGACCTAATCAAAAAAGCCACCGGCTCCCCACCGACCACAGAGCACTATTTGAGACATCTCACCGCCCGCTATTTATAAACACTTCCAAGATTTCACCGCAAAGACGCAAAGGATCGCAGAGCCAGTCCTATGAATTTTTTGACACTCACGAAATCTCAGCTTTGCGTCCCTCCGAGACCTTTGCGGCTTTGCGTTGAAAAGGCTCAACCCCGGTCTGTCCCTCAACCTAAGTCTTCCCTGAAAACTGAATACTGAAAACCACCCTCTTTCACTGATCACTCGGCACTTTCCACTTATCCCCATGTTCATCGTAATCGAAGGCATCGACGGCACAGGCAAATCCACTCAGGCGAAGCGCTTGGCGGATCACCTCACATCTCAAGGCAAAACCGTCATCCTCTCCCGCGAGCCCACTGACGGGCCATGGGGCACATTGTTGCGCAACTCCGCCTCCACTGGACGCCTCTCACCCGAGGAGGAACTCGAAACGTTTCTCAAAGACCGCCGCCAGCATGTTGAGGAAAAAATCGCGCCCGCCCTTGCTGCCGGTCACACAGTCATCTTGGATCGCTATTACTTTTCCACTATGGCCTACCAAGGAGCCCGCGGCTTCGACCCCCAAGAAATCCGCCGGAAAAACGAAGCCTTCGCCCCGATTCCGGACCTTCTCCTCATCCTCGATCTCGATGTGGATACCGCCATCGAGCGCATCGGCGTCCGGGGGGATACCGCCAACGAATTCGAGCAACGCGCCAACCTCGCCCGATGCAGAGAGATCTTCCTTACACTCAAGGACGAACCATTCGCCCGCATAATCCCGACGGATTCCGAGCCCGATGAAGTCACACGTAGAATCCTCAAATCGCTCCCCGCCTAAACCACCGCGTTCCGCATTGGACGAACGGCAATCGGTATCTATAATGCGACCCATGCTTAGCCGCGTCCTTTTTTTCATACCCTGCGCGGTTGTCGCATTCCTTGTCTGGTATCTCCTTCCGGGGAGTCCCGCCGATCGCGCCGCCTTTTCCCTCACAACCCGCGCGTTCGAGCACCAACCTTTTTTTATAATCGGCGATGGAACCCATGCTCAGCCGTATGCCGTGCATCCGGTAAATGATGCATCAGGAAACACTCCGGAAAAGCTGCCCACCATTGTATCACTCGGCGATGATACGGACGGATTTTTCCAATCGTCGCCGCCTTCCCCTGTCGATTTCGCAATCATCCTGAAAAACTTCAGCCGGCTCGGAGAAACTGGTCCGGTCATCGCCATCCCTCTCGCATGGCAGGAAACCGATGTCATCTCTCTCGCCGCGCTGGACCTCCAGCTCGATGCGCTGCCATCGGTTCTCACCACCGCACCGCTCACTAGAAGCGCGAATCCATCCCCTATACCACCGGCCTTCCGCCGCGCCTCAGTTCCCGTTTCGAACATCAATGGAGACCCCAGTAACCTACCCGTGGTCAACCACATCCCTATCCCAAACATCATACTCGGCAACCAAAGCTCCCTCGCTGGATTCTCTTTTCTAGAATCGGAGTCAGCCGACGCCCCGCCTCACCTTCTCGCTCTCTGGGATGATTCCGTGGTGCTATCCCTTCCTCTCCTCACCGCGATGCGGCATTTTGAAACTCCTCCCTCCGCCTTGGAGATTCGCTTGGGGGAATACGTCGCTTTCGGTGAAAATGGCCCCTACATCCCCATCGATGATCATGGCCGCCTAGCCTTCACCCCGCAGCCCCTCGAAAGCACCCCATCCATCAGTGCCCCCGCCCTCATTGATTCTCCGGACGACCTGCTTGCCGGAAATGAGCTCCCGCCCGCCGTCCTCCGGAACGACCTTTCATCCGCAGACCCGCGGTCGCGCCAGTTTTCCAAGTCCTTAGCAGGAACCATTGCCGCCCTCACCCATTTCTCCGAAGCATCCGCGTCCCGTAAATTTCCGCGCCTTGCGCCGACTTTGGAGCTTTGCATCCTTGGTTTGCTCGTGCTCGGTCTAGCCACCACCTCGGCATATCCCGTTTCCAGAAAACCCCTCACCTTCGTTCTGTCCATCTGCGGCCTCGTGGCGCTCCATTTCATTATCGTTCCCCTCACCGGCACTTGGCTACCCACCTTACCAGCGATTGCGACAGTCGCCATTTTTGGAATGTGTGTCGTGGTTATGCTAGTCGCAAAAGTAGATCACGAAACTCCAGACGTAGGGGAAAACCTATTCCCCACAACTGAAGAATCGGTTGGTGAAAAACCGGCTGTAGAAGAACCCAAGATCGAAGAATCGGCATCCAACATCCCACCCATAAACCCAGCGCAGGGGGTAGCCAAGAAAGCCGCCATAAAAATCGCGAAGCCCGCTTTAAAAATTACTCAAAATCCCCTAAGAAATGACTCCCCCCTGTCCATAGGAGGGATAGACCCCTTCCAAAAAGACCTACTCCCGAGAGCAGAAATCCTAGAACCAACAATTTCCAACAGAGTGAATCCCACCGAAAAAGCAAACGCCCTTATCGAAGCCCTCCCTTACTTCCAGGCCTTCCGCTCGAAGACCATACTTATCAAAATGGGCGGCTCCGCCATGGAAGACCCGGAACTCGTCGCCAACGTCATGCGCGACATCACGTTCTTAGAGATCGCCGGTATCAATCCTGTCATCGTCCACGGAGGTGGAAAGGCGATCTCCGCCGCCATGGAGGCCGCCGGCCTCGAACCAAAATTTGTAAACGGCTTCCGCGTCACTACCGAGGAAGCCATCGATATCATTTCACGGGTTCTTTCCTTAGCGATCAACCCTTGCCTTGTGCGCATGATACGCCAGCTCGGCGGTAAAGCCATCGGCATCCCCGGCACAGATATTTTCTTGGGGGAAAAAACCAAATGCTTCGACAAGGACGGCAAACAGGTTGATTTGGGGCGCGTCGGTGAAGTCGTCGGATGCAACCTCGATAACTTGGAAATTGCCCTCAAGTCTGGTATCGTCCCAGTGATTTCCCCTCTCGCCACCGAGCTACCCACTGGAAAGCCGCTGAATATTAACGCCGATCTCGCAGCCGCCGCGCTGGCTAAAGAACTCCGTGTTTCAAAACTTGTTTATCTCTCCGATGTCCCCGGCCTACTCGCCGATCCAAAGGACCCCTCCAGTTTGATCAAATCCATCAATATCGAGAGGGCGAATGCCTTGATTGAGGACGGAACCATCTCTGGCGGCATGATCCCGAAAGTCCGCTCCGCCATTGACGCCCTCAACGCCGGTGTCCGCAAAGTCCACTTCGTCGATGGACGCCTCCCCCATGCCCTGCTGTTAGAAATTTTCACCGACGGCGGCATCGGCACGGAAGTCACGCGATAAGAGATAAGCGATAAGCGACCCTGAATCCAACGCTCTTCAAGGAGTGGCGTGTCGTATTTTGTTGATCACAACGATTTCGATATGCTGTTTGGTTAGTCTCCGCGATCCCGGCTCACCACAGTCCGTATTTCCCATAACCCATTGCGTAGATGCCCATCAGGAGATTTGCCATTCCGTGCATGATCACGCAGGCCCCGAGGTTCTTGCTCCATATGCAGAGAAGGTAGGTTAGAGATCCGTAAACAAAAGCTCCTGCCCAATCGACTGGTAGATGTGCGGCCATGAATAGGCCAGTGACGATGAGGTAGCTTTTCCAGTGCGCGCGACCGAAGGGCTGCTTCCAATAGTCCCCTTCCCAATCCATGCAGAAACGCATCACAAAACCCCGCCAGAAAATCTCCTCCACAAGAGCGACCACCACCACCGCCCTCAGAAACCGCATGGAAAGCGAAGCCCAGTAGGCCATGGGATTCTCAAACATCCCGGGATCAAAGCCGTCTTTCCGCTCTGCGATGCCGAGCCATTTCATCCAGCCTTCCGTCTCACCGGTGAGACCCCACGCATCGTAAAGCGTGGTAGGCAGGAGCCATAAACCGATCCCGACCGCCCCGAATATCACGCCGACCACGCCCCATTTCAGGCTCCAGTTAAACGTGAAATATTTCCAGTAATAGATCAGCAGTCCAAGGGTAGTCACGGTCTGAATGGGATAGATCCACTGCGCGACATCCTGCTTCCACCAAGGAGCCGCCGGGTGATCCCATCCGAACAGGCTGTCCGCCAACTGGAGCAGAACCAAGAAAACCATGAACACCGCGAACGGCACCACGTGTGCCTTCGTCAGCGTATCCGGGTTTTCAAGTTCAGGTTCCAATGGGAGTCTTCCTTGAGGTTTAAAGTTTAAAACTTAAAGTTTAGAAACAAAGTTCTCCGTGCGGTCCATTGCCGTGCGGAGATCTTCCATTCCAGTTGCGTAGCAGCAGCGGAGGAAGCCCTCGCCACTTGGCCCGAAAGCAACACCCGGCACTGCTGCGACACTTTCCGCCTCCAGCAATCCCATCGCAAAATCTTTGGAGGAAAGGCCAGTGCTACGAATATCTGGAAACACGTAAAACGCCCCGCCCGGGGTGTGGCAGTCCAGCCCGATCTCGTTTAGGCGCTTGACTAGGAAATCCCTGCGCTGGTGGTAATGATCCCTCATTTCCTCCATCGCAGGAGCACCATTTTCCAATGCCTCGATCGCCGCGTTCTGGCTCATGATCGGGGCGCAAAGCATGGAGTACTGGTGGATTTTCATCATCGCCTCGATGATGGGATGTGGGGCACAAGCATATCCGAGACGGAAGCCGGTCATTGCGAATGCTTTCGAAAAGCCATGCATCAAGATGGTGCGCTCTTTCATCCCGGGGAGAGAAGCGATAGACACATGCTTCACGCCATCGTAGCGGAGCTCTGAATAAATTTCATCAGCCAGCACGATGAGGTCATGCTTCACCGCGAGTTTTGCAATACCTTCCAAGTCCTCATTCGAAGCCACGGCTCCGGTCGGGTTGGTGGGAAAATTCAGCATGAGGATCCGGCTCTTCGGTGTGATCGCCTTCTCGAGGGCCTCGGGTTTCAGGGAAAAACCGTCTTCTTTCGTAGTCTCCACAGGCACCGCCACGCCATGGGCCATCACGATACTTGGCGAGTAGGATACGTAGCAGGGTTCGTGGTAAATCACCTCGTCACCAGGATTGAGAAGGGCGCGGAGGGCGATGTCGATGGCTTCGGAAACTCCAACCGTCACTAAAATTTCCTTCGCAGGATCGTAGTCCACATCGAAAAATCCGCCCACGTATTTGGAAATCGACTTCCGAAGGCTCAGGAGGCCGAGGTTCGCAGTGTAGGTGGTCTGGCCTTTTTCGAGCGAGTAGATCGCCGCCTCACGAATGTGCCACGGGGTTACGAAATCCGGCTCGCCGACTCCCAGTGAAATCACATCGTCCCTCCCGATCACAAGATCGAAAAAGTCGCGGATCCCCGATCGTGGAATCGATGCGACGTGTCGGGCAATTTTCGAAGAATAATCCATAAAAGCATCCGCCGAAGCGGGGCGCGAATGAAAGCCGCCCCACCGCCCCACGTCAATCCCATCCTCCAAATGCTCAAGGCAAAGTATTCTTCAAGCCTCTCAACCGCGAATGAACGGTCATTGTCTATCAGATTCAGTTGTGAAATACGGTGGAGGGCTCGAATTCTCCCTAGCTGGGTCGGCCCGATTTTGTTCGTTCTCGCCGCTGTCTCTTGTGACTAAACAACGCGAATACGTCTTGGGTCGAGTCCACCACCCCGACCTTTCCCGCACTCTGCTATTGCAAAACCCCAGTCCTCGTCTAAAACCCCGCCCCGCCGAGAGCCCTCGGCTCCACCAACCACTACACATTACAGGCATGAAGGACCTCACCAAATACCGCAACATCGGCATTTTCGCCCACGTTGACGCCGGCAAAACTACTACCACCGAGCGCATTCTCAAACTCACCGGCAAGATCCACAAAATCGGCGAGGTTCACGACGGAGCATCCACGATGGACTTCATGGATCAGGAAGCTGAGCGCGGTATCACAATCCAATCCGCAGCCACTACTTGCTTCTGGGACGGCCACCAGTTCAACATCATCGACACCCCCGGCCACGTTGACTTCACCATCGAAGTTTATCGCTCCCTAAAGGTTCTCGACGGCGGCGTCGGCGTTTTCTGCGGATCCGGCGGTGTAGAACCGCAATCCGAGACCAACTGGCGCTACGCCAACGACTCCGGCGTCTCCCGCGTCATCTACGTCAACAAGCTCGACCGCATTGGCGCGGATTTCTACCGCGTCGTCGCCCAGGTGAAAAAAATCCTCGGAGCTACCCCGCTTGTCATGGTACTTCCTATCGGCACGGAATCCGACTTCGTTGGAGTCGTCGATCTCCTAACCATGAAGGCTCACGTCTGGGACGAAACCGGCCTGCCCGAGAACTTCACGATCGAGGAAATCCCCGCCGACATGGTGGACAAGGCGAAGGAATACCGCGCCCAGCTCATCGAAACCGCCGTCGAGCAGGATGACGAGATCATGGAATCATACCTCGAAGGCACCGAGCCTACGATCGAGGAAATCAAGAAGTGCATCCGCAAGGGCACCATCGACCTCGCGTTTTTCCCAACCTACTGCGGCTCTTCGTTCAAAAACAAAGGTCTCCAGCTCATGCTCGACGCCGTCGTCGATTACCTCCCAAGCCCGACCGACGTGAAACCACTCCCCGAAGTGGACGAGGAAGGCAACGAGACCGGCAAATTCGCCATCATCGACCCGACCGCCCCTTTCCGTGGCCTCGCATTCAAAATCATGGATGACAAGTTCGGCGCTCTCACCTTCACCCGCATCTACTCGGGCACCATCAAGAAGGGTGACACTGTCCTCAACTCCTTCACCGGCAAGACCGAGCGCATCAGCCGCATGGTCGAGATGCACGCCGACGACCGCAAGGAAATCGACTCCGCCCAGGCCGGCGACATCATCGCAATCGTCGGACTTAAAAACGTCCAGACCGGTCACACCCTCTGCGACGAGAAAAACCCGGCCACACTCGAGCCAATGGTTTTCCCTGATCCCGTCATCTCCATCGCCGTCGCGCCCAAGGACAAAGCGAACGCCGAGAAACTCGCCAACGCGATCGGTAAAATGATCCAGGAGGATCCGTCCTTCCGCGTCGAAACTGATGAAGAGACCAACGAGATGATTCTCAAAGGAATGGGCGAGCTTCACCTCGACATCAAAATCGACATCCTCAAGCGCACTCACAAAGTCGAGGTCACAGTCGGCGCCCCACAGGTCGCCTACCGTGAAACGATCACTAAGCCCGTTTCCGACAGCTACACTCACAAGAAGCAGTCCGGTGGTTCCGGCCAGTTCGCGAAAATCGACTACAAAATTGAGCCCGGCGAGCCAGGCTCCGGCTTCATCTTTGAGTCTAACGTCGTCGGCGGTAACGTTCCCAAGGAATATATCCCTGCGGTGGACAAAGGCTTCAAAACCTCCATCCACAAAGGACCGCTTGCCGGCTACCCCTGCCTCGACTTCAAGGTCACCCTCACCGATGGAGGCTTCCACGCGGTTGACTCCTCGGCCATCGCATTCGAGATCGCCTCGAAAGCCGCATACCGCCAGACAATGCCGAAGTGTGGACCGCAGATCCTTGAGCCAATGATGAAGCTCGATGTCTTCGCCCCTGAGGAAAAAGTCGGTGACGTCATCGGCGATCTCAACCGCCGGCGCGGGATGATCCAAGGCCAGGAGCCAACTCCGGGCGGTGTCCGCGTCAAAGCGGAAGCACCTCTTTCCGCAATGTTCGGATACATCGGCGACCTGCGCACCATGACCTCCGGGCGTGGCCAGTTCTCCATGGAGTTCAGCCACTACGCCGCCTGCCCGAAAAACGTCGCAGAGGAAGTCATTGCGAAGGCCAAAGAGCGCGAAGAGGCTCTCCGCAAATAAGGAGCCGCGTTCTCCAGAACGCGACCCCACATTATTTCCCAAAACCCGCCCCGGCCAGCCCGGAGCGGGTTTTTCGTTGGTGAGCCTATCCTTCAAATTTTTCGAACATTCTGCTGCAAGGCGAGTTCAATAAGTGTATGCTCAGGGGGAAACTTAGATTCATGACCAAACACCGCCGCGCCCTCGTCCTTTCTGCCGCCATCGCTCTTTTCGCCGCCTCTTGCAATTCCCGGCGGGGCGAAAGCCGCGATCAGCAACTTGAAGTGACTGCGGAAACTTTGGAAGCCAAGGCAGAGAAGGTCCGTCAAGATGTGGAGCAATCTGCAGACGAAAAGATTGCAGAGGCGAAAAAGGTTCTTGAGACCACCGGCGACCAGAACACTGCCGAAGTCCTCGAAAAAGACGCTTCGGTTACCCGCGAAGTGGGTGAAATGCGTGCCGAACAACTTGAAAAGCAGGCGGAAAAAGTGCGCGAGCAGAAGGAATAAGCTAGGAGCCTCCGCAGTGCAAAAATCCCGACGGTTGGCAAAATGCAGTTCAAAAAGCGTTTTCTGATCAAACCGTCACAACATAAATCCCCATTCTCTGGGGAATCCGGGTTGGCATCCTTACTGCGAAGAGTAAGCAGCACCCGACAACAGGGTCTTCAACCAAATCAATCCTACTATGAAAATTCACACAGCTTCCACGATCCTTAGTGCCTCCGCCTTTGCTTTGTTCTTCACATCTTGCGATTCTCCCCAAGAAGAAGCACGAGAAGATGCCGTTGAACAAAAAGCCGACGCCATGGAGGACAATGCCGACCAAGTTCGCGACGATTCTGAAAAAGCTGCTGATCGCCAGGAAGAAACGGCTGATGCAATCAGTGATACCACCGGAAACGAGAGTGCTGCGGATGCAGTCGAAGACACTGCTGATCAAGTCCGTGACGCGGCTGAGAAAAAAGCAGACGCAATGGAGGACAGGGCAGATGAAGTCCGAGACACCGAATAAATCTATTTCAAATTTTGATAACCTCCATCCCTCTTAAGGGTTGGAGATTTTTTTTGTGGCCCCGCTCCTTCTTGACTCTTCCCACAACGAATCCACACTTCGGCCATGTCACAGACACTGACCCTCAAACCCGATATCGCCCTTGGAATCGTCCCGACTCATATCAAATTCGTAGGTGGGCTTGTTCCCAACGAGGACGGGGAATTCCCTCGTGAAAGCGACGGACGCCTCGCCATCGTCGCGGAGATGGATCGTATCTGCGAGCAGTCCCCTTTCCGCCCGACCTGCACCCAGATCCCTTTCTTCGCAGGAGCAAACGAATCCGACATCGAGGAGATGATCTCCGGCCTTAAGGCTCTCGGACTCGAAGTCCATTTCATCATGATGGTCGGAGGCGCGAACCCGATGGATCCCGCCGATGAGGATGCCGTGGTGGGCCAGCTTGTAGGATCGCTCAAAGCAGCACAGCAGCACGGAATTGCTTCAGTTTCCTCCACATCTATCGAGGAATGGATGAACGGCCCTGAGAATATGGATCTTGATACCGCTGTCGCCCAGAACGTCAAAGTGCATGCACGCGCTGCCCGCGAATCCGGCCTTCTGGATTCTGGCATATCGGCATGGCATATTGAATTCCTCCGCCCCGGCGAGTTCAAAATCTTCACCAATCTTGAGCGCGCCTGGGCGTTTGTGAAAGCCGTCAACAAGGAGATCGGGCAGGACTTTTTCAAACTCCTCGTCGATGCCGCCCACATGGGCGACTCCGGCCTCTCCATCGAGGAGAACCAGAAGCTCCTCGCCGAGATCGCGGAAGCCGGACACATGGGTATCTATCACGCCTCGTCCCCGACGACCCGCGGCTGCCTAAGCACGGACGATGGCTGGATCGGCGCGACTCTCTTCGCTGCGGCCAAGACAGGAAAGCTCGAAACCGTTTTCGTCGAACTCTTTCACCACGAGGATCCTGCTCTCGAAGCGCTCCGCAATCTCGATCCCGGCCACGGCATCGACACCCGGGACGGCCGCTCTTACACTCAGGCCACCATCGACGGTCTCGTGGAAACTGCCCACCGCCTGAACAATCTCAGAGCACGCGGCATACTCTAAACCCAACCATATTATGAAATTCTTCTTTCTGCCGGGGCTCGCCCTCTTCCTGCTTTCACTTCCCGTCCGCGCCCAGGATAAAGAAGTGGAAACGCCTGCCGAGGACGTGAAGCCGGAAGAGCCTAAGGTGGAAGCCCCAAAGGTGGAGAAGCTTGACGAGGATCACTATCGTATCGGCGATGTCACCATCCAAAAATCGACACGTGAAATCCGTTTCCCAGCCGCAGTGAACCTCCGGGAAGGACTACTTGAATACCTCATTGTTCATCAGAATGGCAAAATCCACGAGTCGCTATTCCGCACCGATACCTCACCGACGAATATCAACGTCGCCTTAGCCCTGCTGCACTACAAACCCTCCAAAGAACTTTACCGAATCTGGAAGGAACCAGGCGTGATTTCTGGGGAATTCCACAAAGTCCCGGAGGAAACACGGTTAGCATCGCGCATCGCAATCGATGTGGAAGTGGAAAAAGGCGGCGAAATCAAACGTTACCCGGTCAGCGACTGGGTTCGCCACGAAACCACCGCGAAGGCCATGCCGCCCACATTCTGGGTGTATGGCGGATCGGAATTTTACGACGGGAAGTTCGTCCCGGAGACTACAGGTGACATATCTGCGATCTACGTTACCAACAGTTCCCTGATCAATTATCCCGGAGATGACAATTTCAACGATGAGGTCTGGAGCAGCTTTACGGACAGAATCCCCGAATTGGACACAAAAGTAACCCTCGTCTTCGCTCCCTATGTAGAAAAACCCTAAGGCCCGACCGCCCCCGGACGTTTCCAACATACCACACTGACAAAAATGAAACCACTTGCCCTACTCCTAGCCCTTTCGGTCACTGCATCCGCAGTCGAAAAACCCTACCTTTCCCTCCAAGAAGAGATCAAACAGGCCATAGCACGCGGCAACGCGTGGCTTGTTGAAAAACAGGATGAAAAAGGTCATTGGGACGATGGTGGCCTGCCCGCCTTCACCGCTCTCGCCCTCACCGCCCTCGCGCGGGATCCGAACATCGATCTTTCCAAGGAACTGCCCGATCACATGAAGAAGGGCTACGACTGGCTCATCGCGCAACAGAAGGAGGACGGCGGGATCTACAACCGCGGCCTGGCGAACTACAACACCGCCACCGCGGTTACCGCCCTCGTTGCCCCGGGCCGCAGTGAATACGAAGCCGCCATCGTCAAGGCGCGCCGCAATCTCATCAACAACCAGTGGGACATCGGCGAAAAAGGCAAGACCGACAATCAGAACGACGGCGGCATCGGCTACGGATCCAAGGATGACCATACCGATATGTCGAACACGTATCTCGCCATCGAGGCACTTGCGCTTTCCGAGAAAGTCGTAGATGACGGAAAATTTGGCGAGCAACCGGATCTAGACTGGGAAGCCGCCCTGACTTTCCTCTCTCGTAGCCAGAACCTCACGGCAACCAACGATCAGGAATGGGCTTCCGATGACGAGAAGAACAAAGGTGGCTTCATCTACACTCCCGGGGATTCCAAAGCCGGAACGGAAGAAACCAAAGATGGGAAAATAGCGCTCCGCTCGTATGGCTCTATATCCTACGCCGGCCTCCTCTCCCTCGTCTATGCAAAGCTTACACCCGATGATCCCCGCGTCATCGCGGTCATCGAATGGCTCGGCAAAAACTACACGGTGGCCGAAAATCCAAACATGGGCGCGGAAGGCCTATACTACTACTACCAAGCAATGGCCAAAGCCATGAACGCCGCTGGAATCGACAAGCTGAAACTCGCAGATGGCTCCGAGGCCGACTGGAGGAAGGACCTCGCCGGGAAGCTCCTTTCCACCCAGCGCGAAGACGGCTCATGGGTAAACGATAACGGCCGCTGGATGGAATCGAATCCCGTCCTCGTCACCGCCTACACCGTTCAGGCGCTGGAGGAAATCTACAACTCCATCCCTGAGTGAAACGTAGGGTCGCTCCCGCCGGATCGCGGAAGCGAAACCACGGGAATTCTTCGGGGAGAAGATGAGTGAGGGATGCACCGACGTTCACGTCTTCCAATCCACTCTCTCTTTTGGCGGGAACCCGGCCGCATGGGATAGAAAAACCCTCCCTAGCGAACCGGAGAGGTATGGAAATTAACCCCGGGGGATTCAGTCCCTTCTGCGGCGGACGAGTAACGTCATCACGCTAAGTGCCCCAAGCAGAGCGGAACTCGGCTCGGGAACGACATCGAGAAAAAAGTTGTCCGCGAGCATACCTCCGTCGGTGGTACCCCATCGAACGCCTGCACGCGTAGCTCCGGACGGAGCAGTGACCGTGTTCGAATAGTTCCCGAACGCAGAGCTCGCAGTCGAACTAGTACCTGCAAAATCGCTAGCAAAATCCAAGGAATTGGAAATAAATGTTCCTCCCGTGTCGAACCACTGGACCATTACAAAGGCAGTCGCGACCGAGCCGTCATTCCTCGCGCTGTAGTTGAAGGTGTATGAGTTACCGGCAGTAACCACGGCTCGGCTTGCTGTAGCGGTTTCCCAAAATCCACTGTTGCCCCCCGTGTAGGCGAATCTGACGGCTCCTATATTGCTTTGGTTCGTGTCAGTGCCGATAAAGGAGGCGCCGCCAGCCGTGGTCACGGTAGCAACCCAACCGGTGGTGGCGGTGTAAGAGCCGATATCTTCCTGATAGACACCTCCGTTGGTCTCGAAGTTCGGGTTGGTGAGCAAGAGGTTGGCACCAGACACAGGAATGACGCCGACCGCCGCAAGGAT
>Ga0105045_10001996_pt1 | contig 16992 bp, 15 predicted proteins | sample MAT02_FD_78089 | JGI IMG/M metagenome (GOLD analysis project Ga0105045, IMG submission 78089) | Freshwater microbial communities from Lake Fryxell liftoff mats and glacier meltwater in Antarctica - MAT-02 (megahit assembly) | ecosystem: Environmental > Aquatic > Freshwater > Ice > Liftoff... | reverse complement strand
AAAATTTTGGAATTTTTACCCATGTTTAAATTTAAACAATTTACTGTCGAACAAGATCGTTGTGCCATGAAAATTGGAACTGACGGCGTATCACTTGGTGCTTGGACACCTATAACGAACAATCCTTTTAGTGTTTTAGATATTGGGACAGGAACAGGAATTATAGCTTTGATGCTTGCGCAAAGAAGCAACGCTGAACAAATCGACGCTTTGGAAATTGACGAAGAAGCTTATGAACAGTCTGTTGATAATTTCGAAAACTCACCTTGGAGCGATCGCCTCTTTTGTTTTCATGCTGGTTTAGATGAATTTGTAGATGAACCAGAAGATGACCCGAGCGATAGCGAACTGGCGCAGCAATATGATTTAATTGTTTCCAATCCGCCTTTTTACTCTGAAGACTATAAATCTGAAAATTCGCAGCGCGATTTAGCCCGCTTTCAAGATGCGATGCCTTTTGAAGATCTAATTGAAGCTGCTGATTTATTATTGTCTGAAAATGGTATTTTTTCAGTAATCATTCCGTTCAAAGAGGAAGATCGATTTTTGGCTATAGCAAAAGAAAATGAACTTTATCCAATGAAAATTACACGCGTAAAAGGAACTGCAACAACTGAAATCAAGAGAAGTTTATTGGCTTTTAGCCGAAAAGAAGAAGTTAATTTCTTTGTCGATGAACTCGTTATTGAAACCAATAGACATATCTATACTCAAGAATACATTGCTTTGACTAAGGATTTTTATTTAAAGATGTAGTTTCTCTTTGTATACTAAATATATCTGCGAATTGATAAGAACGTTCTACTAATCGTAAATCGTCAGTGACAATATCAGCATTTCCAGACATCTTATACCAAATAGTCTTTGAAATTACTGTTATGTTTTTGTCAAATCGAGCGCAGTCGAGATTACGAACGACTTAAAAACAACGTTTCGTGCTTCATTACAAACATGATGACGTTCTCAACTTGACAAATTTCAATTTTTTTTAATAGTAAATTCAAAACATAAATGGTATTAGTAAAGCATTGTTTTTATCATTTAAAATTTCAATTCTAAATGCAAAAGGATTAACTGTCTTTAGATCCTTACAAAAAATATGACTCTCCGCTGAATGAAAAAATGGTAAACCCATAACGGCGAGTGAATATAAAAAACGAGGTAATTTTTAGAAACTTCGATAAAAGAAATTAAAAAAGAAATTCCAACTGTTACTAAAAATGAGAATTGCACTTTTAATGATTATGCAAAAGGAATTCAAATTATTTCGATGACAAAAGATACTTTGCTTGTTATGATGAAATAGGAAATTTGAGGAAGAAATAGTAGTATTAACACAGAAATAATCTGAAACATAAATTACATTGGAAGTTGCTGAAACTCTATAAAGTACTTTTTAAATTGAATAATTTTGTAGATTTGTTTAAAATTTAAAGCTATGGATGTATCACTCGAAATAAAAAAGATTCAAAAAGATTTAGAATTGATTCACGATGAAAACCTAATCAACTCCATTAAATCATTACTTGCATTCGCAAAAAAACAAAAACAAAATATTGTTTATAATCCATTTTCTATTGAAGAATATAAAAAAAGAGCAGAACAATCTGAAGAGGATATAAAAAAGGGACGATTTATAAACATTGATGATTTATAAATGAGAAAAGTTGTTGTTACTCATTTTGCAGTATATCAAATTAGATCTATTTACGATTATTATAGTTTTCACGTATCTGTTGCTACAGCAAAAAAGTTAAAGTCAGCAATAATTTCTTCGATCAAAACATTAAAAACTGAAAAGGTTGAATGGCAAGAAGATGAGTTTTTAGGCTATCTAAACAAAAATTACAAAAGATTAATTTGTGGACACTACAAAATTATTTATTATTTTAATCCAATAGAAAACGTCGTTTATGTAACCGATGTATTTGATTCTAGGCAAGATCCTGTTAAGAGTAAAGGAAAATAATTTGAATTATCCATTTTAAAAATGTTTTTCAAAAAAATAATTTAAACTAATTTTTGCAAAAAAATCAGTATTGCGACTATTTTTATTATTTATATTAACTGTGGAATCTAGAAATATAAATTATAATACACGTGAGTATTTTAAAAATATAACATTTGTTAAACGATTTGTTATATTCCTTTACGTAGCTTTGTTCTTTTAAAATTGACTATCATGAAACCAGACTTATTTCAATCTCCAGATTATTATAATTTAGACGATTTATTAACAGAAGAACATAAATTAGTTCGTGATTCTGCCCGTGCCTGGGTGAAACGCGAAGTATCTCCTATAATTGAAGAATATGCTCAAAAAGCAGAATTCCCAAAACAAATTATTAAAGGCTTAGGTGAAATAGGTGGTTTTGGCCCCTATATCCCGCAAGAATATGGCGGCGCTGGTTTAGATCACATATCCTACGGATTAATCATGCAGGAAATTGAACGTGGAGATTCTGGTGTGCGTTCCACTTCATCTGTACAGTCTTCACTAGTAATGTATCCTATTTGGAAATACGGAAACGAAGAACAACGATTAAAATATTTACCCAAATTAGCTACAGGAGAATATATGGGCTGTTTTGGGTTAACTGAGCCGGATCATGGTTCAAATCCTGGCGGGATGACGACCAACTTTAAAGATATGGGTGACCATTATTTATTGAACGGTGCCAAAATGTGGATTTCTAACGCCCCTTTTGCAGATATTGCAGTTGTTTGGGCAAAAAATGAAGAAGGTCGAATTCACGGTTTAATTGTAGAACGCGGTATGGAAGGATTTACAACTCCTGAAACACATAATAAATGGTCTCTTCGTGCATCATCAACTGGCGAATTGATTTTTGATAATGTAAAAGTTCCAAAAGAAAATTTATTGCCCAATAAATCAGGATTAGGAGCTCCGCTTGGTTGTCTTGATTCCGCACGCTACGGAATTGCTTGGGGCGCTATTGGTGCCGCGATGGACTGTTATGATACCGCTTTGCGCTACGCCAAAGAAAGAATCCAGTTTGACAAACCTATTGCTGGAACTCAATTACAGCAAAAGAAATTAGCCGAAATGATTACTGAAATCACCAAAGCGCAATTACTTACATGGAGATTAGGTGTTCTAAAAAATGAAGGTAGAGCAACTACAGCTCAAATCTCAATGGCGAAAAGAAATAATGTAGACATGGCAATAAACATTGCACGTGAAGCCCGACAAATTTTGGGTGGAATGGGAATCACGGGTGAATATTCAATCATGCGTCACATGATGAACTTAGAGTCAGTAATTACTTATGAAGGAACTCATGACATTCACTTATTGATTACAGGAATGGATATTACAGGAATTTCCGCATTTAAGTAGAAGTAAACGTTTATTAAACTATATATAAAATTGATTACGAAAGCTTCTTGGAAACAAGGAGCTTTTTTATCTTTACAAAAAAAATAAATTTTATGAATATTGCTACAATAAACAATAGTATTCAGCCTCAAAAAGAACTATTGTTACAACATTCCTTATACAAAAATGTTAAAACAGTTGAAGATCTAAAACGCTTTCTTGAAAATCATGTTTATGCTGTTTGGGATTTCATGTCTTTATTAAAAGCTTTACAATCTAAATTAACATGCACAAGTACACCTTGGTTTGCAACCTCTAATCCGCAGACAAGATATTTAATAAATGAAATTGTTGTTGCTGAAGAATCAGATTTAACAATGGACGGAAGACGATCTAGTCATTATGAAATGTACATTGAAGCGATGGAGGCTTGTAATGCAGACACTTCAGGAATTAAGAATTTTCTAACTGATGTGGCATCGCTTCAAAATATTTTTGTAGCAATTAAGAAAAGTAATTTACATCCTAATATAAAAGCCTTTTTAGATTTTACTTTTCGTGTCATCGAAGAGGGCAAATCACATGAAATTGCAGCAGCATTTACTTTTGGAAGAGAGGATTTAATTCCTGCAATGTTTACTGAAATCTTGAGAAATTTTCAAGCTAACTTCCCTGAAACAGATCTAAGCAAACTAATTTATTATTTCGAAAGACATATTGAACTGGATGCTGATGAGCATGGCCCAATGGCAATGAAAATGATCACTGAATTATGCGGAACAGATGCACAAAAATGGTCAGATGTGGAGGAGGTTTCTAAACTAGCTTTAGAAAAACGAATCGGACTTTGGGATGCTATCGAAGAACAATTAATGATTGAAAAACTAGTTGCGAATTAGTAATCTAATTTTGCTTATTCTAAAACTAATCTATTTTTAAAAGTCCTGATACAAAATCAGGACTTTTTTTTTAATTCTCCGGAGCCATCTCTAATTCCAATCCTTCCAAACTTTCTGTAATTGGAATTTGGCATCCTAAACGACTGTTTTTCTTAACGAAGAACGCTTCTGACAACATCGCTTCTTCATCATCACCCATTTCTGGTAAAGCAACATCATTTAAAACATAACACTGACAGGAAGCGCACATTGCCATTCCGCCGCAGGTTCCTACCGTTCCTTCCTCTGCTAATTCATACATTCGAATTAACTCCATGATATTCATATTCATGTCTGTTGGAGCTACAACCTCATGAGGGACTCCATTTCTATCGGTAATTTTTATAGTAATATCTTGTAGCATTTATTCTTTATTCTTCTTTTTTAATTGCTCTATGTCAGCTAAATCTTTATAGCGACCAGTCGCTAATTTATTCATTATTAAATCGTCAAAATCTATATAGGGAATTTGTAATTTATCAACATTAAAATAATTTCGTTTTTTAAAACTATCCCTAAATTTTAATCCGTCAACCTGCGTAAGAATTTCTATTTTCGAAGGTTCTCTTCCAATTCCCCAAACATTAAAATTTTCATCTGCGAATTGCTCTTCTGGAAAAATTGGTGCTCCAAATTCCGCATACACTTTCTTTAACTTTTGATAATTTTGACTGTTTCGTTCTATCCACAAGTCCATATCTCCTGTACTTCTGATATACCCATGTAAAACCACAGCATAACCTCCCACTAAAAGAAAATCGATTTTCTGTTTTTCTAAAAGTTTTAGGAAATCTAAAAAATCAATATTAAAAATATTATTTGACATGCTTTCTTGCAAAAGTTATATTTCTATCCACTTTCTCCGAAGGAGTCACATTAAAAATAGAATTTATTATAAAACATGCATAATTCAATCTCTCTAGTGGCGTTTTGTCAATATAAAAAGTAACATGATCATCTGCTTCTTCAAAGGAAGACATAAACACTACATTCCTGTCCATTTTTATACTATCCATCAGATCAATATTAAATTATTACAAAATATTTGTTACCGTTTCTATTTGCGGCGCAAACTTTTTAATAGTTGTTTCTACACCTGCCCTAAGCGTCATTTGGTTTACGCTACAACTGGTGCAGGCCCCTTCCAATCGCACTTTCACATGTTTGCCATCTTCGATGGAAATCAGTGAAATATCACCGCCATCCGAATTCAAGAAAGGTCTAATCTCTTCGAGTGCTTTTTGAACTTCTAATGTTAATTCTTCTGTTGTCATATCTTTTGATACTACGAAAATGTGAAAATTTAATAATGTGATAATTAGATAATTTTAATTATATATAATTCTTAAAATTATAAATCACATTATTTAAATAAAATAGAAATTGCATCTTCACTACCTTTTTTCTAATTCTCTAATTTTCTAATTTTTTCTAATTTTCTACTTTTTTTTAACTGCAGAGCAACCTGCCATAGTTGTAATTTTAACGGCTTCAGTAGCTGGAAGATTTTCGTTTCTAATAACCACTTCTCGCACAACATTTCTTGTGATCTCTTCAAAAACGGTCTCTATAACGGATCCAACTTGCATGGCTGCAGGACGACCAAAATCACCCGCTTCACGAATTGACTGCACAATTGGCACTTCACCAAGGAATGGAACCTCTAAATCTTCTGATAGATTTTTAGCGCCTTCTTTTCCGAAAATGTAATATTTGTTATCAGGTAGTTCTTCAGGAGTAAAATAAGCCATGTTTTCAATTATTCCTAAAACGGGAACATTTATAGCGTCTGACATGAACATGGAAACACCTTTTTTGGCATCAGCCAAAGCAACCGCTTGAGGGGTACTCACTATTACAACTCCAGTAATAGGTAATGCTTGGACAATAGACAAATGTATATCACCAGTTCCCGGAGGTAGATCGACTAACATAAAATCTAATTCGCCCCAATCAGCGTCAAATATCATTTGGTTCAGCGCTTTTGAAGCCATTGGTCCTCTCCAAATAACTGCTTGACTTGGAGATGTAAAAAAGCCGATTGACAGGATTTTCACTTCGTAACTTTCAACCGGTTTCATTTTTGATTTACCATCAATGGAAACTGAAATTGGTTTTTCACTTTCTACATCAAACATTATAGGCATTGAAGGACCGTATATATCAGCATCTAATATTCCAACAGAGAAACCCATTTTAACTAATGAAACGGCAAGATTAGCAGTAACTGTAGATTTTCCTACTCCTCCTTTTCCAGAAGCTACGCCAATAATATTTTTAATTCCTGGAATTGCTTTTCCTTTAATTTGGTTTGGATTTTCGGCTGCTGCAGCTTCCACCTTTATGTTTACTTTCACGATAACATCAGAGGAGAATTTTTCGTGAATTAACTTTTTTATATCATCTTCTGCCCGTTTTTTAATGTGCATTGCTGGAGTTGCAATCACTAAATCAACTGTAACCTCATTTCCAAAAATCAGTACGTTTTTTACAGCACCACTTTCCACCATGTTTTTTCCTTCGCCAGCTATAGTAATTGTTTCTAAAGCTTTAAGAATATCTTTTCTATCTAATTTCATTTTTAGTCCACTTTTTCTACTGGTATCTAAGACCAGCATATTATCTTTATTTAAACTGATTTCAGATTACAAAGATAGAAGATTAAGTTCTTAAAATAAAGGAATTAGATTGGATTTATTGATTAGGGAATTTGCTGTACTTATTGTAGAAAATAGCCCGATCGAATTGCTATCAAGATGGGGACTAATTTCTCTTTTTCTTAAAAATCATTCGTATTTTAAATATTTTAAAAGATCTATTTTAGTTACTTGATACGCTTTTGCTAAAACAATAACTAAAGTTAAAAACAACAAACTTATCAATGCAATAATAAATGGAAATAAAGGAATATCAATTCTAAAAGCAAAATCTTCAAGCCACTTTTGCAAAAGAAAATAGGCAGGGAATATTCCTAATATAAAACCTATTATACAAAAGAATATATATTGTTTTGATAAATCTTTAAGCAAGGTATTTGTTTTGGCCCCAAGGGTTTTACGGATAGCGATTTCTTTTAATCTTCTTTCCATTGAAAAAGACGCTAAAGCAAATAATCCAAAAATAGCAATGATGATCACAATGAAATTAAGAATAAAAAATAAGTCTTTTTGTTTTTGTTGTTCTAGATAGGTTTTAGCAAAAGTTTTATCAACAAACTCATATTCAAAACGATAATCTTGATTGATGTTTTTGTTCCAATAGGTCTCCAATTCCGAAAGTGTTCCCTTTAAGTTATCTGGATTTATCTCAACATAAACGAATTGAAAATTCATCCATCCTAAAGTTTTAATGTTTACGAAAATCATTGGAGGAATCTTGTTTTTAAAGCCTCTAATATTAAAATCCTTTACTACCCCTACAATTCTAAACTTGAGACTCCCTTTTTCATTTCCCCAACCTGAGGTAATTATGGTATTTATTGGCTTCTTAATATTCAAATGTCTTACACATGTTTCATTCATTAACATATTGCTAATTGTATCCGAAGCAAATTGAGGAGATAAATCCCTTCCTTCTACAATCTTAATTTTCATCATATCGAGAAAGCCAAAATCCATATCTACATTATGACCTTGAACAAAAATCCCATTATGAGTAAATCCAGATGTTGAATTAGTACCACCCCCAAAAGAACCTGCAAATGTCGAAACTTCTCGTACACCAGGTATCTTGAGTAGTTCTTGCTTAGTGGTTTCATACTTTTTAAATTTAGTTTCAAAATCATCATAATTAAACTTAATTCGGAGAACTTGATCTCCATTAAACCCGAGATCTTTATTACTCATATAGTTTACTTGTTGATAAACTATTAAAGCACCAATGATAAAAAAAGCAGCTATCGCAAATTGAAAAATCAACAATGAATTCCGAATCCAAATTCCGCTTTTACTTCTAGAAAAAATTCCATTAAGCACCTTCAAAGTTTCAAATTTAGATATATAAATTGCTGGAAATATCCCTGCTGAAATAATCACCAAAACAAAAATGAAAATAATTTGTAAATAAAACTCACTTCCATTTAAAGTTAAATTTTTGTTCAAAAAATCATTATAGTAAGGTAATGCTAGCTCAACACTAGCTAAGGCAAGAATCCCCGAAAAACAAACCACAATAGCCGTCTCAAAGATAAATTGTAAAACAATAAGTAATTTGCTAGCTCCAATAACTTTTCTTACACCCACTTCTTTTGCCCTTTTTAAGGCCGAAGCTGTAGCAAAATTGATATAATTAACAATTGTCAAAATAAGTATCAGAACTGACAAGCCCATCATAATATAAATCAGCTGTATATTTCCTCTTCCCTCAGGTAAATTATTACCACTAGCCGTTGTTGTACCCTGTAGTCGAGCCGTTTTTAATTGATCTAGAATAACTGTCGTCTCTCCATTTTCTTTGATATACTCTTCAATTGTTTGACCGCTTTCTTTAGCTCCTTTTTGAGTTCTATTTACAAAATTGACATTCTGCATTTTTTTTAAGACATCACTAGAAGTTATACCTTCCCTTATTTTTACAAATAATCCATATTTAAAATTTCCCCAGGTATTTTTATCTCCATCTTTTAACACGTCATTAAATACATAATCTGGCTGTACAGATGATGGTTTTATGATTTCAAACACGGCTTTGACAACATAAAACTCATTTTTATAACTAATTGATTTACCGATAGGATCTTGTTCTTTGAACAGTAATTGTGCGGCTTTCTCAGAAATAGCAACGCTGTTTTTTACTTTTAAAATATTATTTTTCAATCCTTTTACTATCGGAAATGGAAATATCCTAAAAAAAGCACTATCAGACACAATCACATTTTCTATTATTATTTTTTGCTTTTGGTACCTTAGAATACCCCCTTGATAAGAGTTTTCTATAAAACAGATAGTCTCGATTTCAGGAATAGTCGCCTTACACGTTTCCCCAAAAGCAATCGAATTATTTGGCCAAGTGTCTCCAATTCCAATTTTATTTAGCACTTGGTAAACATTCTCTTTTTCGGGATTCCACACGTCATAAGAATGCTCATCGTTCCAATATAACAAAGCAAAAATTAATCCCGCAATCCCAATACTCAGCCCCAAAACATTGAGAAACGAAAACAGTTTATTTTGCTTGAGGTGGTATATAAATATTTTTATCCAGTTGTGTACCATCGTTTATTTTGTTTTAAAAATTAATCCGCATTAAAAACATCTATAAGCTGCTTAATACTGTTTTGACAAAACCCATTATTCGTATTTTAAATATTTTAAAACATCAACTTTTGTCGCAAAATAAGCTCTTGAAAGCACCACAGAAAGCGTTAAGAACAATAAAGCCACAAATCCAATTATAAAGGGATAAATAGAAATATCTATTCGATAAGCAAAATTCTCAAGCCATTTATTCAGCAAATAATAAACAGGAAACAAGGCTATTAAAAACCCAATTATACAGAAAACGATATATTGTTTAGATAGTGCTGTAAGCAAAACATTGGTTTCAGCGCCTAGAGTTTTCCTGATTGCAATTTCTTTCATTCGTCTTTCTATTGAGTAAGAAGCCAAAGCGAACAATCCGAAAAGTGCAATTAATATCACGATGACATTTAATAATGCAAAAAGGTTTTTTTGTTTTACGTAAGTTTTATAGGTTCGTAGATAATTTTTATCCACAAAATCATATTGAAAAGGATAATCAGAATCGACATTTTTTATCCAAAAACTTTCAATATCTGCCAGAGTTTGCGCTGTGTTTTCTGTATCTATCTTCACATAGAGATGTTGAATATTCCCTATCAACCATGGTACAGTTTTAAAGTGAAAGAAAACCATGGGAGGTACTTTTCCTTGTGGACTATAGGCACTAAAGTTTTTTACAACCCCTATAATTTTAAACTTATTGCCATTCCAATCGACCGTTTTACCAATCGGATTTTTTTCATTCATCAATTTTAAAGTACTCTCATTGATCATCATTGCATCAATGGTATCCGAAGCAATTTCTGGATTAAAATAGCGACCTTCCTTCATCTCAATTTTCATCATTTCTAGGAAACCAAAATCAATCGCAAGATTTTGTGCGTGAATATTATTTCCATTATAACTAAATCCAGAAGAAGCATCGTTACCACCTCCGAATTTAAATGCTCCCGTCGTGGCTTGTTTTACACCTTTAATCTTTGAAATTTCATTTTTAACAAGTGTGTAGTTGTTAAAAATAATTTGCTCCGAATTTTGACTATTTCGAATTGCTTCTGATTTATAATAGAAAATTTCTAACACTTGATCTCCTGAAAAACCTAAATTTTTATTGCTCAAATAGCGCACTTGCGTAAATACAATATAAGAGCCAATAATAAAGAATGAGGCTATCGCAAATTGTAAAATAAGCATTCCGTTTCTCAACCACACACCACTTTTATTTCTTCCGAAATTACCTTTTAAAACTTTTAAGGTTTCAAAATTTGACACATAAATGGCTGGAAAAACACCTGCAAAGGTTACTGTAATTATAAAAATAAATAGGATTTGCAAATAGAATTGGCTTTCATAAATAACCAATGCTTTATCTAAAAAATCATTATAATAAGGCAATGCAAACTCTACAATAGCCAAAGCAAGCAAAATTGAAATATTAGCAATGATAATTGTTTCAAATAAAAATTGTTTGATAATATCTAATTTTGAAGCACCGACAATTTTGCGAACGCCCACTTCTTTAGCCCGACGAATGGCATTTGCCGTTGCAAGATTGACATAATTGAAAATAGACAATATCAAAATTAAAAGTGACAATCCTGACATAATTAATAGAAACTGATAATTGCCTTTTCCCTCAGGTGAACCTTGGCCTTTGGAATGTAATCTCGAGACAGAAAGTGGTTCTAAAATAAAATTAAAATGTCCATATCTTGCTTCATATTCCGTTGTACTAATCCCTTCTTCTTTGGCCTCTTTTACAATTTTATTTTGAAAATAAATTGAATTTAGTTTTTTGGACAATTCATCTGTTTTTGATGGATCTTTTAATTTAATGAACCAACCATTATTAAAACTCCCCCAATTGTCTTTATCGACATTCATCCTTATTTTCATATTGTTCACCACGGCATCAGGTGCAATGGTTGAATTTCCTGGAATTTTATATACTCCTGTTACCTTTAGAAATTTATCTTCAAATTGAATTTGCTTTCCAACTGGATTTGCTTTTCCAAAAAATTGTATGGCCGTTTTTTGATTCAAAACAATACTATTCTCGTTTTGCAAAGCAGTTTTTGGATTCCCTTGTAAAAATTCAAAAGGGAAAAACTCAAAAAAATTATTTTGAGTATTAAATAACTTTTCAATAATTATTTTTTTACCATTGTATTTAAAAAGCGGTGATTCGTACCAGTACAAACAATGCATCATCATTTCAATATTGGAATCATCCTTTAAGAATGGATCAAATGTCACCGGAACATATGGCCAGGCTTGACCCTCTCCCATATCAACCAAAACTTGAAAAACAGTATCTTTTTCAGGATTCCATTCATTGTAACTATGCTCGTCATTCCAGTACAGAGTGGCGAAAATTAATCCCGCAATACCAATACTCAATCCCAAAACATTGAGGAACGAAAACAGTTTGTTTTGCTTGAGGTGGTATATAAATATTTTTATCCAGTTGTGTAACATAATTTTTAATTCGTTGATTTTGATTGCTTCGCCAGTTCGCCACTTTGGCTCGTGTGATGATTGAAATCGTATTTTATTGAAAAAGTGTACTGCAAAGCAATTCAAAAATGAATTCGACGATTAATAGTATTATAAGTATCATAATTATTATATTTTAAAAACATCTACATTTCTTTGATTCATTTTTTCAGAGAAAACAACGCCATCCTTCATAAGAATGGTTCTTTGAGAAAATGACGCATCATAATCAGAATGGGTAACCATCAATATAGTTGCACCTTTGGCATGTAAGTCAGTTAGTAATTCCATAACTTCATTTCCGTTTTTACTGTCTAAATTTCCTGTAGGCTCATCAGCCAAAATAATTTTAGGATCGTTTATCAAAGCTCTCGCTACAGCCACACGTTGTTGTTGCCCACCAGAAAGTTGTTGGGGATAATGCTTCAATCGATGCGTAATGTTTAATTTTTCGGCAATTGCTTCTACTTTTAATCTTCTTTCCGAAGCCTTTACGTTATTGTAGATTAACGGTAATTCGATATTATCATAAACCGAAAGCTCGTCGATAAGGTTAAAATTCTGAAAAATAAATCCGATATTTTCCTTACGAACACTAGAACGTCCTTTTTCTTTTAGTCCAATCATTTCTTGGTTAGACAAGGTATAACTCCCGTCTGAAGCACTATCCAGTAATCCGATGATATTGAGTAATGTCGATTTTCCGCAACCAGAAGGTCCCATAATCGAAAGAAAATCTCCCTCATTAATTTGCAAATTTATCCCGCTTAAAGCCGAAGTTTCTAACTCTTCTGTTCTGAAGATCTTGGTTAGGTTTTGAATTGTTATCATCCTTTTATAGTTTTTTATGTTTTTGATTAAAGAACGCAGTACAGCTGCATTCCGTTTTTATTGTATATTCAGTTCTTCGACTTCTTTATAGTCCGCATAAGACGACGTTATTACTTTATCTCCTTGTTTTAATCCTTCCAAAACCTCGTAATAAGAAGGATTTTCTCTACCTAATTTTATATTTCTTCTTACTCCTTTGCTTCCGTTGACAACAAATAGCCACTTTCCAGCGGTTTCCTGATTGAAACTTCCTTTTGGAATGACCAAAATTTTATTCTTTTCAGATAAAATAAGCTTCACGCCAAAACTTAATCCGTCTTGCAATGCTAAATCTTCTTTGGAATCAAAAAGCAATTCCACCTGAAAACGACCGCTTTTAACCTCTGGAATCACTTTTACCACAGACACGACTACTGTTTTCCCCTTATATTCAATTTGGCCTTTCAACCCCACACGAATTTTTTCCAAGTAAAATTCATCTACTTGCGCGCTCAACTTGTAGCCTTCGCGAGAATCAATTCTACCAATACTTTCTCCAGCTTGAAATGTTTTTCCTAAAATAGGTTCAAATGAAGTTAATCTTCCTGAAACTGGTGCCGCAATCAAGAAGTTTTTTTTATTACTCCTTAGAATATCCAAGCTCATTTCCATCGTTTGTATCGAGCGATTAATTTGCGAAATCTGTATTTGATTAGTTTGTTTCTCCTTTTGAATACTCGTACGAATATTGCTTTTACGTTCTTCTTGAAAACGCAGACTTTCCTTTATCAAATTCCAATCATTTCTTGCTATTATATCTTTCTCAAATAATTTAGCATTCATATCATACACCCTCTTAGCATCGTTATAATCATGTTCAATTATAGCCAAATCTTTAGTCAAACTCAGTTCTTGATTTCTAATATTAAGTTTACCGGTATTCAAATTATTAATTTGCTCAATGATTGCTGTTTCCTGCGTCAAGTAATGCAATTCTGTATTCGGATTGTAAATGCGTGCTAGCGGTTGTCCTTGCTTCACCATTACTCCGTTTTCAACAAAAATTTCTTTGACTGAACCACCTTCGATAATATTGACCAACACCAAATTCAATGGTTCCACTTTGGCCTGAAAAATAATAAAATCTTCAAAAAACTCTTGGCTAACTTCTTTTACCAATAGTTCATCCGCTTTTACATTTAAACTTCGCTTTTTAGATACCGAAGCATAAACAACTGCTCCTACAACTAAAAAACTCACAAATCCTATTGTTAAGTACCTAAATTTTCTATTTTTACGGGGAATAACCTTGTCCATTTTTTTTAATAATTTACTGATTATCAACACACAAAAGCATGCCAAAGGATTTATAATTCCTAAAACAATGGTTATCAACACGGTTACAAAAAATCTAAAAAATAAAATGTTCAAAAACGGACAGTCCTCCGTTCAAAAGTGAACAAAAACATATAATGATGCGAAAAAAACAAGCCAAAATACTTATTGTTGACGATCAAGAAGAAATTCTTTTTTCGGCAAAAATGATCTTGAAGAAGCATTTTGAAGAAATTTTTACAACAAATGATCCAAAAAAAATAATTACAATCCTTGGTGAAAACCAAATCGATGTTGTTCTCTTGGATATGAACTACCGCATTGGTTTTGAAGATGGACGGGAAGGCATTCACTTGCTAAAAGAAATAAAAACACTGTCGCCAAAAACAGTTGTGCTATTGATGACCGCTTTTGGCAAAATAGAAACCGCAGTAGAAGGCATGAAAATAGGTGCTTTTGATTATATTTTAAAACCTTGGGATAACGAAAAATTACTCTCCATTATAGATAAAGCCATTGTTGAAAGTCGAAAACTCAATCGAACATTAAACTCAGAACCCGCTCCTAAAAAACATTTTATTGGAAGTTCCTACAAAATAAAACAAGCGTATTCCATTGCTGAAAAAGTAGCAAAAACAGATGCTAATGTCCTTATTTTAGGAGAAAACGGAACAGGTAAATTTGTATTTGCTGAACATATACATCAGCATTCAGACCGAAAAGACAAACCATTCATTCACATTGATTTGGGTTCGTTAAGCGAAAACTTATTTGAAAGTGAACTTTTTGGCTATGCCAAAGGTGCTTTTACCGATGCTAAAACCGATACTCCGGGACGATTTGAAATAGCCGATAATGGAACTATTTTTCTAGACGAAATAGGTAACATCCCTTTGCATTTGCAATCAAAACTATTGCATGTTTTACAAACAAAGAAAGTCACCCGACTAGGCGAAAGCAAACCGCGACCATTAAATGTAAGAATCATAGCAGCAACTAACAGCGATATTAAAGCAGAAGTTGCAAACAAAACATTTCGAGAAGACTTGTTGTATCGTATTAATACCATGGAAATAAACCTGCCGCCTTTGCGAGAGCGAAAAGACGATATTACACCACTGGCGCACTTCCTTCTAAAACAATTAGGCGAAAAATACAACCAAAACGATGTCTGTTTTGACTCCAATGTCGCAGAATATATGGAACGCTATCCTTGGAAAGGAAACATTAGAGAATTAGAAAATAAGATTGAAAGAGCCTTGATTATGTCAGATCACAATACGATTTCGGTAACTGATTTAGACTTACTCAACTTTGAATACAAACTAACAATGGAGGAACATCCCTTATCTGAAATAGAAAAAAATGCTATCGAAAGATCTCTTTTTAAAAATAACGGAAACATCAGCAAAACCGCCGAAGAATTGGGTTTATCGAGAGCTTCGTTGTACCGTAGACTTGAAAAATACGATATTAAAAACAATGACTAATGAATAGCTGGAAATTTTACAATATGCTTTTTGCAAGAGTTATTATTGTCATTGTAACACTTGCTTTTTCACTTCTATTATTTGGAAACAGCTATTTGTATAGTGGCGTTCTTATTTTAGTTTTTGCTCTTTTAATCGGTGGCGAAATGTATTCGTTTATAAAAAAGAAATATAATTTTTATGACAAAACCATAATTTCGATACTTAACAACGACTTTTCTGCTAGTTTCCCTGCTGCATACAAAGAAGGAGATTATAAAAATTTATGTCTGCTGTATGATATTCTGAAAGAGAAGCAACACGACCTAAGTTCAAAAGAATTAATATATCGCTCGATTATAAACAATATCGACACCGCTGTTATAATTTTAGAAAAAGAGCATGACAACTGGAATATTTTCCTGATGAACGATTGCTTTTCGACGCTTTTCAGTGTCCCGAAAGTGACAAATTGGATTTATCTAAAAAATTATCTGCCGTCGCTTTGCCAAGAAATTGAAAATACCGGCTTCAACGAATTAAAAATGTCCATAAACATTAAAATCGAACAGCAAGACACACAAACGTTTCTGTTGCAGACTTCGTTAACAAAATCGTTTAATAAAGACTACTTTATTATTCTGCTTGACAGCATCCAGCGTGTTATTGAGAAAAAAGAAAAAGAAGCTTGGATTAATTTGATGAAAATCATCTCTCACGAATTAATGAATTCCCTGACGCCCATTCGATCGCTTTCGCAAAATTTACTACAAATCGTAGACCAAGACCATTTAGAAACCGAAGATTTTGAAGACATCAAAAGCAGCATTTCTACCATTATAGACAGAAGCGATCATTTGCAGTATTTTGTAGAGAATTATCGAAAACTGGCTATGCTTCCTACACCAAACAAAAGACCAACTCCTATTCATTCACTATTTGCAGATTGTCTTAAAATAATGTCGCCTATTTTCAAAGCCGAAAATATAATCATTATCAACGAAATCGAAAAACTTAAAACAATAAATGTTGACAGAAGCCAAATGGAGCAGGTTATTATTAACTTGATTACCAATAGTATTTTTGCTTTAAAAGACCAACAAGAAAAAAGCGTCCTTATCACTTCTACAACAAAAAACAGTCGTTTTTATATTACCATTTCAGATAATGGATAAGGAATTGAAAGTGAAATTAAAGACAAAATATTCCTGCCTTTTTTCACGACTAGAAAAGATGGAGCAGGCATTGGACTTACGCTTTCAAAAAATATTATAGAGGCACACGGTGGTTATTTGAGTTATCAAAATGAGAATGAGACAACTACTTTTACCATTTGCTTGATAGAATGATTTTTGTAATTTTTT
>Ga0105045_10001994_pt1 | contig 17002 bp, 12 predicted proteins | sample MAT02_FD_78089 | JGI IMG/M metagenome (GOLD analysis project Ga0105045, IMG submission 78089) | Freshwater microbial communities from Lake Fryxell liftoff mats and glacier meltwater in Antarctica - MAT-02 (megahit assembly) | ecosystem: Environmental > Aquatic > Freshwater > Ice > Liftoff... | reverse complement strand
GGCCCGAAGGCCGGGGCCGGGCGGCGATGCCCCGGCGTTCGGCCAGCCGGTCCTGCGCCACGCCCTGCGCCGCCAGCCGCCGCGCGATGCGGACAAACACTAGCCGCCCCAGCACGCGCGTGGCCAGGCCATAGGCGCGCAAGGGCAGCGGTGTCATCCGCTGGTATGGCTCATGTGGCGGCTGACCCGACCGGCCACGGTCTGGCGGGCATAATCGAAATCATGGCCCTTTGGTTTCAGCGCGATCGCGGCGCGGATGGCCGCGTCCAGCGGTCCGTCATCGGTGCTGGCGCGCAAGGGGGCGCGCAGGTCGGAATTCCCTTCCTGCCCCAGACAGGTATAAATCTCGCCGGTGCAGGTGACCCGCACGCGATTGCAGCTTTCGCAGAAATTATGGCTGAGCGGTGTGATGAAGCCGATCTTCTGGCCCGTTTCGACCAGTCGGACATAGCGTGCGGGTCCGCCCGTGGTTTCGGCCAGATCGGTCAGGGTGAACCGTTCGGCCAGACGCGCGCGCAGGTCGCGCAGGGACCAGAACTGGTCCAGCCGGTTCTCGTTGCCGATATCGCCCATCGGCATGACCTCGATCCAGGTCAGGGCGATGTCACGGGCGGCGCACCAGGCAGTCAGGGGGAACAATTCGTCCTCGTTGAACCCTTTCAGGGCCACCGCGTTGATCTTGACCCGCAGACCAGCGCCCTGCGCCGCGTCGATGCCGCGCAAAACCTGCGGCAGGCGGCCCCAGCGGGTGATCTGCGCGAATTTGGCGTCGTCCAGCGTATCGAGCGAGACATTGATCCGCCGCACCCCCGCCGCCGCCAGATCCGGCGCGAACCGCTCCAGTTGGCTGCCATTGGTGGTCAGCGTCAGTTCCTTCAACGCGCCGGTGTCCAGATGCCGGCCCATGGCGCGGAAAAACGTCAGGATGTCGCGCCGCACCAGCGGTTCGCCCCCGGTGATGCGCAGTTTTTCGACACCCAGCCGGATGAACGCGCTGCATAGTCGGTCCAGTTCCTCCAGCGTCAACAGATCGCGCTTGGGCAGAAATGTCATGTTTTCCGACATGCAATAGACACAGCGGAAATCGCAGCGATCGGTGACAGACACGCGCAGATAGCGGATGGCCCGGCGGAACGGGTCGATCAGGGGCGATGGCGGTGCAGTCAGGTCCATGCAACAGACGCTAAGCCTCGGTCGCCCTGCGCGCAAGCGGGCCTCACGCAGTTGCGTGATGGCCGGGAGGCCGTTAGGTTGGCACTATGACCATGCGCCTGATCCCGGCCGTCGTTGCCCTGTCGTTGCCCCTGATGGCGCTGTCGGGCTGCGCGTCCCTGGACGAGGCGTTCCGCATCGCCCCGCCCGGGGTGCAAACCCCGGACGTGACCGCCACAGCTGCCCTTGCCCCGACCGCCCCACCGCCGCCGCCGCAGGCCCGCACCGTTGAGGAATTCGATACCACCACCGCCGAACAGCGCGCCGCCGCCGTCGCCGCGCCGGCCCCGGCCAGCGAATCGCGGCTGGGCACCACCGTCGTGGCACTGGGTCCGCCTGCCGATCCGGGCATCTGGGTGCAGACCCCGCTGGTCAGTGCCGTGGCCATGGGACGGGTCGAGGACCCCGCAACGGGCCGTTCGGTCGCTGTCGAACTGCGCCCGTCGGGCGGGGTCCAGGGGTCGGGCAGCCAGATCAGCCTGGCCGCGATGCGTCTGCTGGACTTGCCGCTGACCGCGCTGGTCGAACTGGTCGTCTATCGCGCCCCCTAGGCGGTTATGGCCCGCCCGCGGGGGGTCGCCCTTGTGCGCCATGCCGTATGCCGGCCCGATCGCGCCCACATCCGGCGATACAGGCACCGTTCCAGGCGCATCCCTGTGCCAAAACGCTTGCACCACCGGGGCGACCGGTGCAGTCAAGGTCATGGCAACAAGGCAGACAAACACGTCGCACCCCCCGCACCAGATGTCGATCTGGATCGAGAAGCTGCTGCGGATCTGGCGGTTGACCGCCCGCACCCATCTGGGGCTGATCGCTGCGGGTGTCGCGTTCTATGCCTCGTTTTCGATCTTTCCCGGCATCGCCGCGCTGATCGCCCTGTTCGGGCTGGTCGCCGACCCGGCCGTGGTCGAATCGGAACTGGCACTGCTGCGCGATGTGATGCCGCGCGACGCCTATGTGCTGATCGGCGATCAGGTGAACGGTCTGCTGACGGCAGGGCGCACGACGCTGGGCTGGACCACCGCGTTGTCACTGGCCATCGCGATGTGGTCGGCGCGGGCCGGGGTGGGCGCGCTGGTCGAGGGGCTGAACGCCATCTATGCGACCCCGAACCGCAGCGGATTCAGACATCTGGTGTTTTCCATCATCATGACGCTTCTGCTGCTGGTGATGGCGGTGGTTGCGCTGGGCATCGTGTTTGTCGCCCCGATCCTGCTGGCCTATCTGCCGCTGGAACGCAGCACGGCCGATCTGCTGACCGTGATGCGGTGGGGGATGGCCTTCGTGCTGATGCTGGCCGCGCTGGCCGTGCTGTATCGCTACGGGCCGAACCGCCGGCTGCAAAAGGCGGTGTTCATGGCACCCGGGGCCGTTCTGGTGATCGTGTCATGGCTGGGCGCGTCAGGGGGGCTGTCGCTGTATATGTCCAACTTTCCCAACTACAATCAGGTCTACGGGTCGATCGGGGCCGTGGTGGCGTTGCTGCTGTGGCTGTATGTCAGCGCCTATCTGGTGCTTTTGGGGGCGGCCTTCAACGCGGTGCGCGAAGGTCACGACCGCGCGCCCCGACCACAATTCCTGCGCGAATGATCTGCCGCGGGCACGCCCCGCAATGTCATGAATTGCGGCGCAGAAACGGCAAACCGGGGCGGGATTGTTGCCCGGGGGCCACGATTGCGCCCAACTAATGCCACAGGCCCGACCCGTCGCAGCCTGCCCGGGGTTTTCCCCCTAGCCAAGTATTCGGGGTCACGTTAGGTTGGATGCAATGAAAAAGCGTCCCGCATCAAGACGGGCCGCATGAGGCGGAGCAGTACATTATGTCGTCGATCGAGTTTGTCGTCCGCGATAGCGCGGGCGGGCTTCAGCGTGGATTCGTGGCCGGCAACAATGCCGCCGCGGCAATTGTGGCAGTACCGGGGGCGGACATATCGCTCAACCTGGCGCGGTCGCAGATCGTCAGCTATGCGCAGGTCGGCAGCGAACTGCATGTGACGCTGTTCGACGGGCGGGTGATCGTCATCCAGAACTATTTCGGTGTGGACGGTCAGCCTGCCGCCGATCTGTTCATCTCGTCCGACGGGCTGTTGTCGCAGGTCGAACTTGCTCCCGGGATGAACGGCACCTTTTACGCCAACTACCAGGTGCAGGACGTCTACGGCAAATGGAGCCCCGAGGACGATCTGTATTTCGTGCGCGGCGACGAAGGACAGGTGGGCCAGGTTTTGGCCCCGGTCGATGACGGCGTCGGCATGCTGGCGGCGTTTCCGATGTTGGGCGGCCTTGCGCTGCCCTTGCTGGGGCTGGTGGGCCTGGGCGTGGGCGCTGCGGTTCTGGGCGACGACGCCGACCGCGGCACCCCGGTCGGCACGATCTTGGAAGGCACCAAGGATGTCGGCCATGTCGTGAATGCCGATGACCGCAGGGACGGTGTGGATATCGGCGGGACCGGCACGCCGGGCGCCACCGTCACCGTGACCGTCAACGACCATGTGCAGACAGCCACCATCACGCCGGAAGGAACCTGGACAGTCCGGTTCCCGTCCGTGCAGATCGACCCCGGCACCTACGAGACGCCGGTGTCGGTCGTCATCGTCAAGGATGGCAAGTCGGTCATCATCAACGACAATCTGGTCGTAGATACCGAAGTCGCGGTGACCTTTGACGAAGAAGCGGTCGGCGGCGACGGCATGGTGAACGCCGTCGAACAGGACGGCATCGTCACCCTGACCGGGACGGTCGATGCCGGTTGCGTGGTTACTGTGGTCGTCAACGCTGTCACCTATACGGCGGTTGTCACCGGCACCACCTGGTCGCTGGCCCTGCCTGCCGGGGCCCTGCCCGAAGGCGTGCTGACCCAGTCGGTCAGCGTGACTGCAGTCGATGCGCACGAAAACACGATCACCATCAGCGGATCGTTCCAGATCGACACCGAAAATACGGTTACGATCAACAGCGCGGCGATCGGCGGCGACAACCTTGTAAACCGCGCGGAACATGCGGGCGGTGTGCCGATGACCGGCACCGCCGAGGCCGGGGCATCGGTCGTGGTCACGGTCGGGACGGTGTCCCACACCGTCATCGCCGGGGCGGATGGCATCTGGTCGGCGACCTTTGCCAGTTCCGAAATCGCCACCGGCACCTATCAGGCGACGGTAACCGCCGTCTCCACCGATGCGGCGGGCAATACGGCCACCGCGACCGGGACGTTCCAGGTCGATACCGAATCGATGCTGACCTTTGACGAAGATTCGGTTGGCGGCGACGGGATGGTGAACGCGCTGGAACAGGCGGGCATCGTCACCCTGTCGGGCACGGTCGCGGCCGGTTCGGTCGTCACCGTGATCCTGAACGGGGTCAGTCATACCGCAACCGTCACCGGCGAAACGTGGTCGCTGGCGCTGCCTGCGGGCCTGCTGCCGACCGGAGAGCTGACCCAGGCGGTCACGGTTGATGCGGTGGACGCCAACGGTAATACCGAAACTACCTCGGGCAGCTTTGCCATCGACACGATCACCAGCGTGGCGATCAACGCTGCCACCATCGGCGGCAACGGGCTGGTCAACAGCAGTGAACATGCGGCGGGTACGGTCATCACCGGCACCGCCCAGGCCGGGGCATCGGTCGTGGTCACGGTGGGCGCAGTGTCCCATACCGTCGTCGTATCGGCCGCAGGGGTCTGGTCGGCCACCTTCGCCGCCTCCGAACTGACGGCAGGTACCTATCAGGCCAGCGTCACCGCCGTTGCCACCGATCCGGCAGGCAACACCGCCACCGCGACCGGCACCTTCCTGGTCGATACCGAAACCATGGTGACGGTCGAGACGTCGACTGTGGAAACCGATGGCGTGGTGAACTTTGTTGAACGCGCCGACGGCGTGACCCTGACCGGCACCGCCGAAGCAGGGGCCAGCGTGGTGGTGACGATGGCAGGCGTCAGCCAGACCGTGATCGCCAGTGCCGCCGGCACCTGGAGCGCCAATTTCGCCGCCGCAGGCATCCCATCGGGCGAGACTTTGGCGGCCGTAACCGTCGTGGCCACCGATACGGCGGGCAATACGGCAAACGCCGCAGGCACCGTCACCATCGACACCTTTGTCAACATGCTGACCATCACATCCGGCGCGGTGGCTGGCGATGACATCATCAACGCCGCCGAACAGGGCCAGCCCATCACCCTGACCGGCATGGTCGAGGTGGGCTCGACCGTCTCTGTCACGCTGGCCAGCGTGACCCTGTCGGCCACGGTCGCAGCCAACGGGGCATGGACCGTCACCTATCCCGCCGGCAGCCTGCCCACGGGCGAGTTTGCGACCCAGGTCGTGGTGAATGCCACCGACGCTGCGGGCAACACGGCATCGGTCAGTGAAAATGTCACCATCGACACGGTCGCAGGTGACGTGACCCTGTCGCCCCTGCCGATCGAGATCGACGATGTGGTGAACTTTGTCGAACGCTCGGACGGGGTGCTGATCCACGGCACCGCGACACCGGGACTGACGGTGACCGTCACGCTGGGCACCGCCGTGCATCAGGTCCTGGCCGCAGACGATGGCACCTGGTCGTCACTGTTCTTGTCCAGCGAAATCCCCGCAGGCACCTATATGGCGCCGATCACCGCGTCGATCACCGATGCGGCGGGCAATTTCAAGGAGGTGACGGATCAGGTGCAGATCGACACCGAAGTGGTGCCGTTCACCCTGACGACGCCGGTCGAAGGCGACAACATCGTGTCGGCTGCAGAAGAGGCCGATGGCGTCATCCTGTCGGGCACGGTCGAGGCCGGATCGACGGTCAGCGTCACCTTTGCGGGCACCACGCAGACAGTAGTTGCGGGCGCTGATGGTGCCTGGAACGCGCATTTTGCTGCCAGCGCGATTGCGAACGGCCAGTACGACACCACGATCAGCGCCACGGCCACCGATCTGGCGGGCAATACCCGCAGCCTGACGCATGGTGTGCGGATCGACACCATCGTCGACCCCCTGACCATGGCCGCCGTCGAAACCGACGATCTGGTCAACCGGGCCGAGGCTCTGGACGGCATCACCCTGACCGGGACGGTGGAAATCGGTTCGTCCGTGCTGGTCACGTTCGAAGGTGTCACGCGCGCGGCGACTGTGGCAACGAATGGTAACTGGTCGGTCGACTTTGCCGCCGCCGAGGTGCCTGCGGGCGAATACACGGCCGATGTGACCATCTTCGCGACGGATGCAGTGGGCAATACCCGCACCCTGGCCGATACGTTCAGCGTTGATACCACCCCGCCCGAGGCACCGCTGATCGAAAGCTATACCCGCGCGGGCGCTGGCGTGCGCGCGCTGTCGACGTCCATCACCGATGACAGTATCGACATCCAGGCGGTGGCGGCGAACGGGTCGGTGTCGGACGTGCCGTTCACCACCAGCACAAATCTTACCTTCAACGAGACCGACTACAAATTTGGCGCGCCGGTTCCGAACGGATCGCATCTGGTGATGACCGCCGCAGATGCTAGCGGCAACGCCACATCGACCCTGTTCGTGCTGGAAGAGGCGCTGACCAACATCGTCAACGTCGGCAATGCGGGCCTGGATCGGTTCGACATCGAGGCGATCGACCTGCAATTCGCCGAGGATTCGGTGCTGACCCTGACGGCGGCGGATCTGGAGGCGCTGTGCGCACATTCCAACCTGCTGACGATCCATGGCGGGCTGGACGATACGGTGAACATCCTGGGCGGCAGCGCCACCGGCACGACCCAGATCATCGACGGGCGCTCCTATGATGTCTATTCGCTGGGCACCAACGGCGGCACCCTGATCATCGACGAGGCGATCACCGTCCATACCTGACGACTAGACCCGTGGCAGGGCCGGAAGAACCGGCCCGCCCGCCATGTTTGGCGCAACCGGCAGACCTGGCAAAAGACCAGTGGTTTCAAGGGGAAAGAGGTGAGGCAAGGTCAAACAGGCATCGCGGCGACAGCGGCAATGCTGGCGGTCACGGCGCTTGGCGGTTGCCTGGGGCAGGGCGGCGACGATGTCGGACGCGCCCTGACCGCCCCGGATACACCGCTGGCGGCCACCGCCCCGGCGCCCGCCGCCACGCCGGTCCCTGCGCTGGATGCGCGCATGGAGGACGGCACCACCTCGCCGCTGATCGAAGGCCTGCTGAACCGGGTGTCCGTGCTGGAACCAGGGCCGTTGGCCCAGGTCGCCGATGCGGTGATGGCCGCCAATACCCGCGCCGCCGAGGCTGAATTGCGCGCCGCGATGCTGCGGTCGCAGGCGCAGTCGCTGAACTGGCTGCCACGGTTGGGGCCGGGTGTGAACCTGACATCGCTGGGCAGCATCGTCACATCGCTGGTGGTCGATCAGGCGATCATCGACCATGGCGCCCGCCGTGGGCAGCGCGATCATGCGCAGGCGGATGTCGAGGTGGCCGCCGTCCGGCTGGCCACCGACAGCAACGCCCGCGTGCTGGCAGCGCTGGAGCTGTATCTGCGCGCCGAGGCTGCCCGCGCCCGCGCCGCCGTCAGTGCGGCGGCGCAGGCGGATATGGAGCATTTTGCCTGGATCATGCGGGAACGGGTGGCCGCAGGCGTGACCGACCGCGCAGATCTGCAGATGGTGACGCAGAAACAGGATCAGATGCAGGCCGACCTTGCGGCGGACCGCGAGTCGGCGGCGGTTGCCTTGGCCGAATTGCAGGCGATGGCCGCGACCCCGCTGGACAATATCACCAGCCTGTCGCCCATTGCCACGCCGTCACCGACCGCCATCGCCCTGACCGTGATGCAGGCCGAGGCCGAGGGCCGCCGTGCCGTGGCCGCCGCGCGGGTGGCGCGGGCGGGCTATCTGCCCGGCCTGTCGGCAGGGGGCGATATCGGGCCCGGGGGCGCGGGCATCGGGCTGACCGTTTCGGCCGCGAACGGCATCGGCCCCGGCATGGGGGCCGCGATGCAGGCCGAAGATGCCGAGGCCGCAGCCGTACAGGCCCGCATGGGTCAGGAACGCGAACAGGCCGCGCGCGATGTGGCGGCGTTGCAGGGGCGGCTGGCCACCCTGCGTCGTCAGCAGTCCGAGACCCGCAGACTGGCCGACCAGGCGGCTGCAAACTATACCTTGTTCGCCGCCCAGCAACGCGCGGGTCAGCGGTCGGTGCCCGAAACCGTCGGCGTGTTCGAAACCCGGCTGCGCGCAGAACGCGCGGCGGTCGATGTCGCCTATGAAATCGCGGTGCTCGAATCGCGCATCGCCGCGCGTCTGGGTGCCCTGGTGGATGGAGAGCGGATGTGAGCGGCCCTGTTCTGACATTCGATATCAATGCCGCACGCGGCGCGCGGCTGAAACGGGTGGCTGCCGTTAAAGACGCACAGCCGGTCGAGACGGTCGCTATCCCCGCCGCTTTGCGTCCTTCCCAACCACTCTTGGCCCAACCGCTCTTGGCCCAGCCACTGTTGGCCCAGCCGTCGATCGCCGCGTCTGATCCCTCTGGCAAGCAGGCCCTGGCCGGCAATGCCGGAGCCGACACCGTTGCACCGGCCAGCCCGTCTTTCGACGCCACCGCGCCCGTTGCCGCCATCCCGGCAGACCCGTTCGCCCAGAAGGCCCGCACCCGCGCCGATCTGGCGGCGATCTATGCCCGGCTGCTGGGCGTCGAACTCAGCCATGCCGACCTGTTGGAGCGGATGGCCCTGGACGGTGGCGACCAGGTGACGCCGCAGGTGATCGCGGGTGCGCTGACCGTTGCAGGCCTGACCACCCGCATCCTGACGCCTGCCCGGCGGGACCCGGCCCAATGGCCTGCGCTGTGGCCCGCGCTGGCCGAGATGACATCGGGGCAGGTGCTGCTGGTGCTGTCGCAGTCGGGCGATGTGCTGACCGTCTATGACGTGACCTGCCGCGACAACCGGGCCGAGGTGCCGCTGGCCGAGTTCCTGCCGGTGTTCGCAGGCACCGTGCTGCGCGCCGATGTCGGTATCGGCGAACTGACCCGGCGCCATGCCGACAAGGGCCGACAGGCGCATTGGTTCTGGGGCCAGATGACCCGGTTCCGCCGCCATGTGTTCGAAATTGCGCTGGGGTCGTTCGTGGCGAACCTGCTGGCGGTGGCCGTGGCGCTGTTTTCGCTGCAGGTCTATGACCGTGTGATCCCGCACCAGTCGGTTGCGACGTTGTGGGTGCTGGCCATCGGGGCCGGGCTGGCGATGCTGCTGGAAGCGTTCTTGCGCATCGCGCGGGCCCGTCTGATGGACGGCGCGGGCCGCCGGATCGAGATCGCGGTCCAGTCCATGCTGATGGAACGCCTGCTGGGCATGCGCGCCGCATCCCGGCGCAGCCCATCGGGGCTGTTTTCGGCCGTGAGGGATTTTTCGTCGATCCGCGAGTTCTTTACCGCATCGACCATCGGGACCCTGACCGACCTGCCGTTCATCGTGCTGTTTCTGGCCTTGGTCGCGTCCATCGGGCAGAATGTGGTCTGGGTGCTGTTCGTCGGCGCGGTGCTGATGGTGCTGCCGTCGTTCTTTCTGCAAAAAAGACTCATGGCCCTGACCCAAGCCACCCAGGGCGCATCGGCCAAGTCCAGCCGCCTGCTGCACGAGGTGATCTACGAGGCCGACACGATCAAGGCCCATCGCGGCGAGGACCGGTTCCGCCGGCTGTGGAACGAATTCACTGCCCTGTCGTCGGCGGCGACATCGGAACAGCGCAAAATGGCCTCGACCATGACGTATTGGAGCCAGGGGGTTCAGCAGGCGACCTACGTGGCCGCCGTGGTCACCGGCACCTTCATGGTGTTCACCGGTCAATTCACCGTCGGCACAATCATCGCCGTGGGCATCCTGACGTCGCGCACGCTGGGCCCGCTGACCCAGCTGGCCGCAACCATGGCCCGGTGGAGCCAGGTCAAGGCGGCGCTGAGCGCGCTGGACGAGGTCGCGATGGCACCCCAGGACGAAGAGGCAGGGCGCACCTATCTGCGGCGCGACACGATCAAGGGCGCGTTCGACCTGCGCGAGATGATCTATCAGCACGACGAAAACGGCGCGCGGACCATCGACATTCCCGCCCTGTCGATCCCGGCCGGCACGCATATGGCGGTGCTGGGGGTGAATGGTTCGGGCAAGTCGACCCTGCTGAAACTGCTGTCGGGGCTGCATCATCCGACTCAGGGCCATATCCTTATCGACGGTGTGGACATCGAACAGGTAATGCCGCGCGACCTGCGGCGGCATATCGGGTATCTCAGCCAGGAAGTCCGCCTGTTTGCAGGCACATTGCGCGACAACCTGAACCTGACCCTGCTGGAACGCGACGACGACCGTCTGCTGGCCGCGCTGGATTTCTCCGGGCTGGGGACGCATGTGCGCGGCCATGCCAAGGGCCTCGATCTGGAAATACGCGACGGGGGCGAAGGGTTGTCGGTCGGGCAGCGCCAGTCGATCGGCTGGGCCCGGCTATGGCTGCAGGACCCGTCGGTCTGCCTGCTGGACGAACCAACGGCGGCGCTGGATCAGGCGCTTGAACTGGCGCTGGTGGGGCGGTTGTCCGAATGGCTGCGGGGGCGAACGGCGATCATTGCGACGCACCGGATGCCTATCCTGCAACTGACCAGTCGGGTGCTGGTGCTGCAGCAAGGGCGGCTGGCGGTGGACGGTCCGCAGGATCAGGTTCTGGCGCATCTGTCGGCCCGGCGGGGGACGGCGGCATGACGACATGGGAAAACGAACCGGGCAGCAAGACGCGTGGGGCAAGCGCGATCATCTGGCTGACGGGGGCGGTGCTGGTCACCTTTCTGGTCTGGGCCGCCTTTGCGTCGCTGGACGAGATCGTGAAGGCCGAAGGCGTGGTCGTATCCGGCGACCGGCCGCAGATCATCCAGAACCTGGAAGGCGGGATACTGGCGGAATTGCTGGTGGGCGAGGGCGATATCGTGGTGCCCGGCCAGGTGCTGGCCCGGTTGCGCGACACCCAGTTCCAGGCCGCCGTGTCCGATCTGCAGGGGCGCATCGCGGCCGCCGAAATCCGGCGTCTGCGGCTGGAGGCCGAGATCGCAGGGCAGGCAGAGTTTCTGGTGCCGGCCGCGATGGCGCGTACGGTGCCCGAAATCGTGGCATCCGAACAGGCGCTGCTGGTGGCGCGGCAAGGCGATTACACCGCCCGAGTCGACGGCGCGGCCCGGATGCTGGCCGAGACACGGCGCGAGCTGGAGACGATGGAGGACCTTTATGCCCGCGAGATCGCCGCGCTGATCGAGGTGACACGGGCCCGCAAGGCCAATGGCGATGCCGAAAGCCGCCATGACGAGATCGTCACCGGCGCGGAACTGGAGCGCGCCAATGCCTATTCCGAAGTGCTGCAGGATCTGGCGACCCTGCATCAGGAACTGGCGCTGGCGCAGGACCAGCTGTCGCGCACGGTGATCGTGGCGCCGATGGCAGGGGTCGTGAACAATCTGGGCGTGACCACCATCGGCGGGGTGATCCGCCCCGGCGAGGAGATCTTCCAGATCATCCCCCTGGGCGACGCGCTGTTTGTCGAGGCGCGCGTGCGCCCGGCGGACATCGCCAATCTGGTCACCGGCCAGCGGGCCACGATCAAGCTGTCGGCCTATGACCACACCGTCTATGGCGCGCTGACCGGTGTCGTGACCTTCATCAGCGCCGACACGTTCCCCGACGAACGCCGCGCCGACCTGCCGCCGCATTACAAGGTGACGGTGGCGGTGGACCTGACCGGCCTGACCGGTCGGCAGACCGAGATCGAGATCCGCCCCGGCATGCAGGCGGCGGTCGAGCTGCATACGGGGCAAAAGACGGTGCTCGATTATCTGACCAAGCCGCTTTATCGCGGATCCGAGGCGCTGCGGGAACCCTGAGGTCTGCGGCGCGCCTGACGGCGCATTCCCCTGCCTGCGCGGGGGGGCGTTGCCCCCCCGGCCGTCGTCGCTGCCGCTCCTCCGCCCCCCCGGGTATTTGTGCAAAAATGAAAGGGGGGGGCGGGCGGTTGGGCAGGGAGTGGTGGCGATGGTCGGGGTCATGGTTGGGATCAAGCTGGCCGGGATCAATCGGTTTTGGGTCAATCAGGTTGAGGTCGGGCGGTTTTGGGGCGTCTGCAAGGCCAGATAGTCGGCCAGAGATTTGCCCGGTTCGTCCATGAACAATTGCGGCAGGGCCTGCACCCGGTCGATGCGGTCCACGCGGAACACGCGGAAATCGCCGCGCAATTCGCACCAAGCGGTGGCGGACCAGACCCGGCCCCAGTATTCGATCTGCAAGGGGCGGATCGTGCGATCGGTCGTTTCGCCCGCATCGTTGCGGTAGGCGATGCGCAGTTTCTGCCGGGCGCGGATCGCACTGCGCAACGAGGGCATGTGCTGAAAACCACGCGCGGCCTCGGCAAAGGGATAAACGGCAAAGCCCCAGCCGCTGGCGGGTGTGGCCCGGCCTTCGGGCAAGACGGCCTCGATCTTGGCCGAAAGGCTGCGTGCGGCCTTCTGCAATTCGTCGTCCGCCGATTCGGCCACCACGGCCATGCCCAGATGCAGGGCTTCGAGTTCGGTCATGGTCAGGTTCAGCGGGGGCAGGGTTATGGCAGCGGTGGCCATGTAGCCAAGCCCCCGTTCGCCCGCGATGGGTACGCCCGAGGCGATCAGCGTGTCCATGTCGCGGTAGATCGTACGCAGCGAAACGGCCAGCCGGTCGGCCAGATCCTGCGCCCGGTGCAGCCGCCCGTCGCGCAGGATGCCGATCAGGTCGAACAGGCGGTCACTGCGGGGCATGCGGCCACCGGAGGGTGCGCTCTGGGACCGTGATGGTGGTGCGTGCCGGTGCGGCAGCGTGGCGTGGTCCATCGGCAGGCAGGCGGGGCCGGTCACTGCGGTGGCGGCGGCCCGGTAGGGACAGGCCCAGTCGGCACAGCCGCTGTCGGCACAAGCCCGATGGGCACAGGCCCGGTTGGAACAGGCCCGGTTGGAACAGGTGCTGTCGGAACAGGTGCTGTCGGAACACAGCACCCGGTCGGGCCGGGTCCGGCCCGACCGCGACAGACAGCGCGCATGGCAATCCGGTTGCGCGGCCGACCGGATGTCGCGGTATCAAGCTGCGGCAGGGGCCCTGCCGGGGTTGACGGGATCGGGGGCCGTTTTTGTAACACGGTCCATTCCGTTCTTCGGGTTCGGGTGCCACGGACGGTTCCTTTCGGACCAGACAACTGACAGAATTCTGTCAGCTGACAATCTAATGGCAGAAAATCGCGCTGACCAGCCCGGGCGGGTCCTTTCGCGCCGGGGCAACTGCGGCTAAGACAACAGAGGTCAACTGGGCGGGGCGATCCCTGTCCGCCGTTTCACGGGAGAAACGCCATGTTCAACAATATTGGCCCGATCGGCATCCTGCTGATCGTCGTCGTGGTTCTGGTCCTGTTCGGACGCGGCAAGATTGCCGGGCTGATGGGCGAAATCGGCAAGGGCATCACATCGTTCAAGCGCGGGATAGACGATGGCAAGAAGGAACTGGACGATGCCAGCGTCGCCGCCGCCCGCGACGTGACGCCCGAGCCCGAGAAGGACCGGGCCTGACAACGGATCGGAAGGGCTGACGCGATGTTCGACCTAGGCTGGACCGAGCTGATGCTGATCGGCGTCGTGGCCCTGATCGTGGTGGGGCCGAAGGACCTGCCGAACATGTTCCGCGCGCTGGGCCAGTTTACCGGCAAGGCGCGCGGCATGGCGCGCGAATTCAGCCGCGCGATGGAATCGGCCGCCGATCAGGCCGGGGTGAACGAAATCAACAAGACCCTGCGCGCGGCCGCCAATCCGCGCGCTTTTGCCGCCGACAAGATCAAGCAGGCGACGACCGGCAAAACGGCAGAGACGGCTGCCAAGCCCGCCGGGTCATCTGCCGCAGCCCCCGCAGCGACCCCTGCGGCGGCCAAAGCCGCGTCGGCGCAATCCGACATCGCGGAGGATGCTGCGCCGGTCCCGGATGCGATACCGGAACCGGACAAGCCACGGCCCGAATTCAAGCCCGGTGGCGCGACCGAGGCATTGGCCGCGCAGCGGGTGCAGTTGCGGGAAAGGCTTGGGGTCGAGGCGCAGGCCCGCGCCGAGGCCCGCCGCACCGCCACAGTGCCGGGCACAGCCGCAGAAGGCGCTGACCAGGCCCCTGCTGCGCAAGCACCTGCCCCTGCCCCTGCCCCTGCCCCTGCGACGGACCCGGCACCATGACCAAGGTCGACGAGATCGACGACTCCTCGGCCCCGCTGATCGAGCATCTGGCCGAGTTGCGCAAACGGCTGATCTGGTCGGTTCTGGCGTTCAGCGTGGCGATGATAATGTGTTTCACCGTCTGGAACCCGATCTTCAACTTCATGACCCAGCCGCTGTGCGACGCGTTGTCGGCGCGCGGGCAAAGCTGCCAGACCTATCTTTTGTCGATGCAGGAAGGGTTCTTTCTGGCCGTGTCGATTTCGCTGGTTGGCGGGCTGTGCCTGTCGTTTCCGGTCGTCAGTTTCCAGTTGTGGCGGTTCGTGGCCCCGGGGCTGTACCGGTCGGAAAAGGGCGCGATGCTGCCGTTCATGCTGGCATCGCCGTTCATGTTCGCGCTGGGGGCGGGGTTCGCGTTTTACGTCATCACCCCGCTGGCGTTTGATTTTTTCCTGGGCTTTCAACAGCCCGGAACGCTGACGGCCGGGGTCGAGGCGGGCGAAAGCCAGGTGGCCGGGATCGCGTTCCAGGGGTCGGCCCAGGCCTATCTGTCGCTGACGATTACCTTTATCGTCGCGTTCGGGCTGTGTTTCCAGTTGCCGGTGCTGCTGACCCTGCTGGGCAAGGCGGGCATCGTGACATCGCGCGGGCTGGCGGGGGTGCGCAAATATGCCATCGTGGCCATTCTGCTTATGGCTGCGGTGGCGACGCCGCCCGATGTGATCAGCCAGCTGATCCTGTTCTGTACCGTCTATCCCTTGTACGAGCTGTCGATCTACATGGTCGCCCGGTCCGAGAAGAAACGCGAGGCGGAGTTGCGCGCCGAAGGCATTCTGGGCGAAAACGAGTCGCTGTATGGCGATCCCGACGACCCGCCCGAGGGCAAGGCGACGTGACGGCAGGCGATCTGCGCCGCATCGCCGGGGCGCTGGAGCGGATGGCCCCTGCGCCGCGCGACCTGCCCGATTTCGATGCCCCCGGATATGTCTGGCATGTCGCGCCCGACCGGCTGGAGCCGGTGGCGCGGATCAACCGGGTGGATGTGGCGCTGCTGGTCGGGCTGGACCGGGCGCGCGACACCCTGATCGCGAATACGCGCCAGTTTGCCGCCGGGCTGCCGGCAAACAATGCGCTGCTGTGGGGCGCGCGGGGGATGGGAAAATCGGCGCTGGTCAAGGCCGTGCATGGCGCAGTGGCCGCCGAACATCCGGGGCTGAAGATTGTCGAGGTTCAGCGCGAGGACCTGCCCAGCATCGGGCGCTGTCTGGCGTTGCTGGGCGGGCGGGCGGAACGGTTTATCCTGTTCTGCGACGATCTGTCCTTTGGCCATGACGACGCGCATTACAAATCGCTGAAGGCCGTGCTGGATGGCGGGATCGAAGGGCGGCCCGACAATGTGGTGCTGTATGCCACGTCGAACCGCCGTCACCTGATGCCGCGCGAGATGATCGAGAATGAACGCCAGACAGCGATTTCGCCCGGCGAGGCGACCGAGGAAAAGGTATCGCTGTCGGACCGGTTCGGCCTGTGGCTGGGGTTTCATCCCGGGTCGCAGGATCAGTATCTGGCGATGATCCGGGGATATGCCGATGCCTTCGGCATTGCCATCGACGACGCGACCCTGTGGGCCGAGGCGATCGAATGGCAGGCGACGCGTGGCGGGCGGTCGGGGCGGGTGGCCTGGCAGTATATCACCGACCTGGCCGGACGGCGCGGGGTGCGGCTGTAACGCTGGCGCGATGGTGACTGCGCCCCGACGACTGCGGCCCGACGACCGGACTCCGACATCCGGATCCCGACAACTGGACCCCGACAACCGGACCCCGACAACTGCGCCCCCAATGACTGCGCCCCGACGATTGCGCCCCGGCGATTGCGGTCCGACAACCGGGCCCTGACAACTAGGCGGCGACGTCTGACCGCCTTTGTATCAGGGCAGAAAGTCGGTCGGATCGGTGCTTTGCATGCCGCGCCGCACCTCGAAATGCAGAAAGCTGGGGTCGCCTGCGCGGACCTGTCCAATGGTCTGCCCGGCGCTGACCCGGTCATCCTTGGCGACGGTCAGATTGTCCAGATGGGTGTACACCGTGAGCAGGCCGTCGGGATGGCGGATCACCACGATCTGGATGCCTTCGGTATTGGTGGTGATCGCAGCGACGGTGCCGGCTGCGGCGGCCTTGACCGGGGTGCCGGCGGGGGCACCGATGTCGATCCCTTCGTTGCGGCCCGGGGCATAGTCGCGGATGATGCTGCCCGCGACCGGGCGCACCATCGCGGCCGAGGGGGCGGGCGTGGTCTGCTGTGCGCCCAGATCGGGCATGACGGGGGGGGGAGTGGCGGCGGCAATCGCGGCGGTGGGTGCCTCGTCCGGGGGCAGCGGTACGGTGGCTGATGGCGGAACCGGCGTGGCCGACCCTTCGCCCGGCGCGGTCGTCGCGGTTGTGGGGGCCGGGCCGCTGCCTGCGGGCGGGATCAGCAGTTGCTGACCTTCGCGCACGGCCAGATCGGGGCCCAGGGCGTTCCAGTCGGCGATCACGCGCACCGGCAGGTTGTACAGGCGGGCGATGGAATAGGCGCTTTCGCCGCGCTGGACCTGATG
>Ga0105045_10001992_pt1 | contig 17007 bp, 16 predicted proteins | sample MAT02_FD_78089 | JGI IMG/M metagenome (GOLD analysis project Ga0105045, IMG submission 78089) | Freshwater microbial communities from Lake Fryxell liftoff mats and glacier meltwater in Antarctica - MAT-02 (megahit assembly) | ecosystem: Environmental > Aquatic > Freshwater > Ice > Liftoff... | reverse complement strand
CACCGCATGTGGCCGGAAAGGCCCGTGCGGTGTTCCGCGCGTTCGGCATCAACGCCGAGCCCACGGTGGCGGATGGCGCCCTGTTCCGATTCGACGTGTCGCGGTGCCAGGCGATTGGCGAGGCGTTGGAGGCGGAGCTCTCGCAGATTGAACGCGACGACACGCGCGCCTTGCTTTGCCCCACCGGCGTTGCCCCGACGCCCGACGATCTGGCGCGGGTTGAGCCGCTCGCGCGCCTTGTGGTCAGGGCGCGGAGTGGCTGGTTGCTGGCGGTCATCGCGGAGCACCGCCTCACCTCGCACTTCCAGCCGATCGTGCATGCCGATGATCCGTCGGGCATTTACGGCTACGAAGCGTTGCTGCGCGGGGTCGCCGCCGAAGGCGGGTTTATTCCACCATCGGCGATGTTTAATACCGCTCGCGGCGCAGGGCTGCTGTTTCTGCTTGATCTCGCGGCCCGTCGGTCGGCCATTGCCAACGCCAACGCACACCAACTGCAAGGGGCGCTCTTTGTGAATTGGGCGCCGGCTACTCCTCGCTGCATCTCATTCACCTGCTGCGCCCTGACGTGCTCAAGCTCGACATGGAACTCGTCCGCAACGTCGATCAGGATCCCTACAAGGCACGTATTGCCGCCAATCTCCTCACCGTGGCCACCTCGCTCAGCATCGATGCCCTCGCGGAAGGCATCGAAACCGAAGGTGAGCTGGCGTGGGTGCGCGATCACGGGGCGAAATTTGTGCAGGGCTATCTCATTGCCAAGCCGGCACCTGTGCCCCGCCTCTCACTGCCCGAGCGCTGATGCCACAACCGGCGTGGTTGGGGAATCGTGGACTCTGCGTACCGGAAGCGCCAGAATCTGAGTAGAATTAAGGAGTGACCTCCCCTGCCCGCCTCCTGCCAGCCGTTTTGCTTGCTGCGGTCCTTCCGCTCGCGACACTCGACGCACAGCCTCGCGCCACACTGAGCGGCGCGGCTACGTCCACCGCGTCACAGGCCGGCGCGTGGTCCTTGCCCGACCCCGAATCGCTGATCAGCAAGGCACTCGCCCGCATTATTGCGCAGGACCGCCCGGCGGGGATCCCGATGACCCAGTACGCCACCCGGCAGTTCGGACGCGACGCCTCCATCGAAGCCGTACGTCGCTTCCGTGGCACCGTGGTCAGCGACAACGCCTTCGACGCCGTCTCGGGATGGCCGGTCACGCCAACGCTCGATGCCACGCCCTGCACCGCCGTGGGCGGCGCCGGGTGCGAGGCGCCAACGGCGCTCTGGCTGGCGGTCTCCAAGCTCGAGCGTGGGCCGTTGGGCCACGAGATCCACCTGTTTTACACCACCAGCTTCACCGCTCCACCCGCCCTCGAGGGCCAAGCCCCGCAGGCGAATACCTACACGTTCTGCGAGCGCTGGCTGCGCACCGGTGGCACGTGGCGGTATGACGGATTCGTGCGCGTCGATTCGCGCTGAGCCTAAAGCGCCCGTCGCTAGGGCGCCCTGTCATTCTTGGCCAGGACCACATGCCGACGCCCCAGCCACATGGCCACACCCAGCCAGAGGGCGCTGAGCGGCGCCGCCAGTAGCGAGATCGTTCCCACCGCCATGCCGAGCGCACTCAGTCCCGCGTAACTCCAGGCGCCGATCTGATCGCCGCCCCGATACACGAACGTGTCGATCAGATTCTTGGCTTTGTACTTGTCCTCAGCCGATACCACCGTAAACAGCACCTCGCGTGCCGGCCGGCCGAAGGCGTATTCCCCCGATCGCCGCAGCACCTGAAAGACCACAAAGACCGTCAGCGTGCCCCACGTGCCGAGGGCGGTGAATCCCACAAAGCTGAGCACCGGCATGATCGCGAGCGTGAGACCCACCCCCGCCCACCGGATGACGCGCCCCGTTATGAACAGCTGCGCCAAAATGGTGAGCGACTGCACGACCGTATCGATGTTCGCGAGAAATGCCGTGCGCGATTCCCGGTCGGCATACCGCGCCCCCACGATCTCCGCCTGCTGGAAATAGAGAATCGTTGAACCGATCGTGAACATCAGCATGTATGCGCAGATCCCCAGCAGATAGGGGGATCCCAGCACATGCGTAATACCAGCGGTGGCCGATCCGCCCACCGATTGCTGCGCCGCTTCACGCGCCCGCGTTTCGACACGAAAACTCGCCGGGAAACGACGCACCGTTTGTACCGCACACTCCAGCAACAGCACCGAGAGCACCATCAGCACCGGCGTTCCTACCACCTCCGCCATGCGCGCTGTGAGGAATGCCCCGAACAGCGCGCCCAGCGTACCGCCCACACTGATGATGCCAAACAGTCGTTTACTCTGCTCGGGGTAGAATGTATCGGCCATGAATCCCCAGAACACCGAGGGGATGAACAGGCTGTAAATGCTTGTGAGAATCCAGAACGCCGGCCCCAGATACGGCTCAATCGACGGCGGGCCGTATTTGATCACCGCCGCGAACGACAACAAGAGTGCGATAAACACCCGATAGACAATCGGGATGAAGCGGCGCACGGGCAATCGGGCCACCACCGCGCCGTACACCGGGTTCATCACCAGCGTGGTGATCAGCGTGCCGGTGAAGAGCCACGGCAATCCCGACGTGCCGGCCGCCACACCCGCCGCATCGCGCACCGCACGCAAAATGAAGTAGCTCGCCAGTGCGAAAAAAAAGTATGTGGCCGCGAGCAGTGTGGCGCGCTCCTCGCCGGGTTGCATGGTCCCCAGGCGATTGACCAGCCGTCTGATCGGATGCTGCGCTGCCGTCACCGACCCTCGCGCGGTTGCGCATGCCAGAGCGCCAACAGCTCACGCTCCCGCTCCGCGCTCATCCCGGCACGCAGCTTCGCCTGTTCCTCCGCCGGGCGCGCGTGATACCACGTCATTGCGTCGCGCACCGTGGTGGCCAACGGACGGAAGGTGAGTCCGGCCGCTAGCGCCTTCTCAATGACACTGGTGCAAAAGGCCACCGTGCTTGCCCCGGTGTATGACCATACCGGCATGTCACCCCACGAGCGGACCTTCTGCGCCGTGAGGAACGGCTGCGGCACCCAGGTGAACTGGGCATCGTTCGCGAAGCAGGCCTTGATGCCGTACAGCAACTCACCAATCCCGCACACAGTACGAGGCCCGACCGCATTGAACACGCCGCCCGTACCCGACTCGCCCAGCCGCACCATCCATTCCATGAGATCGCGCACATCGATCCACTGCGCAGGATCATCGAGCGTGCCGGGCGCGAGAATCTCGCCGCCCCGTTCAATGCGGACGGGCCAGTAGGTGAAGCGATCGGTGAGATCCCCGGGGCCCACGATGAGTCCCGGCCGCACCACCGTGGCACCAGCACCGAAGGCCGCCTGTACCAACTGCTCACAGCGCACCTTCTTGGGCCCATACGCCGCGCCCAACGCGTCCGGCCCACTGATCGGCGCCGGATCCTGCGTCGGATGCATTTCATCCGGAAACGATCGTGTGAAATCTTTGTACGCGGCTGTGCTGCTCACGTACACGTACTGCGCCACGTTTCCGCGCAACGCGGCGGTCGCGTTCACAATCCATTGCGGATTGGTTGTCGGCAGATCGTACACCACATCCCACGTGCGCCCCGTGAGCACATCGTGACCGGAGGGCGTGTTGCGGTCGCCGATCAGCTTCTCGACTCCCGGAAAGAGCCCCGGCTTGGTCTGCCCGCGATTGAAGAGCGTCACCGTGTGGCCGCGCGCCAGCGCATGCTCCACCAGATGCGGCCCGATGTAGCCGGTCCCGCCAAGCACAAGAATTGTCTTTGGGGCGCTGCGTCGCATATCGAGAGTCATTGGCGGGTTACCGGGACCGCGCGTGCCATGCGGCCAACACCGTCTTTTCCTTGTCCGGCGCCAACCCGGCCCGCGCCTTCTCCTGCTCGGCAGCCGGTCGCGTCTTATACCAGTCCAAGGTAGACAATGCCGTGTCGGCGAGCGGACGAAACGTCAGCCCTGCGGCGATCGCCCGCGCACAGTTCACCGCCATAAACCCCGCCGTACGTCCGGTGGGAGGCATCCACACCGGCATCTCACTCCACGACCGCACCTGCTGCGCCGCCAGGAAGTCGGCTGGCACCCACGTGAACCGCGCATCGCTCGTGGTCACGGCTTTGATGCCGTACAGCAATTCCGCGATGTTCGTGGGTGTCTTCGGACCGGTGGCGTTGAATGTGCCGAACGTGCGGTTCTCCGCTACACGCACCATCCATTCGCTCAGATCGTGCGCGTCGACGTACTGCACCGGATCGTTCGGCGTGCCCGGCGCGAGCACGTCGCCGCCGCGATCGATGCGTACCGGCCAGTACGAGAAGCGGTCACTCAGGTCACCGGGCCCCACAATCAGACCCGGGCGCACAATCGTCACGTTGTCACCAAACTGCGCCTTCGCTTCCTGCTCGCTCCGTACCTTGTTCGGTCCGTAGAACTGTGCATTCCGGTCGAACGGCGCATCGATGTCGGTGGGCGCATGCAGCGGGCCACTCTCGTCCATATTCGGCTTCGAGTTATCGCGGTACACCGAAATCGTGGAGACGAACATGTACTGCCCCACGCGTCCGCCGAGCGCCCGGCCCGCATCGCGAACCCACTGAGGGTTGGTGGTGGGGTTGTCGATCACCACGTCCCACGTCCCGCGCTTGAGCACATCATGGCCCGCAGGATCGTTCCGATCACCAATCAGCCGCGGCACCGAAGGAAAGAGCGACGCGTTCGTCTGTCCGCGATTGAACAGCGTCACCTGATGCCCGCGATCGAGCGCGTACTGCACCTGATTCGGGCCGATGAATCCGGTACCGCCGAGAATCAAAATGCGCAGTGGCGTGGGCTGCGCAGCACCGGTTTCCGGGCGCGACACGCGCACACCCGCCGTCGTGAAGGCGTTGACGATCGCGGGCAGTCCCCCCACGCCGAGCGCGCCGCCAAGCACGGCGGACGTTTTCAGGAAGTGACGACGGTCGAGTGACACGGGAGGCTCCGGGGAAAGACGCGGCGTGTGATCCGCGCGCATGTTACGGCTGTATGCGTTTGCCGTCGAGCTGCTGGATGGTCTTGGTGGACGCCGGTCGCATCTTCCGCAGCGTGGCGGACACGGCGTCCGTGCGTGTCATCACGCGCAGAATATTCTCCCCCGCCACGCCGCGAAGCTCGCGGTCTGTCCAACCGCGCTTGACCAGCTCCGCCAGCAGGTCCGGATACTTCGACACATCCTCCAACCCGACCACGGTCTCGGTAATGCCGTCGTAGTCACCGCCCAACCCCACATGCTCGGCGCCCGCCACCCGCTTGATATGGTCCATGTGATCGGCCACATCAGCAATCGTCGCCTGCGGCGTGGGATGCTGCGCGCGCCATGCGGCGACCGCCTTGAACTGCGCGTCGTTGTCGTTGGGCAACGCCTTGGTGATCGAATCACGGAGGGCGGTGATCTGCGCGCCGTAGTCGGCGATCGCCTGCTTGGTGAACCCCGGCACAAAGGTCATCATCACCACGCCGCCGTTGGTCTTGAGGCGGGTGAGAATGGAATCCGGCACGTTGCGCGGCACATTGGTCACGGCACGGGCAGCCGAATGCGAAAATATCACCGGCGCTTCGCTCACGTCGAGCGCGTTACTCATCACGGCAGGTGACACGTGGGACAAATCGACCATCATGCCCAGCCGGTTCATCTCGCGTACCACTTCTTTTCCGAAGGGCGTGAGGCCACCGTGGCGTGCTACGTCACCTGCCGCATCGGCCCAATCGAGTGTCACGTTGTGCGTAAGGGTCATGTAGCGCACGCCAAGATCGTAGTAGGCGCGCAGTGCCCCCAACGAATTCTCGATCGCGTGCCCGCCCTCCATACCCAGCAGCGAACCGATTTTGCCCTGCGCGAACGCCTTCCGTACGTCGGAGGCGGTATAGGCCCACTGCAAATCCTTCGGATACTTCGCGATCACGCGGCGCGCGATATCGATCTGCTCGAGCTGCATACGCGCGTAGCCCGAGTCCTTCACTTCGCCTGGGATGTACACCGACCAGAACTGTCCACCCACTTGACCACGACGCAGTCGGGCGAGATCGGTCATCCCCTTGGTGGGCTTGCTCAGATCGTACGCCTCGACATCGAGCGGCGCATTGGCGTCCTCGCGCATCGCCCACGGCAGATCGTTATGTGAGTCGACCAAAGGCGTCGTGCGCAGCAGCTGCCGCACATGCGCCACGCGCCGCTCGAGCGAGGCATTGCGCAGCGGCTGCGTGGTTGCCTGCGTCGGTACCACGCCTTGCGCCGAGAGCAGCGCCGGCAACAGCGTCCCGGCCACGGCCACCACTATCGTCCATCGCGACCGCGTCAGCATCCCAGACGTTCCAGATAGTGCGGCAGCATCTTGCGCCACCACGGCCAATCGTGATTCACGTCGTGGCCCCACAGATCGAAGATGTGCCCAACACCCTTCCGGTCGAGCAGGTCATGAAAGACGCGCGTTGCTTCCGGCTTTTCATAGGCCCCTTGTCCAGCCACCAACGCGATCCGCGAGTGATGCTGCAGCAAATCCAGCGCACCGCCTTCCATGTTGGCGACGTACCATGCGGGATTGTTGAAGTAGCAGTTGTCGTCGGAGTAGCCTTTGAAGTAGCTCGTGGCCAGGTTGTAAAAGCCGCTCATGCCGATCACACCACCGAACAGGTCGGGACGCCGGAAGAAGGCATTGGCGGCATGAAAACAGCCGAAGCTGGCACCCGTGGTCAACGCTCGCGCTTGTCCGTCGTTACTGAGGTGCCGAATGAACGGCACTACCTCATCCTCCACATACCGCGAATACAGCGCCTGTCGGCGAGCAGCCTCAGGTACCGGTAACGTGCGGTCCATCCACGCCAGTCGGTTGATGCTGTCAATCGAAAACACGCGAATCCGGCCCGCCATGAGCAACGGCTCGATGGCCTTGATCAGCCAGAAGCGCTCGTTCTCAAGAAAGTCTGCGGCGGCGGTGGGAAACAGCAGAATCGGCTGCCCCGCATAGCCGTACGTAACGATCGGCATTTCGAGGCCGAGCGCGGGGCTGCGCCAGCGATCGATACGCCGGGGCAGACGATGGTCGACAAAGGGAAAAGACATAAGGCTGAAAGGTCGCCCTGCGGCGGCGGCGAAGCCAGTGCAGAGCGCGGGCCAGCCGGTCCCATCGCCGAATCAGGTCGGGCCGAGTCGCTTGGCGAAGCAGAATTTGCGTCCGATCGAAAGCTCGGAGCGGGAGATCTGGCGATAGCGCGCGATCTTTTCGGGGTAGCGCAGGATCGTAGACTCCAAGAATCCCATACGCAGAAACAACGGCTCGGCTAACGAGATCGCAAAGAGCTCCGGATACCCCCGCTCACGCGCCAGATGCTCGGCGGCGAGGATCAGGCGCTGTCCCAGTCCCTCGCCCTGCGCCTGCGGTGCCACGGCCAACGACACGAGCTCCACCAACGACGGGGAGTACTCGTCGAGTGCAACCTGGCCGAGAATGGCGCCTTGGGCGTCCCGGACCACCTGATAGTCCTGCAGGTGACTGGTCACGAACGCCGTACTGCGCGTCAGGGTGAGTCCATCGGGCGCATAGATGTTGTTTAGCGTCACGATCGCCGGGATATCCGACTCCTCAGCGTGCACCACGGGCAACGCGGTCACCGCGAGGCGTATACCCGCGTCTTGCCCGCTTTGTCGATCAGCAGCACGTCATAGGCATCCTTGTGGTCACCTTCCATACCGGGCGATCCCATCGGCATTCCGGGAACCGTCAATCCGCGGGCCACCGGCTTTTCGCTCAGCAGTTTCTGAATGAGATCGGCCGGAACGTGCCCTTCGATCGTGTAGGTCCCGATGCGGGCGGTGTGGCACGACGCGAGCGCGGACGTGACGCCGAACGACGCTTTCACGCTGTCCATGTCGGCCGTGTCGCGGACCGTGACCACGAACCCGGCCTTCTGCACGTGGCGGACCCATTCGGTGCAGCAGCCACAGTTGGGATCTTTATAGATCACCATGTCGCGCGGGGTTGTTGGTTGCGCGGCGCTGCGGGGCGCAGGTTCGGCGGCCAGCGCCCTCGCAGCGCTCGCTCCCAGCACTGCAACGGCAGCACGGGACAGGAACAGGCGACGGTCGATGGGGGCGGACTCAGGCGAAAGAAGGCTCATACCGGAGAAATATAGCAAAAATCGTGCGAGGCAATGTGTTATTCCGAGCTCAGCATGAGGTTTAGTTCGCTCGGCACCGGACGATACTCGCAAGTGACGAAAGTTTCTCGTCCAGGGGGCGCGGAGCCATTTACGGCCTGGCGCATCGGCTGGGCGTTGGCGGTGGCGACGAAGCCCCCGGACTGCTGGACCATGAGGCGCCGTCGGCCTCGTATCGAACACCCTCTATGTCCGCCTCAACTACTGTTCTTGGCCGTGGTCGCATTGCCGCCGACCGATTGCTCGGCGTGGTGCTCCTTTGTCACCTCCCGCTCGCCCTCGCCTTGGCGACGGTCCATGGGAGCTGGGTCTCGGCGCTGGCCTTTGGCGTCCCGATCTCGCTCGTCGCCTTCTGGTTGTCGCGCTCCGCCGCCGGCACGACGGGCACCCGCTTGATAATCGGTGTCTCCTTCATGGCGTACTCGGCGCTCTTCATTCACCAGTCGCACGGGCTGATCGAGGCGCATTTTCACATTTTTGCCTCGCTGGCGTTTCTCCTGGTGTATCGCGATTGGCGCGTGGTGGTGGCAGCGGCCGCATTTATCGCCGTACATCACGTGGCCTTCCATGTGCTGCAAGGAATGGGCGCGGGCGTGTATCTCTTGAACCATACCATGGGTGGTCACGGCATGGTGGTGATTCATGCGCTGTTCGTCGTCTTCGAGTCCAGCATCCTTGTGTGGATGGCGAAGCAACTGCACAGCGAGGCCACGCAGACGCAGGAAGTGTACGAATCGCTGGAAGCTCTTGGCGCCGGTCGGGTGGATGTGGAGCCAAACGGTGAGGGTGTGGCCGCAGCGGTGCGGACGGTGATTGGTGCGGTACGCTCCCTCGACGCGTGGGCCGCTGAGCTTGGGGCCGCGGTGCAGGAGAAGCGCGTGATGGGGGGTGACGCCGCCACGGGGCTTGAGGGGTCGTTCCTCTCAGTCGCGCAGCGCATGTCCGATGCCTCGCTTACGGTAGAAGCGCTGCGCGTGGCGGGCGAACGCGACCGCGCCGCCACCGAGCGATTCCTTGGCACGTTGACGCCGGCGATCATCGCCATGCGCGACGGTGACCTGACCAGTCGCATTGGCACCGGCTTTGGCGAGACCTACGACCACACGGCATCGGCCATGGATGAGGCGCTCGAGCAACTCCGTGACGCGCTTGGCGAGCTGCGTGCGGCGTCGGAGCAGGTGGAAGGGGCCTCCACGGAGATCGCCACCAGCGCCGACAGCCTTGCACAGCTGACCTCGGAGCAAGCCGCGTCGCTGGAAGAAGTGAGTGCGAGCTTGACGGAGCTGACCTCGCTCAGCCAGTCGAACGCCACCGATGTCTCACACGCCCGGGCTGCGACCTCAGACGCGAGCAATGCGGCGGGGACCGGCGTGCATGGCGTAGAGCGACTGATGACGGCGATGGATGAAACGCGCACCGCCGCGCGGGAAACGGCGAAGATTGTGAAGACGATTGATGAAATCGCGTTCCAGACGAATCTGCTGGCGCTCAATGCGTCGGTGGAAGCGGCCCGGGCCGGTGACGCCGGACGGGGCTTCGCGGTGGTGGCCGATGAAGTGCGCGCCTTGGCGTTGCGTTGTGCGGAGGCCGCGCGCACGACGGCACAGCTGATAGAACAGGCCGTTAACCGCGTGGAAGGTGGCGTGACGATCTCGCAAGAAGTGGGCGTTCAACTGCGGGAGGTCTCCTCGCGCATCGACACCGTGAACTCGGTGATGGAGTCGATCGGGCACGCGACGAGTTCACAGCAAGAAGGCATTGTGCAGATCCGCGACGCCGTCAACGCGCTCAATGGCACCGTACAGCACCTGGCCGCAAACGCCGAGGAGTCGGCGAGTGCTTCGCAGGAGCTGAGTGCGCAGGCCCGCGCACAACGGACGCAGAGCGATCGGTTCGTGGTGGACGCGGCTCCGCCCCGCCGCCAGCCGTTGCGTCGGGTGGCGTAGCGACCACTGCTCTGCTGTTCCCTCCAGTTCGGAGGGAAAGAAGGCGACGACTCCGTTTCGGGGTCGTCGCCTTCTTTTGCGTTCGGACCGTAGGGTCTGCAATTGATATCGGGGAAATCCCTACGCGATTAGCTGGAGTGCCTGACGCGGAGATGCCGATCCCATGCCTATTCTCCTCTCATTGCCCTTTCTCTCACGCCTCGTCCGAGACACTTGATGACCCTCGCACCGAGCGCAGCGAACATCGCCGCGCCGCGCGCGTCAGCTGCGACGCTCGACCGCTTTTCATACGACGATGACATTGTCCGCGAGTTTATGTGGGCCACCCTGATCTGGGGTATCGTCGGCATGCTCGTGGGACTGCTGATTGCCTTGCAGCTTGCGAATCCGATTTTCAACATGAATACCTCGTGGCTGTCGTTCGGTCGACTGCGCCCGCTGCACACCAACGCCGTGGTTTTTGCGTTCGCGGGGAATGCGTTTTTCTGCGGCGCCTATTACTCCACACAGCGCCTGCTGAAAGCGCGCATGTGGTCGGACGGCCTGAGCAAGTTCCACTTCTGGGGTTGGCAGGCCATCATTTTAAGTGCGGCGCTGACGCTGCCATTCGGCTTCACGCAGGCCAAGGAATACGCCGAGCTGGAATGGCCGATCGATATCGCCATCACGGTGGTATGGGTGGCCTTCGCCGTTAATTTCTTCGGCACGATTGTCAAGCGTCGTGAGCGACACATCTACGTGGCCATCTGGTTCTACATTGCGAGCATTGTCACGGTCGCCATTCTGCACATCTTCAACAATCTCTCCGTACCGGCGGGGCTGTTCAAGAGCTACAGCATCTATGCCGGAGTGCAGGACGCGTTCATGCAGTGGTGGTACGGACACAACGCTGTGGCGTTCTTCCTGACCACACCGTTTCTGGGGCTGATGTACTACTTCATGCCCAAGGCGGCCGAGGGGCCGGTGTTCAGCTACAAGCTGTCCATTTTGCACTTCTGGTCGCTGGTGTTCATGTACATCTGGGCCGGGCCGCACCATTTGCACTATACCGCGCTCCCCGAATGGGCGAGCACGGTGGGCATGCTGTTCTCGGTGATGCTCTGGGCGCCCTCGTGGGGCGGCATGATCAACGGTCTGCTCACGTTGCGTGGTGCGTGGCATAAAGTGGCCACTGACCCGATCCTCAAGTTTTTCGTGGTCGCGATCACCGCGTACGGCATGTCCACGTTCGAGGGACCGATGCTCTCCATCAAGAGCGTCAACGCGCTGACCCATTACACCGATTGGATTATCGCCCATGTGCATACGGCCGCCCTTGGGTGGAACGGCTTCATGACATTCGGCATGGTGTACTGGCTGTTGCCGCGGATTTTTCAGACAGAGATTTACAGCAGGCGGGCGATGGAAGTGCACTTCTGGGTGGCCTCCATGGGCATCGTGCTGTACGTGGTGGCAATTTACAGCGCCGGCGTGACGCAGGGGCTCATGTGGCGTGCCTTCGACGAGACGGGACGCCTCGCGTATCCCGACTTCGTGGAAACGGTGCTCAAGTTGCTGCCGATGTACTGGATGCGTGTGGTGGGCGGGTCGATGTACATCGTCGGCATGTTCATCTTCGCGTGGAACATCGTGATGACGTGGAAGCGCCGTCCGGTGCGCTACGAGGTGCCCGTCATCGAGGCGGCGCCGCTCACCCCAGTATATGTCGATCCGCATCCGGTGGTGCCGGCTGCCGGGCTGTGGGCGCGCTTCAGTCAGGTCCAGTGGCATCGCCGCTGGGAGCGGGCGCCGATGCTTTTCACCGTGCTCTCGGTGGTCGCCGTAGCAGTGAAATCACTCTTCGAGATTCTGCCCACGTTCCTGCTCAAGTCGAACGTGCCCACGATCGCGTCGGTCAGGCCCTATACGCCGCTCGAACTCGCCGGTCGCGACATCTACATCGCCGAGGGGTGCTTCAACTGCCACTCGCAGATGGTGCGCCCGTTCCGCTACGAAACCGAACGGTTCGGTGAGTACTCCAAGCCGGGTGAGTCAGTGTATGACCATCCGTTTTTGTGGGGCTCGCGGCGCATCGGGCCGGATCTGGCCCGCCAAGGTGGCAAGTATCCCGACCTGTGGCATGTGCGCCATTTCGAGAACCCGCGCGCCATCACCGCCAAGTCCATCATGCCCGCCTACGCGCACTTCCTGACGGCCGATCTCAACTTCGAGCAGATCCAGTCGCGCGTGGATGCTATGGTGATGGTTGGGGTACCGTATGGAGAGGCAGTCAACTCCGCCCCCGCCATGGCGCGCAAGCAGGCGCAGTCGATCGCCGACGCGATCGTGAGTCAGGGGGGCCCTCGCGGACTTGAGACCAAGCAGATCGTGGCGATGGTCGCCTACATGCAGCGCCTCGGCCGCGACATCAAAGTGCAGAACACCGCAGACGCCGCGGCGGCAAAGGCGCCGGCCGCCGCACCCGCACCGGGAGGATCGAACTGATGAAGCTCTCCGATATCATGTCGAATGCCGGCCTGTCATTCTATGCGCAGGTCGCGCTGGTCATTTTCCTTGCCGTGTTCATCGGCATCATCATCTACACGTTCGCGCCATCGCGGAACCGTGAGATGCAGGCCGCTTCGCGCCTTCCGCTCGAAGACGACGTGATTCTGATCCCTCGCGACCCGAAGGCGTGATTTATGGCGACTCCCGAGAACACCCCGCCAACCCAGCCCCAGACCAAAGACCGGCTCATTGAGCACTCGTACGACGGCATTCAGGAGTACGACAACCCGATGCCGCGCTGGTGGCTGCTGACATTTGCCGCCACGATCATCTTTTCGGTGATCTATCTGTTCAATGTGGGCCCGGTGGGCAGCGGCGACGGATGGATCGCGGACTACGATCAGGAAATGAAAGCGTTCGCGGCGGCCAATCCGGCGCCTACGGGCGATGATGTGTCCGCCGACCAGCTGCTGGCGCTCGTCACGAACAAACAAGTGCTGGAAGAGGGCAAGGAGACCTACGTGGCCTACTGCGCCTCGTGTCACGTAGGCGACGGGGGCGGTATGATCGGCCCGAACCTGACCGACGCCTACTGGTTGCACGGCGGCGCAATCACGGAGGTCTACGCCGTGGTGGTCCATGGCGTGCTCGAAAAAGGCATGCCTCCTTGGGGGAAGACGCTCAAACCCAACGATCTGCATGCGGTCGTGGCCTACGTGGCCTCGTTGCAGGGCACCACGCCTGCGAATCCCAAAGCGCCACAAGGAAACCTGGTAACCCCGTGAGTTCTGCCCCACCCCCGAGCCTGGGTGGACGTGTCCTTCCCACGCTCAACCAAGATGGGACCCGCAACTGGATCCGCCCCAAGCCGTCGCACGGCACATGGTGGCAGCGCCGGCAGGTGGTGGCCTACGCGCTCATGGCCATTTTCTTTGCCGCGCCACACCTGCGGTTGTTCGGGAAGCCGATCTTCCTGATGGACCTGCCCCGGCGGCAGTTCACGCTGATGGGCTACACCTTCCTGCCCACGGATACGCTGCTGTTCATGTTCGTCATGGGTAGCGGTGTGGTCGGCATCTTCCTGCTCACGGCGTTGCTTGGCCGCGTGTGGTGCGGCTGGGCCTGCCCGCAGACGGTGTATCTCGAATATCTGTTCCGCCCCATCGGCCGCTGGTTTGATGGCGGATACACCGGGGCACGCAATCTCGACAAGCGGGGCGCGTGGTTCACGCCACGGCGCTTCGGTAAATATCTCACGTTCTTTCTGCTTGCGCTGTTCGTGTCCCATACGTTCCTCGCATTTTTCGTCGGCACCGGGCAGCTCTACCAATGGATGAGTAACCCGCCAGCCGAACATCCATCGGCGTTTTTCTTCGTGGTGGTGTTCACGGGAATCGTGTGGTTCAACTTCACGTACTTTCGCGAACAGACGTGTCTCATTGTGTGCCCGTACGGCCGGTGGCAGTCGGCGCTCATCGACCGGCAATCAGTGATTGTGGCCTACGACTACACCCGCGGTGAACCGCGGGCACGCGCCACGAAAGACCGTGATCCCAGCGCCGGCGACTGCATCGAGTGCGGGGCTTGTGTACAGACATGCCCCACGGGCATTGATATCCGTAACGGGTTACAAATGGAGTGTGTGCATTGCACGCAGTGCATCGATGCCTGCGACGACATCATGACGAAGGTCGGTAAGCCCACAGGACTGATCCGCTACTCGTCGCAGGATGCCATGGCCGGCGTTCCATTCAAACTGCTGCGCTTACGCACGGTGCTCTACCCGCTGGTGCTGGCCGTTTTGCTTGGTGGTCTGGCCACTGCACTCGCCGTAAAGCAAACCGCCGATCTCACGGTCTTGCGTGGTCTCGACGGGCCGTTCACTGAAGAAGCCGACGGACGGATTGCCAATCAGATTCGGGTCAAGCTCACCAATCGTGGCGGCGATGACGCGCTGTATACCGTCAGCATTACAGGACTCACCGGCGCGGGTCTCACGCCGGAGCAGGTCACGGTCGTCATTCCCGAGAATCCGCTGCGTGTGGCGGGCGGCGCAACCCGCGCCACCAGTCTCTTTGTGCTGATTCCGCGCTCGGGCTTCACAAAGGGCGAACGCATGATCGAGATTTCGGTAACCGACGGTCGGAAGTACAGCGAGACGGTACCGTATCGTCTGCTCGGTCCTACCGGCAACAACACCGACGCCGCCAAAGGCAACGCTGCAGAGCCTCCACGATGAAACCCGGCATGGGGTGGCCCATCGGCATCGTGGTCGTGCTTAGCACCACAGTCATCGCGAATCTCGCGGTGATGCGCATCGCCACCAGCGATCCGTCGTTTGCGGTTGAGCCGGATTATTACAAGAAGGCCGTGGCGTTCGATTCCACCATGGCGCAGGAGCGCCGCAGTAATGCCCTGGGGTGGGTGGCCTCCACATCGGTGGCGCCCATCTCCACTGATGGGACAACCCAGTTGCAGGTGATCCTGCGAGATGACGCCGCACAGCCGGTGACCGGCGCCACGGTCCAGATAACGGCACTGTTTATTGCGCGGGCCAACGCGTTGGTCACCGTCAGGCTCGCCGAAGATTCCGCTGGCGTGTACAGCGCCCCCATCGCAATCCGCAGTCCCGGCCAGTGGGAAGTGCGAATCGATGCGAAACGCGATACCTCGCACTTCACTACCAGCCTCCGCACCACGGTCACCACCGCAACTGCAGCGCCACCCGGCGGCTCCACACCGTGATTGGTGCCGCCTCGGGTGTCCTGATTGCCAGTCTGGTGGGGAGCGTCCACTGCGCCGCGATGTGCGGTGGTTTTGTCTGCTTCTACGCGGGATCAGCCTCCAGCACCGACGCCGCAGCGCTCCGCGCGCACGCGATGTACAACGTGGGGCGGCTGATTTCGTACGTCACGCTCGGGGCACTCGCCGGCGCACTCGGCGCCGGTGTCACATCACTCGGAGCCATGGCCGGCGTTCAGCAGGCGGCCACCGTACTTGCCGGCGGCCTCATGGTAGGGTGGGCCATCAGCACCATCGCCGCACAGCGCGGTATCCATTTCGGTACCGTCCGAGCGCCGGAAGCGTGGCAGCGCGCGCTGGGTCGCGTCCTGCATGGCGTGCGTCAGCAACCGTTGGCCACACGGGCTGCCCTCACCGGCCTGTGCACCACGCTGCTGCCCTGTGGCTGGCTGTACGTGTTCGTGGCCACAGCCGGTGGCAGCGGCAGCGTGCGCGGCGGCATCACCATCATGGCGCTCTTCTGGTTAGGCACCGTGCCCGCACTGGTGGCAGTCGGCTTGGGCGCGCAGCATCTCTTCGGGCCGTTCCGTCGGCGCCTGCCGGCGCTCAGCGCAGTGGTGGTGCTCGTGATGGGGCTCTTCGCCATGTCGGGGCGCCTTGGGCTCGCCACGGATCATGCCGGTCACGGCGTTCCTGTCGCAGGCGCGCCCGCTGCGCAGCCCATGGCGCATGACCACGCCGCCGCGGTCCCGCCTGCGCCATGACGAGCGCCACACTGGCACCGCCCGCGGCAGCCGACCGTGCCGTCACCTGTGCGCACTGTGGCCTTATGGTGCCTGAGGGGCTCATCGAGGCTCATGCGCAACATCAGTTCTGCTGCGCCGGATGTCATACCGCGTTCACCATTCTCCAAGCGCACGGTCTCGATTCGTACTATGGCTTCGCCGAGCGTCGCGAGGTTCCGGTGCGCGCCTCGGGTCGTAGCTACGACGAGTTCGATCATCCGACGTTCGCGCAACTCTATATAACCACGCAGCCCTCGGGGCTATCGCGCACCGAGCTGTATCTTGAAGGCGTACACTGCGCGTCGTGCGTCTGGCTAGTGGAGCGGATGCCGCTGGTACTCGCTGGCGTGGTGCGCGCGGAGCTCGATATCCGGCGCTCGCTGGCGGTGGTCGAGTGGGACGCCACCGCCGTGCCGCTATCGGCAGTTGCGCGGTCGCTCGATACATTGGGCTATCCTCCCCATCCGTTTCGCGGTGTGGCGCGTGCCGACATGCGGCGCCTCGAAGATCGCGCGATGTTCGTGCGGATCGGGATTGCCGGCGCAATAGCGATCAATGTGATGCTCGCGGCGCTCGCGCTCTACGCCGGTGAGCTCAACGGCATGGACGCGCAGTTCACGCACTTCTTTCGTTGGATCAGCTTTGCGGTGACCGTCCCCGCGTTCATCTGGCCGGGTCGGGTGTTTTTTACCGGGGCATGGGCGGCGCTGCGTACGCGGTCGCTGCACATGGATCTGCCCATCGCGATCGCGCTGACAGCGGGCTTCGTGCGTGGCGCCATCAACACCATCACCGACAGCGGGCCGATCTACTTTGATGGCCTCGCGCT
>Ga0105045_10001990_pt1 | contig 17014 bp, 16 predicted proteins | sample MAT02_FD_78089 | JGI IMG/M metagenome (GOLD analysis project Ga0105045, IMG submission 78089) | Freshwater microbial communities from Lake Fryxell liftoff mats and glacier meltwater in Antarctica - MAT-02 (megahit assembly) | ecosystem: Environmental > Aquatic > Freshwater > Ice > Liftoff... | reverse complement strand
GCTCAGGCTCACCCCCGCTCAGGCTCACCCCCGCTCAGGCTCACCCCCGCTCAGGCGCACCATGGTCCAGATCCCCAGCGACGACGATCCCAGCGGCACGACCGCGATCGCCATCTCGTCACGGCGCACGCTGCTGACGGCCGCAGCCGGTGCCCTCGGGGTCGGCCTCGCGGCGAGCGTGCTCGGTCCCACGCTCGTGTTCCTCGGCCATCCGCTGCGTCACGATGCCAGCGGCGGCGAGGGCGACTTCATCCCAGCCGGGCCGCCGATCTCGTTCGGCGGTGATGTCCCGGTCAAGGTCGATCTCTACGCCGACCAGATCGACGCGTGGAACCGCGTGGTCCAGGTGAAGATCGGCTCGGCGTGGGTGCTGCGCTCGGGGGCCGAGCTCGTCGCACTGTCGACCGTTTGCCCGCACCTGGGCTGTGGCGTCGACTACGACGCGCCCGCGGGCAAGTTCTACTGCGCGTGCCACAAGTCCTACTTCGCCCTCGACGGCGCCGTCGAGAACGGACCATCACCGCGCGGGCTCGACCGCCTCGAGGTCGAGGAGGCCGAGGAGCTGGTGTCGATCCGTTACCAGCGCTTCAAAGTCGGCACCAAGGACAAGGAGCCGATCACATGAGTGGATTCCTCGACGATCGGCTCGGGCTCGGACCTTCGTGGCGGGCATTCACGCAGCGACCGTGGCCGGGCGGTCCGGCCCTACGGCACGCGGTGTTCGCCGCGCTGGTCTACCTGTTCGTGCAGCAGGCGGCGCTCGGCATCGTGCTGTCGGCGTACTACAGCCCGTCCAGCTCGGACGCGTGGGCGAGCACGGCGTATCTCAACGATCAGGTGACGATGGGCTGGTTCATCCGCGGCCTGCACGACAACGGCGCGTCGGTGTTCGTGGTGCTCGCGGTGCTGCACGTGGTCGTGCTCGCGTTCGGCGGCGCCTATCGGCGGCCGCGCGAGTTCATGTGGCTCGCGGCCATCGCCGTGCTCGGCCTCGCCTTCGCCGAGGGCATGACCGGCAACCCGCTGCCGTGGGACGAGAAGGGCTTCTGGGCGGTCCAGGTCGAGCTCGGGATCGTCGAGGGCACGCCAGGCGGCGGCATCTTGCGCCGGTTGATCCAAGGTGGCAGCGCGGCGGGCAACTTCACCGTGCTGCGACTCTTCATGCTGCATGTGTTCGTGCTGCCGCTCTTGCTGGTCGGCCTGTTCGTATTCATCTCCCGTCAGCGTCGCCGCCACGGTCCGGCGGTGACCGAGGGCGCCAGGCCCGACACCTACGCCCCGGGCCAGCTCATGGTCGACGTGCTGGTGATGGTCGTCACCAGCGTCGTCATCACCGCGATGACGATCTCGAGCCACGGCACCGAGCTGTTCGCGCCCGCCGATCCCACCAGCGGATTCCAGGCGCGACCCGAGTGGTACTTCCTCTTCCTGTACAAGCTCCGTCACTACTTCGAGGGGCCGCTCGAGCCGATCGCGACGGTGTTCATCCCCGGCGCGGCGGTGGCCTTCCTCGCCACGGCGCCGGTGCTCGAGGCGATCGCAGGTCGCGTCGGTCGCGTCATGGTGCTCGTCGGCCTGTCGGGCATCCTGGTGGGCTCGATCGCCCTGACGGCAGCAGCGATGGCCGACGACAAGGGCGACGAGAGCTACCAGAAGTCGCTGGGAGAGGCCGAGATCAACGCGACCCGGGCCCGCGAATTCGCCAAGCTCGGCGTCGACCCTCGCGGCGGCGGTGCGGTCTTCTGGAACGACCCCGAGTACCAGGTCAAGCAGCTCTACATCGAGCACTGCCGCAACTGCCACGCGCTCGACGGGCTCGGCGGCGGTGAGGCGCCCGATCTCACCGACTACTCGAGCCGCGCCTGGCTGGCGGCGCTCATCCGCGACGCCAACGACCCGAAGTTCTTCGGCGAGACCAAGCACGACACGATGGAGGCCTACCCGATCGACAAGCTGTCGGACGAACAGCTCGCGGCCACCACGGAATTCGTCGTGAGCCTGATGGACGACGAGTCGATGGCGGTCGACGCCGCGCTCGCAGCCAAGGGCAAGGCGCTGTGGGACGACGAGCTCGATTGCAGCAACTGCCACGAGATCGAGGCGGGCAAGGACAACGAGGGGCCCAACCTGTACGCCCACGGTAACCTGGCATGGGTCGAGCGGGTGATCCGCGACTCGAGCGCGATCGACCTGTACGGCAAGGCGGCGCAGATGCCGAAGTTCGCCGACAAGCTCACCGACGAAGAGATCACGGCGCTGTCCGCGTTCATCGTCGCGCGTCGGGACGTGCCCGAGCCCGGCGAATAGCAGAGCATCGCCGCCTGCCACGGCTCGGCACGGGTTGCAGCGCGCGGCGAATCGGGCCATGTTCTTGGCCGCTTCACGCATGCCCGTCGCAACCCGCAGCCGTGGCTCGTCGATTCTGACCTCTGGCGTGGCCTCTGGCTTCGCGGCCGTGCTGCTCGCGGTGCTCGCCGCACCCAACTGCGGTGGCAACGGTGAGGGCAGACCACCGGATCCCGCCGTGCCTGCGGCGGCATCCACTCCTGCGAAGGCGCCGCGCGCCACCTTCGATCTGGTGGTGTTCGGCCGCGTCCTGGGCACCATCGCGCCGTGCGGCTGCACGACCGAGCCACTGGGCGGCCTGCAGTACGCGTTCGGCTGGCTCGATGCCAACACCAGCGCCGGCGCGCGGCTGGTCGTCGAGCCCGGCTCGTTCCTCTATCCGGATCCGAAAGGACCCTTCGCGCCGCCCGATGCCGCCGGGTGGGCGCAGGCCGAGTCGCGCGCGGCGCTGCTCACGTCGCGCTTCGCTGGGCTCGGCGCCGAGCTCGTCTCGGGCGTAGGACCGCTCGATGCCGTCGCGCCCGCCGGCGTCGCCGCGCTCGGCACCCACGCGCTGCCGCGGGTGGCGGCGAACCTCACCCCGGTCAGTGGCGTCACGACCGCCAAGCACCGCGTCGTCGAGCTGCGCTCGGGCGGGGTGACGTGGACACTCGGCGTGACGTCGGTGATCGATCCCGCGCTGCCCGGCGCCGATGTGCTCGGCACCGTGGCCCCCGCCGCCGATGCGCTGCGCACCGAGCTCGCGGCGATGGACGCGGCCGGCACGGCGCACCAGATCGTGATCGCCCACGGCACGCGCACCTTCGCCGAGTCGCTCGCCGCCGAGGTGCCGGGCATCGAGGTCATGGTGGTCGGCATCGTCGACGGCACCGAGCGCCAGCGCGTGGGCCAGCCGGCGGTGCAGCTCGGCGGCACCTGGCTGCTCGAGCCCGGCGAGCAGCTGCAGACGGTCTCGCGGCTGCGGCTGTCGATCGATGGCACGGCGACGGCGGTGCCGCAGACGGACGCGTGGACGATCGCGCCGTCGGCCCAGGAACTCGACCGCGAGCTCGCGCGCGTGGACGAGCGGCTCGCGAAGTTCAAGGCCGATCCCACCGCCGACCCGACGTTCCTCGCCCGCCTCGAAGCGGAGCGCACGCGCGTGCTGGCAGCAAGCGAGACCGAGGCCGAGGGCCCCGCGGTCGCGACGTTGGAGCAGGTCAAGATCACGTGCAAGCTGCCGGTCGACACCGGCGCCAAGCAGCAGCTGGTCGAGTACGATCGGTCGGTCGCCGTCGCCAACCGCGAACGCTTCGCCGGCAAGAAGCCGCCGCCGCCGGCCAAGGGCAAGGCCGGGTACGCCGGCATCGAGGCGTGCAACGACTGCCACGAAGAGGCGGTCGATTTCTGGAAGACGACGGTGCATGCGTTGGCCTGGAAGACCTTGGTCGACGACGCCAAGGATCTCGATCTGTCGTGCGTGGGCTGCCACCTCACCGGCTACCGCAAGCCCGGCGGCAGCGAGGTGGTCGAGAACATCGGGCTGCGGGACGTGCAGTGCGAGGTGTGCCACGGGCCGGGGAGCCTCCACGTCGCCGACGGTGGCACCGACACCGGGCTCGTCGAGCTCACCACCACCGCCGATCTATGCGCCGGCGAGTGCCACACCGCCGAGCACTCGGACACCTTCGATTACGTGCCGTATCTGCGCGACGTCCTCGGCAAGGGGCACGGAGAGGCCGCGCGGGCGAAGCTCGGGGACGGGGCGACCGGAGCCCAGCTCCGTGCAGCAGGGCTCGCCAAGGCCGGTGGCGCCTGCAAGAAGATGTGAGCGCCCCGGCCGTTGCCGGGGGTGCGCGGTCCTGTTATCCCAGTGGAGCCGATGGCCGCAGGCCGTGAGACGGACGCGTCACCGGGATTCGACGACACCGCTGGGACCGAAGCCGCGTCGTCGCGCAGTGGCATGCGTGCGGGATCGTCGGGTCGGCGCAAGAGCAGCGGCAACGGCAAGCGCGGGCTCGTCGCGACGCTGTTGTTACTCGGCGTCCTGACACCCATCGCGATCCTGAGCCCGTGGTCGCTGTCGGCGTACCTGATCTGCGGCTGCGCCATCTACGTGGCGTTCGAGTTCGCCCTGGTCAAGGTGCCGATGCACAAGCTCGAGCGCGACGTCGACGGGGGCATCGCCGGCGCGCGGGTGCTCCTGGGCATGAAGCGCGAGATGAACGCGATGCTCGCGGCCAGTCAGTTCGGCATCACGCTCACGAGCCTCGGCCTCACCCTCGCGCTCGAGCCGGCGATCCACGCCGCGCTGGAGGACTACGAGCAGGTCGCCGCGTTCTCGGCGGCGATGGCGATGGGCTTCGGCGCCATCTTGCACGTCACCTTCGGCGAGCTGGTGCCCAAGGGCATCGCCTTGGTGGTGCCGATCAAGGTGCTGTACGTCACCGCGCCGTTCATGCGGATCTTCCGGTTCCTCGCGGTGCCGTTCATCAAGACGTGCAACGCGGTCGCCAACGTGATCGTGCAGGGCATCACCGGGCGCAACCCCGACGACGCCGCCCACCACGAGGACAACCTCGACATCGGCCAAGCCCTCGTCTACGCCTACTCGGCCGGCGAGCTCAAGCCCCAGCAGCTCCGGTTGATGCGCAACGTGCTCGCGTTCACCGATCGCACCGTGCGCGAGGCCATGACGCCGGCGCGCGAGGTGGTCTACCTCGACGTCAAGCGGTCGTGGGAGGACAACATGGCCCTCGCCGACGAGCACGGCTTCAGTCGCCTGCCGGTCGTCGACGGCGACCCGCACAACGTCGTTGGCTATGCCCGCCGCGCCGACCTGCTGCAGGCCCAGCTCCGCGGCGTCCACGATCTGGTGGCGCTGCTGCGGCCGATCGAACGCCGCCCCGAGACCGCGTCGCTGGGCCGGCTCAACCTCTTCCGGGGCTCGCCGATGATCGCCGTCTTCGACGAGCACGACAGCTTCACCGGCTTGCTCACCGCCGAGGACATCGTCGAGCAGATCGTCGGCGAGATCTACGACGAGACCGACGACGCCCCGGCCAAGCCCGAGCTGGAATCGCTGTCCGACGGGTCGCTCCGGGTCGCCGGCTCGATGCTGCTCGCGCCCGCCGGTGAGGCGCTCGGGCTGTCGGAGCTCGACGAGCACCAAGACATCGACACCATCGGCGGGCTGGTGCTGAAGCTGCTCGGGCGCCAGCCCAAGGTCGGCGACGAGGTCGAGATCGAAGACTATCGCGCGACAGTCGAGGGCGCCCGCGGCTTCCGTATCGTGTCGTTGCTCTTCGCCCGCGGCGCCGAGGGATCCGAAGAAGGCGCGACCGAGGCCGTCGCCGTGCGCGACTGATCGCGTTCGCGGTCACACGCGCATCGTGGTCCAGCGACCGCGGTGGAACACCGCGAAGAGCCACAGCGCGCGCACGGTCCAGTCGAGGGCGCTCGCGCACCAGATCCCGACGAGCCCCAGATCGGTGTACGTGATCACGACCCACGCCAGCGAAACGCGCAGGATCACCCCGCCGGCGATGGCCGCCCACAGCGGTGAGCGGGTGTCGCCGGCGCCGCGCAGGCCGGTGGAGAGCACGATCGCCGCCGACATCCCCGGCTGCGACAGCGCGAGCAGGGGCAGCACCGCGGTGGCGGTGGCGACCAGCGCGGTGCCGTCCTCACCGTCCGGTACGAACGCCGACAGCGTCCATCGGCCGGTCGCCCACACCAGCAGGCCGGCCCCCGTGATCGTCGCGATCGCGATCGTGGTGGCGATGCGCCCGCCGGCGCGCGCGCGGTCGGGTCGGCCCGCGCCGAGCTGCTGGCCCATCACCGTCGCCGCTGCGATGCCAAAGCCATCGGCGCACATGAAGCAGATCGACTCGACGGTGATGAGCGCCTGGTTGGCGGCCATCGCCGTGGCCCCGAGGGTGGCGATCGCTTTGGCGTAGGCGAGAAACCCGGCGTGGACCAGCACGCGTTCGGCGACGGCGGGCAGCGACAACACCACGATGTCGCGACGGGCGATGCGCAGCGCGGGTGTTGGGACGCGCCACCAGCCGGCGGAGCACAGTGGGTGTGAGGGGCGGCCGAGTACCCGGAGCAGATACGCCGACTCGAGCACGAAGGCGCAGGCGGTGCCGATGGCGGCGCCGCGGACCCCGAGCGGCCCCAGCGAGAGCGGCCCGATGTCGACGCCGTAGATGAGCACCGCGTTGATGGCGATGTTGCTCACGTTCGCGATCAGCCCGGCGAGAAGCGGAGTCTTTGTGTCGCCGGATCCGGCGAGGATCATCGAGGCCCCGGTGGCGAGGAACGCCGCAGGCAGGGCAGCGAAGGTGATCGCGAGGTAGTCGGACGACAGGGCGCGCAGGCCTTCGTTGGCGGGCCCGAGCAGGGTCACGATCGGGCCGAGCAAGGCGGTGCCGAGCGCTGCCACGCCGAGCCCGAGCATCGCCGACAACCGCAGGGCCGCGCGCGCCACGTCGCGGGCGCGGGGATGGTCACCCGCACCGACGCTGCGCGAGACCAGGGCGACGGTGCCGGCGCATGCCGCCATGAACACCGAACTCGCGGACCACAACAGCGGACCCTGCAGCTGCATGCTCGCGAGCGCATCCTGATCGAAGCGCGCCAGCATCACGCGATCGGCGAGGAACACGAGCGTGCCGAGCAGACCGGTGAGGATCGCGGGGACCGCGAGCCGCATCACGGTCGCGCCGGGCGCAAGGGCGGCGGGCAGGCTGTCGGGGTCGCGCTCGATGGCCCCCGCAGTGTAGCCGGCTTGCGCGTGCCCTCGGCGAGGGCGAGCGGGCGCGCGTGTGGTAGCCTGCGCGGCCCGTGATTCCCTGGCAGACCCTCGATCGCGCCGTGATCCCCGGCTATGGCGAGCTGACGCTCCACCAGCGCGGGGCGCTGTTCGTCATCCGCCTCGACGGCGCCGAGCTGATGGGCAGCCATGATCACGGCTCCGAGGATCTGCTGGCGACGCTCGGGTGCGAGGGGCTCGCGGTGCGGCCGGACGCGCGTGTCCTCATCGGCGGGCTCGGCCTCGGCTACACGCTGCGCGCCACGCTCGACGCGCTGGGCCCCACCGCGCGCGTCGATGTCTCCGAGCTGGTCGAGGCCACGGTGCGGTGGAACCGCGGGCCGCTCGGACCGCTCGCCGGACAGCCGCTCGAGGATCCGCGCGCCCACGTGATCCAGCGCGATGTCGTCGACGTGATCGCCGCGGCGCGCGGCGAGTACGACGCGATCATGCTCGACGTCGACAATGGCCCCGACACCACGCGGCAGTGGGGCAACCCCGGGCTCTACGGCGAGGCGGGACTGAAGCGGATCCTGCGGGCGCTGCGGCCTTCGGGCTGCGTCGCGATTTGGGCGGCGAGCGAGACGCCGCGCTTCATCGACGGCATGCGGGCGGTGTCGCTGGATTCGAGGTGCGTCCGTGCCCGGAGCAGGGGGACGGCCAACCGCCACGTCGTGTGGCTCGGTCGGCTGCCACCGCCGCGACCGAGCCCGAATCCCGCGCGGCGACGGTAGTGGCGTACCGGCTCGGCCCGGCCTGGTCGGTAGCGTCGCTCCGGCTCAGGCGGCGTTCGAGGTCACCGGCCGCGCGATGCGATCCAGCCGGGATCGGATTAGGTTGGAGTACAGCCGGACCTGCTCGAGCAGCGTCACGGCCTCGGTCCCCGTGCCGCCACCCAGCGCCGAGAGCGCTTGCTCGAGCCGGGACGTCGCGTCGAACAAGCTGCGTTCGGCCGCGTACAGTAGGGCAGTGGCTTCTTGCTCGGTCGTCGACTTGTGCATGGTGCCTCGCCTCCAGAATTGATCATGACGTGGCCGGGCCGAACGACGAGTGCGAAGACGTGACGTTTCGACGATGCGTCCGGACAAGACGCAAGTTTTCGGCGAATTCATGGGGCCATCCGAGAGATCTCGGGATCTCGTCGGAGAGTCGCGGGCGACCTCGCGAAGGCCGAGCGGCCCGTCCGCGGAGACTTCGCGGCCCCGCGCCGCCGCGGCGCCGCCATCGCCGCCGAATCACCGTGCGTCGTCGGTTCGCGGCAGTCGACTCGCCCACACCGGTCGGCCCGCGCGGCCTGGCGGTGGACGCGGGATGTGCCTGGGTCGGTTGCAGCGGTCGCCTGCGGCCGTTTCGCGGCGGAGAGCGCCTGGGCTCATCGGGCCGCGACGCGAGCGCGAAGGCCGGTGCGGGCGCCCACGCGCGGGCCCTCCCCGCTGTCGGCGCCGACCCGCAGCTTGCCACGTCGGGCGCCGGCCTGTATGACCCGCCGCGCCCATGGCCACGCGCCCCGACGTCCGTAATGTCGCCATCGTTGCCCACGTCGATCACGGCAAGACGACCCTGGTCGACGCGCTGCTCGAACTTGCCGGCGCCTTCGAGCGCAGCGAGGTCGGTCGCGAGCAAGCGATGGACTCCGGCGATCTCGAGCGCGAGCGCGGGATCACCATCACCAGCAAGCCGACGGCGCTGATCTACGGCGACATCCGCATCAACATCGTCGACACCCCCGGCCACGCCGACTTCGGTGGCGAGGTCGAGCGCGTGCTCAACATGGTCGACGGCGTGTTGCTGCTGGTCGACGCCGTCGAGGGGCCCATGCCCCAGACCCGGTTCGTCACGGAGAAAGCCGTCAAGCGTGGCCTGCCGGTGCTGCTGATGGTCAACAAGATCGACCGCGGCGCCGCGGCGCCGCACAAGGCCGTCGATCTGACCTTCGATCTGCTCGTTTCGCTCGGCGCCAGCGAGGAGCAGCTGGACTTCCCGGTGCTGTTCGGCAGCGGTCGTGAGCGCTACGCCATGAAGGATCCCGCCGGCGAGCGCGGGAGCATCGGCGAGGTCCTCGACATGATCGTCGAGCACGTGCCGCCGCCCGAGGTCGATCCCGCCGGTCATCCGGCGATGTGGGTGACCACGCTGCACCACGATCCCTACATCGGGTTCCTCGCGATCGGTCGGGTTGCGGGCGGTCGTTTCGCGGTGGGCCAGCGCGTGGCGCTGATGCGGCCGGTGCCGGCCGACGCCGCCGAGGGCGCCCAGCCCACGTGCGAAGAGACCTTCCGCGTGACCAAGGTGCTCGGCTTCTCGGGGCTGCGTCGCTTCGAGCTGCCCGAGGCCATCGCCGGGGACATCGTCGCGATCGCCGGCATGGAGACCCTGCAGGCCGGCGACACCTTGACCACCGAGTCGCCGGAGCATCGCACGGTGTTCCCGGCCCTCACCGTCGATCCGCCGACGTTGTCGATCCGCATGCGTACCAACGACGGCCCGTTCTCGGGCCTCGAGGGCCAGTGGGTCACCTCGCGAAAGCTTCGTGAGCGCCTCTACCGCGAGGTCCGCTCCAATGTCGCGCTGCACGTCTACGACACCGACTCGCCGGACGAGTTCGAGGTCCACGGCCGCGGCGAGCTCCACCTCTCGGTGCTGATCGAGACCATGCGTCGCGAGGGCTACGAGATGTGCGTGGCCCGGCCCAAGGTCATTCTCCGCGAGGAGCACGGTCGCACGCTCGAGCCCTTCGAGCGGGTCCTGGTCCAGTGCGACGCCGAGTACACCGGCGCCGTGATCGAGCACATCGGCAAGCACGGCGAGCTGCTCGCCATGGATGAGGACGGCCCCGGCCGCACCCGCATGGAGTTCCGCGCCCCGACCCGCGCGCTCATCGGCTACCGCTCCGAGTTCCTCACCCAGACCCGCGGCACCGGCATCATCTCGTCGGTTTTCGACAGCTACGGTCCTTTCGGCGGCGTCATCAAGAGCCGCTCGCAGGGCGTGATGATCGTGCTCGAGCGCGGCGAGACCTCGACCTACTCGCTCAACCGGCTGCAGGACCGCGGCCCGCTGCTCACCGGGCCGCAGATGAAAGTGTACGCCGGACAGATCGTGGGCATCCACGTTCGCGACACCGACATCATCGTCAACCCGAACATCGCCAAGAAGCTCACCAACATCCGCACGACCGGCCACGACGAGAAGCAGTTCCTCACGCCGCCGCGCGTGTTCTCGCTAGAGCAGGCCCTCGCGTTCATCGCCGACGACGAACTCGTCGAGATCACGCCCAAGAGCCTGCGGCTGCGCAAGCGGATGCTCGACCACAACGAGCGCAAGCGCACCGAGAAGCGCGCGGTCGAGGTCGACGACTCCTGAGGTACCGGCGTGCCCGCCCCAGGGGCCGGCTGGCGTCCGGGCCATGACGAGCGTCGCGCCGCGCTTGCGGCGGGTGTCGTCGACGCCGTCGACCAGCAGGGCCTTCACTACATGCGGCCCATAAGCATGAGCACGAGCAGCACGAGCAGCACGGTGCCCAGGAGCCCGCTTGGCGCGTAGCCCCAGCTTCGGCTGTACGGCCACGCGGGGACGGCGGCGAGGACGAGGATCAAGACGACGGCGATGAACATCCAGGACATGGGGCACCTCTTTCGGGAGAACCACTACTGCAAGGTCGACGCGGGCCGCCGACTCGAATGATTCTGCGCCTTCTCGCTGACCACCCGTGAACGCGTGGCGCCAATGCACCGCGCGCGCACGACCAGTGGGGCGAGCATGCACCCGTGGAAAGTGCGCGCGCGGATGCGCTGCGTGAACATCCAGCCAGATGGATCGGCGTAGCGCGTCGATTGCAGAGCCGCCGCACGATGGAGAGCGACCAGCCGCCGGGAGCGCGCCCGCCCCTGGGAGCGCGCCCGCTCGTGGTGGTCACGTGCAACGTGCATGCAGGCGTCGGCCTCGACGGTCGCATGGACAATCGCGCGGACCGGTGAGGTCCTCGCGGAGCTCGATCCCGACGTCGACGCCCTGCAAGAGGTGATCTCGGCGCCTGGCACCGAGACGGGCGACCAGGTCGCGGCCCTCGCCGACCGCGTGGGGATGACGCCGATCCTGGGCATGGCGACGTGCCGCGGGATTGGGTCCTACGGCAACGCGATCCTCACCCGGTTGCCTGTCCGCGACGCCAGCTCGGTGGATATCGCGATCCTCGGCCACGAGCCGCGGTGTCTGATGGGTGTCGGACTCGAGCACCGCGATGGCTACGCCCTGCGGGTGATGAGCACTCACCTCGGCGTGCGCGTCCGCGAGCGGCACGCGCAGCTCGCCCGCTGCGCACGTCTATTCGCGGCCGGTGACGACACGAGGCCGCTGCTCGTGATGGGTGACTTCGACAGTTGGCTGCCGCGGGGCGATGTCTCGAGCGAGCTGCGGAAGCACCTTGGCAGTCAACTGGCGCCGCGATCGTTCCCTGCGCGACGCCCGATCTTCGCCCTGGACCGCCTGTGGTCGCGGCCGTCGGCTCACGCCTTCACGGGCGGGACCCGGACACCGTAGTCGGACGCGCCGTACGCCGAGTCGCGGGCGTCGGCGATGTGCTCGCCCGGCCGCGGGGCCGGCGAGCCGACCGCGTTGCGGGCCGCCCGACGCACGGTGCGTCGCACCTGCGCCCCGGCGCGGGTCCCGAAGAGCAGGCCGAGCGACGCGCCGATGATGATCCCGGCGCCGAGCAGACTCATTCCCGACACGACGGAGGCCGCGACGGATCGGCGCGCCTGTAGACCGAGGGTGCGTAGGAGGACTTCGGGTTTCAATGCAGTTGGAGTTCGCATGGTGGATGACTTTGCAAAGGCGGTTCCCACGGCGACATTCGTGCGATCGGCGGACATCGTGGCGGAGGCTGGCGCCCGTGCCACGGTGTGCGCCGCACGGTGTGCGATCGAGTCACGGGCGGGCGAGACGGCGGCGGCTGCCCGCGGCCACGACGACGACCATCGCCGCAGCGCCGAACCAACCGGATCCCCACGCCGCCCGCGATGCGTCCGAGTCGACGGCGCAGCTCACCGAGCCCGAGGCCTCGCAGGAGTTACCCTCGCACGAGGCGTCGAACTGGACCTCGATGTTGTACGCGGCCTCGAGGGCGGCGACACACTCCTGGAGGTTGTTGCCGTAGTCGACATACTGTCCGTCGCAGAACAGCGCGCCCTCGGGGCTGCGGCAGTCCGCTTCGCAGCCGCCGCTCAGCTCGGCTTTGCAGTCGACGTAGCCACCGGCCTGGCACTCGATCTGGCAGTCGATGTTTGCCTCGCCCTCGCACGATCCCTGACAGCTCGCCTCACACTTACCCTCGCACGACGCCTCGGGCGGGGTGCCTTCGCAGTTCGCCTCGCACGACCCCGAGCAGGTGCCGCGGCACGACGCCGCGCACTCCGAGTCGCCCGAAGAGCAGCGCCCGGAGCACTCCGCCGAACAGTTGGCCTCGCAGCCGGCCTGACAATCGAAGGCCGGCGGATCGACCTCGCACTGCCCGTTGCACTCGCCGGTGCACGACGCTTGGCAATCCACCGAGATCTCGGCGTTGCACTCGCCCTCGCACTGGGCATAGAGCCGCCCGGAGCACGCGGCCTCGAAGGCGACCGGTTCGCACTGGACCTCGCAGCCGCCCTCGATGACGACCTCGCACCGCGCTTCGGCGGAAAGATCGATGTTGCCGCAGGAGTCGATGCCGGCGCGGGCGGTGGCGGGCAGCAGACCGGTGACGCCGAGCAGGGCGGCGAGGGCGATGAACGCGGGGGTCTTCATGGATGTGGTCAACTCCAGGGCAGGGGGAGGGTCGGGTTCGAGCGTCAGACGGAGGCCGAGGTGGAGGCCGACGGCACCGGATGGCGCGCCGCGATCTGTTGGGCGACGACGTCGCGGCAGCCCTCGCAGACCTTGTCCGCGGGATCGCGCTCGACGTGGGCCGCGCTGAGACCGTCGCCACACACGGAACAGGCGCCGTAGACCCCGCGGTCGATCCACAGCAGCGCTTCGATGACCGAGCCGCGTTCGGGATCCGTCATGGACGCACCGGCGAGGCGCCGCTCGAGCGTCACTCGGGCGCGCTGGAGAACGCCGTCGTCGAGGAGGGGACGTTGACGTGCGGATATCATCGAGCATTCGCCCTGTGCAAGGACCGAACCCGGGCGATCCGAGTCGGAGTCCCCGCGCCGAGACGAGGGATTGCTCGGGCACGCGGCATGGCCGCGCGCGCGCGGGTACGTTGGCGCCGAGCGCCGCAGCCCACCGTGGCTTGCCGTCACGTGGCGCGAATGCCTCGCCGATATGCCGCGAACATCGTGGGTGGCGCCGTTGCCGAGGTGACGGGCCTTGCCAACCTGTGGGCGCCGAGTCGCCCGATGTGTTCGCGATCGGCGGGAGAAGCAAACCAATGATCCGCGCCATCACCCCCATCACCGCACCCATCTTGCTCACCCTCGCGCTGGCTGTCGGCTGCGACAGCGCAGCCGAGAAGCAGGTCGAGGCCGAGAACGACGCCAAAGCGAAGATCGTCGCCGCCGGCCAGGACGCCAAGAAGGATGTCCAAGACGCGAAGGAAGATCTGAACGAGGCCAAGAAGGACTACGCCGAGAAAGTCGGCGAGGCGCAGAAGGATCTCGTCGAGGAGGCCGCCGACGCCAGCAAGAACGTCGCCGAAGTCAACGCCGAGGCGAACAAGGAGAACGCAGCCGAGCGCTACGAGCGGTTCGAGATCATCCAGAACGAGGACGGCACGGCGTTCGGCACCCGCGCCGAGGCGGCCATCGCCCGCCTCGAAACCGACATCAAGGATGCGACCACGCGGTCGCAGAAGGCCGCCACCAACGCCGACCTCGCGGAGTCGGTCGCCGAAGCGAGCAAGGCGCTGGGCGAGGCGCGCAAGGATCTGGGCGAGCTGCGCGGCAAGACCGGCAAGGTCTTCGACGACGGTCGCGTCGGCGTCGGGCTGGCGATCAACGAGGCCCAACGCGAGCTGAGCGAGGCATACGAAGAGCTGGCCGCGGCGCGGATCTAACCCGATAGGCCTCCTGCGAAGGCCCCCGCCGCGGTGACGCGACGGGGGTCTTGGTGCGTCGTGAGTCGGCCGGCTTTTCAACCAAGCTCAGGCGCGATGCTCGACGGCGTCACGCAGCCACCGGCTCGCGCACGAGTTCGGCCTGGGGCTCGGGCTCGACGATGCCACGGACGTCGCGGACGTACTCGAGCGTGAGCCGGGCGCCGAGCAGCAGGATGTGCGAGTTGACGTACATCCACAACAATAGCAGCAGCACGCTACCCGCCGCGCCCGACACCGACCCGGTGGCGGCGTAGCCGAAGTACAGGCCGAACGCCCAGGCGCCGATGGTCGCGAGCACGGCGGCCAGCAAGGCCCCCGGCCACACATCGCGCCAGCCGAGCACGACGTCTGGGAGCACGCGGTACACCGGAACCAAGAACGCGGTGACGATCGCGATCGCGAACACCATCTGCAGCAGGCGCCACGGCCAGTCGCCGAACGGAAGCTCGCTGGCGAGCGCGGCGACGCCCGAACCGAGCGACTGCGCGAGCATCGACGCGAACAGCAGCGCACCGATGACGGCGACCAGCACGAACGAGGTGATGCGCTTGCGCAGCACGGACTTGATGCTCGCGGCGACGCCGCTGGTCTCACGCGCCTTGACGCCCCACATCGCGTTGAGGGTCGACTGTAGGTTCGCGAACATCGTGGTCGCGCTCCATGCCGCGATGACGCCTGCGAGCGCCACGCTCCACCAGCGGCCCTCGTCCACCGCCGCCTTGCGCACCAGGTCACCGATCACCGCCGCGGGCTCTGGCCCCACCGCCGCCTCGAGATCGGTGAGCAGATGAGCCTGTGTCGCCTCGGCGCCGAAGAAGACGCCGACCATCGCGACCGCGAGCACGAGCAGCGGCGAGAGCGACAAGGCGGTGAAGAAGGCGATGCCGCCCGCGAAGATGTCCCCATTGCCGTCGAGATGACCGCGCACAGACGCCGTCAGCAACCGCTTCCAACGCGCGAATCGGGCCTTCCACCCCGAAGCGCTGCGGGCAGGGGCCCCGGCGCCGCGCGGGGGAGGAGTGTGGGGCGAGACGTCGTTCACCTGCACAAGATAGGAGCCAAGAGGGGCGGCGCTACCCACGAGACCCGGCGCGCGGGTGATTGGTGGGGCGATGAGGATCGCGCGTGGCGCAGAGGTCAGGGCGCTGGCAGATCGTCGTTCGCCGGCCCCATCAGCAGGCCGCCTTGCGGCGCGAAGCGGCTGCCGTGGGCGGGGCAGTCCCACGTGCGCTCGACGGGGTTCCACTGGACAATCGCGCCGAGATGGGGACACACGGCCGAGCATGTGTGCAAGGCCCCATCGTCGTCGCGATACACCGCGAGCTTGCTCAGACCCTTGCGCACCACGGCGCCGCGCCCCGGCAAGATGGTGGCCAGGTCGGAGGTCTCGCCCGGGGTCACGAGCTCGAGCCACTGTGCGGCGGTGTTCATGTTCTCCATCGCGTACGCCCCCAGCGTGCGGGTGGGCTTGCGCTGGGGGTCGTAGAGTTCGCGCCACGGGTTCGGCCGACCGACGACGAGGTCCGTGATGAGCTGCGCGCCCAACGTCGCGTGGGTGAGGCCCATGCCGCTATCGCCGGTGATCGCCATGATACCCTGCCCGGCACCTTGCACCCGGCCGATGAACGCGAGCCCGTCGGTCGGCTCCTGCACCTGTCCCGACCAGCGGCTCACGACCTCACCGAGGTGGCCGAAGGCGTCGCGAGTCCAGCGCTCGAGCGCCGCGAACGGTGCGTGGTTCTCGGGGAACTGACCGGTGCGGTGGTCCTCACCGCCAACGAGCAGGACGTCGTCGGGAGCGCCGTCCGTGCCCGCGACCACGCGTGCATAGTGATAGGGATCCAGGGTGTCCCAGTACAACGCGTCGGCGATGGCGCCGCGGCGGCACTGGATCCCGATCATGTACGTGCGATACGCCGCTTGCTTGAAGTAGACCCCCGCCCACGCCACGATCGGTCCTGGCGTGTTGGTCGCGACCACGATGGTCTCGGCGTCGAGCACCTCACCCGAAGCGAGGGTCGCGCGCGGCGACTCGCCGCTGCGGACGCGGGGACCCCACACCTCGGTCACGCGACAACCCGCGCGCACGAGGACGCCCGCGCGAGCGGCCGCGCCGGCGAGGCCCGTCATGTATTTCATCGGATCGAAGCGGGCCTGGGCCGTGTACCGGATCGCCGGACCGGCGAGGCCGGGCACGGGACCGCGATCCAGGAATTCGCCGCGGAGACCGGCGCGCGCGCCCGCGGCGAGCTCCCGCCGCAGCTCTTCGGTCTCGTCAGCGCTGCTGGCGAGCAGATACCCCGGCACCCGGGCGAAGTCGCAGTCGAAGCCTTCGGTGTCGGCGATCGAGGCGATGAGGTCGATCGCGGCGGCGTGGGACTGCACCGCGAGCTGAGCGCCGTGGAGGCCGTGCACGGCCTCCATCGTGGACATGCGATCGTCGATCACCGAGGCCAGATGGGCGCTGGTCCGGCACGTCTGACCGCCGCCGATCGGACCCTCGTCGAGGACGGTGACGCGCCTGCCGGTCTTTGCCAGCAGGTAGGCCGTGGTCATGCCGGCGATGCCGGCCCCGATGACGCAGACGTCGATGTTGTTGCCTATCGCGGGCGAGCATTCGTGCGCGCTCGCATCGGGCGTCGGCGCAGCTCCGCCCCAGATCGGCGTCGTGTGGCCATCCGGTCGCTTCATGGTCGGTCTCCGATCCTGCGCGGCGTCACCTGGCACGCTGGACGAGCCGTCACTGGAAGATCCCGAAATGACCGAGCAACCACCACAAGCCGACGAAGATGAGG
>Ga0105045_10001989_pt1 | contig 17014 bp, 14 predicted proteins | sample MAT02_FD_78089 | JGI IMG/M metagenome (GOLD analysis project Ga0105045, IMG submission 78089) | Freshwater microbial communities from Lake Fryxell liftoff mats and glacier meltwater in Antarctica - MAT-02 (megahit assembly) | ecosystem: Environmental > Aquatic > Freshwater > Ice > Liftoff... | reverse complement strand
GTCCGACATGTTCAACAACTACCTCAAGGGCCGTGTCGACGCGCTGTGCAGCGAGCTGGCGAACCTGATCGCCAACCAGCCCGACCTGGTGCGCAGCGGCAGCTTCCAGTCGCAGAGCCAGGGGGGTTACAACAACTCTGGCCAGCAGCAGAACAATTACGGTGGCGGCGGTTCGCCCTCGCAACTGTTCTCGCAACCGTCCTCACAACAGACGTCGAATGCCTTTGGCACGGCCAGCCTGTTTGTGCCGCCAGCGCCGGGCACGTCGGGCGACTGGTGGCCCGGCGACCTGCGCTGGCCCAACAGCACCGGCGCCCAGAACGGCGTTCGCTACGCCTATTTCGCGCAGGCGCGACGCTTGGCGATTGAGCTCAATGGCAGTGTCACCGTCTACGACACGCTGGACCACAACATCGGCGGCTTCTCGCAGCAGCAGTCTTACGGCGGCACCATCAGTTTCAACAGCCAGTACGGGCTGATCGACGTGGCCAGCCTGCCAGTGATCTCGATCAACGGCGTTGCTCAGCAGGCGCCGCCCGCACCCCGTGCGTCGGTTTCGTATGAACCACAGGCATCGAACATGTCGACCTCGCAGGCGCCGTCGCTCATCAACGAATCTGTGATGCCACAGCCCGGTAACCAAGGAGGCGACGTGTTCGCCACCATCGAGCGCCTAGCCGAATTGCGTACCAAGGGCGTGCTCAGCGACGACGAGTTCAACAGTAAGAAAGCTGAGTTGCTTTCTCGGCTGTGATTCGGCGGTAAAACCGGCGCGGCCCTGCCTTCGAACGCGCACAGCGCGCTACCTGACAGCACTTTCGCTTAGCTCAACCGCTTGGGTGCGGGCCGTGTTCAGCCATCAAGCAAGCCGCCGAAAAAACAATCTGCATTGCGTTGCAGGCTTTCAAGGTGGTATCCGCCTTCTTGCACGATCAGCGTTGGCAAATTCAGCGCGCGAACGCAGCGGCCAATTTGCCTGAAACCCTCGCTTGAAACATCAACAACTGCCTGCGGGTCTTCGCGGTAAATGTCGAACCCAAAAGCAAGTACCACGGCGCCAGGATTGAATGCGCAAATCCGTTGCGCGGCGGTATCAAGCTTTGCGAAAAACGCGGGCTCGTCCGAACCATGCGGCAGCGGTAAATTCAGATTGAAGCCCGCTCCAGCGGCAGCACCCGTCTCGTCGTCGAACCCAGCCACCACCGGGTAATAGTTGGTGGGGTCACCGTGTATCGACACATAGCACACGTCCGCGCGTTCGTAAAAAATTTCTTGGATTCCCTGTCCATGGTGCATATCAATGTCCAGGATGAGAACCCGGTCATGGGCAGCGCGCAGCGCTTGTGCAGCAATGGCGGCGTTGTTGAGGTAGCAAAATCCACCGGCTGCTTCCCCGCGCGCGTGGTGACCCGGTGGGCGGCAAAGGGCGTAGGAGAAACGCGAACCTCCCATGATGTCATCTGCGCTGGCCAAGGCGCTCTGCGCCGACCAATAAGCCGACCGCCAAGTCATCTCTCCAACCGGGCAACTGCCATCCGCAAGGTAACAAGCGGCCTGGGCCAAAACACCGCGCAGTGCATTGGGATGTTTCACATAGACGTTGGAGATCACCTCATCACCCCAATCCAGGGGCATTCTTTTCCAGTTCGCGTGTGCACTCTGCAGAAACGCAAGATACGCCGCACCATGCACATCCATGAGGGGTTGCAGGCCGCGATCTGGCGGTTCCAAAACACCCATACCAAGCTTTGCAACTGCCTGTAGAAGAAGCGCCGCACGCTCAGGCACTTCTTGCGGAACCCGCATCTGCCCCCTCGAAAAATAGCTTTTGGGGCAATGCAGCAATTGCTCGGGATGAAAGAAGGTTTTCACACACGGCCTTAGACAAATTGTTTGACTGCAACAGCCTCGCGCTCCAATGCCGTACTGCGAATTTGCGACAGCATTTGGCCAGGTCCAATTCCATCCGCGTCATAGCGAATTTCTAGCAGGGCAGGCAAACGCTCGCTGTTGCAAAATGCCAGCGCCCTCGCGAACGCTGTTACGAATTGCTCGTTGCTGGTGACTATCTCACCATAGCCCCGATAGGCCCGTATCACTTCCGTGAATTCGGGGTTGTCAAAGGTAAGCGCCCAACAGCGACCTGGAAACTCGCGCTCTTGGTGAGCGCGGATGGTGCCCCACATGCCGTTGTTAAAAACCAGAATGACAACGCCAAGCCGGTACTGCATCGCCACGCCAAGCTCCTGCATGTTCATCTGGAAGCAGCCGTCTCCGGCGTAACAAACCACGGTTCGATCTGGATGCTCTAGCTTGGCAGACAGAGCAGCTGGCAAACCATAACCCATGCTGCCGACCGTTGGTGCGAGGCTAGTGCCAATTCCCCCGAATTGCCGATAGCGGTGCGGATACAACGCGTAATTGCCGGCGCCGGCCGTGACGCAGGCATCACGAGGCAGAACGGCGTTCACATGGCATGCTGCAGCGTCAAGACTCATCGCGCTGGGCGATGACAAGGCAATCAGACTTTCTCGATACTCTGCATGAGCCGTGCGGGTAAGAGCACCCCAACTTGGCAATTTGGACGGCTTCAGCTCTGCCACTGCGGCAGCAAAACCCACCGGATCTGCAGTGATGGCGAGCATAGGCTGGTACACCCGACCCAGCTCGGATGCATCGGGATACACATGAATCAATTGCTGCTGCGGCTTGGGGCTGGTGACCAACGTGTAGCCCTCGGTGGTGGCCTCGCCAAGGCGAGCGCAAACCGAGAGCAACACATCAGCGTCCTGCACGCGGTGACGCAGAGCCGCCGTCATGCCCCAACCGACATGGCCAGCAAAACTGGCGTGCTGTTGATCAAAGCACTCCAATCGCCGCCAAGAAACGCCGACCGGCAAATCGAAGCGTCCAGCGAATTCCTTCATCTGGGTCAGAGCCTGCGTTGTCCAGCCGCTGCCGCCGATCAGCATGAACGGCCTATCTGCCGTCTCCAGCGTTTCGCATAAACGGTCCATATCGCGCATGCTGGGATGCGCATGGGTTCGGGTGTAGCAAGCAATATCAGGCACTTCCGCGTGCCCCCACAACGTGTCCTCGGGAAGCGCCAAAACGACAGGGCCGGGTCGTCCACTGGTAGCAACCGAAAATGCCCGCGCAATGTACTCAGGAATGCGTTCGGTGCGGTCGATTTGCGCAACCCATTTGGTCATTTGTCCAAACATCCGGCGATAATCAATTTCCTGAAATGCTTCGCGGTCAGCAAAATCGCTGCCCACCTGCCCAACAAAGAGCACCAGGGGCGTGGAGTCCTGAAAGGCTGTGTGCACACCGATACTTGCATTGGTTGCGCCGGGTCCACGCGTTACAAAACAAACACCGGGCTCACCTGTCAACTTGCCGTATGCCTCGGCCATGTATGCGGCCCCGCTTTCCTGTCGGCAGACAATGGTCTGGATAGCATCTTGGTGGTCATACAGCGCATCGATGCAGGGCAGAAAGCTTTCGCCGGGTACCAAAAAGGCGCGCCTGACACCTTGGTTGCGCAACTGTTGAACCAGTATCTGGCCACCGTTGCGAGAAGTGTTGGAAGGCAATGTCATTTGTGTACTCCACCGATGTTCGGCGACTGTTTCAGTTCAGTTTCAACAACAGGCTTGGCCTGAGCTTTTGGATTTGGCATGGGGTCAATCAGAATTGATGTTCTACTGGTCTGCAAAAGCACGCTCGATGACAAACCCACCTGGTCGCGATGTGTTGCCCTCGGTAAAACTTTTTTGCTCAAGCAAGGTCTTGATATCTTTCAACATACCGGCGCTGCCACAAATCATGACACGGTCGAAAGTAGGCTCGATGGGAAGTAACTGCAAATCCTCAAACAACTTCCCACTGGAGATCAGATCGGTCACACGGCCCATGTTGCGGTAGCTGTGTCGGGTCACAGTCGGGTAATAACGTAGTTGCTGGGCAATCATATCCCCGAGAAACACATGCTGCGGAAGATGATCGACCAGCACATCGTGATAGGCCAACTCGCCCGCCTCCCGTACGCCATGAACCAAGATCACTTGCTCAAACGCTTCGTATGTAGCAGGATCGCGAACAATGCTCATGAAAGGCGCCAAGCCGGTTCCTGTTGACAGCAGAAAAAGGCGTTTTCCTGGCAGCAAATAGTCGATAAGCAGCGTCCCGGTGGGTTTGCGCCCGACGATGATCGCGTCGTGAACCTGAATGTGTTGCAGTCGGGAAGTTAGAGGCCCATCGGCAACCTTGATGCTCAGGAACTCGAGATGCTCTTCGTAGTTGGGGCTAACAATGCTGTATGCGCGCAACAGCGGCTTGTCATTAACCTTCAAACCGATCATGGTGAAATGACCATTGCTGAACCGCAGCGATGCATCCCGTGTCGTGGTGAAAGTAAACAGCCGCTCAGTCCAATGATGAACCGACAAAACCCGTTCTTCGCTGAATGCGCTCATGGTATCTCTCTCCCCTTCCCAGCGGCTTGAATGTGGCCTATACCATCAACGTACGAAGTTCTTTCTTGAGCCAACACAATATCGACTGCCGTGTCGTAGTAGGTTGCGCCGCGCCCAATGTCTGTCAAGGCATCAGATGTCACCGCATTGGCGTTTTGCCCATCTGCAGATTTCTTTGGCCACCAGACCGATGGCGATACTAGAACGCCTGCTCGTACTTTAAGGTTAACCCGGGCTATGACGGTGAATGCACCCCGCTGATTGAACACCCGCACCTTGTCTCCATTGTTGATGCCACGCGGTTCGGCATCCGCAGGATGGATCTCAACCCAGGGATCACCCACCTCTCGCCAGATAGAATCTATCGACGAAAAGCTAGAGTTTAGATAATGCCGTGCCGGTGGGGTCAACAACATCAAGGGGAATCGACGGGCAAGTTCCGGGTCGTGCAATGCAGACTCACGGGGGGGAATAAATTCGGGCACTGAACTCCAGCCCTGTTGCACAGCGGCTGCGCTTTCAAACTCGCACTTGCCTGACGGCGTTGGAAAATTGCCGTTTGCAAATGGTGCGAATTGATCGGGCAAATTCAATCGTTGCCAACCGTCACGCTTGAGAATGTCGAAATCCAACGTAGAGTTTACGGGTGAATCGGGAAGATGGGCTTGCTTTGCAATGTCTTCATCGCTATCACTGAAGCAGGCTTCTTTAAATCCCATGCGCGCAGCCAGACGCCTAAAAAGCTCGGCATTCGAGCAGGCTTCACCAAGTGGTGCAATCGCCTGCTGATTTAACATGGTGTAGAGCGTTCCGTAAGGCCTGTGAATGTCGAATTGCTCCAGTTGGGTGGTTGCGGGCAACACAATGTCGGCGTAGTCACAGGTGTCGGTCATGAAGATCTCGTGAACCACGGTGAACAAATCGGAGCGCATCAAACCTTGCCGTACCAATACGTTGTTGGGTGCGGTTGCCATTGGGTTGGATGCGTAGACAAACAGCGCCTCAATGGGTGGATCGTTTAGGGTATTGAGCGCCAAGCCGATCTGCGCCATGTTGACGGCGCGTGGCGGGCGCAACGGGTTCGGCAGCAAATGCCTTGCGTCAAGCGCGGCCAGATCAATGGCATGCGCTCCGCTTTGATCGAGTAGGATGCCACCACAAGCCAGACGCCAAGCGCCGGTGAGAGCGGGCAGACAAGCGATGGCACGCACAGCGTTCCCGCCACCCGCGTGGCGCTGCATGCCGAAATTGAGGCGAATGGCGCTCGCGGGTTCCGCACCGTACTCGCGCGCTAACTGGCAAATGTCGGCAGCAGCAAGCCCCGTGATGCCAGCAACGACATCCGGCGTAAAAGCCGCCGCCCGCGCTGCCAATGCATCAAAGCCCAGTGTGTGCTGCTGAATGTAATCTTTGTCCAGCAAGCCATCGCGAATCAACAAATGCATTATTCCGAAAGCTAGGGCACCGTCTGTGCCGGGCAAAGGAGCGAGATGCCAGTCGGCTTTTTCTGCTGATTGAGAGCAGTAGGGATCAATTGCAATCACGCGCGCGCCAGCGCGCTTGGCCTCTGCGATTCGGGTCCAAAGGTGCAAATTGGAGCTGATGGGATTGGTGCCCCACAAGACAATCAGTCGTGCGGTGGAAAAATGAACAATGTCAGTGCCAATCTGGGCACCAATGACGGTGTTGTAGCCCATGCGCCCGGCTGTCGCACAAAGCACCCGCTCAGGCATTGAAGCGCCAAGCTTGTGAAAAAACCGCCTCGGCATGCCGAAGTTATGGACCAACCCGAGCGTGCCCGAATAGGCATAAGGCATGATAGCTTGGGCATCCTTCGCCGCAATCGCGCAGAGCTTCTCGGCGACCGCATCAAGCGCATCCTTCCAACTGATTTGCTCAAATCGACCTTGCCCGCGCCCTTTGCCACCAACCCGTCGCATCGGGTAAAGCACCCGATCTGGACTGTAAGTACGCTCAAGGTAACGCGAGACCTTGGTACACAAAACACCTTGCGTGGTCGGGTGAGACGGATCGCCGCGCACTTTGGTGGCAACACCGTCTTTGACCGTGATCAACATGGCACAAGTGTCTGGACAATCGTGCGGGCACGTACCGCGCACAACCGTCTCACCAGAGGTATTCACTGCAGTCATGCTAATGCCTCTGTAAACAATGCGCTGAAATCGGCTGGCCCAATTGGTCGAGGGTTCGTTGGCGTGCAGTGATCCGCCATGGCTCCCGCCACAACGCTGTTCATGGCACTTGCCGAAACACCCATCGACCGGAGGCTTGCAGGGATGCCAATTCGCCTGTTTAGCGCAGATACTTCGTCAGCCAGATTGGCATTTGTGGGCAAACCAAAAGCGCGGCGCAGCCGAGCGTATTTTTCGCCCACATGAGCAGCGTTAAAGCGCAGAACAGCTGGCAAGATAATGGCATTGACCGTGCCATGGTGCAACGTGGGATTTGTCAATGCGCCCAGCGGATGCGACAGTGAATGCACCGCACCAAGCCCTTTTTGAAATGCCAGACCACCTTGCACACCCGCCATCATCATTTCCCAACGCGCTTGGCGGTCGTTTGGCTGCGACACCGCCTGCTCAATCCAGCGCCACGCCCGTTCTGCCCCGTCCAACGCAATCGCTTCCGCAGGTGGGTTGATTCGGGGCGACAAGAATGTTTCTACGCAATGCGTAAAGGCATCCATCCCGGTGCCAGCTGTCAGCGCTGGAGGCATGCCTTGGGTCAGATCAGGGTCACACAGCGCGCATCTCGGCAAAAGATAGGGGCTGACAAAAACCAGCTTGCGGCCATCGCCTAAGCAAATCAACGCACCACGACCGACCTCACTGCCAGTCCCTGCCGTTGTGGGTACAGCAATTATTGGTGAGGCGTGTGGTCCAATCAACGGCAGCCCTGCCATGCCCGCGTAACGAGACAGTGGACCTTCGTGGGTCGCCAGCAACGCAACACCCTTCGCCAAATCGATGGGCGAGCCACCCCCGATCGCCACAAGGCCGTCGCAATGGTTGGCTAAGTACAAAGCCGTCGCCGCTCCAACCGCTTCTTCGGTCGGATTGGGTGGGGTCTGTGAAAACACAGCGACGGGGCCATCATCGAGTAGGCTGACAACGCGCCCTGCAATGCCAGCTCGAACGAGTCCCTCGTCGGTGACGATCAGCGGTCGGCGAATGCCCACGCGCCGCAGAACTTCAGGCAAGGTGCTGACAATTCCGGCGTCAAACTCGATCTGTGTCAGGTATTGTATGGTGGACATGGTGGGGAAGTATTAAGTGGCCGTGTGAAGCATGGCATGCAGCAGCATGTTGAAGCCAGCAGTGAGGTGCTCAGGCTTGACATTTGCAATTTCGTTACGCGAGATGCCATCCTTGCAGAGCGCAATGGCCATTGGCGAGAAAGTCGCCGTAAGCCCCAGACCCCACGCCCAAGGGCACAAAGCGAAACTCTTTTTCCTTGGTCTAAATGACCCGCTCCAGTGACCACCGTGTCTGAACGTCTGTGTCATGAAAGGTGTGAAATATCTCAAGGACCGCCAGTACACCGTATTTGCTATCGAATATTCCGCGGATATGCTGCGTACTGAGATAACTTTCAGCCGCGATAGAATGCTTGCTGTTGTCAAAGTCGGCAGGTCGCTAAATACATAGGCGATGTAATTCATTCTGGTGGTGGAGCCCGCTCTGCGCGCCCAAACGATGGCCAGTCTACGTGTCTGCTAGTCAAGTACGCTGAGCTCCAAGTGAAAATCACCACCTGCCGGTGTTGCTCCAATTCTGGCAAAGGCGATAGAAAAGGCCCAAGGGTATGCTCCATCAATGGAAATTGCGATCACAGCGCTCATGTAAAAATACTAACTATCAGGGTCAAGCAGCGTCTTGGAGGCGAAAATGATTAGGTGAGAGGGATTGCGTCGGGTTCCATTGCTGGCCCGGAATCGCTGCAATCAGCCGCTGGGTATAAGCATGCTGCGGGTTGTCGAATATCTCCGCTGGCGTACCTCGCTCCACCACCACACCGCCATGCATGACCAACACCGAATCGCAAATTTGAGCGGCCACACGCAGGTCGTGCGTGATGAAAATTAGCGCGAGTTGAAGGCGCTGCTGTAAGTCGTGTAAAAGCGCAAGAACCTGAGCTTGAACCGAAACGTCAAGTGCCGAAACAGCCTCATCGGCAACCAACATCTTCGGTTCGAGCGCCAAAGCCCGTGCGATGCCTATTCGTTGGCGCTGCCCTCCTGAGAATTCATGTGGGTAGCGATCAAAAGCCGAAATCTCCAGCCCAACCAACGACAGCAAATCCCGCGCGCGCGATTCGCCCTTCTTGCGGGTTTCACCGTTTGCCACTGGCCCATCACTGATGATGCGTCCCACGGTCTGACGCGGATTAAGCGAGGCAAAAGGATCCTGAAAAATCATCTGTATATTCTTTCGCATGGGACGAAATTGGTGTTGCGTCAGTAATGCGATATCATGTCCATCGAACAGCATCTGACCGCTGTCTATTTCGGTCAGTTTGAGCAAACATTTGCCGACAGTCGATTTACCCGATCCCGACTCACCGACAATGCCAAGGGTTTCACCACGTTTTACAGAAAAGCTCACGCCGTTCACAGCACGTACAACCCGTTTCGGCGTCAACCAGCCACCATGACTGCCGTAGGTCTTCTTCAGATTGCACACTTCCATCACCGCAGGAGTGGGCGCAACGACGCGGCGCTCATCGGTTCGTCTGCGGGGCACGGCTGCAATCAAACGCTGCGTATAAGAATGTTGAGGCGCATTCAGAACCTGTTGCGCGCTGCCAACCTCTACCAACACACCCTTTTCCATCACAGCCACTCGGTCGGCGATTTCCGCTACAACACCAAAGTCGTGCGTGATAAACATAACGCCCATACCACCACCCTCCGCGCTTTTTTTCCCGTGCTGAATACCGCGTATCAGATCCAAAATCTGAGCCTGCGTTGTAACGTCAAGGGCAGTGGTTGGCTCATCGGCAATCAGAAGCTGAGGCCGCAACGCCAGCGCCATTGCAATCATCACCCGCTGTCGCTGACCTCCTGAAAGAAGGTGGGGGTAAGCATGTCGCGTTGACGCTGGATCGGGCAGTCCCACCACATGCATCAGTTCCATGACTCGCCGCAGCACCTGGTCTTTATCTGCTACACCATGAACCTGAAGCACTTCTGCGATTTGATAGCCAACACGCATCAACGGATTCAGCGCCGAAAGTGGTTCTTGAAAAACCATGCCCATTGCCGAGCCACGAAGCGATTGCATTTCAACCTCTGAAAGTGTCAGTAGGTCACGCCCGCCAAACAAAATACGACCAGCGCTGGGCTGCATATACGAGGGCAAAAGCCCCATTACGGCGCTGGCGCACATCGACTTTCCGGAACCAGATTCACCCACAACACACAAAATTTCGCCTTGATATAGCACCAGGTCGAGGTCTTTCACAGCGAATTGCCTATCTCCGTCGCCTGGAATCGGAATAGACAAGCCTTCGATTCGTAACAGCTCTTCACGTTTACCGATCATGTTTCACCCCTAGCACGCAAATGCGGATTGAGAGCATCGTTGAGACCCTCCCCAATCAAATTGACAGCAAGAACCGTGAGAAGGATCGCGACGCCGGGCATAAAACTCATCCACCATGCTTCACGGATCATGGTGCGTGCCGCGCCGATCATAAAACCCCAACTCATCAAATTTCGGTCGCCCAAACCCAAGAATGACAATGCCGACTCAGTCAAAATCGCGGTGGCGATCATCAAGGAGGCGGTGACGATGATAGGTGACATCGTGTTGGGTAAAATCTGTGTAAAAATAATGCGTGGCGCGCTTTGGCCTATCACCACCGATGCTTGCACGAACTCGCGCGAACGGAGCGACAGGAACTCCCCGCGAACAAGACGCGCCACCGGTGGCCATGAGACCACCGCGATGGCACTGACGATGGATGTGATGCTTGGCTGGAAAATAGCTACCAGCACAACAGCCATTGCTAGTGTGGGAATGGTTTGAAAAAATTCTGTCAAGCGCATAAGTACGTCGTCAACGCGGCCGCCGTAATATCCGGCGATAGCCCCAACTGAGACGCCTATCAGCGTGGCAACAGACGTGCTGACCAAACCGACCAACAACGACACGCGTGCACCATGGGCCAGCCCTGCTGCTACGTCGCGTCCCAGCATGTCAGTGCCCAAGGGGTAGGTACCGTTTTCCAGCGGGTCCAACAGCGGTTCGCCGACGGAATTCCATGGGCTTTCAGGAAACATCACGCCAGCAAACAACGCAACCAAGACAACCACCAGGATAATGACCAAACCCACCACAGCGCCCTTGTTCTGCGCAAATCGCCGGGCAAAGCTCCGCGCGCCACTAGGAGCGCTGCTCATGCTAAAGCTTCAATACGGGGATCGATCACCCGGTACAACACATCGATCAAAAGGTTGACCAATACCACCATAATAGATGTGACCAAAAACACACCCAGCAATACAGGATAGTCACGTTGTAGCAACGCATCGAACATGAGTCGACCAATACCTGGCCAAGCAAAAACTGTTTCGGTGAGAACGGCCCCGCCAAGGATCTGCCCCGCTTGAATTCCAGCTAGCGTAAACACAGGCAAAAGAGCATTTCGAAGAATATGAAGACGTGTAATCTGACCTTGGGGAACCCCTTTAGCCCGTGCGGTTTTGACAAAATCTAGACTTGCCACCTCCAGCATCGACGCACGTGTCAGGCGGGTATAGATTGCAGTAAAAAACAAACCCAAAGTGATAACGGGCAAAACCATGTGCTGCGCGATATCCCAGGCACGTTCTACACCAGTGAATCCAGCACCTATCGATTCCATACCAAAAGGCGGAAGCCAATCAAGTTGAATCGAAAATACCAGCATAGCCATCAAGGATACCCAGAAAAGCGGCGTTGCATAAAAAAGCAATGCCCCTGCCATAATGATAGAATCTGCGGCTTTGCCACGCCTGATGGCGGCCATCACGCCCAATGTAACGCCTAAAATCAGTGAGAACAAGAACGCTGAACCGGTTAAAAGCAGAGTTGCAGGCAAGCGATCAAATATAAGTTGACTAACCGGTATATTGTTGCGATACGAAAAACCCATATTGAAGGTCAGAACGCCCTTAAGATATAGCCAAAGTTGCACGTAAAGAGGCTGATCAAGACCAAACTGCTGACGCAACTGCTCGAGAAAGAGTTCATCACCAGCGCCAGCTTCACCTGCCATTACAGTGGCTGGATCGCCAGGCGCTAAATGGATGAGCAGAAAATTCAGCACGACCACGCCGATCACCACAAAAAGCGCCTTGAAAAGACGCCGCCCCAAAAAGTCAAACGTGTTCATGCCGAGGCTTCCTTACTTCGAGATCCAAACGTTATCGAACGTCTCGTTCAATCCAATCCCAGTTGTTACCAGGTTACGAACCTTGCTGCGCGACAACGTGACATAGTTCATTTCAATAAGGAAGCCCACCGCGACATCGTCTGCCAAAATTCTTTGCACCTCGGTGTACATTCGTTGGCGCGCATCCGGATTCTGGGCAACTGGCGCAGCGCCGAACAGCCGGTCAACTTCGGGGTTGCTGTAGCCATGGTTGTTTGCAAAAGGGGTGCCTTTGATGATGTTGCTGGTGACGTAGTTGCGCGCAACACCAATGGCAGGATCAGCAAACTGGTAGAGAAAATTCATGGTCAGATCGAAGTCCCAGTCCGAGAGCTTTTTGGACCAGCCACCCGGGTCTGTCGCTTCAATAGTTACTTTGAAGCCAAGTTGTTCTAGCTGCTGCTTGGTATACTCGGCTAGGCGATCCCACACCGATCCATAGGGAATGGGCAGTACCTTGATCGTGTAATCGCCAGGTTTAACGCCTGCATCGGCCAGCATCTTCTTGGCTTTAGCCATGTCATAGTTAAAAGTTTTGACATTTTTATCATAGTACAGCGTTGTGGAAGAAATAGGCCCTGTCGCTACTTTGCCCACATTAAAGAAAATGTTCTTAAGAATAAAGTTTTTATCCATAGCATGCATTATGGCTTGGCGAACCTCCTTTTTATCAAATGGCGGCTTGCGCAGGTTCATTTGTAACCACAGATTGGGCGAGAACATTTCCCAGCCTGCCGTGGTGTTTGAAACGCCCGGCAGTTTCTGTAAGCGGCGGATTTCAAAGTTCTCTACATCTCCTCCACGAAGCACGTCAACCGTGCCTCGCTCAAAAGCAACAGCTCGAGATGCAGCATCTGGTATCACACGAAGGTAAATCTCATCCAAGTAGGGCAAGCCCGGCTTGAAATAGTCGGTATTTTTGACCAGATGAATATAGGAGCCGCGTTTCCACTCTTTGAGCTTGAAAGGACCTGTTCCTATGGGCGTATTGTTTGCTGGATTGGTGCGGAAATCCGTGCCCTCATAAATATGCCTGGGCACAATAGGCATAGTGGATACCTCAAACACATAAATAAACGGATTGAAAGGCTGCTTCAATTTAAAGACCACCTTGTCGTCGCCGTCTGCACGCACCGATTCCACTCGCTGATTCATGATTCCGCGCATGCGGGGATGGACTTCCCTCAAAAACTTGTCTGCAGAGAACACCACATCGGCTGCTGTAAACGGCTTGCCATCGTGCCATTTCACCCCTTTGTGCAGATCAAAAGTATACGTCAGCGCATCATCTGATATCGTCCATGACTTGGCGAGTGACGGTTGCGGCTTCAGATCCGGTGCGTATGTCAACAGCGATTGGTATATCTTGCTGGCCGCAAACTGCGTAGGGCCAAGCTGGTTTAGTCCCAGCATGAGAGACGGTGGCTCTGGCTGGACAATCATGTTAAGGGTTCCCCCCGACACCGGCTTGTCCTGGGCTAAGGCAGGCATTGAAATTAGCGCCACGAGTAAGCATGCCGTGCTCAATACAAGCCGCAAAGTTAGGCTAATCTTGGATGTGCTCATTGGAATATTCTTTCGGTGGTTGACGGTGATTGAAAAAATAGAGATTCAAGACAATAAGGTCGGAAATCCTTTTGCACGTTTTATTTTTGACCGATCGGCGTTTGCCCTTTCTTAATGCGTTTTTGAGCGAGATACCGCACCACAGCGACGGTGGAGGCGTGGTAACCTTTTTCGGCATAGAGCGTATGTGCTTCAAGCAGTTTGTTCAACGCTGGCAGAGCATGAAAAGGCACAGCTGGGTAGGCATGGTGTGCGACGTGATACGGCATGTTCCATGCAAAAAAGTGAACAAACCGGTTGGTGTAAGTGGTTCGAGTGTTTTCCAGCATGTTGGCGTTGTGTTCGCAGCCGGTGTGTTCTGCCAACAAATAAGGACGGAGAAACAACTGGCCCACCAGCAAAGGGACAATCCACAACCACACGGCAAGTGCGCTGGAAGTTGCTACTGAAATGATCGCAACGGCCAGGTAGGCAACAACGTACCAACGCGCTTCACGCACAATCATGGGGACTTTTTCAGACGAAACCCATCGCGAATTCACCTGACCAAGGAGCGCGTGCATGAACAACATGCGCAGCCTTCCCCGCCAAATCGGCACACCGAGGAACAACCAGACCAAGCCTAGGCGTGAAGTTGGTAGAGGCACTGACAGTTCGGGGTCTTTCTCAGGATCCTGTGTGTAGCGGTGGTGGTCCCAGTGGTAGACGCGGTAATACTCATAAGGTAAAAAACTAGCGAAACCGGCCAAGTGGCCCAAAGCGTAATTCCATGCGCGTGTCTTAAACGCTGTCTGATGCGCGGTCTCATGCTCGAGCGTGAACAGGAAAGCAACCAAGTAACCCAACAACACAGTCAGCGGTAACGCAGCCCATGAACCCAACGTCTGCGCGAGAGCCGCAGCGACAAGAAGGATGGCACCCAAGTGGCCAGCGGCGCGTGCCACCGCATGCCGATCTGTCCGCACGGACAGAGGCATGATCGCGTGTGCCTTCAATCTAAACGGCGTTTCCTTGCTTGGCATGGGCAGTTTGTCGACCGAAATGGTTGTGTGATTTTCTGATACTTGAACGGAGTTCATGATGCGAGAAGTTCCTTTACCCGCGCCTCTATAAAGGCGCGGTCATTTGGCTGATCAATAGGATTGCCAGCGCGGTGCCCCCATATCGAGGGAATAGGGTGCAGCTCCGCGTCACGCAAATGCTCCATTTCTATGCGGTTATCATCAACCTGAAAATACAAATCATGGTCGCCCGGCATCAAAAGCGTACGTGCCTTGATGGCGCCAAGTGCGTCTGATAGATTGTTCTGGTACAAGGCATTCGCGCTCACGTCGGCGGTTTTCCAGGTGCGCAATTGAGACAACAAATCGGCCGGATCGCGGCGCGCAAAGGTGCTTTCCCAGTAAGTAACGAGATAATCTTCGAGCGAAGATGCACCCAAGCTGCGCCACAAGTTTTCACGGTAAAAACTCTGTGACAAGGCCCAGCCCGCATAGACCCGGCTCATGGCGCGCAAACCTCGAACGGGGTGAGAAGTAAATACGCCGTCAAGGTACGCGGCATCCGCCATCAACGCAGCCATTACCCCCTCAATAAAAACTTGGTTGTGCGGCGCGCATCTCGCAGCACCGCACACAACTGCGATCCGTTCTACGGCATCCGGGAAAATGGCAGCCCAGTGATACGCCTGCATAGCGCCCATGGACCACCCGTACACCAGAGCCAATCGTTCGATTCCCCACACTTCTTTCAGCATGCACCGCTGGACATGCACCGCGTCGAACAAGCTCACATCGGGATAGCGGGTTCCGACGTCAGGCCATGGGGTGTTTGAAGGTGAGCTGGACAAACCATTGCCGAAGAGATCAGCGATAACAATAAAATACTTTGTCGGATCTAGAGCGCCACCCTCTTTGATCATAAACTGTGTGTCGTGGTGCTGTGCACTGTATGACGTGGGGTACAAGATAACATTTGAGCGATCTTCGTTAAGCACACCAAATGTCTTGTAGGCCAAACGCATGTCGCGAAATGTGCGACCAGATTGAAGCTGGACGTTGCCTGCGGCGTAGGCGCCGACGTGCGAAGTTAAACCAGCAGTTAAATGAGTATCCACATGCAGGACCATGGAAAATGGTTTGAAAATGTTAAGAGTATCTGGTTACTGTACGATGAGTACAGTAAATATGCTAGCAGCAAACGTGCCACCTGTACATCGGGTTTTTCTGTACGCAGAGCACCAAAATAAGGCATTATTGGCACTTTATTGGTGCAATTTCGGGTGCTAGGTCCGAAACAAGGCGCGTAAGATGGTTTTTTGAGATGCAAGACGCAAAAATACATTTTTATGAGCAACATTCAACCTGAAAAAAGTGCCTTGGTCGCCACACTGTCCGAGACCTTGCCGGTGAAGAACGCGGTGTCAAAGCCTCGGGGGCGCCCGCGCTCTGAACTTGCGGCCGTCGCAGTGCTTGACGCCGCCTATCGATTGACAGCCACACAAGGACTGAAAGGCGCCACCATGCAGGCAATTGCGTTCGAGTCCGGTGTTTCAAAAATGACCATCTACAGATGGTGGGAAGGCAGACTGGAGTTGTTGATTGATGCGTATTTGCGTCAAGCGACACTGATGTTGCCGATCACCAGTGATTTGTCGGCAGATCAGGCCATCTTGGAGCATGCGTTGCGTTATCTCGATGCATTAAAAGGTGATCTTGGGCGCGTGCAGCTTGCGGTGCTTGGCGGCTGCCTAATGGAAAACGGTAACTCCGAAGAGTTTGTGAAGCGTTATTTGGATATTCGCCGCAAGTTGGGGGTGTGTGTCATAAGCCGAGGCCAATGCAGTGGCTGCATTGCGTCTAAGCGACCTGCTGAAGCACTGTACGATCAGATTTATGGAACCATCTTTTACCGTTTCCAATTTGGACTAAATGGGCTGGACAAAGACTTTGTTGTCGACTTGATCAGTTCAAGTTTTTCTGACCGAGTTTGATTAACAAAAGAATATCCCCAGCGGTATTTTTTAGCGTTTTTGGTCCCGATGAGTGTCTTGGATTTTTTGTTGTGGTGTGCAGCGCATTCATTGATGGCTATCACGGGTTCGGAGATGCTGATGAATCGCTGCGCAATGCGCACATTCAATGAACAGGCTGCGTTTGCGTTGCACCCCTCTGTTCTTGCGATTTCTCAAGCGCCACCACCCTCGCTGCCGCCTGCCGCACAATCGATTGGCATGGCGTGCCCACCGGGTCGCGCCCTTTTTCGGAGGTGACAAGTGGCAGCTTGGAACACGGTGGTGCGCGCGGGGTCGGTCGGCTGTTTCGCGCTGGCGGGTTGGGCCTTGGCGTTGCCTGCTTGGGCGCTGGCGGTAGCCGGTTTTTCGCCGCAGGGCGAGGTGGCGCGGGTGGCGCAGGTGTCGGTGCGCTTCGATGCACCGGCGGTGCTGCTGGGCGACGCGCAGGCGAGTGCGCCGTTCACGCTGCGTTGCGCGCCCAAGGCCGCAGAGGGCACTGGGCGCTGGTTGAACGAACGCC
>Ga0105045_10001988_pt1 | contig 17025 bp, 8 predicted proteins | sample MAT02_FD_78089 | JGI IMG/M metagenome (GOLD analysis project Ga0105045, IMG submission 78089) | Freshwater microbial communities from Lake Fryxell liftoff mats and glacier meltwater in Antarctica - MAT-02 (megahit assembly) | ecosystem: Environmental > Aquatic > Freshwater > Ice > Liftoff... | reverse complement strand
CTACGAATCGCGTTTTCGAACTTCGGCGATTCGGAAACAGTTTTTGAAGCTGTTCCAAGAAGCTATCGGCGGATCAATCGCCACGTCAGAATAAACGCGGCGGAAACTGCCACCGCGTTTGCTGTCCACACGCCTACCGGCAGTGGAATCGAACCATCGCGTGCCATGCCGCCACCCGAGAGCAAGATGGGGTAGTAAATCACAATCGTGGGGAGGAAGCAGATCACGAAGGTGCTGAGGTAGTCCGCACGGTTCGCCCATAACCCAACCGGGCAACCGATGACGGCAAAGCAGAGGCAACCGAAGGCCAACGCGGGCCGCATGTAGAATTCCAATTCGAGTGTACGCGCAGTGCGGTCGTAAAACTTACCTACTTCTCGATAGTGTTGAATCTGTTTCAACCGCTCTTCAGCGGTGAGTTGTGGCTCCATCGCAGGATCATCTCGCAACGCATCGCTTTTCTCGTAGGCTTTGCGGGCATCGGCATACCACTCACTGGCATAAACGCGGAGGTTTTCCCAGTCGATGGCCGTCGAGCGTACTTTGAAATCGTTTTTCAAACTCTCTTTACGGAAGCGATCGGGGAGACCAATCTCGGGCGGTTCGCGGAGTTCGATTTCCCCTCGTAGATTATCGCCATCGATTTTCCAACCACGCGAATCAATCGCAATTTTGTCTTTGACGGTATCAATAATGAGTCGTGCTTCTTTGGTACGCGCGACCTGCTGATACTTCGGCTCCGTAGGGGTATAGTCCTTTGCTCGGCGTTTCGCAACGACGTTCAGAAGCCTGCGGTCTTTGACTTCTTCCACATAAACATCCCAAGCAACACCCGCACTGCCACGGTACATCCGCTCGCGCTTCAGCACGTTGTAGAACATCTCTTCTGGGTCGCGTAAGAGTTCCATTTGAAGCTCACGCTGCGTCTCGGGGATGATCTGATACGAGAGAGAAAAGGTTACAACAGTAGCAATAATCCCGAGCGTAATCGCGGGGCTGAGCAGCGCGAGCAAATCGACGCCCGCCGCTTTGAGCACCACCGCCTCGTTATCGTGCGCAATCCGGCCATACACCACGCAAGATGCGAACAGCACCGTCGCCGGGATTGTGTAGGGCAAACTTGAAGGCACAATGAGCGGGATGATGCGCATGATCTGCGAGATGCCCAGGCCCAACTGCGACGATTGTTGCACCACCCCCGCCACGACGAATAGCCCCGTCAGACCTGTGACGGAGAGCAAAAAGACGCGAAGTAATTCCCAGAAGATCACGCGAAACAGGATGCCACCAAAGAACACGTTGCAACTCCCTCGTTGATGGACAGACGCGCCGATACGTCAGCGCCCACTCGTCGCGCGAATCGTGGTCGGTTGTGCGGGCACTTCATGCGGTCGTGCGGTGCGATTTCGCAATCGTTCCGCCACGGCTCGCACAGGGTCGCTGACCACCGGCAGCATGTGCGCTTTCGGCGTCAGCCTTCCATTCTCGCGTGTCAACTCGATTTTGAACAGGCTTCCGCTCAGTAAACCCGTGACATCGCCGAGCGGCGTGCTGAGCCAACGCCTGAGGGTCTGCGACCAGATCGTATAGAAATCAAACTTCACATATTGGCCCGAAGTGTCGAGTTCGCCGCTTCCGCCGAGGCTCACAGCAGAGCCCAGCAAATCCAATTGCGTCACTTTCACCCGATCGCCTTTCAGTTCAAAAGTGGCGTGGGCTTCTTCAAATGCGCAACCATCTGGGGTTTGCCCCTTCAGCACTTTCACGAGTTCGAGCAGCACGGGCAGGTTATACATGCGGCCTTGTGGAACATCGATTTGCCCACTGCCCGTCGTGATGAGTTCGCCTGTTTTCGAGTCGGGCATATTCTCAAGCAAGATCTGCCCCTGGGCGAGACCTTTGAGTTCCGCACTCGTCGCGATCTTGTAATGCTTGGCAAGGTCGTCGAGTCGCACGCCCGAAGCGGTGAGCCACAGTCGATAGCGCATCGGGTCTGCGAGTACTACGCGACCTTCACCACCGATGGTGCCTTGAAACAGCGACGCGGAAATATCGTGAATTTCAATCGCGGGTGCCTGATACACACCGGCGCGCTGGGAATCGGGTTGTTGAGCACGCACGCGGAAGCCAAGTTTCGCGGAGGTAATCGGTTGTCGAGAAATCGTGGCTTTATCGAACCAGGCATTTCCGGAAACCGCGCCGAGGTGTGTGCCTTCGTGTCGGCCCGTACTCGCAATTGTGCCGTAGACATCGTCCCAAGGCAGGCCGATTTCGAGCGATGCCCCGGTGAGTTTTAAGCTCGCGTTCCAGTAGAAAACCGTCGGCGATTCATCAGCTTCCTTCGGCAACTGCACGGGTACGCTGGCGACATTGGCCTCGGGTTTGGGTTTCTGCCACGGGAACTGAATGTTCGGCAAGATGCCGGGAGTGGGAGTGGTCACTTTCACTTCCGGCACGCTGGTCTTGGTGGCCGCGCGCGCTGGAATTCCCTCGACTCCTCGCCAGCGATCGTTCTCGTTTGGCACGATGGGCGGGAGACTCATCAGCGGTTCGTCGGGCAGTTGCCCACGCGGATTCACCACGGGTATCGTGAGTTGTGGTAGTTCTTGTGGCACCTTCTTCGATGTTTCGGGAATGCTGACGACGAGATGTTTCACATACAATTCCGCAGCGCCCCGGAGTTTCAGGTCTTCAAATCCGCTCTTCAACTTCGCGGGCAACGCTCGTAGAAATGCCGCATCCGTGGCGAGTGGCGCAATCGAGATGCCGCCGAGGTTCGCCCAGATGTCGCCATTCGTGGATGTCCGCATCTCACCAGCATCGAGCCGAAGTTCGGTAGCGCCATGCCGCGCGCTCATCTTCACGAGTTCGAGCCTACCGCCTTGATAGCGCAATAACCCCGCGAAATTGTGCATCTCGTAGGGGAAGAACGTCGGCGTGATGGTCGGGCCTTTGAAGTTGAACGCGATTTTCAAATCCGACTTCGGATTGAAAGGCGGTTCGCCCGGAAGCGCAGCGGCGACAGGTTGCACACCTCCATCGGCATCGGCTTCTTTACGAACGAGTGCGGGCAACTCTTTCGGCAGAGCGCGGTCCCACATTTCAATGTCTGCACCGAAGGTCATGTCGCCTTTGAGTGCCAAAGTTTGTGTCGCATTCTCGAGTTTCAGTTCCTTCATGGCCGTTCGGAAATCGTTATCAATCGGCCAGTTCTCGCCCTGCAAACGAACCGTCATCTTGCGATCTTTCGTACCCGCCACAGCCTCGTTCTCGCCCGAGAGCCAGAGCCGCCCGCCATCGTGTACTGCTTCAAAGTGCTTGAGTTCCACGCGATGGGTGGCCGGCCCCGTGGAACCGATCGACATGCCGGGTCGCAATGGCCGAGTCGGATCAGAATACGTTGTGCGAACCAGTACGTTCCCACGCACCTGCTGAAACGGATACGGAAAGTGCTGATAGTTCACGATGCCGTTATACACGCGGATGTTGAACGTGTTCTCAGCACGATTCACTTGATAATCTTGCTTCAAATCGACAAGGAAATCGCCGCGCGCAGTTGCTCGAAACTTCGCCATCGCCGTAGCAGTTTCCGCCGGAAGAGCGGCGAAGAGCTTCGCATCAATGGGAATGTCGTTCCCCGCGATGCGTACGGAATAGTAGGGATCGGGTCCATCGCCCGCGACTTTCCCGGAAATATCGACTCGCCGACCGCCGAGCGAACCGATGAGGTTCAACTGGAATTCATCGGTGCCATCGCTGGCAATAACCTTTTTGAACGACCCGGTCAGTTCGGAAACGGGATAGTGGAACTTCTCATATTCAATGGTCAGGCGATTCGGCTTCAGTTCCAATTCGCGTCGCCAACTTCCGTCCGTTTCGCTGCGATGGTACCGCACGCTCACGTTCACGCCCCCCTTCGGGTTGAACATTTCCCGCACGCGGTTCATTTTCGGCGTGAGTCGGGCGAATAGGTCATCGTCCAGTGACAGCCCGTTGACACTTAATTCAAACCGATCGAACGATGCTTCAGCGACTTGAAACGGATCCCGTTCCAAGTCCTCCGGATGGGCCTTCACCCAAGGCGATTGGAAGACATCTTCCATGGCAATCGAGCGAATCAGCGGGCCGACGCGACGGCACTTCGTGCATGGGGCAAGCAAGCCAGCTCGCGTCTTGAGTGTGAGTTCTGCTTGGGCATGGCCGAGTTTGCCCGTGAGCTTCTCGACGATGATCCGGCCATCTTGATAGCGCACGGTGCCCGCAAGTTGAGCAATTGGCCAGGGTAACATCGCATCGGTGAAGTTCCCATCGCGTAGATCGACTTGCACTTCCGTTTTCACGGGCTGATCCGGCACGCTGACGATTTCGAGCACCACATTTGCCTTCGCTTCAAACTGCATCGCATAGCGTGCGAGTTCCGGTTGAAACTTCTCGATGAGCGGTGCGAGATCCGGAGAGATGGCCAAATCCGGGAAGACAATGCGTGCGGTGATGTGCCGGTTCGGCGTGCTGAATCGAGCATTCACACTGGCTGCGAACGCCAACATGCCGGGCTTCAACTGATTCTGTTCATCAATCGCTGCTGCCGCGACGATGCGCGTTTCGCCTTCGATCTTGAGCATCGTAGACGATTCACTGAGCACCTGAATGCGCGTACCAATCAAGGCAATCGGGGGCATCGCGGGGTTCGATTCATCGGTATAAAAAATCGTCGCATCGGTGATGATGATGGTCGGCGTGGCACCCGATTGCGAATCGGGTTTGAAGACGTTCTGCAGGTTCCAACTTTTATCGGCTAAACGACGAAGGTGAATCGTCGGCTGCAAGAATTCGAGTTTCCGCACGCCGAGTTCGCCATGTTGTAGGCGTTCTTTATCGTGGTAGATGACCGCGTGCGGGATACTCAGAATTGGCTCATCGGTTTCGCGCCGCGTCAGGCGCAAATCCGAAACCGCGATGCCACCGAAAATCTTGAGGTGAGCCTCGCCGACGTGCACTTCGATTGATTCATCGACCCGCGATTGTAATTTTTCGACGAGCGCAGCGCGAACCTTCTCGGGGCTAATCCAAGTGGCGGCAAACCACCCAGCGTAACCCAGTGCGACGAGTACCGCGAGAATGACCCCGCGAATCACCCAGCACCGTATGAAGGAGGCCATCCGTGCCGCCTCGAATGAAGTTCTCGCCTCGATATTGAGGCGTGCAAGTCGGCGGGAATAACAACAATGAGTGATTCGGTCAACACAGATTCGCAGGGCCGTTTTCGGGCTGATGAATCTTCTATTTACCGCTCTCCATCAGGCCTTGCAATGTTGTTAATACATCTTCCACTTTGGCTTCGATTTCTTCGCGTTTCTGCATGTCTTTCACTTTCCAGATGCCCTTACTGAATTCATCGGCACCTGCGATGAGTGCAAATCGGAAGCCACGTTTATCGGCATATTCAAATTGGGCCTTCAATCGCTTCACTTCCGGGTAGACTTCCACCGCGATTCCGGCAGCACGAAGTTCCCGCGCGACTTTCTGATACTGCCCCAGGTACGCAGCATCGAAGTTTAACATAATTACTTCGGCAGGTGTCGTGCGACCTGTCAGCCACGGGTGTTTCAACTCTTCCATCGCGGCGAGTAGGCGATCGACACCAAGTGAAGCGCCGACACCCGGAAGAACCTGATTCGTATACAGGCTGGCCAAGTTATCGTAGCGGCCACCCGAACAGACGGAGCCAATTCCGGGAAGATCGCCTAGGAACGTTTCGTAGATGGTGCCCGTGTAATAGTCCAGCCCACGGGCGATGCTCAAGTCGATGCGGATGCGTTCATCGGGCACGCCTGCGGTGCGGCAAACCGCAACGAGTTCGCGCAATCGGCGTAGCCCCTCAGCGGCCTTCTCGTTCGGCGGGCCATCAAAAGTTTTCTCCGCGATGTTCAAAATCTCGTCGTTGGTGCCACGCGCTTCCGCGAGTAGCAACACGCGCTCCGCTTGCTCGGCGCTCAGGCCCGATTCCGATTGCATTTCAGCCAGCACTTTTTCTCGGCCCGCTTTCAGCAACTTGTCGAGGGAACGCAATACGGGAACCGCTTTCTCCGCGATGCCAATCGCTTCTAACAGTCCATTCAACAGCAGCCGATTGTTGATGCGGATTTGAAAGTTGGTGAAGTTCAATTGTGTAAAGAGATCATTAATCACGAGCGCGATTTCGATGTCGCTTGCGTTCGATGTCGTGCCAATCGTGTCGCAATCGCACTGCCAGAATTCGCGGTAGCGCCCAGCGGCTGGGCGTTCGCCTCGCCAGACTGGGCCCATCGCGTAGCGTTTGAATGGCGTGCCCACTTGCGGCACATACTGCGCCGAGAAGCGCGCGAACGGTACCGTGAGATCGAACCGCAAAGCGACATCGCGTTCGCCGTTATCTAGGAAGCGGTACACGATGCGATCGTTTTCGCCGCCGCCTTTCCCCAGCAGCACCTCAGCATACTCAAGTGCCGGAGTATCAATCGGCGCGAAGCCATAGGAACGGTAAACTTCGCGCGCGGTTTGCAGCACGCGCTCGCGTGGGATCATCAACGCTGGTGGGTAATCGCGGAAGCCTTGCAACGTCCGCGGTTCAATACGATCTGCCACAACTACACTCCAAAAATTCAGGTCATCACAGAGATAAGACTTACTCAATTGGAGAAAAGAAGAAGCTAAAAACCAACCACAAAGGCACAAAGGAAATACAAGAAAAAGTGGGTGTTGTGAAAAGCGATCGCTCCCACACATTTGCTTTTTTCTTCTTTGTGTCTTTATGTCTTTGTGTCTTTGTGGTGAGTTCTTCTGTATTTTTCTTCTACTGAGTTACTCATCAGAGACTCTGGCATTATCGGAATGGTTCACTTTTGAACCAGGGTATTGCGTTCAATCTCGCCGCGTGCGATGATACATCATCCGCTATCTGGGGCACATTCCATGAAGCCTACTTCGCTCGTTCATCCGCAACCGACCCGCCGCTTCGCCATACAAGCTGGGGCCATTAGCTTGCTCGGCCTCGGTTCAGCGGAACTCTCTACATTGCGCGCGGCACCCGAGGCGAAGGCAAATCCCAAGAAATCGGTCATCTTCGTGTTCCTTTCCGGCGGCATTGCCCAGCATGAAAGCTTCGACCTGAAGCCCAACGCCCCCGATGCGATCCGCGGGGAGTTCAAACCCATCGCCACGAAAACACCCGGAATGCAGATTTGCGAACACCTGCCGAAGCTCGCGGAACGCAGCGAACAATTCACCTTGATTCGTTCCCTCACGCATAAATCAAACGAACATTCCGCGAGCCATCACATCATGCTGACGGGGCGTTCGGATCTGCCGATCGGCTTCAATGCGAGTATGCCGAAGCCGAGCGATCACCCCAGCCTCGCGGCGATGGCGGTCGCACTCACGGCACCACGCAACAACCTGCCACCGGCGATTGTGCTGCCCGATAAAATCGTTCACAACTCGGGCCGCGTGATTCCAGGGCAGTTCGCGGGAGTGATGGGAGCATCGCGAAATCCGTGGTTTCTGGAAATGTCCGCGTTTGAATCCAAAGCTTATGGTGCGTATCCCACGCATGAGTTCGATCATCAGGAACGCGCCCGCACGCCGAAGCGCAAAGAGTTTCAAACGCCCGACCTCACGCTGCCGGAGGGGATCAATTTAGAACGCTTTGAAGCCCGCCGAGCGATTCTCGCGCACCTCGATCAACAGCGTTCACATCTCGAACAAGCTGCGGAACTCGGGCAGTACGATCGCACACGACACGATGCCATTGCGTTGCTCACCGATCGCCGAGTGCGTGCCGCGTTCGATTTGAAACATGCGAAAGAAGCGGATCTGAAACGCTACGGCAAAAACGCGTTCGGTTGGTCGTTGCTCTGCGCGGCACGACTCGTCGAAGCGGGTGTAAACTTGGTTCAGGTGAACTTAGGGAACAACGAAACCTGGGATACGCACGGCAACGCCTTCCCACATCTGAAAGAGAAGCTGCTGCCGCCATTCGATGTTGCGCTGTCGGGTTTATTCGACGACTTGCGGGAACGCGGCTTGTTCGATTCGACGCTCATCGTGGTTTGCGGGGAGTTTGGCCGCACGCCGAAAATCAGCACGCTCACATCGCATTATAAGGGGCCGGGCCGCGATCACTGGGGAGCGGTGCAAAGTCTGCTCCTTGCGGGCGGCGGCGTGAAAGGCGGCAACATCATTGGCAGTTCGGATAAAAACGGTGCCTACCCTTCGAGCGATCCGCAGACACCGGAGAATCTCTCCGCGACGATCTTCCAGACGCTCGGGCTGCCAAGTACCACTGCATGGTTCGATGCCGAGAATCGCCCGCACCATATCTACCGCGGCGAACCGATCCGCGGGTTGATGTAACGGAATTCGTTATGAAACCTTCACCGCGCGGCCAAGTTTGTTCGATTCATAAATCGCGCAAATCAGATCAACAGCGCGCCGGCCTTCGCGGCCATCAACTTTCGGCGCGCGCTGATCTCGAATCGCTTCCACAAAATCGGCGAGTTGCCGGCGGTGCCCCTCGTAGCTGATCGCTTTCGGATCGGCAGCCCCACCGCTCGCGCCAACCTTCGCGGCGAATCGCATTTTCACTTCCTCATCGCTGGGCGTTGTTGGTGTGAAATCCCAGCGCAGAACGTCTTCGTGTTCGATGACTGCGGAGCCTTTGTCGCCATGAATGGCGATCTGTTTTGGGTAGCCGGGGTGAATGCTCGTCGTCGCGGCGAGGATGCCGAGAGCACCAGATTGAAAGCGAATCGCGGCTGCGGCAGTATCTTCGACTTCGATGCGTTCGTGTGCGAGCGTCGCCGTGAAGGCCGTCACTTCCGCAGCATCGCCCATCATCCAGAGCAGCAGATCGACGTTATGAATCGCTTGATTCATGAGGGCACCGCCACCATCCAGCGCGAGTGTTCCCTTCCATCCGCCTTCGTCGTAGTACGCCTGCGAGCGCCACCACTTATTGGATGCTTCGCCAAAAGTGAGCTTGCCAAACTTCCCCGCCTCAACGGCTTGTTTCAGCACGATGTTGGAATCAGCGAAGCGGCTCGGGAATATCGTGCACAGTTTCACGCGGTGTTGTTCGCACGCATCAATGATGCGTTGGCATCGCTCGCCCGTGATTTCCAACGGCTTCTCGACAACGACATGCTTTCCTGCTTGTGCGGCTTGAATCGCCGGTTCGAGGTGCGCGCCGGATGGCGTAGTGATGATGACCGCATCGACACCCGGAATCGCAAGTGCTTCCGCGAGCGTGCCGACTACGGGGCAACTCGGCGTGCCGGTTTCCGAAAGCAGTTGCGTACCATTCGCAGGGTTGCGGCTCACGAGCGCAGCAATGCGGGCATCCGGGATTTCCGCAATCGCCTTCGCATGAAACCGGGCGATCATCCCACAACCGACTATCGCAAACCCAAGTGGAGCAGGCATGGTGATCTCGTTGAAAAAATAAAGAAGAAAAGAATTAACTACGAAGACATAGAGCGTAAACCACAGCGACCGATCTGGCATGAGTCCATCGCATTAATCAAACCAACTCTTGTTAGCCCTAGCTGGCGCTCTATCTATTACCCACATCTCATTTCACCCACGAATTCATGGCGTTTTTGTCCAGAGTCGCGGAGCGACGAGGGAATTTAGCCAGTGGGTGAAGTGAGTCGCGCAGCGACGAACAAACCCCTGGTGCGCCTGAGGTAAACTCATGAGCATTGCGAGAACTCCAGTTTTCGTCGGGTTTTGGCACCAGGGGTTTGCTCACTTCGTTCGCTTCACCCCCGGCTAAGTTCTGTCGTCGCTCCGCGACTCAAGAACCATCAGAACTTGTGTGTAATAGATAGAGCGCCAGCGAGAGACTACGGTATCGAGTCAAATCACGGAACCAAATAGCTGAAATAGTTCAGCGATTACTGACCGATGGATACCCTCGCTGGCGCTTCGGGCTAACAAGAGTTGGTTTGATTAATGCGATGAAACGAAGCCAGATCTTTTCCGGTAGTTTACTGCTCCTGTCTTCGTAGTTAATTCTTCTGATTTTTACTCAATTGCGCAAGCCATATGATTAACTCAGCTCTTCTTCGGCCCACATGCGCGGCTTCAACCAGTATTCGGTGAGTGCAGCTTCCGGGCTATCTGCTGGGGCATGGTAATCGTAGTTGTAGCGCACCACCGGCGGTAGGCTCATCAGAATGCTTTCCACGCGGCCGTTCGTCTTCAACCCGAAAATCGTGCCGCGATCGTAGATCAAATTGAACTCGACATAACGCCCCCGGCGATATTCCTGGAACACACGCTGTTCCGGCGTGTACTCCAAACTCTTTCGTCGTTCCACGATCGGGGTATAAGCCGTGAGAAATGATTCCGCCGCAGTGCGAACGAATTCAAATGCGCGTTCCAGATCGCCGCCATCGAAGTAATCGAAGAAGATACCACCGACTCCACGTGCTTCGTTGCGGTGCGGCAGATGGAAGTAGTTATCGCAATCGGTTTTCAATTTGGGGTAATCGATCATCGGTGCGAATTGCTCGCACACAGCTTGATGCGTCTTGTGAAAATGCACGACATCTTCCTTGAACGGATAGTACGGCGTGAGGTCGGCGCCACCACCGAACCACGCTTTGTTGCCGTGCGTCAGGAAGCGATAATTCGCATGAACCGTAGGCACGAGCGGGCTAAGCGGATGAATGACCAACGACACGCCGACAGCGGTGAAGCTCAGGCCATCGCCAGGCACTTGCTTCGCAAACTCGGGCGTGAACTCGCCGTAGACTTCCGAGAAATTCACGCCGGCTTTTTCTAGCACTGCGCCGTTTTCGATGACCCGGCTGCGACCGCCCCCGCCACCGGCCCGTGTCCATTGATCTTCGCGGAAGGTCGCTCCGCCATCGACTTGTTCGAGTCCCGCGCAGATGCGGTCTTGGAGACCGAGATAAAACTCTGTCGCGCGTTGGTGCATTTCTTTCATGGCAGAACTCAATAAAGGGTACTTCGTTAGCCGGACGCGCCAGCGACGGTGTATTAGTTTTCGCTTGCATGTACACGTCGCGTTCACACTGCGACGCTCAGAAAAATACCTCACTCTCACTTGCACGAATTCCTATTACTTCTTCTCGACGAGCGATTCAAACTTCAAGTCTTTGAAGCGCACTTCGAGCGGGCCACCGCTATGCACCTGCAAGCCGAACACGCCCTTCTTCGCCAACTTTTCGTCGGTGTAATCGACGCACTTCTTGCCGTTGAGCGAAATCTTCACCGTGGAGCCTTTCGCTTCGATGATGTACTCGTTCCAGTCCTCGGCCTTCACAACTTCTTCGGCACCATCTTTCACCAGCATTCCGCGAGCGCTTTCTTCGTAGAGTTTGCCCCACCAGCCTTTGCCCATGTCGGCTTGTGGTCCACGCATCTCGCCGCCTTCAATGGGCACGCTGCGAAATTGAATGCCGCTGTTCTCGGTGTTCGGCACCATCTTTACTTTCACCGTCAACTTGAAATCGCTATGTTCCGTCGTGCTTTTCAAGAAGGTGTTTTTCTTTAAGCCGGTTTTGGTTTTGCCGACGATCTCGCCGTTCTCTACGCTCCATACGTTTTTGTCACCGTCCCAGCCGGTGAGGTCTTTCCCGTTGAAGAATGGAGCCGGCTCGGCACTTGGTGCCAGCATTGCCAAGGCCAAAAGGATTGCGTTCATGGGTGAACTCGAAAATGGGGAGGGAGGAAGCTTTGCGGCGACGGAACCGCCATTCAATATGGTATTACCCCCAGCGAGTGCGAGCGATCCTCCAAACGAAAACGCGGCAAACCGAAGTCTGCCGCGTTGAGGGTTTTCCATCGTCTCCGCACAGGAGTTTAGCGTTCCGAGCCAGGCAGAACCTTGAGCTTCGGCAGCGGAATATCCACAGCGGCACCAGAGAAGACCGGGTTAGCGGTGTATTCCAACTTCGTGCGATCCGCTGACATCCGAGCCGCGACACGCACGCCTGGCAAGTACGGCGAAGCGCTTTCGAGCTTCGTTTCCACATTCGGTACCACAAGCGGAGCGTTGGAACTCGAACCGGAAACCGGCATGTGCATGATGTCGGCGCTGGCAAGAGCCGTACCGCCAGCCATGCCTGTAGGAGCGAAGCTTCTCGGTGCTTCGGTCGTCATCGTGCGACTTTTCACATCAAAAATGTCGACTGTCGGAATCGTGGCGAGTTCCGTTCGGCTACCCGTTTCGAGCTTGAAGGCGATCGGCTTCAAGTTCGCAAGATCGACATCGTAGAGTTCGATTTCTTGGTTCGGGGTGCCGGGGTACTTCGTCACTTTCACTTTGGCTTTGTTGCCTACAGGCCGACCGAGCGACGACTTCACGTTCACGATGTAGGTGCCGCTGAAGCCGCTCACTGCCGTGTATTGTTCCGAACGATCGTTCCCCGTTTGCTCGAGGATGTCGCCTTTCAACACACCGCCGCCCGAACTCCGTTTCTGCGTTACCGAGCAGACCGAGCTATTCGGCTCATTCACGACCAAATCGAGATCTGCATTCCCTTGCCAGAGCAATTGCACCACAAGGTCACGGGGTTTCACTTCCGTGATGGACTTGGTGAGTAGATCGGCTTCGGCATTGCGACCGCTGGCGTTGAGCTTGGCTGCAATCTGTTCGGCACGAACGCGAGTCTCGCCTTTGTAGTCGATGCCGTCGTTCGTCCAATCGCGACCCAGGAGGTTTTCCGTCGCCCAACTAACGACATCCGTTTGAATCGCCGTGGCTTTTTCGGCGTAGACGAGTGCATTCGCGTAGATCATCGGGTCGTTCGGCTCGACATCCGCGGCCCTCTTGCAGAGTGCCAAGGCGGTCTCAGTTCGGCCCAAACCGTTCACGACTTTCGCAGCACGCAGGTAGCCCTTAGCGTTCGTCGGCTCAAGATCGATCAGTGAGAGCGCGACTCGTTCGATTTCTGCAGGGGCGGCTTTGCCTTCTTGCAGTGCGATTGAAAGCGATTCGTGCGTCCAGGCGCTGTTGATGCGACCGGAACGGAGGTTGGCTTTCAATGCTTCGGCAGCGTGGGCGTATTCATGGAAGCCCATGAGTGCTTCCACCGCCGAGACGATCAATTCCGGCTCCGTCACGGCCCAGTCGAATGCTTCGTTCCAAAGCTTTTTGGGGTCCGCGTTCGTGCGCCGAGCCATCGCAACAGGGTCTTCCATCGGATTCTTCATTTGTGCCAGGCCGCCCTTCTTCGGCAAGCCAGGGCCACCTTGCATCAAGCCGCCCATAAGGTCGATCTTCGGTCCCTTCAGTTTGAACGATTGCGTCGGGTGATAGCGGCTCGTCCCGCGAATCACCATCGCACGCACCGGCGGGTAGAAGCCGAGCGAGTTCAACATCGGGCCGGGCAAGATGTACTGAGAAGCATTCGGGTCGTTCGGATCGGTCGGCGTGGGAGGAGGAACGCCTGGCGCGTTGCGATCCCATTCGCCGCGAGCAATGACAGTTTGAATCAGTTGAATGAGGAACTGGCTTTGATCGTTCCCTTGGATACCGAACTGACCACCGAGGTTCCCCAGTTGGCCAAGCTGGCCACCAAGTGCCCCACCACCCCCACCACCGACACCAAGGTTGCCGACGTTCCCTTGGCCGACCTGCTGCAAGCCTCCACCCAAAGCGCCACCACCAAGGCCGCCACCACCCAGGCCGCCACCCAATGCACCACCACCCAGGCCGCCACCACCCAGGCCGCCACCACCAAGGCCGCCACCACCCAGGCCACCACCTAATGCAAGGCCACCACCCAAGTTCAAGCCACCGCCAACACCCAAGCCGCCGCCAACGAAGGTGAGACCGCCGAGGCCGAATACGGAAAGTTGCTGACCAAGCAATTGCAAGTTCTGTTGAACCGTCGTGGGATTCGGTGCAGCGGGAATGGCCAACGCAAGATCTTGAATATCGAATGCCCGCGTCACTTTCTCGAGCAAGCGATATTGTGGTGGAACAATCTCAATATATTCCGGTCGCACGATGTACGACATCGGCACCGCTTTCTTGTTCGCATCAACAAGGCTCATCAACACCACGTCGAGGAACGCACCAACGGAGACTCCAGACAAATTGGAATCGACACCAATTTGCAGACCGTCGAAGAGGTTATCCACGACGACATCAGCATAATCGAGCTTGAACAAGTCATCTCGAATGATGAATTTCAACTGATACAGCTTTTCCAGATGCTCCTTAATCAGGCGCAACGGTTTATCTTTCAGTGTCTGTTCTTTGATCCCGGCGGGGCGTTCTTCCAAGATGCTCCGCACGCGCTGAATTGGGTTATCCATACTCACCGTACCCAGTTCGACCGAAGAGTATTTCTCGCGGCGATGCTGCGTGAGTTCTCGCCAAACGGTCGCGGGGGGGAAGTGGATCGGCGGTTCATCCGGGTATGGAACGAACGACTTCTCGACTTGCAACATACACATCAGGTAGCGGTCTTCGCGGATCCGGCGGAGTTCGCGGTATTCACGTAAGTTCGTCGCCGATTGACCGATGCGGTAGGTCGCAATGACTTCCGGCGGAACTGGTTGCCCGCGGTTGACTCGCTCTTGTGCCATCACTTGGGCTTCTTGGTAGGCCAACTCGTAGCGGGCCTGGCTCATAAGGTCTTTGAAGCGATCCATGCGGGCTTTCGTCTTTTCTTCTTGGCTCACTTGGCGATCGTATTCGTTCAGGCGGTAGCGGGCCGCACTGATGCGTTCGCGTTGCTCGGCTAATTGCCGTTTGATCTCCGCACCTTGCGTGTTGATGCTGCGCATCTCTGCTTCGAGGTCGTCGATGAGTCGGCGGCGAACGCCATCGGAAATCTGATCGTTCGCGGCAACGCTATCCTTCTGACGCTTGAGGTCTTCGTATGCGGAATCGGGGTCGCTGGAACGCAACTGGCGAGCGCGTTTCAGCGTTTCATCAATGATGGCTTTCTGTTCTTGTTCGACCACCGCACGGGCCGCGCGAGCACGATCAATTCCGCCCACCGCACCCGCTGGGGGAAGTTCACCACCGAGTACAGGAGGAACCACACCACCCGGAGGAAGCGGTTCTTGCAAGCGAAACATCACTTGGCCTGCGGCAGCGTTCTTATTCACGCGGTCTTTGATCTGCTGTTTGGTCACGTCGCCGGCGCGAATTTGTTTCAGCACCTTCAAACCGAGTTGGGCTTCTTTCAATTCCGGGTCCACTTTCATGGCGGCCTGGAAAAGTTTTTCCGCGTGATCGAGGCGATCCGTAGTAATCGCGTGCAAACCGAGTTCCACGAACTCATCGCGGAAAAGTCGGATTTGCTCGCTGGCCATGGCCAAGGCGCGTTCCGAGGCGATCATCGCCGGGGCATCTTTGGAGGGCGATGCTTTCCATTGCTCGAACATCGCGTTCAAGAAGAAATTTTCGATCTCAGGAGTCGGCAGGCGTTCGGCGAGTTCAACAGACGTTTTCTTTTCGCCTGCGAACCCTTCGATCTGCATCTTGAGGTTGGCAGGAACGACTTTCAATTTGCCCATCACGAGTGTCGCGCGATCGTTCCGTAACGGCGGCAGATGTGTTGGGTACATCTCCACGCCTTCGGGCGCGAAGACGACTTTATCGGCACGCAATGTTGGCACATCGAAAGAGGTTTGCAGTGTGTCAACGAATTCCATGCGAGCGCGGGGAGCGTTCATGTCTGCCGTGGGGCGAACCACGCTACCACCGCTAAGGACTGCGAGGCCGTGCAGGTTGTTCGCCGAGATGCTCATGCCCAGAGGAACCGCAAAGAATTGAATGCTGCGATCCGCCAAGCGTTTGCCCATCTCCACGCGAACGGGTTCCGTGATCTTTGTTCCGAGAGCGCTTTCGCCATCGCCGAGATACAGGACGATTTGTTGCCGACCTGCCGCACCGCTGAATTGCTTCACGGCTTGATCCAGGCCCGCTTTCAAATCAACCGCACCCGCAGCAAATTCTTCCTCAGCGAGTCGCTTCGCGGCTTCCGCGATAGCTTTATCGTTCGCAGGCTTGAAGCCTTGGGTGAGCGATCGCGTACTGGCGACATTATCAACATTGATCGTCCAGATATCCAGTCGGTCATTCGCTTTGAGGTGCGTGCCAAGACCGGAGACAATTTGATGTGCCAAGCGGAGCGCTGTGCCGGCTTGGCTGGCCGAGGTATCGACCATCACGAGGATGTCGCGCGGTCGCGGAGCAGATGCGGCAAGATTCGGCTTCACTTGCCAAGCGAAGATCAATTCGCCGGCGGAGTTCTTGTATGAAAGTGCGGGCTGGGTCGAGAACTTGGTGCGAGCCAGTTCGTCGAGCAGGGTGGGGCCATCAGTGCGAGCTGCAGGTGCAACGGGTTTGGCAGGAGCCGGGGTTTCCGGCTTGGCATCGCCAAATACTGTGGTGGCAACGACAGCGCAAGCCGTCGCGGCACCAAGAATTGCTGCTAGCAGCCGAAGGCGTTTGACGATAGTCATGCCTGGGCGCTCCTCTATTGGATGTAGGTCGGGTAGGCCATTATGAAGGTGTATTGTGAGTTTACCGCCAAGATTGCAGAAACCGCTAGCCGTTTTGCCGGGAATGCCCACTTGGGAAACCGATAAGGCTCTGCCCATCGGCATAACCTGAGCAACCGCGCTAGTAGTATTTGCAATCCGAATGAGAAACCCAACACTCATTCAACACTCGTTTCCACCAGACGTTGGCGCGCAAACGCGAAAATTGTTTAGAAGAACACGAGCGACGTGAGCGCGACGTGTCCTCACGCAAAAGCACACGTCGCGATTACGCCGCGACGCTCAGATTCATTTCCCCGGTTTGGGAATGCCTAGCACTTCGCAGAGCGTTTGCCCTAAGAGCAACGAACTCACGAGGTCCTCGATCGGCTTTGCGTGCGTGATTCCTGCACCATAAAACAGTAGCGGAACGTGCGTATCGTAGTCGTGCGGGGTGCCGTGGTTCGTTCCTTTTTGCAAGGCTCCCGTGGGCAGGTAATACTTCTTCGGGAT